>FWPU01000970.1_pt1 | contig 78165 bp, 57 predicted proteins | sample 2228361 | NCBI WGS metagenome assembly FWPU01 (sample SAMEA103939777, study PRJEB20133) | metagenome | reverse complement strand
ATCCGGCGGCTCGGAAGCATGGACCACCATCCAAGCGACCGCGCCGGAAGCCTGGCCCTCGCGCGTGGTGGTAAGCGACTCCGGTGCTTGGCCGGAGGGGTCAGGTTCACACTCGGGTCGGCCTGGCAGACTGGCGGGCCTCGGAGGTGAACGGCTATGCGAGCAAATCGCATCCTCTGGGGAGTGTGGCAAGTCGACAGGTGAGGCCCCGTGGTCCGCGGGGCGAAAGAACCGGTCGGTCTGGCGATTTCCCAACCCCGTAGCATCGCCAGCGTGCGGATGCACCAGGCGGAAGGAACACCGCAAGCCAGGCTGATCTCAGAGGTAGGACGCCAACCACCACTCCATGTGCATTGAGCGAGCGGGGCTGTGCGCTGAGCGCGGCCCCGCTCTTTTGCCATACCCTCCTGGCTACCCCGCGCTTCGCCAATGAGGCGGGAGCCGCTCGCCGATCGCTGTTCGCGCCAGCGCGACGGAGGTGGCTGATGGCCGACGGCGGACGGCGTTAGACTGGTGCCGAGCATCCGGTTGTCACGGGGGTGAACGCAGTGTGGCGAACGTATCAGCAACCGGCAACGTTTCAGGAGGCACTAGCGATTCTGAACCGGCACCGCAGTGAAGCAGCGGTGATTGCCGGGGGGACGGATGTTCTGGTCGAATATGAGCATGGCCGGCGTAAAACTCCCGTCCTCGTGGACATCACCCGGCTCTCTGAGCTCAAGTATGTGCGGGAGGCGGGAGGTACCATCCGCCTCGGCGCACTCGCGACGCATAACGATGTGATCGCCTCTCCTGTCTGCGTTGAGCGCGCCTTACCGCTCGCGCAGGCGTGCTGGGAGGTCGGCGCGCCGCAGCTCCGCACGCGCGCGACGGTCGCGGGAAACGTGGTGACGTCGTCCCCGGCCAACGACACCATCACGCCATTGATGGCGTTGAACGCGGAAGTGGTGCTGGCCAGCAGCGAAGGGGAGCGCGTCCTTCCCCTGAGTGCCTTCTCGATCGGTGTGCGGAAGACGGCGCTGCGGCCGAACGAGGTGGTGCGGGAGATCCGGTTCCCGGCGCTCGGGCCGGCAGAGCGTGGCATCTTCCTCAAGCTTGGCTTGCGCCGTGCCCAAGCGATTGCCGTGGTGAACGTTGCCGTGGTGGTCCGGTTTGCGGGCAGTGGTCATGTGGCCGAAGCGCGCATCGCGCTCGGGAGCGTGGCGCCAACCATCGTGCGCGCGGTCGCGGCGGAAGCCTTTCTCCGCGGCAAGATGCTCACCCCCGAGAATTGCGCTGAGGCGGGGCGGCGAGCGCTGGACGCCGCGGCGCCGATTGACGACGTGCGTGGCTCTGCCAGATACCGGCGGCAGACGCTTGCAAACCTCGTGACGCACGCGCTGGAGCGGATCGCCGCTGGAACCGAGCGCCAGGGCTGGCCAGCCACGCCGGTCTTGTTGGAAACGCCGTTCTCCTTGCAGGAGGCTCATTCCCCATATCAGCCTGGCGCCGCGCTCGTACTGACGGTGAATGGCGAGTGCCGGGCACTGCCGGCCAGTGCCGCCCACAAATCGCTGCTCGATGCTATCCGGGAGGATGCTGGGCTGACTGGCACCAAAGAGGGGTGCGCAGAAGGCGAGTGCGGGGCGTGCACCGTCTGGCTCAATGGCCAGGCGGTCATGGCGTGCCTGGTCCCTGCGCCTCAGGCGCATGGCGCGGTCGTGACGACCATCGAGGGGCTTGCCTCGGCCCCGGCAGGAGATGCGCAGACATCGCCCGATGGTCTTCATCCCTTGCAGGCGGCATTCATCGCGCACGGGGCGGTGCAGTGCGGCTATTGCATTCCTGGCATGCTGATGGCTGGCGCGAAGCTGCTGGAGGAAGTGCCGCGGCCAGACAGAGCAACGATCCAATTCGCCCTGAGTGGCAATATCTGCCGGTGCACGGGTTATCGCAAAATCCTCGACGCCGTTCAGGCAGCAGGGAGGGGAGCAGAGCATCCATGAGCCAGATCGCCGCTCCACCAGCCATCATTGGCGCTTCGCTGACCCGACCGGATGCCTGGGGCAAAGTCACCGGGGCCACGCCCTATCCGGCCGACCTGATCCGGCCGGGAATGCTGCATCTCAAGATCGTGTTCGCGGGACGGCCCCACGCGCGCATCCTGGCCATCGATCCGGCCCCGGCGCTGGCGCATCCCGGTGTCGTGGCAGTGCTGACCGCGGCCGATATCCCCCACAATGCCTATGGCCTCATTGAAGAGGACCAGCCAGCGCTGTGCGGAGAGGTTGTGCGCTTTGAGGGCGACAAGGTTGCGCTTGTTGCCGCTGAGACCGCAGAGGCGGCCGCGGCTGGAGCGGCGCTGGTCCGTGTTGACTACGAGGATTTGCCGGCGGTCTTCGATCCAGAAGCGGCGATGCAGCCGGAGGCGCCGCTGGTGCATCCGGCCAGGGGGTCCAATATCCTGTTCCATTGCCCGATTCGCAAAGGCGATATCGAGCGGGGATTTGCCGAAGCGGACGTCGTCTTGGATGGCGAGTTCCAGACTGGGTGGCAGGAGCATGCCTACCTGCAGCCCGAGGCGGGGATCGCCTATGTCGACGCGGATGGGCGTATCGTTGTCGAAACCGCGGGGCAATGGTTGCACGAAGACCGGCGGCAGATCGCCAGAATGCTCGGGTTGCCCGAAGACCAGGTGGTGATCCGCTACGCGGCGATTGGCGGCGCGTTCGGGGGGCGGGAAGATCTATCGTTGCAGCATCTGCTCGCGCTCGCGGCGTGGAAGCTCGGCCGGCCGGTCGCGATGCAATGGACGCGCGAGGAATCCATCATTGCCCATCACAAGCGGCATCCGGTGCGCATCCGCTGCCGGTGGGGAGCGACGCGGGCTGGCACGATAACGGCGGTGGAGGCGACTGTCATTGCGGACGGGGGCGCGTACGCCTCAACAAGCGTCGAAGTGACGAAGGTGGCGTCCCTCTTCGCCTCGGGGTGCTACGAGATCCCCAACATCGCGGTCGACGGCTACGCGGTCTACACCAACAACGTTCCCGCTGGGGCGTTCCGTGGCTTCGGCGCGCCGCAAGGGCAATTTGCCGCCGAAGTCATGGTGACGCGGCTGGCGCACGCGCTTGGCCTTGATCCCGTCGAGCTGCGCCGCCGTAACATTTACCGGGAAGGCAGCCTGGAGCCGACGCAGCATCCACTGCCGCCAGGCGTCAGCGCGCCGGTCGTGCTGGAAGAGGCGGCGAAGTGGCTGCCAGGAGCCGGGAGGACCCAAAGGCAGGCGGCCTCATCCACCGCGCCATACCTGCGGCGTGGCACGGGTATCGCGTGCGGCATGAAAAACGTCGGCTATTCCTTCGGTTTCCCGGAGCAAGCAACGGCGACTGTCGAGCTGTTCGGCCGGTTCGAGGGTGAGCGGCGGGCGCGCGTGCGTGTCGGCGCCGCTGATGTCGGGCAGGGCGCTCACTTGGCCCTACGGCAGATCGCCGCGCAGACACTCGACCTGCCGCTGGCTCAGATCGAGATGGTGACCGACGACAGCAGCAAGGCGCCCAACGCCGGTAGCGCGTCCGCCTCGCGCCTGACCCTGATGGCGGGCCGGGCTGTGGCCGAGGCGGCGGCGCAGGCCCTTGCGGAATGGCGAGACTCGGAGCGCGAGCACGTGGTCGCAACCGTAACCTACCGTCCGCCCCGCACTACGCCGCTCGATCCGGTCACCGGCGCCTGTGTCCCCAATTACTGCTACGGCTACGCCGCCCAAGTCGTGGACGTCGAGGTCAATCTGCTCACCGGACACGTGCGCGTGCTCCGGGTTGTGTCCGTACACGACGTTGGCAAGGCGATCAACCGGCAGCAAGTGGAAGGGCAAATCGAAGGCTGTATCGCACAGGCGCTCGGCTACGCCCTTCTTGAGGACTTCCAAGTGAAGGATGGGCGCGTGGTGACGCGCTACTTCAACAACTACCTGCTGCCAACCGCACTCGATATGCCGCTGGAGATCGTCCCGGTGATCCTGGAGCTTGCCGATCCGAACGGGCCATATGGGGCGCGAGGCGTGGCCGAGATGCCGCTTGTGCCGTTCGCCGCCGCCGTGGCTATCGCCATCCACGATGCGACCAGTGTTTGGGTGACCCACCTGCCGATGACGCCGGAGCGCGTGCTGGCAGCTATTGCTCAGAAGACATGAGGCGCCGGGTCGCCTGTGCTGCGGTGCTGCCAGACCAAGCAACGGCCCCTCCCTTGACCCACGTAGCATAATTGGCATGATCCGGGTGGAGCGTGCCCGGCCCGGTTGGCCTGCCGGCCGTGAGGACCAGATTCGCAGCAGTGCACGAGGAGGATAGATCTTGGCCGTTGCGATTGACAAGCGTCTTGAGACTCTCGCCATCAACACCATCCGCATGCTGGCGGTTGATGCCGTCCAGAAGGCGAATTCCGGCCACCCAGGCATGCCGATGGGCGCGGCGCCGATGGCCTATGTGCTGTGGACCGAATACCTCAAGCACAATCCGCGCAATCCCCACTGGCCGGACCGCGACCGGTTCGTGCTGTCCGCCGGCCACGGCTCGATGCTCCTCTATGCTCTCCTCCATCTGACCGGCTATGATCTGCCCCTGGAGGAGATCAAAAACTTCCGCCAGCTCGGCTCAAAAACACCAGGGCACCCAGAACGGGGGCTGACCCCCGGCGTCGAGGTGACGACCGGACCGCTCGGCCAGGGATTTGCCAATGGCGTCGGTATGGCGATTGCCGAGGCGTTTCTTGCCGCCCGGTATAACCGCCCCGGCCATGAGATCGTCAGCCATTACACCTACGGCATTGTCTCGGATGGCGATATTCAAGAAGGCATCGGCATGGAGGCCGCCGCACTAGCGGGTCATCTCCGGCTCGGCAAGCTGATCTATCTCTACGATGACAATCGCATCACCCTGGCCGGCACCGCCAATCTGACCATGTCGGAAGATGTGGCGGCCCGCTTCACCGCGCTCGGCTGGCACACGGTCCGCATTGATGGCATGGATACCGACGCGGTGCGCGCGGCGCTCGATGAGGCCCGGGCGGAGACAACCCGGCCATCCCTCATTCTGGCGCGCACGCATATCGGCTATGGCTCGCCTCATAAGCAGGATACGTTCGCGGCCCATGGGTCGCCGTTAGGGCCAGAGGAGGTGAAGGCGACCAAGGAGCGCCTGGGCTGGCCGATTGAGCCCGAGTTCTACCTCCCAGAGGAAGCGGTCAGCTATTTCCGCACCGCGATCGAGCGGGGTGAGGCGGCCGAGGCGTCCTGGCGGCAGCGGTTTGAAGCCTACGCGGAAGCCTACCCGGACCTGGCCGCCGAATTCATGCAGGCACTCGCTGGGGAGCTCCCAGAGGGGTGGGATGCGGACTTGCCCACCTGGCAGCCCGGCGATAAGCCGATCGCTACCCGTAAGGCCAGCGAGGCCGTGATCCAAGCGTTTTTCCCCAAGATCCCGACGTTCATCGGCGGCTCGGCCGATCTGAACCCGTCGACCAACACGGTCATGAAGGGGGCTGGGGATTTTCAATCTCCGCTCAATCAGCCAGAGGAAGACGTTCAAGGCACATCTGGTGGCGGCTGGGGCTACCACGGGCGCAATATCCATTTCGGTGTCCGGGAGCACGCGATGGGAGGAGCGGTCAATGGCATGGCCGCTCATGGCGGCGTGATTCCATTCGGCGCCACATTTTTGGTGTTTTCGGACTACATGCGAGCAGCAGTCCGTCTCTCGGCGCTGTCGCACTTGAAATCCATCTGGGTGTATACCCACGATAGCATCGCAGTTGGCGAGGATGGCCCGACCCATCAACCGGTCGAGCACGTGATGTCCCTGCGCCTGATCCCTCACCTGACGGTCATCCGCCCCGCCGATGCGAACGAGACGCGCGAAGCCTGGCGGATGGCGCTGACAGGCGCCGGGCCGACAGCGCTGATCTTGACCAGGCAAGACCTGCCGATTCTCGATCGCTCTGGCGCGAAGGGCGACCTGAGTCAAGGCGGCTATATCCTCTGGGACACCGATGGTGAGCCGGATATCGTCCTGATCGGCACGGGATCGGAGGTCGCCCTCTGCGTGATGGCGCGAGAGATGCTCGCCGAGCGCGGTGTCAAGGCACGGGTGGTCAGCTTGCCAAGTTGGGAGCTCTTCGAGCAGCAGCCGGCAGCCTACCGGGAGCGTGTGCTCGGTCCGGAAGGAACACCCCGGCTCTCGGTTGAGGCCGGCGTTCCCACCGGCTGGGAGCGCTACACGGGGAGCCGTGGGCGCCAGGTTGGCGTCACCACCTTTGGCGCCTCTGGTCCTGGCAGCAAGGTGCTGGCGCACTATGGCTTTACCAAGGAGCATGTCACGGCGGAGGCATTGCGACTCCTGGGTCGTCAGGAAGAGGCAAACGCGATTGAGCCCGAGCGGAATGGCGGTGAGACCGCCGGCCAAGAAGCAAAGGGTGGTGAAGGGCATTCGTAACGGGGCTCATAGCCGGTAGCCGATAGAACTCCATTACGGGCTTGACGTTACTGGCTCCATCACATGAGGTACACCGGAGCGTTACTATCGGCTGTGGGCTATCGACTACCTGAGGAGGAATCCATGGTTCATCCCCGCGTCGCGGCTCTGCTGGAGCAGGGCCAGAGCATTTGGCAGGACGATATTAGCCGGGCACAGCTCACCAGTGGCGAGCTTGAGCGGGCGATTACCGAGATTGGCATCCGTGGGCTGACGTCGAACCCGACGATCTTTGAAAAGGCCATTTCGTCTGGTACCGACTATGACGAGCAGATCATGGAGCTGCTGCGCGCTGGCAAAGATGCTGCGCAGATTTTCGAAGAGATCGCGGTGACGGACATTCAGGCGGCGTGCGATCTCTTCCGGCCGCTCTATGACGCGACCGGCGGCGCCGACGGCTACTGTTCCATCGAGGTTTCGCCAAAAGCAGCCCGCGATCCCGAGATGACGCGCGTGGAGGTGCGCCGGCTGTGGGAAGCGGTCAGCCGTCCGAATCTGATGGTCAAGATTCCAGGCACTGTCGAAGGCGCGCCGGTGATCGAGGAGATGCTCACAGAGGGTTATAACATCAATATCACCCTCCTCTTCTCGATCGAGTCCTATACCCGGGTGGCCGAAGCGTACATCGCGGCTCTGGAAAAGCGCCTGCAAGCGGGTAAACCCATTGATCATATCGCTTCGGTCGCGTCGTTCTTCGTCAGCCGGGTTGATACCGCAGTGGACAAGCTGCTCGATGCCAAGATCGCGGCGGCCACGAGCGAAACGGAGCGCAAGCGGTGGGCGGCGCTCAAGGGGAAGGCCGCGGTCGCCAATGCGAAGCTGGCGTACCAGCAGTTCCGGGAGATCTTCGGCGGGCCGCGGTTCAAACCATTGCGGGAGCGCGGCGCCAAGATGCAGCGCCCGCTCTGGGCGAGTACCGGGACTAAGAACCCAGCCTATAGTGATGTCCTGTATGTCGAATCGCTCATCGGCCCGCACACGGTCAACACCATGCCTCGCCACACCTTGGCCGCCTTCCTCGACCACGGCGTGGTTGAGCGGACGGTTGACCGCGATGTCGAAGCGGCCCGGCACGTGTTCCAGGAGCTGGCCGCGGCTGGCATCGACTTCGCTCATGTGACGCACACACTCGAAGATGAAGGTATCGCCGCGTTTGTGGCATCGTACGAGCAGCTCCTCGCGGGAGTGGAGGCGAAGCGCGCGGCCCTGGCAGAGACCGTCGGAACGCGGTAAGCGTGCCGACCCGTGGAGGCCGGTCATCATGACGATTTCACCGGTAGCCGCCCCTGAGGCGGGAGCAGGCACGACCACGACGCAGCGGCATGTGGGTGTGATCGGCCTCGCCGTGATGGGGGAAAACCTGGCGCTCAATATCGAGCGCAATGGCTTCCCGATCGCCGTCTATAACCGGACGGCGGAGCGCACGAAGCAGTTCCTCGAAACCCGAGCCGCAGGCCGGAACGTCGTCGGTGCGTTTACCATCCGGGACTTTGTCGCATCTCTCTCGCGCCCACGGCAAATCATCCTGATGGTCAAAGCCGGCGCCCCTGTCGATGCGGTTCTCGCTGAGCTCTCACCCTATCTTGATCCCGAGGACATCGTTGTCGACGGCGGCAACTCCTTTTTCCTGGACACGGAGCGCCGGGCAAAGGAGACCGCGGGGCGCTTCTTGTTCATGGGCATGGGGATTTCGGGCGGTGAAGAGGGGGCGTTGTGGGGACCAAGTCTGATGCCCGGCGGCCCCGTCGAGGCCTACACGGTCCTCGAACCGATGCTCATGGCGATCGCAGCCAAGACCGAGGCCGGCCCGTGTGTGACCTACATCGGTCCCGGCGGATCCGGACATTATGTCAAAATGGTCCACAATGGGATCGAGTATGGCGACATGCAGCTCATCGCCGAGACCTACGACATCATGCAGCGAGCGCTGGGCATGACGGCGTCAGCCATGGCCGAGGTCTTTCACCGGTGGAACCAGGGCCGCCTCGCCAGCTATTTGATCGAGATTACCGCCGATATTCTGCGCACCACTGATCCCGAAACCGGCAAGCCGCTCGTCGATGTGATCCTGGATACTGCCGAGCAGAAAGGCACCGGCCGCTGGACCAGCCAGAATGCCCTGGAGCTCGGCACCCCGATCCCCACGATCGATGCCGCCGTCTTCGCCCGGTCCATCTCAGCGATGAAGGAGAAGCGGGTTGCGGCAAGCGCCGTCCTCTCCGGACCGGAGGGGAGTCCGGCGCGCGCGTGGGATGACACGGCGCGTGAGCGGTTTGTCGCGGCGCTGGAGGATGCGCTCTATTTCGCCAAGATCTCCTCGTATGCGCAGGGCATGGCGCTGCTCCGCGCGGCCTCTGAGGCGTATGGCTACGGGCTAAACCTGGCGGAGATCGCGCGGATTTGGAAGGGCGGCTGCATCATCCGAGCCAAGCTGCTTGATCCGATCCGAGCTGCATTTGCTCAGCAGCCCGAGCTGGATACCTTACTGCTAGCGCCGCATATTGCGCCGGTCATCAACGAGACCCACGCGGCATGCCGGGAGATCGTCGCCACTGCTGTGCGGATCGGCTTGCCGGTGCCAGCGCTGAGCGCTTCGCTGAGCTACGTGGATAGCTATCGCACCGCGCGGCTGCCAGCCAATCTCATTCAGGCGCAGCGGGATTACTTTGGAGCCCATACCTATCGGCGGATTGATAAACCCGGCGTCTTTCACACGATCTGGAAACCGGCCGACCTTGACGAGCAGCGCCACAATGCACCTCGCGGCGCGAACGTGGAGTCGTAAGTGAGCGACGCTCGACCTGGACCACGTCCTAGCAGTGGCTCTACGCCAGCGGCATCCACCGAGACCGTCTTGATCGAAATGGATCATGTCGGTCACCAGTTTGGCCAGGACGGCAGCGATGTCGTGAGGGTCGTCAATCCGTTGCGCGCTGGCTTGCAGCTCGATCGCGTGCCAGCCCCATGCGTGATGGTCATTTTCGGCGTCTCTGGCGACCTGGCGACACGGAAGCTCATGCCCGCCTTGTACGATCTGGCGGTCGGGCTGCCTTTGCCAGAGGGCTTCTCCATTGTGGGGATTTCCCGGCGGGACTGGACCGACGAAGCGTTCCGTGCCGAGATGCGCAAGGCGGTGATGGCGCACGCGCGCACGCCGGTAACCGAGGAAAGCTGGGACTCCTTCGCCAGCGGCCTCTTCTACGTGCGGGGCGAATTCGATAACCCTGAGACGTATAGCCGGCTCAAGGAACGGCTCGAAACCGTTGACCGGGAGCGCCGCGCCCAGGGCAACCGGCTCTTCTATCTAGCGACGCCGCCCAGCTTCTACATCCCCATCATCGAGAATCTGGGGCGGTGTGGCATTGCGTACCGGCAGGATATCTACAGCGATCCGCAGCGGAGCTGGGTCCGCATCGTGGTGGAAAAACCCTTTGGGCACGACCTTGCTAGCGCTCATGCGCTGAATGCTGCGATCGCCCAGGTCTTTTCGGAGCGCCAGATCTATCGGATTGATCATTATCTCGGCAAAGAGACGGTGCAAAACGTGCTGGCGTTCCGGTTTGCCAACATCCTCTTCGAGCCGGTTTGGACGCGACATTATGTCGATCACGTCCAGATCACCGTTGCCGAGTCGATCGGTGTGGAGAACCGGGCCGCGTATTACGAGGAGGCCGGGGCGCTGCGCGACATGGTCCAGAGCCACATGCTGCAATTGCTGGCCGTGGTGGCAATGGAGCCCCCCGCATTTTTCAATGGCAACGCGGTCCGCGATGAAAAAGTCAAGGTGTTTCGCTCCGTCGTGCCGCCTATGGGTGACGACGTGGCCAAATATGTCGTGCGGGGCCAGTATGCGGCAGGGTTCATTGACGGCCAGCCGGTTCCGGGCTACCGGCAGGAGAAAGGGGTGAATCCCGCCTCGACGACGGAGACGTTTGTGGCGCTCAAGCTCGGTATCGACAACTGGCGCTGGGCCGATGTCCCCTTCTACCTCCGCACTGGGAAGCGCCTCCCGCGCCGGGTAACGGAGATCGCGATCGAGTTCCAGCGGGTGCCCCACTTGATGTTTGCCACTGTTGGCAAGCTGGATCTCCAACCCAATGTGCTGACGATGCGCATCCAACCGGACGAGGGCATTTCCCTGCGCTTCGCTGCGAAGGTCCCTGGAGCATCGATGCGGCTACGCACCGTCCGCATGGACTTTGCTTACGGGGCGGCGTTCGGCGGTGCAGGCGCGGATGCCTACGAGCGGTTGCTCCTCGATGCTATGCTTGGCGATCCAACCCTGTTCGCTCGCCGCGACGAGGTCGAGGCTGCCTGGGCGATCGTGCAACCGATCCTCGATGCCTGGGCGGCGCAGCCGGTATCCCATTTGCCGCTGTATGAAGCGGGCACGTGGGGACCAGAAAAGGCCGATGACCTGATCGAGCGTGATGGTCGAACCTGGCGGCGGCCCTAGCGGCCCGCCCGAGAGAGCCGGTTCGGCGCTCACCACACGAGGACTTGCGTGATGACGACCGAGAGTGCCCAAGGGCTTGCTGTTGCCGCGCGCCCGCCCCTGATCGCATCGTGGACCGCGCCCGTGCTCGATGCACGCAAGGTGCATCGCGAGCTTGACCGCCTCTGGCAGGAATGGAACCGGGCACGGGCTGGAGACGAGGAGGCGGCCCTCTACGCCTACGAGGGCGCCCTGATGCGGGCAAGCACGCTCAACCTGATCGCGATCGCCGAAACGCCAGCGTGGGCAGACCGTATCGAGGCAACGATTCGCGAGCTAACGGAGTTTAGCCCCTCGCGCACGGTGATTTTGGTACGAAATGGTCCCAAAACCGCCGGATTGACGATCCGGGTGGCCGTTCATGAGCGCGCGCAGGGCCGGGGGCGGCCCGCGGTCCAGTTTGAGTGTGTGACCGTCGCTGCGCGGGCGGGTAGCGATGACATCCTGGCAAGCGTCGTGACCCCGCTGCTTGTGCCGGAGCTCCCCGATTTTCTGTATGTTCCTCAGGGAGCCTTGGCCGGAAATCCCTTGCTTGCTGATCTCGTTTCGATCGCCGATCGTCTGATCGTCGATACCGCGACCGGTGATGATCCAGGGAGCGTGCTGCGGTTCCTGGCGACGCTGACCCAGGATGAGAAGCCCGAGCCCAGGGTGACGGACGTTGTCTGGACGCGTTTGACGCCATGGCGCCAGTTGATTGCGCAATTCTTCGACCAGGAAGCGACGCAGCCATGTCTCGATGCCCTCGATGACGTCGAGATTGTCTATGGCCAGCGAGATGGGGATGGGCGATCGGGTGTGACCGCGGGGCTGCTGATGGCTGGGTGGCTGGCGACACGCCTCGGCTGGCGGGCGCCGGGCGAGCTTGTGCAAGCGCGCGATGGATGGCGCTTGACCCTCCGAGCCGGACCACGCGGGCGGAGCCGGGAGGTGTTGATGCGACTCCGCGCAACTGATGCGCTGCCAGCACAGGGGAATCTCGGCGCGGTCACGCTGATTGCCGGCATCGAGTGTCCAGGAACGTTTCGCGTCGAGCGCACTGCCAATCACGGGATCATGACAATGAGTGAGACTCCATCCATGCCGCGCGTGAGCCGGATGGTCTACGGGCGGGACCTGAGCGATGCCGCGCTCCTCAGCCAGGAGCTCCGGAATTTTGGCGGTGACCCCATCTATGAAGAGGCGCTGGTCTTCGCCGCCGATCTGTGGCCGGAAGGAGTGACGATCTAAATGGAGCACGCCTTCGATTATGGATCGCGCGGGCAGGTGATCGTGGTGCGCGATCCGGCCGCACTGGCACAACGGGCGGTCGATCTGGCACTCGCCGCGGTGAGCCAGGCCCAAGCCGCACGTCACTGGGCCTACGTTGTGCTCTCTGGCGGGTCGACGCCCCGGCAGATGGGTGAGCTTCTGGCGCGTGCGCCGTATCGCGATCTGACGTTATGGCATAACCTGCATGTGTTCTGGGGAGACGAGCGCTGGGTGCCACTTAAGAGCGACGAGAGCAACGCTGGTGTCATGAAGCGCATCTTTCTCGATCATGTGCCGATTCCCGCGGCGCAGGTGCACCCGATGCCCACGGAGTGCGTGACGCCGGACGAGGCGGCGCAACGCTACGAAGCGTTGCTCTGCGAGCTTGTGCCTACCGACGGCGGGGTCCCCCGCTTCGACGTGATCTTTCTCGGCATGGGCGAGGACGGCCACACGGCTTCTCTCTTCCCGCACACCCCGGCCATTCACGAGCGGGAGCGGCTCGTCGTTGCGCAGCATGTGCCACACCTCGATGCTACACGGCTGACCATGACGCCGCCCGTGCTGAATGCTGGCCGGCAGGTGATCTTCTTGGTGACCGGGGCAGGCAAAGCGGAGCGGCTCAAGGATGTCCTCGAAGGGCCAGAGCGCCCCGATGACGTGCCAGCCCAGATTGTCCGGCCGGTCCTTGGAGAGTTGATCTGGCTCGTTGACCGGGCAGCTGCGAGCCGCCTCTCCATCGCGTCGCAGTTGAGTGGTCCTCATCATGAATGATGCCGAGCGCCTGGCTCGGCTTGCTGAGCGGGCGGCGGACGAAGTCACGGACGGCATGATCGTCGGGCTTGGCTCGGGCACCACCGCCGAGGCTGTTATCCGCGCACTTGCCCGGCGGATCGCCAGTGGCCTGCGCATGACTGGCATCCCGACATCCGCGCGCACCGAGCGGCTGGCGCGAGAGCTTGGCGTCCCGCTTGCCACGCTCGACGATGTTGACCGGGTTGATCTCGGGCTCGATGGAGCCGACGAGATCGATCCGCATCTCAACTTGACAAAGGGTCGTGGCGGGGCCTTGCTGTATGAAAAGCTGGTGGCCCTGGCGTGCGACCGGTTTGTGGTGGTCGCGGCCAGTGAGAAACTTGTCGAGCGGCTGGGCACGCGCGTTCCCCTGCCGGTCGAGGTGATTCCCTTTGGATGGAAGCGGACGGCAGCGAGACTGGCGGCGCTTGGTTGCCCCGGTGCATTGCGCTGCAATCCGGATGGCACCCCGTTCGTCAGTGACGGCGGCCATGCCATTCTCGATTGCCAGATGGATCCGCTCGCCGATGCGCGCGTCCAAGCCGCGGCGATCAAGAGCATCACTGGCGTTGTCGAGCACGGCTTGTTCATCGGGCTTGCCCATCGCGCGCTGATCGTCGATCCGGACGGTCGCGTGCGTGCGCTGGAACCCCGGCGCGAGCGTGGCGATAGAGCAGGTGCCGCACCGGCCGTGCCCTGATGCCGTTTCTCTCGACGGCGGCGGCGCAATTCGTTAGCCTATCGGATGCATAGCCACCTGCTGGCGTGACCGGCTTCGATTGTCTACTGAGAGCACAACCGCGGAGGACATGGAATGATTGCCCGGCTACTTGTCGCGTTTGGCCTGGTTGCCGCTGCTGTGGGCTTAACGGTCTTTGGCATGGCCACATCGTATGTTGAGTTCCACGATGACTACGCGCGGATCTCCTACATCCTAATGGCTGGCGGACTCGTGGCGACCATTATTGGGCTCGTCTGGTACCGTGCCGATGAGAAGCGGGCAGCAGCGCAGGCGACGAATCAGACCGAGCGGCGGGGAGCATAAGCCTCGCCCTGGAGGCGCCACGCGAACGTCCTCTTGACGCCGCGGCAGCAGCTTGCTCGCGCGGACCCGAAAACGATACAGGCGCATCGGGTTGGCTCCGGAGGATCCGGGGCCAATCTGTTTTCGGGGCCTTTCCGCAGGATGTGCTTGTCCTCGCCGCATGCTCGCTCGAATGGTCAGAGCAGTGACGTTGGTGAAAGTAGGGTTGCCGATCACCAATGTGGTTATTGACGGGTGAGCCAGCGCAGCACTACCATGCCGCCATTGAACGATGAGATGTTGAGGAGATAGCACGGCGATGGCGACGTATGTCCTGCGCCGGTTACTCGGTCTGATACCCGTGTTGCTAGGCATCTCGCTGGTGGTGTTCTTCCTGATGAAGCTCATCCCCGGCGATGTGGCCCAGGCGCTGCTCGGCCTCACCGCCCGCCCAGAGGATGTGGCGAATTTGCGCGAGGCGCTGGGGCTGAATCAGCCCATCTGGGTTCAGTATGTCAAATGGCTGAGTCACGTCCTGCGCGGTGACTTGGGTGTCTCATTGCAACAGCGGACCGAGGTGCTGCCGTTCATTCTCGACCGCTTCCAAAACACGCTGATTTTGACAGCCGCCTCGACGCTGATTTCGCTGCTGATCGGGCTACCTGCCGGGATCATTTCGGCCACCAAGCAATACTCCCTGTTTGATCGCATCAGCATGCTCCTTGCCCTGTTTGGCAACAGCATGCCCGCCTTCTGGCTCGGCCTGATGTCGATCCTGATCTTCTCACTGAAGCTGCGCTGGCTGCCGACCGGGGGCATGTGGCCGATGGTCGGCGAGCGCACGCCGCTGGTGCTGCTGGAGCACCTGGCGCTGCCTGCAATCACCCTCGGGGCCGCATCAGCCGCGATCACGGCCCGGATTACCCGCTCCTCGATGCTGGAGGTCATCAGGCAAGACTATGTGCGCACCGCCCGCGCCAAAGGTCTGGCGGAGCGCACCGTGTTGACCCGCCACACGCTGAAGAATGCGTTGTTGCCGATCCTCACTGTCGTCAGCTTGCAATTCGGCTTCCTGCTCGGCGGAGCGGTCCTGACAGAAACCGTCTTTTCCTGGCCTGGCGTTGGGCTGGCCCTGTACAACGCAATCTCCTTCCGCGATTACCCGATGGTGCAAGGCGGCGTTCTGGTTGTCGCCTGCGCATTTGTTATCGTCAATCTCGTTACTGACCTGCTGTATGCGCTGATTGATCCACGCATCAAGTATTCGTAGAGCTTGGGGATAAGCGATGACGCGCCACCGATCTCTGTTCTGCACAGGAAAACACCGGGCCGCTCTGCGTCACTTCTTGCCCGGTGGCGCCCGGTTTTGTAAGCCCACAGCGAGCGAGGCAGGCCATGACTGATCTCGTCGCCCATGAGCGCCGTGAACGCGAAGCCGGTGAACGCCAGCCAGAGCGACCCAGGGCCTACGACCTTGCGCCGCTGGCGGGAGTTGCGAAGCGGCAGACCCAGCTTGGCATCGTCTGGCGTGGGCTCCGGCGTGACACGTTCGCCTTGATCGGCGGCGTGATCGTGCTATTCACGCTCTTTCTTGCCGTGGCCGCACCCGTGATCGCCCCGCACGATCCGCTCAAGCAAAACTCGAAGATCCGCTTGTCGCCGATCGGGACGAAGGGCCACCCCTTAGGCACCGATGGCAACGGCCGGGATATCCTGAGCCGGCTGATTTACGGCAGCCGCACCGCGCTGCTCGTCGCAACCGTGCCGGTCATTGCCGCCGCAGTCGCCGGTCTGGCGATGGGGCTCGCAGCAGGGTATTTCGGTGGCTGGGTCGATGCCATCCTGATGCGGATCGCGGACATCTTGTTTGCCTTTCCCGCCATCTTGCTAGCGATTGCGATCGTTGCCGCGCTCGGTCCGCGTTTGATCAACGCGATGATGGCGCTGGCAATCGTCTTCATCCCCGCCTTCGCGCGGCTGGTCCGCGCCTCGGTCCTCTCGCTGCGGAGCCGCGAATTCGTTCTCGCTGCACGTGCCAGCGGCGCGACGGGCTGGCGCATCATTGGCCGCCACATTCTGATCAACGCCCTGCCGACGATCATCGTCTTTGCCACGTTGCAAACCGGGCAAATGATCATCTTTGGCGCCGCCCTGTCGTTCCTCGGACTCGGTGTGCAGCCACCGACACCGGACTGGGGCACGATGGCCAACGACGGCCGCAATTCGATGCTCATCGCGCCCTGGGTGACGACCTTGCCGGGCATCGCGATTTTCATCGTCTCGGTGGGCTTCAATCTCCTGGGTGATGGCTTGCGCGACGCGCTTGATCCCACCCTGAAGGTGTAACGAACCATCGGGCTGCCTGGCTGTTCCGCGAGCCTGTCAGCCTACGCGAAGGAGGTGAGGCAAGACCGGATCGACTGGCGATTACTCAATCTGGCGTCCATGTACCACGTCTTGAAAGGAGTGGACCATGTCGAAAGAAGAGTTTGCCAAGGTCCTGCTTGACACCACGCTCAGCCGCCGTGAGCTAATCCAGCGCCTGACCGCGCTCGGCATCGCTGCACCGGTGGCCACGGCTATCGCCATGCACGTTGCCCCGGCCTCCGCAGCACCCGCTCATTTGGTGACACGCCGGTCGCTGTCCCACCAGGGTGGCGATGGGACGCTGATCGTCGGCACAGAGACGGACATCGAAGGCTTTGACCTGGCCCACGCTGCGGCGCTGGCCACGACCCGCGTTGTTGCCAACGTCGTCGAAGGGCTCGTGAAATACACGCCGGGTACTGTCGATCTTGAGCCATTGCTGGCAACGGAGGTGCCCACCCTTGAGAATGGCGGTATTTCCGAGGATGGCACCGTCTACACCTTCAAGCTGCGCCAAGGGGTGAAATTCCACGATGGCGCCGATTTCAATGCTGAGGCGGTGAAGATTTCCTACCAGCGGTTGTTTGACAAGAATGCGCCGTTCTACGACGCGACCAACACCGCGGCATTCTTCCTCGCCGGGCTGCAAAGTGTTGACGTCGTTGATGAGTATACGGTGCAAATGAAGCTTGCTGCGCCGCATGCGGCATTCCTCGAGCTCTCTAATATCTACGCCGGCCGCATCATGAGCCCGAAGGCGATTCAGGAATTGCCGGTGGCTCAATGGAACGAGGGGAGCTACGGCACCGGCCCGTTCAAGGTCAAGAGCTGGGAGAAAGGGATCAAGGTCGAACTCGAGCGGAACGAGGAATACTGGGGGCCAAAGCCCGGCATCAAAACCCTGATTTTCCGCCCCATTCCCGAGCCGACGGCCCGCGTCTCCGCCCTGCTGAGCGGCGAGGTGGATATGATCGTCGTCGTCCCACCAGACGCGATCGACACCATCAAGGCTGACGAAAACCTGGTCTACGAGCAAGGGCCGAGCCTCCACTACTGGTTTATCCAGCTCAACACCAAGGCCAAGCCCTTTGATGATGTGCGCGTGCGCCAGGCGGCCAATTACGCGGTTGATAAGGAAGGGCTGGCCAACGATATCCTGCGTGGCTCGGCGGTGCCGGCAACACAACCGATGCCAGCCGCGAACTGGTCGTACAACCCGAATATCAAAGGCTATCCCTATGACCCAGACAAGGCTCGCCAGTTGCTGCAGGAGGCTGGCTATGGCGAGGGTGTCAAGACCAAGATGATGATCCCACAATCTGGGTCGGGCATGATGGTGCCGATCCAGATGAACGAATTCATCCAGGGCAACCTGGCCGATGTCGGCATTGATGTCGAGATCCAGTCATTTGAGTGGGTCTCGTACCTGGGCATCTGGGCGAAGGGCCTCACCGAAGAGGTGACGATGGGCAATCAGTCCATCATGGCCAGCGAGCCGTATGTCGCCAACTTCCTGCTCTCTAGCAATGCGATGCCTGCCAATGGCGGATGGAACATCGGGTACTACGAGAACCCGGAGGTCGACAAGCTTCTTGACGATGCGTTGCGCACCCCGGACCGCGAGCAACGCAAGCAGCTCTACTGGCGGGCCTGGGAGCTGATTACCAATGATGCGCCCTGGATCTTCGTCGTCAACGATCTTCAGCCCATGGCCTTCAAAAAGAAGGTCAAAGGCTATGTCACCAACCCTGCATACGTGATTGATTTCACAACCATCACTGTCGAGGAATGACAGGGGCAGCGAGCCGGCCGCACGCGCGGACGCTCCCCGCGCCAGCATGGCAGGGGATGCAGGGGGTGAAGCGTCATGTCGCAATCCACATTTGTGCAGGTGCTTCTGGACGAGACGCTCTCCCGCCGGGAGATCATGCGCCGGCTGGGTGCGCTGGGCATCGCTGCTCCGGTTGCGGCCGCCATTGCCGCGCGCGTCCCGGCGGCCAGCGCTGCGCCAACTGGCGTGGTCGCGCGCCGGGCGGCTATCCAGCAAGAGGGTGACGGGGGCACACTAATCGTCGGCACGGAGACGGAGATTGAGGGCTGGGATCCTGGCCGGGGCATTGCCCTGGCGACGAACCGTGTCCAATCCACCGTCTTTGAGGGCATGGTCAAATACGCGCCCGGCACCGTCGATCTGATCCCATTGCTGGCCACGGAGATCCCGACGCAAGAGAACGGTGGCATCTCCGAGGATGGGCGGACCTACACCTTCAAGCTGCGCGAAGGTGTCACCTTCTCCGATGGGACGCCGTTCGATGCCGAGGCCGTGCGCTTTTCGCTGCGGCGGCTGTATGACAAGAGCTTCGAGTACTACGATGCGGCGAACACGGGCGGATTCCAGCTTGCCGGGCTGCAAGATGTGCAGGTGGTTGATCCCCTCACTGTGACGATGACCCTGGCCGCGCCAAATGCCGCGTTTATGGAGCTCGCGTTCCTGGGCGCTGGGAAATTCGTAAGCCCGAAAGCGATCCAGGAGAACCCTGGTGACGCGCTGAGCGAGCGGGCAATTGGCACCGGGCCGTTTGTCGTCAAATCCTGGGAGAAGGGCGTCAAGGCGGAGCTGGTGCGCAACGAGAGCTACTGGGGGCAAAAGCCACCGCTGAAGACGCTGATCTTTCGTCCGATTCCCGAGCCGACAGCGCGCGTGGCGGCACTCCTCAGTGGCGAGGTGGACATGATTGTCGTTGTCCCGCCGGATGCGATCGAGGCCATCAAAGCGGATAGCAGCCTCGTCTACGAGCAGGGGCCGAGCAATCACTACTGGTTCATCGAGCTGAACTGCAAGGAAGGACCGTTCGCCGACAAGCGCGTGCGCCAGGCGGCGAACTATGCCGTGGACAAAGAAGGTCTGGCCCGCGACGTGCTCGCTGGCTCCGCCGTCCCGGCAACGCAACCGATGCCGGCCGCGAATTGGTCGTACAACCCGAACATCACAGGTTATCCCTATGATCCGGAGAAGGCCAAGCAGCTCCTCGCTGAGGCTGGATACCCGGAGGGCTTTTCCACCAAGATGATCATTCCTACCAGCGGCTCCGGCATGATGGTGCCCGTGCAGATGAACGAATACATCCAGGGCAATCTGCGCGACGTGGGCATCAATGTAGAGATTCAATCTTTCGAATGGGTGTCCTACCTCGGCGTCTGGGCCAAGGGATTGACCGCTGAGGTAACGCTGGCGAATCAATCCGTGATGGCCAGCGAGCCCTATTTCGTCAATTTCCTCTTCTCCAGCAAATTCACGCCCGAGGCGGGTGGGTTCAACATCGGCTGGTATAGCAATCCCGAGGTGGACCGGCTGCTGGACGAAGCGCTGGCAACGCCCGATCGCGAGCAGCGCAAGCAAATCTACTGGAAAGCCTGGGAAATCATCACTGAGGACGCTCCTTGGATCTTCGTCGTGAACGACTTGCAGCCGATGGCGTTCAAGACCAAGGTCAAGGGCTATGTCACCAATCCGGCCTACCTCATCGACTTTACGACGATCAGCATCGAGGAGTCCTGAGGGGTGGACGGCGGTTGCCAGTGACCAGACCACTGGTTGCCGGTGATGCGCCGTTTGCCGCCAATCGGTTCGGAGGAGCGACGATGACGTTCTCCATTACCGCCCGGTGTCCAGAGACCGGGATGCTCGGCGTCGGTGTGAGCACTGCCGTGATCTGCGTCGGTGCCCTGGTCCCGTTCGTTCGTGCAGGCGTTGGCGCGGTTGCCACCCAATCGTTCGTCAATCCCTATCTCGGCATCTGGGGCCTTGACGAGCTGGCCGGGGGACTGGCAGCGCCCGCAGTTGTCGAGCGGCTGGCAGCACGGGACGAAGGGCGAGACGTGCGCCAGTTCGCGGTCGTGGATGCTCAGGGACGGGCCGCTGCTTACTCTGGCGAGCGGTGCGTCGGCTGGTTCGGCCATCTCACCGGAGATGGCTATGCAGTTGCCGGCAATATGCTCGTTGGCGAAGCCACGATCACGGAGATGGCTCGGACGTTCGAAGCCTCACGGGGCGAGCACCTGGCCGAGCGGCTGGTACGGGCGCTCGAGGCAGGGCAAGCTGCGGGTGGCGACCGGCGCGGGCGGATTTCCGCTGCGGTCAAGGTGTATCACACCGAGGACTATCCGCTCGTTGATCTCCGGGTGGACGATCATGCCGATCCGGTCGCTGAGATCCGCCGGTTGTGGGGGCGTTACCAAGCCACCATGAAGGATTTCATGGCCATGATGCCGTCGAAAGCGCATCCGGCCGGCACCTATGATGTCGAGGCGCTACGGGCTTTGCTGCCAGAGGATGCCTGATGAGTGAGACCGAGCATGGCACTCCCGCTGCATCACCACGGCCGGTCTCCGTTGCCCCGTACGGCATCGGGACGATCCGGTTGCCGCCAGGGCTGACGCCAAGCCAGTTAGCCGACCGGCTCTATGCCATGCCTGACAGCGTTGCTGGCTTGCCCCAACGCCGTGTGTTCTCCGATGCCGATAGCGCCGTGGTCGTCTATGCCATTGATGAAGGCGTGCCGGTGCCGCGTTTCGGGATGGCGGTTGTCCTGGTTGTTCCTCCCCATCCTGATGCGGATGCGGCGGTCGCGGATTTAGAGCGCAGCCGTTGGGGTGATCCGGCCGAGCATGACGTGAGTGCTAGTGGCGCGGGTGGTGATAGCGAGCCGGCCTTCCGCGAATTCTCGCGCTCCTTTCCGCCCGGACTCTTTCTCTTGCCGTATCGTCCGGTGTTCTTCTTGCTCTGGTACCGGCAGCAGGAGGAGTATGCCTTCATGGTTATTGGTGACACGCCGGCAGTGCGTGAAGCGCTGGCGCGGGCAATGGCACAGGCGCTAGAGGCATGAGCGGGCACTGGTTGGGCGGCGGCGCTGGCCTCAGAGCGAGCATTTCATGATGTTTTACCCATCGCTGGGCTTGCGCTTCCGGGCAGAAGCCGGTATAGTGCGGCCATGATTGATGTTGTGCGCGCTTTCACGATCGGCTGTGCGGCAGTGACCATGATGACCATTACCGGCATCATGATTACCAAGCGCTTGCCTGCCGATCGGAGGGTGAGCGACTAAAGCGGCACGGTCGCAGCGCGCATCCAGACGAATCGGCAGGCGGGAGCGGCAATGCTCCCGCCAATTTGTTTTCAGGGGGTTTCGGCGCAGGATCTGGACGAGTGGTACGACGCGCCGGGCGAGGAGCAGACGATGATTGTCCTTAAATTTGGTGGGACCTCGGTGGGCAACGCCGATCGCGTCCGGGATGCGGCAACGATCATCGAAGCCCAGCCGCAACCGCGCGCGGCAGTCGTCTCTGCGGCCAGTGGGGTGACGAATTTGTTGCTGGAAGCGGCTGCACGCGCGGCCGCCGGCGACACGGCCCGCGTTGCGGAGATCGTGGCCGCCATTCGCACCAGGCATCAGGAGATCACCGCGGCGATCCCCGATGAGCGGGAGCGTGCCGGGGCCGCTGCCGAGTTGGAGCGCCTGCATGCTGCTCTCGATGCGGCGCTCGCTGAAGTCCAGGCAGCGGGCTCGGTCAGTGGGAAGGATTCTGACCGGATCGTGGCGACAGGCGAGAAGGCAATGAGCGTCTTGATGGCTGCGACGCTGCGAGCCCGGGGCACACCCGCCGCTCACGTGTTTGCCGATCAGGTCATCGCCACCGATAGCCGCTACCAGTCGGCCCGGCCGAACAGGGAGCAGACACGGGAGCGCGCCGCCCAGGTGATCCGGCCGCTCCTCGACGATGGCCTGACCGTGGTCATGACCGGCTTCATCGGCTTTGCGCCGGACGGCTCGACGACCACGCTTGGCCGCGGCGGATCGGATTACTCGGCCACGCTGCTCGGGGCGGCGCTCGATGCCGATGAGGTCCAGATCTGGACCGATGTGCCGGGAGTGCTCTCCGCCGATCCGCGCCAGGTCAGCGATGCCAGGGTGGTGCCGCATTTAGGGTTCGAGGAGGCGCAGGAGCTCGCCCACTTCGGCGCCAAGGTGCTCCACCCCCGCACGATCCGCCCGGCCGTGGCGCAGGAAATCCCCGTCCGCATCCTCTCTACTTTTGCCCCGACTGAACCAGGAACCCTGGTGACCCGCCACGCTTCCGGCGACTACGTCAAGGCGGTGACGGCGCTCAAGGGGCTTGTGTTGCTGACCGTGGATGTGCCGGAGCTGGAAGACCTCTCCGGAGCGGCGGCCGCAGTCTTTGGAGCATTGCATGAAGAGCGGATCGAGGTGGTGCTGGCGGCGCAGGCGTCCTCGCGCCGCCGCATGACCTATCTGGTTGATGCACTCGGCGCCGGTGGCTGCTCGCGCCTGCGCGCCCGGATAGAGGACGCGCTCGGTGATTTCGAGGCAACCGTTGGCTGCGCCGAGGACGTGGCGGTGGTGGCCGCTGTGGGCCAGGGAGCAGCGGAGCAACCGGCGGCGCTGGCGCGATTTCTCGGCGTGCTGGACCGGGCGAATATTCCCGTCCTGGCGGCGAGCCAGCAAATGAGCAATGTCGCGCTGGTTGCAGCCATCCCGGGCCGCCTGGCCGAGCGGGCGGTGCAGGTGATTCACGATGTGCTGATCGGCCCGCAGCCGGCCAGCGCCCGTGGCCGCCGGCCACGCCGCAGCGAGCTGCTGGCCGAGCCGCTGCGGGTTGGATAGGCCGAAAGATTCACAACGTGTTCGAGAGAGTCAGGAGCCGGGGAGAGCGAACGGCTGATTGCTGAAAGCCAAGGAAAGGGAGATTGCAGTGGATACGCGGATTCCGGTGGCGGTGCTGGGTGCGACGGGGAGTGTTGGGCAGCGGTTTGTCCAGCTCCTGGCGCGTCATCCCTGGTTTCGTGTGGCGGAGCTCGTCGCATCCGATCGTTCGGCGGGCAAGCGTTATCGCGAGGCGACCGAGTGGCGGCTGGACGCGTTCATGCCAGACGAGGTTGCCGATCTCATCGTGCAGGATTACGACGCTGATCTGCAGAGCCCGGTCGCGTTTTCTGCATTGCCTGGCGAAGTCGCTGGGGAGATCGAGCAGCGGCTGGCCAGGAACGGGCATGCCGTGCTCTCCAACACCTCAACGCACCGGATGGAGCCGGACGTGCCGCTGCTGATCCCGGAGGTGAACGCCGACCACGTCCACGCCATCGAGGTGCAACGCCGGAACCGGGGCTGGTCCGGATTCATTGTGACAAACCCGAACTGCTCCGCGATCCATATGGTGTTGACGCTCAAGCCGCTGCAGGACGCGTTCGGTCTGGATGCGGTGATGGTAACGACGCTGCAAGCCGTTTCCGGCGCCGGATATCCGGGTGTCCCCTCGCTGGATATGATTGATAACGTCATTCCGTTCATCAACAAGGAAGAGGAGAAAATGGCCGAGGAGACGCGCAAGCTTCTCGGCAGCTACCGGGATGGGCGCTTCGTTGACGCCGAAGTGGTGGTCAGCGCCTCGTGCAACCGCGTACCGGTGCGGGACGGGCACACCGAGGCCGTTTCGGTGCGATTGAACCAGGCGGCGACGCCGGACGACGTGATCGCAGCGTTTCAGAGCTTCCGCGGCAAGCCACAGGAGTTGGGGCTGCCGAGCGCGCCGAAGCAGCCCGTCGTGGTGCGCTGCGAGCCGAACCGGCCCCAGCCGGTGCTCGACCGCGACGTTGAGCGGGGAATGGCCTCAGTCGTGGGGCGCATCCGCCCGTGCCCGATCATGGGGATCAAGTACGTCCTGCTAGGGCATAACACCATCCGTGGTGCGGCTGGCGCCAGCATCCTAAACGCCGAGCTGTTCAAGGTGGAAGGGCTCCTGCCGGTGTAGGTGGGGTCCTCCATGGCGCTCGCTTCCCTGGCTTCGGCATCACCGTTCTCTTCGCTCACGTGGCTTTGACCGTGCGGGCGTTGCGCACGCCGAGCTGAACGCCCCGATGCGCTTGGCTATGATTTGCGACCGGCAAAAGCCTGCTATCGACCACATCGTCCGCGCCCTCGTTGCCACTCTGGTTTTACGAACGGGGAGTTCGACTTCGGCATCTGCCATGATAATGGTGGCGCCGATGCGGAGACGAGGGCGATTGCACCTCTTGCGAAATCTCGTTGTGGCATGTATCGTAGTAGTAGCACACGTGTTCTAGAACGTCCGTGCTACTGCTCGGAGGAGACCTCGCGTGACCAAGGCTGCCGACCTAAGGGACATCGTCCTCTTCCTTGTCGGCTACGCTCCTGCCCCGCTCGGTATCACACAACTCATGAAGCTCGTCTATCTGGCTGATACGGAGCACGTCCGCCTGTATGGAGAACCGCTCACGAACGCGACCTGGACGTGGTACCACCATGGCCCCTTCACCCCGGCTGTCTATGATGCGGTTGAGACACTTGGCGAAGAGGGTGTGGTGGACGATGAGATCATCGTTTCTGGCACCGAGCGACGGCGCAGCGTGGCGGCGACAGGTGCGACGCAAGCCGTCGATGCTGCGCTGGACCGGCTGAATCCGCGCGCTTGTCGTGTCCTCCGCCACGTTCTCGAACGGTATGGGCGCCTCTCGTTGCCCCGACTCAAGCAGGTGGCCTACGGGACGGCTCCAATGCGAGCCGCGCAACCTGGCGGCCGCCTAGATCTAACGCTGGAGCCGCGCCGGAGTCTCGCTGCCTCCCACCCACCCCTTGCCGATTTCCTCCGGCGCGCTCCCGGGCCTGACCGCCGCCACTGGGGCGACCCTGCCGCTGCCGCCGCGGAGGATATGGCAATCATGCGTGACCTCGAACGATGGCGCAGCGAGGCCAATCAGGAACTCGATTAGGATGGCAGGCGCTCCATGCACGAAGCCTTCCGCCGGGCCGGCGTTCGGCAGTGTGTCTTCGCGGGCGACATCTGGAACATCCCTGACAACGCACTTCATTTTGGCGATGACAATCCTTCTCGGCGCACACTCCATGACACGCGGTACGTCCTTGTGATGCAGGGTGACGACGAGGGCGACAATGCTGCCTGCCCCACGGTCCTCGTCGTCCCCCTCTCCTCCAAGGGTGATGCGAAGGCCGCTTGGGAGGACTGGCTCGAGCCGAGCGAGACCGACCTTCATAGCCCCTCCGTCGTCAAGCTCCACCTCATCCAGCCCGTCCCTCGCCGACTGCTCCTGGAGCGAGCCGTTTATATTGGTCGCATTCCTGACGACACCCTCGCTCGCCTTCAGCGTCACCTTCTCGAAAACCTCGGCATCCGCTGATCCGCCGAACTCGCACGAGCTTTTCTCATGTTCCTTCACGCTCCCACCCCTATCACTCCCGACTCGCACAACCTGCCCCCGTCCCTCACCGCCGGCCTCCGCGCTACTGGGCACTCGAGTTTCACCGCGCTTGGCAACCTTGCCATTTTGGATGAGCTGCTCCTCGCCCTCTTTTGCTCCGTCAAATGCCCGGGCCGCCTCATCCTCCAGACCTATGACCTCGTTGCCACCCTCCGTGACCGCGCGGTCCCCACCATCGGTGGCTTCCACACCCCCATGGAGTGCGAGTGTCTCAGCGTCCTTTTTCGCAGTTCTCAGCCGATTGTGGTCTGCCCGGCGCGCTCCATTGACAACTTCCGTGTCCCATCCGAATGGAAGGCGCCACTCGCCGATGGCTGGCTCCTCGTCCTCTCCCCTTTCGCCCCCAGTGACCGTCGTCCCACCAAGAGGCTCGCAGCTATCCGGAATGCCCTCGTCGCCGCACTCGCGGCGCGAGTCTTCGTTGCGTACGCCGATCCAGGTTGGAGCTACCGACAGACTCTGCGAGGCCGAGCTAGCTGCTGGAAAGCCGCTCCTGGCGTTCGATGCCCCTGAGAACGCAGCTCTCCTCGACCTCGGTGCTAAACCCGTCGTTCGCGAGGCCCTCGATATCCAGTGACTGCTGGGACGTTGTCGTAGTTGCCTGACTGATTCGGTAAGACAGGTCTCGTCTCGTGAGGGCCAGCGTGTCAGCGCGGCGCTGGGCCAGTTACCAAGCGAGGACGCGATATCCGGCTCCTGGGGATGCGGGTTGCGCACTGCGCCGGTTGAGCCGGACCGGGCGGGGGATGAACCGGACCGGAGGCGCCTCCACGGCGATTGGCGCAAAGCTCGAAATCTGCGTGGTGTCAGGAGGTGGACTCGGCGTGTCGGGTAGGCGCTCATTGCGCTGGGCCGCCAGTTGCCCCGACTCGGCGGGCTGCACCGGCGTTTCTTGCGGGCGCATGCCGGGCTCAAGACTCGCTTCCAGCAAGGGAGCAAGCGCCAGAATGGTCCCAGCTAGCGCATGGACGTCGTGAGCCAATCGCTCTGTGCTGGTCACGAGGGAGGCGCAGGCGCGCCGCAATTCGGTGGCAGGGTCTTGGGCCGGGGCGGGTGCTGGATGTCTGGCAGGTGAAGTCTCGGGTTCCACCGGGTAGCGCTCCTCTTGCTGGCACAGCGCCCCGAGCCGCCCTGCAGCCGGCCGCTGCGACTCCGCACGATACCGTCTGAGCAGCCGGATGACTCGCGCGATGGCGATCAGCCGGCTGATGTTCGCATGCGTTCCGAGCACGACGCCGAGATCCTGCATGCGCCGGGTGACAACAGTCCTACCGCGGAGGGGGCTTGCCCGGAGCGTCTGGGCATGAGGGACGGAGCGCCGGCATCTTGCTGGCAACCATGGGATTGGCCGGCGCGTGTGGGCATGAGCCGTGTGATGGTGGAGTCTCTGCCGCTCGCTTGATGCTGTGCCAACGCTCTTCACGCTCGATCCATTCACTCGCTGCTGCTATGCCCAAGCGACCGGCAGTGGTGTCCGGAAGGTCGCTTCATGCGCTGCATCCGCCGCTGCACGCTCGGTCCAGATGCGGGTGATGCGCCACCGGCGATCCCGGTCATAGCGCAGGCGGAACGCCACGTGTAACTCACCTGGGTGGTCGTTGTGATCTGTCACGGCAAGCGAAGCCGGGATGACAACCTCCGGCACGGACGGAGGGACGGGGTTCCATGCTGGCTCGCCGATCCACCGTACCGTGGCCAGCGTGCTGATGAAGGTCTTGTGGTCTTGCTGGGTTGCCGCGTTCGGCTCCAAATACGATTCTGCCAAGGCGTGAATATCGCGCGCTCGCCCATCGCGCGATGCGGCCACGAGCAGCATGTAGTCCAGAGCAGCCGTGCCCGGTGCAGACAATGCCGCTCGTTTTTCAAGAATGCCGGTGAGGGCCGACACGATTACCACGATCACGAGCGCTGCAATACCAATCCAGATGTTGACTAGCCCTGCGAGTGCGAGCATCACCATCGCTGGTACGACGAGCAGCGCAATTGCCAGCGTCGATTTCCTGGCTCCGGTGTCGTCCGGATGACGCCAGGAAGCCGCCCAGAGCGCGTGATTCCAGCCGTAGGCCCGGCACGCCCGGCGCAGCGCCTCATGATGCGGATATCGTTCGTTGAGCTCTTCTGGCTCGATCGTTGTGGGCAGTCCCGGGGTCACCGACGTTCCTAGGCGCGTCGCCCAATCCGATGCGCGCAGTGACCGCTGCTTCAGGCTCACGCTCGGAAGCGCCCATAGGACGATCGCGAGTGGCGCCAGGCTGAGCCAAGCGATGGCCGCCAGCAGACCGTACGCTTCTGGGCCGGTTTGGCGGGCCGCGGTGTGCCAGCGATCGGCGAGCTGCTGAATCGGCTCCTGGAGCCAGGGTGCGGCAATGCCAAAGGCAATCAGCGCCGCCAGGATACCTAGCGCCCGGCGCGAGGCCACCATCGTCAGTGACCGCTCATTCGCTTCGAGCAGGAGCTTGCGCGGGCGTGGACGTGTCGCATGCCGGGGTGAGCTGGTCTGGCCGGCGACGATCCGCTTCGTGACAAGAAAGCCAGCGGACACGATCACGATCGCGGCGAAGCTGATGCCTAGGCTCCAGACGAAGGAGTCGAGGACGAGGTTTGGATCGATGCTGGTTCCAGCCATCGGGTTCACCCCCGACTTAGACCGGGCCTAATCAGCGCCAGGGACAAGCACTGCCGTGCGATGTCCGGTCTGTTCCATAGACGGCAGTGGCGGGGTTTCGACGAAATCCTTCCCAACCCGGGCAATCGCCCGCCGGGGATGCTGGGCCCGGCTGCGGAACCGCCTGACCTTCCCCCCGAGCGTCTTCGGATCCACCTTCATGAGACGAGTCGGATGCGAAGGAGGTGGCAAACGGTGCAGCGGCGTCGCTTCGCGCGTGGTGATCAAGAAGATGGCGCTTCCAGCAGTCTTATCCACAACTTCGGGTGGCAAGGTCAGGGTCTGATCCGTGTGATCGAGCTGGACAATCAATTCGATGACCTCGCCAGCGACTTCATCAACCACAACCTGGCGAAGCACGCCGATCCGCCCATCCGTGGCGTAGACGATCCCGCCGCGCTCGAAGCGCAAGTGGCGGTCGCGTCGCAACAGCAGGTCGGGAGGGATGGCTGGAGTTGCATCTCCGGGCGATGATGGCCGCGCTGGCGCGCCTGTCATTGCTGGCACCTCTTCCTGCTCCAGTAGGCGGGCGTGGCCGGCTTCACGCGGGCACACGCTTGACGATAAAGGGTTCCACGGCACGAGACCGGCTATGCCAGAACACGAAGGCTGCCCCAGCCGGCACGCACACCAGCAGCCACCACAGTCCGGCCAACCGGTCGGCGAGCCCGAGTGGAGCGGGCTGAGCAACGAGGCTCGTAACCAGTCGCGTGTTGCCATCAACCGTCATCGTGACCGAGTCACCCTTTGCCAGGGCGGAAAGCGAGGCGGTCTTGCCGTCACGCGCGATGGTCGCTCCATCACTCACGCTGAACGCGGCCGGATCGCCGTCAGATTGCGCCGGCTTCAGCACGATTTCCTTGCCGCGGATGTCGGCAATCGTGCCCTGGACGGTGAACGGTGAAGGCGTGGCGGTAGGCGATGGTGTTGGCGTCATGGTCGGCTGCGCCGCGGCCGTGGCAGTGAGAGCGGAAATCGCCTGTTGTGTGGCTAGGGCCTGTGCTGTCGCCGTCATCGCGGCCTGGGCCGTGGCCGTCATGCGGATGCCGGCTTCAGCCGTTGCGGTCAATTGGGCTGCCGCGTTCGCCGTGGCGGTCATCGCCGCTGCGGCCTTGGCTGTCGCAGTGGCGCGCGCGTTGCGGACGGCGATGCCATCGCCAGTCATGGTGATGCGGGTGTTATCGGCGTTCCGGCGGATTTCCCAGCCAGCCGAGAAGGTGCTCCAGTCGATCTTGGCGGTCGCCAGGCGGACCATCAGCGCCACGAGATCGGCGCGGAGGTCCTGAGGAATGATGACTCCCCGCGACTGTTCCAATTGCCCAAGCACTCGCTCGATGTCGACTTCCTTCTTCAATTGGTCGGTGACGATCGTTTTCTGGAGATCGAGGACCAGGTCGCTGGCGCGCTGGACGCCATCGGGAACGCCCTGGGTCACAAGCGCCTGGCCGATCTTGGCCGTTAGCGCCAGCTCTTCAAGCGCGAGACGCTGCCGTTTCTTTGAGGTATTGCCGCTGTCGCACGGCGCCTTGTCCCAGGTGAGGAAGACGCCGGCGAGCGCAGTCAAGCCGAGGGCGGGAGCCTGGGATGGAGCCGCCACCACGAGGCGCGCATCGCCAATGCCGGCGGTGACGAGCGCCATTGCATACATGCTCGGGGTCACCAAGGTGATGTTGCGCGTGGTGACGTCCAGTCCGTCGCCGAGCTCGCGGCAGGTGAGCGCGGTCGACGAGAAGGCGCCGAGCGGGCCGCTTGGACCGAGATCGACGATACCGCGCATCGCCTTGTCAGTATCGGCCTCGGTGATCACGTAGATCGGGTCGTCTGGGTCGGCTTTGAAGTATTCAAGCAGCTCCCGCTTCTGATCGGGGCTCAGGCTTTCACCAAGGGTGATGGTCTTCCCGCTTTTCGCAACAAGGTTGCTCGGAACAAAGGGGAAGACGACAGCCAGCAGCGTGACCACCGCGAGCGTTGCCCACCAGGGATGGTTTCGGAAGCGGTAGCGGCCGCCTGTCGTCGATGCGAACATCCAGTGCTTGCTCCTTGATGGCCCCTAAGCCGTCTTGTGCCACGACGTGGTGCCAGCGGCTACAAGACGGCTTGCGGGGCGACGCGGCAGCGATCGGAACACGTTCCATCGTAGCGGTCCGCCAAGAAGGCGTCGTGGGCGCTTTCCCGGCCAACCGATGAGGGAATTCCCCTATTGAGCGTAAGGGCTACTTGGATGATGATGGTGTTACTCGAAGGTGGCGTGGAACCGACGGGATTTCGGCATTGTGTCGTGCCAACTGTACGTATATTTGACAAGCTGGTGATCGCTCTCTAGGATGAAGGTACTGCCACAGATGGGGGGATGCTGGCGGCAAGACGGGTTGGGAAGCCGTACAAGTACTGCCGCACCTTCGGGGTTGGATCGGGGAGGGCCCCATGAACACGGTGCAAACGCGCGATTACCGGGCGTTCCCCCGGCCGAGTTCCCTCCGACTGATCTACGCGCAGGCCCACCGGCGGGCCGCGAACGCGGGTTTCTGTGCGCTCGTGGCTCGGGTGCTTCGGTGCCGGCGGTGCTCCTTAATGATATCTGGCCTCGATGGACGGTTAGTCGTTGAAGAGGCCGTCGGGTTCCCCGAAGATCTCACCGGCGTGGCAAGTGCTGCGATCGGGGCAGGCATCGCCGGCCGGGTGGCACGGGAGGGCCGCCCGCTCCTGGTGCGGAGCCGCAGCGATCTCGACGTCTGGCCACCAACCGGCAGGACATACCAGACCGACTCCTTCATCTCCTACCCGCTGACACTTCCGGGCGGATCCATCGCGGTCGTTAATGTTACCGAGCGCACGGACGGCACACCGTTTACCGAAGAGGATTTGTGCCTGCTCGGGCAACTGGCCACCTTCTACGCGGCGACCTTCGATGCGCCTGCGCGCCGGGAAACCTTGCGCCTGCGCGCCGAGCTCCAGAATTTGCGCCGGCATGCCATCCGCACGCAGGAGCAAGAGCGGTCCCACTTCGCCCGTGAGATCCACGATGGCGCTAGTCATGTGCTGAGCGCAGCCATCCTGAAGCTGGACATGATGGCGCACCAGCCTTCTGTTTCCGTGGCGGACGTGGTGGCCGAAGCCAAAGAGGCGTTGATCGAGTGCGCCAACCACCTGCATGACGTTGCCTTCCACTTGCGCCCGCGCGTCTTACTGGATCTCGGTCTTGCGCCGGCGCTGCGCAGCCTCGGCCGCCGCACCCGTGACGCAAGTGAGATTGACGTCCGTGTCCGGATCTACGGTGAGGAGCGGCGCTTCGACGAGCAAGTGGAGCTCGCAGCGTTCCGGATCGCGCAGGAGGCAACCGCGAACGCGATCCGTCATGCGGCCGCTCGCCACATCGACATCGCCCTCGTAACAACAGATAGTGTCATTATTCTGGAAATCACTGACGACGGCGTTGGATTTTGACCAGCTACCGCATCCGCGTCTGAGCGTCCAGGGGGTCAAGGGCTGCGAACCATGCGGGAACGGGCGGAGATGGTCGGTGGAAAGGTTGAAATCCGATCGCATCCGGGTGCAGGGTGCACCATCCGGGCGATCTTGCCGATCGGGGGTGACGCATGAGCGAGGGGGCGGACGGACGGGTGCGTGTGCTCCTTGTCGATGACCATCCTGTCGTACGCGCAGGTCTGCGCCTCGTGCTCGAAGAGGGTGGTCAGATTGCTGTCATTGGCGAAACGGCGACGGGCAGGGCGGCGATTCGCCTGGCGGCTTCGCTGCTGCCCGATGTCGTCGTGCTCGACCTAAGCTTGCCTGATATCAGCGGCTTGGATGTCACGCGCGCGATCCGCGCGAGCCAGCCAGGGATTCGCCTGTTGATCGTCACGCTCCATGAAGAAGAGGAGTATGTGCTAGGCGTCTTGGAAGCCGGCGCGGATGGGTACCTGCTCAAAGAGTGCCCTGGCGAAGAATTGCGGGCGGGCGTGCTGCGTGTCCATGCCGGGGAACGAGTGCTGCATGCGCGGGCGCTTCGCACCTTGATTGCGCGAGCGACGCATCAGGGCGAGATGCCAACGGCTGAGGCGCTCAGTGCGCGGGAGCGAGAGGTCCTGCAATTGCTGGCCAGCGGAGCGACGAGCAAGGAGATCGCGGCCAAGCTTGGCTTGCGGCCCAAGACGGTGGAGAACCACCGGGCGCGGATTCTCGACAAACTCGGTGTCACCAACAGTGCGGCCGCGGTTCGCGCTGCGCTTGCTCGCGGTCTCATAGCCCCGGCGCACGGCTTCGAGGTTGCCTGAATCGCCTCCCGGATGTTGCACGGATGCTGCGAGATTGGATGTGGCGAGATCCCTCGCCTTGCATTGCGTGAGCAATCAGCCGTCACTCATCGGTCAGATGGCATCAGTGGTCAGTCGTTGCTCCCTGATTGCTGACTGCTGAGAACGGGTTGGATGGTCCGCCTGTCGCTCCTCGCTGGACGGCGGCATGATCGGCAGCCGGATCGTGACGCGCGTTCCCCGTCCTTCCTCGCTGTCAATCGTCACCTCGCCGCCATGTTGCCTGACGACCTCGCGCGCCCCCGCTAATCCAAGTCCTGTGCCAGCGACCCTGTCTTCGACATTGGATCCGCGCCGGAACCGCTCAAACACGAATGGCAGATCGGCGGCAGGAATGCCAACGCCCTGATCTTCTATGTCGAGCTTCGCCCACGGTTGACCCTCCCGGTCCTCGACGCAGAGCTGGAGCGTGATCACTCCTCCCTGGCTGTACTTCACCGCGTTCGTGAGCACGTTGTCAATCACGCGCTCGACGCGGCGCTCATCCCACCAACCCGTCAGTTCCTCATGATCGCAGGCGAAGCGGATCTCATGGCGGGTGGTGGCATGCTGATGTTCCTCGAGCTGGCGCTTGCACAGGGCAACGAGATCAACCGATCCCTTGCGCAATCGGAGCGGGTGACCACTCCGGAGCTGGGCAACGTCGACGAGCTCTTCGATCATCGTTGTCATGCGATCACCGACGTTCGCGATCGCGCGGAGCGGTTGCTCCAATTCGGCAGCGGTGAGCTGGTGATGGCGGCGCGCGCGCCGCTGGAGCAGCTGCACCTGACCCTTCAGCGCCGCGAGCGGGTTCTTCAGATCGTGCGAGACGCTGGCGAAAAAGTCCTGCTGCATCTGCTCTTGGGCCCGGCGCTGGCTGATATCGCGCATAACGGCCTGGACAACCCGACCACCGGGCGTCGAGAGTACCTGGGCGCGCGTCTCAACGGGGATGGTTGTGCCGTCCTTGCGACGCACCATGTGTTCCCCCTGCCAGACACCTTGCTCGATGATCTGGTTCCAGGAGGACGCCCAATCTTCGCCCTCAGGAACCAGATCAGCCATGCGAAGGGAGGGCAACGCGCTGCGCGGGTGCCCAAGGAGCCGCTGCGCCGCCGGGTTGGCATCGAGATAGGCGCCAGAAAGGTCGAGGACGACGATGGCGTCACCGGCCCCCTCAAAGAGCACCCGGTATCGCTCCTGCGCCGCCTGGGCGGCTTGCCGGGCCTGCCGTTCGGCTTCGTAGAGGCGTGCGCGCTCTAACGACTGCGCACAAACATCGGCAAGCGTGAGGAAGAAATCCCGCTCCTCGATCGAGAAGGGACGGTCTTCAGGAAAAACAACGCCCAGCGCGCCGATGGAGTGACCTTCGATGAGCAGTGGCAGCGCCATCGCGGCTCCATCACCACTCGTCGTCCGGCACTGGGCCTGTCGCGGATACTGGCGGATGCGATCCGCCCGGCGCTCGAAGAACAGCGGGTGGCCGCTCACAACGGCATCGGCAATTGGGGAATCTCCCGCTGACAATGGGCTTTGGACGCAGGCGTCAAGAACGTCTGGGAGATAGCCACGAGCCTGGAGCACAACCAGATGCTGTTTTGAGGGATCGAGTGCACAGACGATACCGGCGCTGGCACCGACTGTCAGCGTGAAATCGGTGATCGCGCGGGCAATCTCACCGGGGTCTACGGCGCTGGCCAGGCCGGCGGTCAGCTCCTGAAGGCGACCGATACGCTCCTCCCGCAAGATGCGGTCAGTGATATCAATGGCTGCTCCGGTGACACCCTCGATGTCCCCCAGAGCGTTGCGGACGGGCTCGATCGTCACATCAAAGAACCGCACGCTGCCGCCCACCATCGCCCGCACCTCCGTGCGAGCGACCGAGCCCGTTTCCAGCACCCGCCGCTTGGCCGCCATTAACGGCTCACCCTCGTCTGGACCGAGCAGCTCAACATCAGTGCGTCCGATAACTTGCTCGACGCGCAAGGCCATTCCCGTGTTGTACACCCACACGTAGCGGAGATCGCGGTCCTGCTGGTACACGATGATGGGAGCGCCTTCCAGAGCGATGCGCAGCCGCTCTTCGCTTTCGCGCAGGGCGGCGGCCGCCCGTCGCTGCTCTGTGATATCGTCGGCGATTCCGGTCAGCCGGTACAGGGTTCCGGTTGCGTTGCGCAAGCCGAATGCGCGGTCGCGCACCCACCGGACGGTTTGTCCCGGCAATAGGATGCGATACTCGATGTCCAGTTCCCCGGTTTCGACTGCCGCCAGCAACGCCCGCTGCACATCATCCTGATCAGCAGGGTGCACTGGAGCCCACCAGCTCCCAGGCTCGATCTGGAAGGATTGGAGATCAAGCCCCCACCGGCTGGCCGCAACCGGGCTCACATAAACGAACCGCCGCTCTGGCAGATCCATGATCCAGAAGACCGAATTGTTATTTTCGGCCAGTTGCCGGAAGCGCTCCTCACTCTCTGTCAGCAGCTCCACCATGGCGTCGCGCTCGGCAAGCGCGGCTTGGGTGGCGCGGAGGAGGCGGCTATTCTCCAGTGCTAGCCAGGTGCGGATTGTCACGGTCCGCAGGAGATTGATCTCACCCGTGGTCCAGAGGCGAGGCGCGCCAGATGCCACCAGGAGGCAGGCCGCAAAGCGCCCCTGCCGCTGCACCGGCATGACCACGTAGGCCGCTGGAGCCTGTGCATCGCTCGGGCCGAATCCTGGCTGATCCGGATCGCGAAGAAACACCGGCTCGCCAGTTCTCAGGAGATCAAGCACGTCCTCGGTAAAAAGGCTGAGGATCGCAGATTCATCGCGGAGCACAGCGCGATCGCTCTCGGTGGTGTAGGTAAGCACCAGATGCTGCCCGGATGGGTCTTGCTCAATGAGCGCGCACTGATCAACGCCAAAGTGCTCAGCAATGATCGGAGAAACGCGATGGAGCAGCGAGTCTGGATCAGCAATGTGGCTCAGCAATGTGCTGAGATCAGCGATGAACCGGTGACGGGCCTCACTCTTGCGCAGGGCCTCCTCCGCTTCTCGCCGCTCTGGCAGGTGGCGCTCCAGTGCCAGCGCCGCGAGGCTTGCGAGCATCGAAAGGGAGTGCTGTGACGCAGCAACCGCATTGGGGGACGGGTAGCCGAGCACAAGAACGCCAATCGGCTTCCGCTCGATGCGCAAGGGCAGGAACATGCGCTGGACCACGCCAGTTTGCGCGTGCGCTTCGCTCGTCTCGCCAGGCGTCTCTCGCACTGCTGGCTCCTCACGCTTGAGCGCCTCGGCGATCTCAGGCAGTGCGGTCATGGGCACCCGCGCCTCGTCGATCTCTTGGCCCGATGCCCTGGGCGCCTCCAGCACATGGAGGGTTTGTTGACCGTCGGTGAGCAGTGCGATCGTGACTTTGGCCGCACCGACCAGTGATTGGGCGTACTTGGAGATAGCCCGCACGATCGCCGCGGGCGTCGCCGCCTCGGCAAGCGCGGTCACGCACTGGTGAAGATCATTGTTCATTGCTGGCGGGCCACCATGGTTCAAGGCTTTACCAGACCTGCTGGATATGAGGCTCTATGCAAGGTAAGTGCCAACGCGGCAGGCACGTCATTGCTGCGCGTTGGTCCAGGCGCTGCCAAGTCCATCTCCAAGGCCGGTCAACGGTGAGCATCCAGCAGATCGCGATCCCGCCGGTAGCCGGTGAAGGTGATGAGGCGGGCGCCACGCTGGAAGGTGAAGTATGCCCACGTCCATTGGAGCATGACAACCAGGCGGTTGCGGAAGCCGATCAGATAGAGGATGTGGATAAACAACCAGGCAACCCAGGCGGGGAATCCACCCAGGTGGAGGCCGCGAATGTCGGCGATGGCGCGGTTCCGGCCAATGGTCGCCATATTGCCGTAGTCGATATAGTGGAATGGCTGGGTTGCTTCTCCGGCGATGTGCCGTCGAATGTTTTCTGCTGTGCACTTCCCTTGCTGAATGGCTACTTGAGCGACACCTGGATACGGTTTGCCGTCTGGCCCTGGTAGCGTGGCCAGATCACCGATGACAAAGACCTCGGGGTGGCCTGGCACACTCAGGTCTTGCTCGACGGGGACCCGTCCCGCTCGATCGAGCGAAACGCCGAGCGTTTTCCCCAGCGGAGATGCCGTCACCCCGGCAGCCCACAGCACCGTATGGGCTGGGATGCGCTCCTCACCAATCAGGACACCGTCCCCATCAACCCCGGTCACCATGGCTCCTGTGCGAACGCGCACGCCAAGGCGATTGAGGTAGGTGACTGCCTTGCGCGCCAGGCGCTCCGGGAACATGGGCAAAATGCGTGGTCCTGCTTCCAGGAGATAGATCTTGGCCCAGGTCGGGTCGATGTTGTCGAAGTCCCGAGCTAGCGTGTAGCGGGAGATCTCGCCGAGCGCTCCCGCAAGCTCCACTCCGGTCGGTCCCCCGCCGACGACGACAAACGTCATCAGCCGGTCGCGCAGCTCCTCGCTGGTCGCGCGCTCGGCCTCCTCGAACGAGAGCAGGATTCTGCGGCGTATCTCGAGCGCATCTTCTAGGCTTTTCAAGCCGGGAGCATAGGTCTCCCACTCGTCGTGGCCAAAGTAGGAATGCCGGGCGCCGGCGGCGAGGATCAGATAGTCGTAGCCGATCACCCGCTCCCCGTCGCCCAGGAGGTGCACTTCGCGCCGGGCCACATCAATGGCCGTCACCTCTCCCAGCAGGACGCGTGTATTGTCCTGCTTACGCAGAATGGCGCGAACCGGCGACGCGATATCGGCTGGCGAAAGGGACGCTGTGGCAACCTGGTAAAGCAGCGGCTGAAAGAGATGATGATTCCGCTTGTCGATGACGGTCACGCGCACTGGCGCTCCGTTCAGTGCGCGAGCTGCTTTCAATCCCCCAAAACCGGCGCCCACAATCACGACGTGCGGTAGATCTGCTGTCGCCATCTCCCTGCCCCACTCCGCGATCATGTCCAACCACGCCGTGCGCGTGCCGGCGCACATGGAGCCTAACAATCCGATGGACGCAGCGCAATCCTGATTGGGTCGCACCGGGAGCAGATCGAGCGGCAATCGTCCAGATCACAGCGCGGCGATGCCCAGCACGGGGATGCCGGTTCATTGCCCGATGCCTGTCCCCGGCATCCCCACCGTGAAGGAGCTCACACGTACGAGCGGACTGGGATGATGAGGGGTGCGCCAGCCGGATTGACGAGCGTCGCATGAAGGCCGTCACCCATTTGCTGAATCACCGGATCAAGCCGTTCGCGCACCTGCCTCGTTGGCGGCGTCTTCGTCTCCGGAGAGGCGGGAACAGCCAGTACATGCAGGACGAAACTGATGGGGTAGGGCAAATCGAGGACGAGCCGGTGCAGGACGTAGCCGCAGAGGGTGCCAAGCTGGCTGGGCAGCTTGTAGGTGTACCGGCGCTCTGTCTTCGTCGCGCCTGCTTTGGCCAGGGAAATCCCAGGCAGACCCGCTCGCAGGCGGGCCGACGTCTCGGCGACGTAGCGCTCCGCTTGCTCACCGGAATCAAAGAAGCTGGTCTGCCCCGAGTAATACAGCCCGTGCGTGCTGAAGAGCGGAGTTGATTCCGCCAAGGGGCCTTCGATCTGGCTTTGATACAGCACGCCCGCAGTTGCCTGGCGCCGCTGCTGCAGCGTCTCCTCGGTATCCGTCGAGAATGGCACCGGCTGGCCCCCGAGTACCACCGGCCATGAAAAGAACGGAGCGCTGGCTGTGGCCGAGTCGATGCCAAAGCCGGGCAGCCACTGGCGGACGTAATGTGACTTGGGATCCGCCGGCTCCGGGTGCCGGCGTCTGACCTTCTTTGCTTCCTCCTCGGCAAGTTTGACGCACTCGTCGGATGTTGGCGTCGTGCCAGTGAAGTCAGCGATCGCCACCGTGACGAGATCGGCGCCGGCGCGCGAGGCAACCACCACAGCGGCGAAGATATCGGCGGCAACCGTTGCCAGAATCGAGCGGTCGCCGCTGACAGCGATAATTTCCACGAGATCGAGATTCTTGATGTTCGCCCTCTTCGCCCGGCCCGTGCCATCGGCGCTGATCAGCGCGGCGGTCAGGCTGGACCAAGCGATATCCGCGTCGCTCGTCGACGGGAAGCCATGGTGCACGCAGACCTGAACGGCGCGGCCCGGTCGAGACCGCCCGCCTGCACCCGAAAGGGTCGAGGCATAGCCGAACGCAAAGCCACCGACAGCGCTGGCGACTTCTGCTGACCACCCAGGCGTGTCGCCCGGATAGAAGAAGACCGCGGGCGGGCCAGCCAGCGAGAAGTCGAGGCTGAAATCATGGAGGCCAGCGTCTCCAGGAAGCAGGACCCGGCTGGCAGGATTGCCAAGCGTCGCAGGAGCGATGGTCGCCGCGGCAGGCACGGCGGCAGCGGTGGAACGCGGTGCAAGCGAGCACCCGGCCACTGCGGCGAGAGACAGGCCGCCAAGGCCCTTTAAGATCTGGCGGCGCGTCAGTGCGCGATGCGTGTCACAAAGCGGGTGGGGAGAAGCGTCGAGCGCTGGGCGGGCAAGCGCGTAAAATCGCGGACCGTCCATACCAATCCTCCAAGCTGCACGGCGATGCACAATCGCGACAGCAGACGCTCGCTCGATCGTTACGGTTCACGATCGAGCAAGGCGGCAGGCTCCGGGAGCAGGGAATGCTGCCTCTGGTCTCCTCCTTTCACCATCTGCCAGCACTCGTAGCCGGCAGGCCGGGATGGCAGGGTCCAGAGCTCGCGAGCTTGGTACCTTTGGGAACGCACGACTGGCAAAGGTGGTTTCGCGGCACCAGGAGGGCGATGGCTGGGGATCATGACTGAGGAGGCGGGCGGCCGGCCTCGGAGAGGCCGGCCGCTGCTGGTGCTTACTGCTTGGGAGGAATATTCTGATTGAATCGGAAAACGTTGTCCGGATCGTATTGACGCTTGATCGCGGCGAGCCGCTCGTACGTCGCCGGCGGATACGCGTCGCGCACGCGGTCCGCTCCTTCGTCCTGCACGAAGTTGACGTAGACGCCAGAGCCTTCTTGGCGGACCGTCTGCCAGAGCGTTTCCGTCCAAGCCGCGTGCTTTGCGCCATCTTCGGTGGGGTCCAGCCACAACCCAAGTACCATCAGCAGGTAGGGCTGATGCCGGTGGGCAAAGGCGGTGGCATCCGCTGGCACACGCTCGACTGCGCCGCCAAGAACCCGGAATTGAACCAGGCTGAAGGGCGAGGTGGCTCGCTCCATCGCGGCCAGCGTTGCGTCAAGCGTCGCGTCGCTCAGGCTGTGGGCAAACATCGAGCGGAGAGCAATGACCTGCGGCGCCGCCTGCTGCTCGGTGAAGTGGTAGATCTCGGGATACGGCATTGGTCTCACCGCGTCGATCACCGGCGTCGCCAGCGCCCGGAGTGGCGCCAGTGCCCGCTCGCCATCGTCCAGACTACCGGTCCAGCAGACCAAAATGGCCAGCACGAGCTTGCCAATCCACTCTTGCGGCATAAACGGCTCCGGCGGCGCGTGCATGAGATTGGCAATCGTCGTCAGATCGTCGGGGGCGGCCGCGGCGATGTCGAGATAACCGCGGAGGATCTCCCGGCTTGCTGGCAGCACGAGCATACCGCCAAGGATTTGCCCGGCTGGCGCTAGCCGCACTGTAAATTCCGTTACGACGCCAAAATTGCCGCCACCGCCGCGGATCGCCCAGAAGAGATCGGGATGCTCATCCTCGCTGGCAGTGACGATCTCGCCATTCGCGGTGACAACCTCGGCAGCAAGCACGTTATCAATGGCGAGCCCGGACTTCCGCACCATAAACCCAATGCCACCGCCGGTAACTAACCCGCCCATGGCGACCGAGTGCGTATCGCCAGTCGAGAGGGCCAAGCCATGCTCGTGTGCGGGACCGGCCAGATCACCTGACGTGGCGCCAGCCTGCACCCGGGCGATCCGCTGGACTGGGTCGATGCTCACCTGTTTCATGCTGGAGAGATCGAGCACGATCGCTCCCTCGATCACACTGTGATAGGCGATGCTATGGCCGCCGCTGCGGACCGCGAGCGGCAGGGAGCGCTCGCGCGCAAAGCGGATCGTCGTCGCAACATCATGCGCATCTGCCGCTTTCACAATCGCCAGCGGCCGGCGATCGACGTTGAGAAAGATCGTCTTGCGCGCCTCGTCGTAACTCGAACTCTCAGGGGTGATGACCTGCCCGGCCAGGTGTGACTGAAGCGCATCGAACGGGACCGTCGCGTTTGTACCAGTAAGCCCGGCTGACTGCGTAACAGAGGCCATGATCACTCCTTCTCCACCGACGTTCGTGCCGGATTCGTTGCTCCGGCTCGTCCGCTTATTGGTGCATCCCACCGCGTTCCGGGAGGGCCCTTCCCGCAACGCGGACATCATGGCTGGGTGAAGCGAGCGCACGCATTCAGCAAACGACGTATTTGTCTTACCCGTGATGGTGGGATACCCCTACGCTAAACCACGTACCCATCACCGGGCAGGCGCCAAGAACCGTCGTCTTTAGCTGGAAAGCGGTGCTGACAGACCTGGCTTGGACCGTGCTCGTGGCCCACAGACAACAGGGTCAGGGGTGGATCATGCGGGTTGTCGCGCAAACTGGCTATTCCGTTCGCGCCAGCGCGTTCGCGAAGCGCGTTCGCGAAGCGCGGGATGGATGGATAGATGGCGTGCGCAGCGAGAGATTGCTCCCTGGGACCAGACCTGGCGCCGCGGGCCGGACGGGAAGACTGCATTAACCCCAGGGGATAAGCTCCGTCTCGATTTCCCCAAGCACGCCCATCTCAACGTTGCGCTCGATGAAGCTGATGACGTTCTGCAGGATTTCATCCGCATGGGCGGTGCTGTTGCTGACGCAGACCACCCCAAACGTCGCTATGCGGAGATCATCGAGGGTCTCGTCCTCAGCAATACCGACGTTGAACTGATTCTGAACGCGCTGCTTGAGGGAGCGGACGACCTGCCGCTTGTCCTTGAGCGAGAAGCTGCTGTCCAGGTAGAGCGTGACGCGCGCAACGCCGATCGTCATAGCTGAACTTGTGCCTCTTGCAGGGGTGCCCGGCGAACAACGATTCGTACCCGATCCTCCGCTCGGGTCCACGTCCAGAGCAAACCGCGCGCCGACGCGATCGGCGTGGCGAGGTCGACAATGTGCGCGGCAACAGCCGGATCAACGCCGAGCAAGGCGCAGAGATCGGGGTCAGGAAAGCTCGCCAGCGTCGCCGTAGCCTGATCCTCACCGAGCTCGGCGGAGACAACCGTCGCGCCAAGCGAGCGGAAGTTCGTCAACATCGCGTCGAGAAATTCGCCAGACTCCCAGGGCTCTGGCTCATCCCAGGCGCGGCTCAACGTCTCGCCCACCACCGCAGCCCAGGACGCAAGCGGGATGCCACGCGATTCGAGAAACGCCAGCGTTGCCAGCACGATCGCTTGTGCGTTCGCTTGAGCCTGTTCGAGGAGCTCTTCGGTTGTATCGTCCGACCAGATGCGTGGACCGGATTCCTTGGCCGGATCGGGTGAAGCAGGTATCTCCGTCATCATCATGAATTGTACGCGGATCTGGCTGGAGCGTGGACCGGGCCAGCGGGGTTAGGCGCGACGGACGGCCACGGTGTGCGCTGGAGCACGATGGCGTCGTCGGGGTACCAGCGCCCGCGGATGTTGCCAACGAGGTACAGCGATCCGGTGACCAGGACGGTGCTGGCCGGCGCCGTTGCCGCACGAGCCAGCGCGGCAGCGATCGCATCGGCTGGATCAGCCTCAACCGTGATCGGGCCGGCGAATCCGGCGTGCCGGGCCGCGGCAGCGAGCGCCTCGGGATCTCGGCCTGGCTTGGCGTAGACGCGTGGGCGGGTCACTATCAATTCCCCGGCTAGTGGTAACAGTGGCGCGAGGATCGCCTGATCGTCCTTGCTCTCCAGTACGCCAAGCACGAGGATCACGTGGTGTGTGCCGCTTAAGACCGGCGGAAGCGCCATTGCGAGGGCTTCTGCCTTTTGCGCGTTGTGCGCGCCATCGAGCATGACTCGGGGCATTGCTTGGACCGTTTCCAACCGGCCGGGCAGCCGCGCCGTGGCCAGTCCCTCAGCAATCGCGGTTTCCGTGATGACATAGCCTTGCTGCGCGAGAGCCTGGACGGTGGCGATAGCCGTTGCCGCGTTCGTCACTTGAAACTGACCGGCCATTGCTGGCGTTGCGGCCACCGTCGCGGGTGGGACATGGATCACGGCGCTTCCAGTGATGTGCGCCTCGTCCAGGATTGGCCCAAGCGCCTCGGGATCGCGCACAGGAGTGACGACCGGAGCGCCAGGTTTGATAATCCCCGCCTTGTGCCAGGCGATGTCGCGGATCGTTGGCCCGAGCGTCTCCATGTGATCGAGACCGACGGAGGTAATGACGCTGACCACAGGGTGCACGACGTTTGTCAGATCGAAGCGCCCCCCTGCGCCGACTTCGATAACGGCGAAATCGACGCGCTCGGAGGCGAAATACAGTGCCAGCAGCGCCACCCACGCCTCACCATAACTCAATCGCTCTCCAGTTCGCTCCGCCCACGCGCCGGCTGCAGCCAGCGTCTCCGTGACGAGATCGGCGAAGGTACCGGCAGCAATGAGCCGTCCATCAAGCTGGACCTTCTCAGTGGCAACCTGGAGGTACGGGGAGAGGTGCAGGCCAGTGCGGTACCCAGCAGCCGTGAGCATGGCTGCAATCGCGGCGGCCGTTGATCCCTTCCCCGACGTGCCGCCGACGTGTACGACCGCGAATTGCTGGTGGGGATTGCCGAGATAAGCGAGGAAGGCGCGCAGCCGGGCCAGACGGCGCTCGGCCCGCGCTCGCACCTCGGCCAGTGTCGTGCTGCGCTGGTGCTCAGGATCGATCAGCGCATTGAGGCGCGCTACGGCTTCGTGATACCGCTCCACCATCTCGCTCCTGGCTCGCTGCCATCAATCGCGGGAATGGTAGCGTGCGCAGGCGCGGTGGGGGAGAAGCCAGGCGCGCATCTGGGCTGAGCTGGTAGGCGTCACACAGCGCGGCGAGTCCGTGGGTTGGCGAGCTCGTCCAGGCCCATTGCCACGGCAAACAGGCCAACGAAGACCATGATGATAATGATCACGGGCGGCAAGAACCACCACCACAGGCCATGCAGCAACGCGGCGTAGTAGCTGGCCCAGTAGATGGTGATGCCGAGCGTGTTGCTCTCGACCGCGCCCAGACCGATGATCTCCAACCCGATGGAAGCGAGGACCCCGGCGGAAACGGCGCCGACGAAGGTGGCCGCCAGATATGGCAACAGGTTCGGCATGATCTCCAGAAAGATAATTTGCCGGTCACGCGCGCCGGAGAGCCGGGCAATCTGGACATAGGCGCGCTCGCGGATGGTGAGCACTTGGGAGCGGATCGTGCGGGTGGGGTACAACCAGGAGAGCGAGGCGACGACCAGCGCCATCTGGCTGACATTGAGGCTGGCGCGGATAGAAACGGCCACCAGCACGAGAACAAGGAGCGGGGGAATCGTCAAGCCGATATCCACGACGCTGCGGATGATGTTATCCACGGCGCCGCCAAAATAGGCAGCGGTCAGCGCCAAGACCGTCCCGATCAGCACCCCGATGAATCCGGCAAGGAGCCCAATATAGAGCGTCTTTGGCGTGCCGACGATCATGACGGCCAGCAGATCGCGGGCTTGGCGGTCGGTGCCGAGCGGATGATCCCATGAAGGGCGCAGGTTCGGCCGGGCGGAGAGCGGCGCTGCCATTGAGACATCCCAGACAAGGCGGCCAACGCCCGAAAAGAGCAGGATCAGGCCAAGGAGCACCAGGCCGAGCGCCAGGCTGCGGTTGCGACGCAGGTAACCAATCATCGCCGTGTCCCCTCAGGAGCGGTGATAGCTAATGCGTGGATCAAGCATGGGATAGATCAGATCGAGGATAAATGTCGCCAGTGTAACGCCCAGCACAATGGTGAACACGATGCCTTGAATGAGGAAGTAGTCGAATCGCCGGATGGCGTGATAGAGCACGGAGCCAATGCCAGGATAGGAAAAGATGACTTCAACGAGCAGCGCCCCGGACAGGATTTGGGCCAGCGCCAGACCAAGAGCGGTCGTCTGCGGGAGCAGCGCGTTGCGCACCGCATAGGTGAAGAAGAGGGTGCGCTCCTTGAGGCCAGCGGCTTCAGCAAAGGTCATGTAATCCTCGCCCTCGACCGTGACCATCATCCCGCGCATGCCGAGCGCCCAAAATCCGATAGAAGACAGGATGATTGACAGTGCCGGCAGCACAGAATGCTTGAGCACATCGAGCGCAAAACTGAGGCTGACGTCTGGGAAGGCCCCTGGGGAATACCCGCCAAAGAGCGGAAACAGCCGGGCTTTGAAGGCAAAGAGGTAGAGAAGCAGCAGCCCGAGCAAGAAAAACGGAATTGCCGACATGGTGAGCAGCGGCGGAAAGAGGAAATGGATGAACCGCGGCGATCGTGGCCAGGCCAGCAGTGCGCCGAACACGGTGCCGATGGCAAAGGCCAGCAATGTGGTGGTCAGCAGCAGGCCGATGGTCCAGGGCGCCGCGTCAGCCATGATGCTGATGACCGTCCGCGGGTAATTCACGATGGAGTAGCCAAAATCAAGCCGGGCAATATCCGCCAGGTAGGTGAGGTATTGCTCCCACAGCGGCCGGTCCAGGCCGAATTTCCGCTCATATTCCGCGATCATGTCCTCCATGCCGGCCTGGACATAGCCCCCGGCCGCCGCTTGCTCCATCAGCCTGGCGCGGACGGGATCTTGCCCCGAGATGCGCGGCAGGAAGAAATTGAGCGTCGCGGCAACCCAGATGACGCCAAGCAGGAGGAGGAGCCGGCGGAGGAGATAATCACGGCGCATGGGAACCTCTGGGACTCGCTGATGAGCACGGATGCCAGAAGGGCGGGCGCCTCACGATACCGCGGCTCGGCGCCCGCCACGATGTCATACGGCTATTGGGCCGCCTTCAGCTCGTTGAGAATGAGCTGGAAGGTGAGATGCCAGAACGCCCCGTTGACATAGGGGTTCTCGCGCGTTGGCCAGCCTGTCCAATACGTCTGGTTCATGGGAATGCGGTGGTACCACTCCTGAATCTGGATGTCCGGCAGGTTCGGGAGCCAGATCTCCATCGCCCGCCGCCACTGATCCATCAAGGCTTCCTTGTTGTCTGGCGATGTGACGTACATCTCGTCAACGATCTTGTCGTAGTCGCTATTGCGCCACTTCGAGAAGTTCACGAGATGCGCGCCGGGCACCGCTTCGGTGGCTGACTGGTACAACCGGAGCGTGAAGTACGGATCGCCACTGACGCTCCCACCATGGCCAAAGAGCGCGGCGTTGTAATCGCCCTGCGGATCCGTGAAGCGGTTGCCGAAATCTGGCGGCATCGAGTAGGAGGACTTGACACCCTGCCGCCGCAATTGCTCCGCGATCACCGGGCCAATATCCGCCATGACGGTGAAGCTCTCGATCGGCACATCGAGAACTTTGCCGTCCTTGGCCCAGTTGCCATCGCTGTCCTTCTGCCACCCCTTGGATTGGAGAAGCTGAGCGCCCTTGTCCGGGTTGAACTCAGTGGTCGGGTATTTCTGCAAGAGATCAGAGATACCCTCGATGAATGGCAGTAGGCCTGGATAGGTCGGCAGCGGCAATTGGGAGATGCTGCCAGCGCCGCCAAGCGCGACGTCAATGACTTGCTGGCGGTCAATGAAATAGCTCAGGGCCCAGCGCACGTCCGGATCGCTGTATGGCTCCTTTTCGCAATTGACATAGAGGGAAGTCGGCCACCAGTCCACGTAGCCGTAGGGCTTCTCATTGCCCGTATGGGTCGTGATCTTTGGATTCTGGGCCAGCACCGTCTCGATTGTGAGGGGGCGCAGGTCCAGCGAGCAGTCAATCTCATTGTTGATGAGCTGCTGCGCAACTTGCTCCTCCGCCGTGAATGGCAGGTAGATCACGCGCTCGACCTCTGGCATAGCCGGCACAAGCCCCTGCTCGACTGCCCACCAGCTTTCCCGGCGATCGATCACCTTCTGCTCCGGCGAGGAGAAGACAACCTTCCAGGGGCCGGTGGTTGCTGGCCAGCCTTTGGCGATATCGAAGTACTTGAACGTCGAGATGTCCTGGCCTTCAAAGATGTGCTTGGGCACGATGTAGACACCGATGTCATATTTGTAGGTCATGAAGTAGAAGAAGCGCGGCGCAGGGACCTTGAACTTCACGACCGTGACATTGGGGCTCTCGGTCACTGCTTCGGTGACAAATTGCTGGACATCGACGCCCCAGCGGGCTGACGGCCCGGCGTCGCGGAGCGTATTGATCGTAAAGGTGACATCCTCCGCGCTAAATGGCTCACCATCGCTCCAGGTGATGCCCTGGCGGGTGGTGATGCGGAGCTCGGTGTAGTCCGCGTTGTACTCCCATTTTTCCGCCAGCCAGGGGATCATCTTGTCGGCAAACGCGCTATAGAAAGCGAGTGGCTCGTGCAAAATCCCGAGACCGTTTTGGTGGTTCGCACCGACTGGGTAGCCGTTCCACAAGTCGTAGTCCTGGTGGCGCCCATCAACGCCACCCCATCGGAGAATGAGCGTGCGATTGCGTGGGACCTGCGGGATTTCCTGCGCTGCGGCGCGCGAGGTCTTGATGATTGAAGGGGCTACGGCAAGTGCTGCGCTGGTCTTGACCAAATCACGCCGGGTGAGACGCCATCCTCTCTGCTCTGCCACAGTCGCTCCTCCTCGTCGAGATCGACCCACCCCCTCGGCCACGATAGCGGCAATCGACAGGGCCGTCGCTGCCAGTTCTCCGCCGTTGTGCACTGCGCCGAGGTTTGCCGTTAGGATTTATGCAATACTATGAGCGTTCACGTGGTCTGTCAACGGCACTCGCCACGCCTCGTCTGCCTCGTGCATGCTAGGCTCGACAGACGCTAATCCTCGCGCTCTCCCGAGAAGGAGCCGCGCTCAATGACAACGAATGCACTGCTGCGCGTTGAGAACCTCCGGGTGTACTACCACACCCCGGCGGGACCGGTGAAAGCGGTTGATGGTGTCTCGTTTCAGGTCCAGCCGGGTCAGCGCTTCGGGCTGGTCGGCGAGTCAGGCAGTGGCAAGTCCACCATCGCGCTGGCGCTGCTGCGCTTGATCAAGCCGCCGGGCAAGATCGAAGCCGGACACGTGCTTCTCAATGGCGTGGATCTCCTTGAGCTTGACGACGAGGAGATGCGCCGGGTCCGGCTGGCGGAGATTTCGCTGGTCGCCCAAGGCGCTATGAACTCTCTGAACCCAGTGAAGCGGATTCGAGATCAGATAGCGCTCGGCTTGCGCGATCATGGAGCGGAGTTGCCGGACCGCGAGCTCGATGACTTTATTGCCTCGCTGCTGGAGAAGGTCGGGCTGGGGCGGCACGTTGCCAGTATGTACCCGCACGAGCTGAGCGGCGGGATGAAGCAGCGCGTCTGCATCGCCATCGCCATCAGCCTGCGGCCAAAAGTGATCGTCGCTGATGAGCCCACGAGTGCGCTCGATGTCGTCGTGCAATGGCAAGTGATAGACACGCTCCGGCGCGTTCAGGAGGAGCTAGGCGCTGCTGTCATTCAAATCGGGCACGATATGGGGTTGATGGCGCATGCCGTTGACCACATTGGTGTGATGTATGCCGGCAAGCTGCTGGAAGTTGCGCCTGTGCGCGATCTCTTCCGCGAGCCGTTGCACCCCTATACCCGGTTGCTGATCGCGAGCCTGCCATCATTAGATGGCAAGGGGGCGTTACAGGGAATCCCAGGACTTCCACCATCGTTGCTGCATCCTCCGGCTGGCTGCCCGTTCCATCCTCGCTGCCCATATGTCATGGAGCGCTGCAAAGTCGTGGCGCCGGCGCTGATCGAGCACCGGCCGGGTCACTGGGCATCGTGCCATTTGCTGAGTGACGCGGGCGATGCGCCTCACGCGGGCATCAGGAGCCAGCGAGAGGACCACGTCAGTCTTGGCGACCGGAGGAGTCAGCCATAACCATGGAGCCCAGGTGGTAGCAGCGAGGCGCGGGAGGCGGTATGACAGCGTTGCTCGAGGCGCGGCGCGTCACCAAGATCTTTGGTGGCGGTCTCCTTCATAAGGCTCAAACGATCGCCTTGGAAAACTTCTCCTTCAGTGTTGATGAAAACCAACCTTCCATTACGGCGATCGTGGGGGAGAGCGGCAGCGGCAAAACCACCCTGGTGCGGCTCCTGCTCGGGCTGATCACCCCAACGACCGGCGAGGTCCTCTATCGCGGGAAGAGTGTGCATGCCTTGAGTGACGCGGAGCAACGCGCCTTTCTGCGCGATGTGCAAGCGATCTTTCAAGACCCATTCGAGGTCTACAATCCCTTCTACCGGGTTGATCATGTCCTCGAAGCGCCGATCAAGAACTTCGGACTCGCGAAATCCAAACGCGAGCGCCGGGCACTGATCGAGCAAACGCTCGAAGCGGTTGGTCTCCGCGTTGATGAGACCCTCGGACGGTATCCCCATCAACTCAGCGGGGGTCAGCGCCAGCGGATCATGGTTGCCCGGGCGCTGCTCCTGCGCCCCCGAGTCATCATTGCCGATGAGCCTGTCTCAATGGTTGACGCCTCGCTACGCGCCACAATTCTGGAAAGCTTGCTCAAGCTCTACCGGGAATTCGGCATCTCCCTGGTCTACATCACGCACGATCTGACCACGGCGTACCAGATCAGCCACAACATCATCGTGCTCTACCGCGGCGTGATTGCGGAAGCGGGCGACGTGCACCGGGTGGTACGGGAGCCAGAGCACCCGTATACCCGGCTGCTGGTAGGCTCCATTCCACTGCCAGATCCCGACCTGCCGTGGCAAGGAGAGCGTGCCCTCGGCAAACCCGCGGTAGGTTTGGCGCCAAGTGGGTCATCCTATTGCCGGTTCTATGAGCGCTGTCCAGCGGCGATGACCGTCTGCGTCGAACAGGCACCACCGCTCTTTCAGACCGATCCGCACCGGGTCACGGCGTGCTATTTGTATCGCGGCGCGCCGGCGGTTCCGGCGGAGGATCTCGCTGCGATCTTTACCGACAGCCGGCACGGCGTAACACCAGCCACGTCGCCGGCCGGCATTGATGTATCCGGCACCGCGTGATAGGGGCTGGCGCAGGAGGCAGAAGCCGGGAGTAGGGCAGGAGTTAGGAGCCGGTAGGGGAGGGACCTGTGCCCTCCCAAAGGGGTTAGGGATCAATGATACTGGGCAGAAACGTGTGGCAAGCGCTCAGCCGTCAGCCGTCTGTGCACGCCACGGGCACCTGACGGCTGACACCTGATGGCTCTGTTGTGTGATCGGTTCGCAATGCACATGGCAGGCCCGCAGGATGGCCGCGCGAAGCACGATCTTGGTGCTGATTGGAGCCCTCATCCTGGCTGCCTCGGTGTGGCCTGCTTCACCAGTGGATGCTCATGCGCGTTTGATCGCTGCGGACCCACCGTCGGGCAGTGCGCTGGCGGCGCCACCGGCCGCCTTCCATCTGACCTTCAGCGAAGAGATTGATGCGCGATTCAGCAGCGCCGAGCTTCGTGGCGGGGATGGGGAATCTCTCGGCGAGCTTGCAGTTGTCCCTGATGCCCGCGATCCTCGCGCCGTGTTGTTGCAGGTTCGTGACCCGGCGTCCATCACGCCGGGGACGTACGTAGTCGTCTGGCGCGTCCTGTCGACGCTCGATGGCCATGTGACCACCGGCGTGATCGCTTTCAGCACTGGCACCGGCCAGGTCCCGGCGATCGCCGGGGCCGCGAGTGAGGCTTTCCCTCCGTGGTGGCGATTGGGCATCCGCTGGCTCAAGCTCGGAGCGCTCTTGGCGGTGGCGGGCGGCTGGATCTATGGCGTCTGGGTGGCACGGCCATGGAGGCAGGAGAAGGCGCTCAAGCAATCTGACGATGCCGTGGGAACCCAAGCCGGGGCGCATGCCTGGCTGCTTCGTTGCTGGCGCTGGCAGTGGTTCCTGGCCGCTGCGATGATGGCGATCGCGCTCATCCTCTCGCTCATCGACCAGGCCGCGCTGGCCAGTGGCGACGTGCAAGAGGCTTGGTCCCGGGCGACCCTACAACGTCTGGTGATCGAGTCGCGCTTTGGCACAAGCTGGCTGATGCTGGTCGCGCTGCTCCTGGCGCTCGTGCTCCTCGCCCAAACCGGATTGCAGCGCCGGAGTGTCTGGCTCGCCGGTGCGGCACTCTCGATGATCGCGCTGATAAGCCTGCCGCTCTCCGGTCACGCGGCGGCAGAATCCCGGTCCGCACTTGCCATCGCGGTTGACTGGGTTCATCTAGCGGCTGCCGCCGGCTGGCTCGGGGGCTTGGCCTATCTGACGGTCGCGGTGCTCCCCGTGCGGCGACAGATCACGGCGGACTCGGCAGGCATGCTTGCGGCCATGGTCGACCGGTTCTCCTGGTTCGCGCTGGCGTGCGTCCTGGCGCTGGCGGTCTCTGGAATCCTCAATGCGATCTTTCATGTCGCGGGGATGCGCTCGCTGACCACGTTTGACTACAGCACCGCGCTCATCGTCAAGCTCGGCCTGCTGGTCGCAGTCCTCGTTGCGGCGGCGCTCAACCGGTGGGGCAACCTCCCGCGGTTGCGGGCAGCCGCCGCCTCGAATGCCCCGGATGCTGCCCGGCGCGCTGTCTCCGCTCTGGGGGTGACAGCGATTGCCGAGCTCACCCTTGGCTCACTCCTGCTGATCGCATCGGCCACGTTGACAGAGCTGCCACCCGCGGACGGTCCATTGCCAGTCAACGTGGCGGCCAAAATCGTGATCATCAGCACCGAGGCGGTGACGGGTGACCTGCGGGTGGCACTTCAGGGAACGCTGAACTCCCGCGCTGGCGCGAATGGCGCGCCAGATGATCGCCTCACGATCGCGATCTCGACGCTTGACGGGCGCATGCCGAGCGCCGTGCAGCGAGTGATCGTGAGCACCGCCTTTGCCGGCACGACACCAGGCAACGCCACGCTCTCCGATCGCTTTGACGCCGAGCCCATTGCCGGCTCGACGGGAACGTTCACCTTCCCCGCGGTCCGGCTCGGCGTGCACGGTCCATGGGACGTCACGGTGACCGTGCGGCGCGCTGGCGTCGAAGATCAGCAGGCGACATTGCGGGTTGACACCAGCGGCGCCGCCGTGCCACCGCCACGCACCGCGCGGGATCATTGGTTTTGGCCCCGGCTAACGCCAGCCGGATGGGCGCTGCTCGTGCTCGCTGTCCTAGCGATGGCAGGAGGAGCGGTGTGCCTACGGTTCATCGCCGGACTGGAGCCGCTTGCCGCTGCGCTCGTTCTGGTGATGGTTGCCCTGATTGCCGCCGGCTTCACGGTGTCGGCGGTGCGGCAGATGGTTCCGGTCACCGACAGCACGCATCTGGTCAATCCGGTCGCAGCCGGCGACGATTCGGTCATGCGGGGCGAGGCACTCTACCGCGCTTATTGCCTGGCGTGTCATGGCGCGCAGGGAGCGGGCGTCGAGACGGCCGATCCGCTGCACAGTCATGGACCGGCGGCTGACCTGACCGACTGGCCATCCCGTTCCCAGCGAGACGGCGATCTTTATCACGCTATTACGTACGGGGTTCCGGGCACGGTCATGCCCGCCTACGACGAGGCGCTCGCGGACCAGGAACGTTGGGATTTGGTGAACTATCTGCGAGCGCTCCAGGGGGCGCCTACCCGTGAGGCAACCAACACGACGTGAGGATTGGGGCTCGATGGCCGACGCGCGCTATCGAGCCCGTCGTCGTTGCTCCCCGCGTGTCGTGGCGTGTAGCGCTGGTGCTAATAGTTGCTAAACCGCGGTGCAGCCGCTCTGCGCTCCTGGAAGCACTCCCTGCAATAGACCGGCTTGTCGCTGCGCGGCATAAATGGGACCTCGGTGGCCTTGCCGCAGTTGGAGCAGATCGCGGGATACATCTGGCGAGGACCAGATGAGAAGCCACCGCCACTGTAACCGCGATCACCATAGGTGTTGCCGCCGCTGTAGCTGCTGCTGCCGCCGTAGCCACCGCTGTCGTACCCGCTGGCGGCGCGCTCGGCTTTCCGTCGTGCCCGGCAGGTCGGACAGCGTTGTGGATCGGAGAACCCTCTCTCCTGATAGAAGGCCTGCTCACCGGCTGTGAAGACAAACGGCTGACCGCAGTCGCGGCAGGTCAGCGTCCTGTCGCTCATTCCGCCTGGACTCTCCTGTCGTGGCGTCCCCCACGACCCTGCACGAACCACACAATAAAGACCGGTGACGATCAGGCGGAACGAAGCACGGGGATACGCTTTGCCAAGCTTGCAAGCGGTTCCTACGAGCGCGTGCGCCTGGGAAACGTCAACTTTGTAATATACCAGACAGCCCGGTTTGTCAACGGGTTTTCCCGAGCAATTTACCCAGAATTGCCACCGGCGTTGCCGGTGATTGCGCCGGACCCTGCACGACCGTGCTGGGATGGGTGAGGCAGGCCCGCTGCGGGTTGCGCGGTAGCTATGCTAGGATGCCGTGCGGTTTACCAGCGCGCGAACGAGCGCGCCGGTCTGCTGCGCGATCTACCGGTGATGACATCGGGGAGGGATACAACCGGTCAATGAATGTTCATGAGTACCAAGCCGCGATGCTCCTCAGCCGGCACGGCATCCCTGTAAATCAAGGAGAGGTGGCCACGACACCAGAGCAGGTTGAGGCAATCGCAGCCCGGATCGGTCGTCCCGTGGCGATCAAGGCTCAGGTGCACACGGGTGGTCGCGGCAAAGCAGGGGGGATCAAGCTCGCGCAGGACCCAGCCAGTGCCCGCATGCTGGCCGGGCACATTCTTGGGATGGATATCCGGGGGCACCGGGTACGGAAGGTGCTGGTGGTGCCCGGCGTGGCTATCGCGCAGGAGTTTTACCTCGGCGTCATCTTGGACCGGCCACGACGGCGGATCGCCGTAATGGCCAGCGCCGAAGGGGGCGTCGACATCGAGGAGGTCGCGCGGGAGAGACCCGAGAAGATTGTGCGCGCGCTTGCCGATCCCTATCTCGGGTTCCACGCGTACCAGGCGCGGGAGCTTGGCTTCCGCTTGGGAATCGCCCCGGACAAGGTGCCTGGCTTCGCCACGATCGCCCAGCAGTTGTTCGAAGCCTATGTCAAAGAGGATGCCACGCTCGCGGAAATCAATCCCCTGGTGCTGACACGTGAAGGCACGTGGCTGGCGCTCGATGCGAAGATGAGCTTTGACGACAACGCGCTCTTCCGGCATCCGGATATCGAGCAGTTGCGTGACCCGGACGAGGAAGATCCCACTGAGCTGGAGGCGCGCCGGGCCGGCATTTCCTTTGTCAAGCTAACTGGCACGATCGGCTGCATTGTGAACGGCGCCGGACTGGCAATGGCCACCATGGATGCGGTCAAGCTTCATGGGGGTGAGCCCGCGAATTTTCTTGATGTGGGCGGTGGTGCGAGCGCCGAGCAGGTCGCCAAGGCCTTCCAGCTTGTCACGGCCGACCCCAATGTCCGGGCGATTCTGATCAATATCTTCGGCGGGATTACCCGTGGTGACGTGGTGGCCACCGGCATTCGCGAAGCCCTGCAGCAGGTGAAGGTCTCGGTCCCAATCGTCGTCCGCTTGGCCGGGACCAACGCCGAGGAAGGGCGGCGATTGCTGGCTGAGGCGGGCTTGCACGCAGTAGACACGATGGACGAAGCCGCGCGGGAAGTTGTGGCTGCGGCGCGGGGATCATGAACCGGCGAAGGAGCGGGCGTTGAGCATTCTTGTCAATCGGCAAACCCGTTTGCTCGTGCAAGGCATCACGGGCCGTGAGGGCTCATTTCATACGGCGCAAATGGTGGAGTATGGCACCAACGTGGTTGGTGGCGTGACCCCTGGCGCGAAGGGGAAAATGGTCGCGGGCGTGCCCGTGTTCAATACGGTTGCAGAGGCCGTGGCAGAAACCAGTGCCAACGCCTCCATCCTCTACGTGCCGGCACGCTTCGCGCCGGATGCGATCTATGAAGCCGTTGATGCCGGGATTCCGCTGGTGGTCTGTATCACCGAGGGCATTCCCATTCTCGATATGGTTCCGGTCTATGCCTATGTCAAAGCGAAGGGTGCGCGCTTGATCGGGCCGAATTGCCCAGGCGTGATTACCCCCGGTGAAGCCAAAGCCGGCATCATGCCCGGGTACATTCATACCCCTGGCCCGGTTGGCATCGTCTCTCGCTCCGGAACCTTGACCTACGAAGTCGTCGACGCGCTGTCGCGTGCCGGTCTCGGCCAGTCAACTGCGGTCGGCATCGGTGGCGATCCTATCATCGGCACGTCGTTTGTCGACGTGTTGCGGCTATTCCAGGACGATCCGCAGACCGAGGCGATCGTCATGATCGGTGAGATCGGCGGGACCGACGAAGAGGATGCGGCCGCGTTCATCCGTGAGCACGTCACGAAGCCGGTGATTGGCTTTATTGCAGGGCGCACTGCCCCGCCGGGAAAGCGCATGGGGCATGCAGGCGCAATCATCTCGGGCGGCACCGGGACAGCCACGGAAAAGATTGCGGCGCTGACCGCTGCCGGGGTGAAGGTTGCTGAGCGGCCCTCCCAGGTGCCGGAGCTCGTGCGCGCGGCGCTCAGCGCATAGGCAGCCAAGGCGACCCTTGCAAGCATTCAGCAATTCTTCAGCATGATTTCAGCGGCGTTTCACTCCTTCGCCTGATACTACAATCAGGTTACCTGCTCGCCGCGCCGGATGGGATCCGACCACCCACCGGATGTGGCAGCGCGCTGTGCCGGCGCGGCGAGATTTGGACGAAAGGAGTGTTCACGTCCATGGAGACAATCCACGAGTCATCGCCCCGCTCGCGGCGCCTGCGAAACACGCTGAAGACGCTGCTCGTTGTGGCGCTGCTGCTCGGTGGCATCGTCGCGCTCAACTGGCCAATTACCTTCGCGACGGTCCACCTTGGCGCCACTGCCGCACCGGTGGCTACGCCGTCCGCTCAGGATAGCTCGGTTGCCGATGTGGCCGAGCGCGTCAACCCGGCGGTGGTGACCATCACGAATTATCAACTGCCGCGGAACCCGTTTACCGGTGAACCCGAGGGCGGAGCGCTCATTCCGTATGGCAGAGGCTCCGGCTACATCATCGATGCCCAGGGCCATGTCGTAACCAATAGCCACGTGGTGGAAGGCGGCTCCGCGTTTGACGTCGAATTCGCCAACGGCACCACGGTGGATGCAAAGCTCATTGGCCAGGACCCCTTCCAGGATGTCGCGGTGTTGCAGCTTGATCTCAAGGCTGGGCAAACCGTTCCTGGCACGGTGACCCTGGGGGACTCCGACACGGTTCGCCCTGGCGATCATGTCATTGCCATCGGCAGTCCCTACGGAGAGTTCACGAACACCGTCAGCGATGGGACGGTTGGCGCGGTGCATCGTTCGCTCGACACTGGCTACTACCGTCTCCCGAATCTGATTCAGCATAGCGCGCCGATCTACGAGGGCAACTCTGGCGGTCCGTTGCTAAATATGCAAGGCGACGTCATCGGCATGAACGTAGCCAAGGCGGTGAGGACGTCGCTTGGGAGAAGCGAGGATACCGGGATTGGCTTCGCGATCGAGATTAACGCTGTCAAGGAGATCGTCAATCAGATTCTGCAACATGGCAAGGTGCTCCGGCCGTATCTCGGGATCGTTGGCCAGCCAGTCGAAGGTGGCCACGCGATCAGCGAGGTCGAGCCGGGAACTCCCGCCGATCAGGCCGGCTTACAGGCCGGAGATGTCATCACGTCGGTGGATGGCACCCGAATTGACGAGCGGAATCCGTTCCTGAACCTGCTGATATTCAACCATAAGCCAGGAGACACAGTTGAGCTCGGTGTCTTCCGCAACGGGCGAGAGCTCACCGTCAGCGTCACGCTGGGTGAGCGCCCGGCCGACATTGCCTGACGCGATTCGGGGCGGGAAGCAGCCGCTCGCCCCGTGTCCTTCTCCTCCTCTTTGCCTGGAGCCTGCGGTGATGCTGGCGCACGCCGCAGGCTTCAGTCTTTGCGCTAACTGGAGTACCATCGGGGAGTTGGGAGTGGGAGGCTGAGGGCGGGAGCAGAGAGTTAGGGACTCGTCGGGGAGAGACCGGTGCCCTCCCCGCCAGACATCGTCGGGGCGGCACCTGTGGCCGCCCAAAGCGGGCAGACACGGCGCTCTGCCCCTACGACTGACTCCTGATGACTCATGGCTATCGGCTATCCGTTTGTTTGGAGTGTCAAGGAGATGAGCCAGGCTGCGGCCAGACCGCGCATTCTCGTTGTTGAGGATGAGCAAGGCATCGCCGGCTTTGTCCGGAGGGGATTGTTGTTCGAGGGATTCACTGTCGAAGTTGTCGGCGATGGCCGGAGCGCGCTCGCGGCGCTGCGTGACGCCCCGCCAGACTTGGTCGTCCTCGACATCATGCTCCCTGGCGTTGACGGCATCGAGATTACGCGGCGCGTCCGCGCTGCCGAGGCGGCAGAAGGGCGCCCACCCGTGCCGATCCTGATGCTCACGGCGCGCGATGCCGTGGCCGACCGCGTGACCGGTCTCGAAGCCGGCGCCGATGATTATCTTGTTAAGCCATTCGCGTTTGACGAGCTGCTGGCACGCGTCCGTGCATTGCTTCGCAGGGCACAGTTCACCGCTGGCGCGGCAGCCTCATCCCAAACGCTCCGCTTTGAAGATGTGACGCTCGATCTTGCGGCCCGGACCGCACAGCGCGGAGACCGTCCGCTGCAGTTGACGACGCGGGAGTTTGACTTGCTCACGTTGTTTCTCCGCCACCCCAATCAGGTACTGACCCGCAATCAGATCATGGACCGGGTTTGGGGAGCGGATTACTATGGCGACTCAAACGTCCTTGAAGTCTTCATCGGCAACCTCCGGCGCGAACTAGAAGCTGGCGGAGAACCCCGCATCATCCAAACAGTCCGGGGTGTGGGGTATGTGCTGCGGGTTCAGCCCTAATGCCGGCCGGGGAACCCATGTGATCTCCGGCCGCATGGGAACCCGAAGGAGCCTCCAAGCCATGGAAGTCTTCCGGCGCCCCTTCTATCGCTCGGTTCGCTTCCGCCTCACCGCGTGGTATGCCTGCTTATTGGTGTGCATTCTCGCTGGCGTCGGCTTCGCGCTGTCGTCGCTCGTTGAGCGGAACTTGCGCGCCGATGTTGACGAGCGCTTGATGACCACTGGGAACAACATCTTGCGCGAGATCCGAGTGCTGCCCGGGTATGACCGCGGCCAAATCGTGGGATATATCCCACGCTTGGATCCGCTTGCTTCGCCAGGTCAGGTTGTTCAGATCTTTGATGCGTCGGGCAATTTGGCGGCCACCACCGGCATGCCGGACGGTCAGCAACTGCCGTCCGTCCCAGCGAATACAACCCTCCTGCATCCGGCATTCCTCACCTCAAGCGTCAACAACACGATGGTGCGCACGGTCACTATTCCAATGATCACGGGGCGTGATCGCGTGATGATCGGAACGATCATCGTTGGGGAGCCGCTCGCCCCGCTTGAGCGGACGGTTGATCTCTTGCAACGCCTCTTACTCGGCGCTGGCGTCGTTGGTGTCATCCTGGCCGCGATCGGGGGCTGGATGCTGGCGGGGCGGTCGTTGCAGCCAGTCGATCGCATGACCGCCACAGCCGATGCCATCGCCAGGGATGCGAGCACAGGCCGGTCGCTTGCGACCCGGCTCGATGTGCCAGACAGCGGGGATGAGCTGGCGCGTCTCGCGGCGACGTTCAACCGGATGCTGGACCGGTTGGAGGAAGCGTTTTCGGCCCAACGGCGCTTCATTGCTGATGCGTCGCACGAGCTTCGCACCCCCCTTACTGCCATCCGCGGGAATCTCGATGTCCTGGCACGCCAAGCCGCCGTGGCTGGTGGACCTGCCACGGATTTCGCCGAGGCGCTTGATGATTTGCGGCGTGAGAGCGCGCGCATGAGCCGGCTGATCGAGGATCTGCTGACACTGGCTCGGACTGAAGCGCTGCCGGACGATACCGCCCGTCGCCAGCCCGTCCGCTTGGACGTGATCGCGCTGGATGTCACGCGCACCGCGACCTCCCTGGCCGATGGGCACCACATGACGGTGACAGCGAGCCAGCCTGTCACCGTGCTAGGCGACCGCGATCGCCTCACCCAGCTTTTGCTGATCTTGCTCGATAACGCGATCCGTCATACGCCGAGCGGCGGTGGAATTCATGTCGGCGTTGATACAGTCGGTCAGACGGCCAGGATCTCGGTCACAGACTCGGGTGAAGGCATCGCGCCTGAGCATCTTCCCCACATCTTCGAACGCTTCTACCGGGCTGACAAAGCCCGTGATCGCGCCACCGGCGGGACCGGCCTCGGTTTGGCGATCGCTCAGGCGATTGCCCGCGCCCATGACGGGGAGATCACTGTCCGCAGCGAGCTTGGCAAGGGAAGCACGTTCACCGTGACCCTACCGCTTGCCCCGGTGCATCTCCGCGACGCGCCCTCTGCGAATGGGAGCAAGGAGGCGGTCGTTGGGGCTCGAGATCACATAGCGTCGAGCTTCACGCTTTGAGCTTCGAGCGACCGGCCCCTTGACTCCTTTGGGAGGGCACAGGTCCCTCCCCTACACGCTCTTGCCTCTCTAGCTGGTCCCTCCCGATTCCGACCGGCTTGCCAAATCCCATGCCAGGGCAACAAATGTCCGCGTTCGGACCAGCACATCCTCAATGCTCACGCTCTCGTTCACGTTGTGCGCGCCCTCTAGGCTCGGATCTGAGTCGGGATGGCAGGGGGTGAAGCCATAGGCCAGTGTGCCGAGTGGTCGAACGAAGCGGGAATCCGTAAAGCCGATCGTCAGTCCCGGCACAAACGCCAGGTCGGCGCGTCCGAGGGCAGCGCGCGTCGCCGCCATGATGCGCTCGGTGAAAGGCGTTTGATAGGGTGAAGCGCTTGGTGATGCCGTGGTGGCGATCTCATAACGAACGTTGTCAAGCCCTTCAAGCGTTTTGTCGAGCTCGCGCGCAACGTACGCCTCGTCTTGCCATGGCAGCGTCCGAACATCGCAGGTGATGCGGCACGTTTCGGCGATGCTGTTGCTCTTCACCCCGCCGTGAATCATGGTCGCCGCGATGGTCATACGCGAGGCGGCGCGTAGCCACGAGCCAGCCATGGGATCACGCGCGCTCACATCGGAAAGGATGCGATCAAGCGACTGCGGCGTGATCGGCTCATCAATGCCGAGCGCCGGGCCAATGTGCCGGAACAGCAGCGCATCGACCGAAACCTCTGGCCGGTAATGGCTGATACGGTCAAGAACTAAGCGCGCGCCATAAATGGCATTATCCGCCATCCAGGGGGCCGACGCATGGTAGCCGCGTCCAGAGACGGTAATCGTGACTTCAAGGCGTCCCTTTTCGCCGGTTGGAATCGGGTAGGTAATCCGTCCATTGTGAATGATCGGATGCCCGCCACCCTCATTGATCGCAAAGTCTGCTTGGAGGAGCTCTGGGCGATGCTGCGCGAGCCATCCGAAGCCGTAAGCCCCGCCGGCTTCTTCATCGGCAGCCGCCACCAGCACAAAGTCGCCAAGCGGTGTGATGCTCCGGCGCTTGAGCAGCACGAGCGCCATCACTTCGGCAGCCACGGTGCCTTTCATATCCGCGGCGCCACGCCCCCAAATCCGCCCCTCGGCGATCTCAGCCGCAAAGGGCGGATGTGTCCAGAGCGACTCATCCTCAACCGGCACAACATCGAGATGGCCCATGAACATGAGGCTCGGACCGATTCCCTGGCCACGCCAGCGTGCGACCAGGTTCCCCCGGCCGGGCGCTGATTCGATCACCTCAGAGGAAATACCCTCTGCTTCCAGCGTATCCCGAAGCAGTTCAGCGGCCTCAGTTTCGTTACCGGTAGGCATCACCCCTGTGTTCACCGTGGGGATGCGCACTAGCGCCTGCGCGAGCGAGACGATCTCATCGCGAGCATCGTCCACGTCAGCCAGGAGCTCCTGAAGTGTTGGCATATCGGCAGTCCTTCCTGCGTCAACCCGAGCCACGCTGCATGTGACCTGAGCGCCGCCGACTATACTGCATGCAGCGGTTACGTTGGAGCCCCGGGTGTTCGCCGCAGCAGAGGCTCAGGGTTCTAGAGGGCTGGGGTTAGGGAATCGATGGCTCCTGCCCAAGCCCCTGAAGGATACGGTCCATGCGCGTCCATGTGCGATATTTCGCTTCAATGCGCGAGATGCTCGGTCGGGCGACGGAAACCCGTGACGTTGCCCCTGGCACGACGGCCGGCGAGCTCTTTGACCAAATCGTTGCCGAGATGCCGAGACTCGCCGGCCTGAAACGAGCAGTCATGCTCATGGTGAATCAGGAATACGTGCCGCCAGATCATCCCCTAGCTGACCAGGATGAGCTTGCCATCATCCCGCCCGTGAGTGGTGGCTCCCACGTGACACGTGAAGAGCTCTTCCGGATTACGGAGGAGCCGCTCGATGCCCGAGCGATTGAGGCCCTGGTTGCAGATCCTGGAAGCGGAGCGATTGTCACCTTCACTGGCACGGTGCGGAACACGGCGCGTGGCAAGGCTGTCACCGCGCTCGACTATGAAGCCTATGCCCCGGCCGCGGAGAAAATGCTGCGCCGGATTGGCGACGAGATGCACCAGCGCTGGACCATCAACCGGGTCGCGATGGTGCACCGGGTCGGGTTGCTCACAGTCGGGGAGGCCAGCGTGGTGATTGCGGTCTCGGCGCCGCACCGTGAGGAAGCGTTCGAGGCATGCCGGTACGCGATTGCGCGGATCAAGGAGATTGTCCCGATCTGGAAAAAGGAGCATTATGCCGATGGCGCGACCTGGATCGGCAGTGAAGCGGACTACCAGCGGGAACTTGGCCGTGCATCCGTGGCCGCGGGCGGAGCGGAGGCCGCTGGCCAGCAGGCCGGAGCATTTGATACACAGGAAGAAGTGGTCAGGTAATGGCGCTCCGCTGGCGCGGTTCGCGCCGGCGCGGGAGGTCCACTGCCGTTCAGGAGCAAGCCGCTTGCTGAAAGCCGTTTGCCGATGACGGGTTCCCTAACGAATGGGGTCCCGATTCGCTTCTCAGGAAGGACGATCACCTCATGACCGATACGCTTCCCAGGGATGATGTCACGGCTGGCAACGTGACGCCAGCCACGCTCGTTCGCCGTTTGCGGCCCAAGATCGCCGAGGACGCGACGCATCTGATCGGCAACACCCCGCTGGTGCGGCTGGCGCGGTTTGCGCCGGATACACCAGGGGTGCTTGTCGGCAAAATCGAGGCGTTCAGTCCCGGGTATTCCGTGAAGGACCGGATCGGCGTGGCGATGATCGATGATGCCGAGCGTCGTGGCATCATCCGTCCAGGCGTCACGACGATCATCGAGCCGACAAGCGGCAACACCGGCATCGCCCTGGCCTGGGTATCAGCGGCGCGAGGGTACCGTCTCATCCTGACGATGCCTGAGAGTTTTAGCATGGAGCGGCGCGTTCTGCTCCTTGGGTATGGCGCAGAGCTCGTGCTCACTCCCGCTGCGGAAGGGATGGTGGGGGCGGTGCGCAAGGCCGAGGAGCTCCTGGCGCAGATCCCGAATTCCTGGATGCCTCAGCAGTTCAAAAACCCGGCCAACCCGGAGATTCACCGCCAGACGACAGCGGTCGAAATCTGGGAAGACACGGATGGCAAGGTAGATGTGCTGGTGGCAGGCGTGGGTACCGGCGGAACCATCACCGGCTGCGGGCAGGTATTGAAGCAGCTCAAGCCAAGCGTCCGCATCATCGCCGTCGAGCCGAAGGAATCGCCGGTCCTTGCTGGGGGCCAGCCAGCGCCACACCGCATCCAAGGCATCGGCGCGAATTTCGTGCCGGACGTGCTCGACCGCTCAGTGATTGACGAGATCATCCATGTCAGTGGCGATGAGGCGTTCGCCACCGCGCGCGAGCTCATGCGGACGGAAGGGCTCCTGGTGGGAATCTCGAGCGGAGCGGCAGCGTGTGCGGCGCGGCGGCTTGCACGCCGCGAGGACTACCGGGACAAATTGATTGTGGTGGTGTTGCCAGACACCGGTGAGCGCTACCTGAGCACCGCGCTCTTCGCCGATCTGCGCGAAGAAGCCGCTGCCATGACTGCCACACGCTGATAGCCGTCAGCCGTCAGGGCACGCCACTGCCTCGGGCCGGTTGCCGCCGCGACGAGCCGGGGGCGAACGCCGCCGGTTCTTCCTCCCGTCTCCTGACGGCTGACACCTGAAGGCTCAGGCGGGCACTGGTCCCAGGGAGGGCACTGGTCCCAGGGAGGGCACTGGTCCCTCCCCTACGGAATCTGCCCTCTCCAAAGTCAGGAGCGGGGGGGTAAGGGGCACTCCCGAGTGTGCCGGCCGGGAGGGAGGTCAATGGTGCCTCTTCCGCGTCTGAGCGCGATCCATCGTGCCCCTCCCGACCTCCGATGCCTGCACCGAGGCGCCTTTGCTACGTGATGTCACGTAGCTGGCCGGGCGCTGGCTCCTCCGTCAATTCAGTGAATCCCTCGATGGTTCGGCGAATTCCCCCCGGCAAGATGACAGCGTGCTCCGGCGACTGGTTTGGAGCCTCAGGCTCGCAGCCGGTCTGCCACGCTGGTGGCTCGTGGTCATTAGGGGGTGAATGCTATGAACCGCTCACACATGCCTCAGGGATTTCGCCGGACGGTGTCGCGCTTGTGTACGGTGTCGCTCATCGCGGCGCTCGTTGTCGTGACGCTCCAGCCATTTCTGTCAATAGGTGTTGCCGCCGCCGATGACGACGAGTCGCGTCTGATTGTGCCGGTGCGCATCACCGATGCGGCAGACGATGGACCTTCTACCCTAACGATAGACCCATCGCTCATTGATCCTGACCTGCTCGATGAGCCACCATCAACCGAGCCCACGGTTATCGTCGATCCTGAGTTGATTGACCCTGACATCATCCTGACGCCAGACCTACCGGTCGCTGGCGGCGTGCAGATCAACAAGCTCTGGTGTAGCGAGGATTTCGGGGGCGACTACTATCAACTCGCGGCAAACTGCAGCCCCGATGGCCTGGCGACGTTCCATATCTTCGGGACGGACTCCGAGCAATTGGCCGATGGCGGTTTCGTCTCCGTCAATGTCGCTACCCCGGACACCATCACGTTCGTGGAAGACCTGCCCGCTGGCTATGGAGCGCCGGTCGTCTTCTGCGACGTTTATGCCGCAACTGAGCCAGGACCGACCGATTTCCAGCCTGCTTCCGTCCTCTGGTACAGCGACGCTGTCACAATGACCGAGCATGCCAAGGTGAGCTACGATCTCGGCACGGGCGATTTCCTCTACTGCGACTGGTTCAACGTTCCCCTTACTGGCGATGGCAGCATTTATGTCAACAAACACGGCTGCCCGATCGGGTTCGACGCCTACACCGCCAGCTACTACGATCTGGCCGCGAACTGCCACGACGCCATGAACGGCGTCCAGTTCGACCTCAGTGGACCAGTGTCGGCCTCGCAGGTCACGGGCGACGTGGTGAATAGCGGTGTCGTGTTCGACAACCTGCCCTCTGGATCCTACTCCGTCTCCGAGCAGGTGCCTGACGGCTATGGCACGCCGGTGGTGTTCTGCCACACCGAGTCTCTGACCGGTGAGCCGGGCGAGACGTTCCAGCCATATCAGGAAGACGCCGCGATCGCGTTGGAGCTTGCTGACGCAGTGATGATCTTCTGCGACTGGTTCAACGTGCCCACCGGCGGCGAGGACGGCGGCGTGGTCATCGTCCACAAGTGGGAATGCCCAGCCGGAACCGATCCCGTCGCTGAAGACTTCAGCGAGTGGGGCGATTACCAAGCTGCCTGCACCACACCGATGGATGGCGTTACCTTCCTCCTCGTCAAGGAAGGGGACATCGGCCTAGCCCAGACTACCGGTGGCGGCGGTGTGCCTGGTGAAGCGGTGTGGACCGGTCTCGGGCCTGGCCCGATCACCCTCAGTGAGGATGTTCCAAGCGGGTATGGACAGCCGGTCGTCTTCTGCGGCTGGGGCGCGATTTACGACGAAGATGGGGATGGTGTCGCCATCGCGATTGATGGCATCGTGCCGCCTACTGCCGTCGAAGGGAACGTGCTCGCGCACGAGCTCTTGCCGAACGAGCAGATGGCGTGTGACTGGTTCAACATCCCGTCCGGCGACGACGACATGAGCATCGTGATCAACAAATGGACGTGCCCGGCCGGCTACGACATCTGGGCACCTGGCGCCGATCCCGCCACGGACTGCGCCAGCAAGACCAACGGCATCACCTTCACGCTGCGCCGCGACGGTATGGTTGATCTGCAGACCACGACCGGCGACTCAATCGACGGCGCGGTGCGCTGGGGCGGTCTGGACGCGGGTGATTACACCGTTGATGAGGACGTTCCCGCAGGCACCGGCGCCATCCTGGTGACGTGCACCTGGTACGAGGCGCTCGGGCCGTACAAGTACGACACAATGGCGCCCGATGATGCAGGCGTCATCGCCCTGAGCTTAGTCGAGGGCGACGACGTGGTCTGCGATTGGTTCAACGTCCCGGTGCCCGACGATCCAGGTGGCTACCTGACCGTGATCAAGTATTGGTGCGACAACGCCGCGGCTATTCCTGCCTCGTGCGCGATCTACAGTGGTGGCCAAGGGTTCATCGTCCAGGCGGCCAGCGGCGAGGGGGATCCGGTCTTCTTCGTCACCGGCGCCGATGGCACCGCTACGATCGCCCTTCCTGCTGGCGCGTACACGTTGCAAGAATCGGGACGCGCCTGGTGCTACGCCTCCTCGGCTGATGTGGACGCCAGTGGCTACGTGACGGTCTCCGAGGGGCATGAGTCGGTGGTCAAGGTGTACAACTGCGGGCCTGGCAAGAAGAAGAACCCGCCGGTCAAGAAGTTCCCGAACACAGGTAGCGGTCCCGCCAGCGTTGCATCAGCGGCCGGGATGCACAACGGAATCGTCGCGGCCTTGGGTCTCCTCTCGCTGATGGTTCTCGTCACAGGCCGAACCGGTCTCCTCGCGATCCGCACAGCGAGGATCCGGCGCTAACCCCTCACCTACCCCTTCTTCCCCGGCCGCGCCGGAACGCGGACGGCGCGGCCTCTCCCTCCTCGGACGGCGCCCTGGCCAGCCCTGGGGCGCCGTCCCCCTGCTGAACGGGGGTACTGCGTGGCCAGACCGTGGTATTGTCCCCGCCAGCATGGCCAGACGAGCAAGGGGGCGCCGGTGTCGGATCTTGCACAACTCCTCAGCCAATTGGTGGCGATTGATTCTGTCAATCCGGATCTCGTTCCTGGTGGCAATGGGGAAGCGGAGCTTGCCCGCTTTGTCGCTGGCTGGCTGGAGCGCGCCGGCCTGGAGGTGACGCTGCAGGAGGCCGCGCCGGGACGGCCAAATGTGATCGGGGTCGTGAAAGGCACAGGGGGTGGCCGCTCACTCATGCTCAACGCTCACCTCGACACGGTCGGGTACGCTGGCATGGACCAGCCGCTCCAGCCGCGCATCGAGGATGGGCGTCTCTACGGCCGTGGCGCCTTTGACATGAAGGGGAGCCTGGCGGCGATCATGCTGGCTGCCGCCGAGCTGGCAACCCATCCGCCGCGTGGCGATGTCATCGTCACCGCGGTGGCCGACGAGGAATTCGCAAGCATCGGGACACAGGCCATCGCCGGCGCGCTCCATGCCGACGCGGCAATTGTGACTGAGCCGACCGGGTTGGATGTCTGCATCGCGCACAAGGGCTTCGTCTGGCTGGATATTGAGACGTATGGCATCGCGGCCCATGGCTCACGGCCTGATCTCGGCATTGACGCCATCGCTAAGATGGGCCAGGTGCTGGTCAGCATTGAGCAGCTTGACCGTGCGCTGCGGGCCAATCCTCTTCATCCGCTGCTGGGCTCTGGCTCCGTCCACGCCTCGCTGATCGCTGGCGGCATTGAGCTGTCCACCTATCCTGATCGGTGCCGCTTGAGCGTGGAGCGCCGCACGATTCCGGGGGAGACGCCGGCCATCGTCGAGGGCCAGCTTCGCGGTATCCTTGCCGGCCTGGCCGCCCACGACGCGGATTTCCGCGCGACTCTGCGCCTTGGGCTGGTCCGTGAGCCATTCGAGGTGGCGGTAGATGAGCCGGTCGTCCAAGCTGTCATAGCCCATGCGTGTCACTTGACTGGGCGGGAACCGAAGGTGATTGGCGAGACCGGCTGGATGGATTCTGCACTGCTTGCCGCGGCGGGTATTCCAACAGTCATCTTCGGTCCTGGCGGCGAGGGGGCGCACGCGGCCATCGAATGGGTGAATCTCGATGATCTTGAGATCTGCCGCCGGGTCTATCTGGCGGTGGCGCGGGAGATGTGCGGATGATCGTCGTTGAGCCGAATCGCACGGAGCGGTTGTACCGGTCGCAGCGCGTGGAGCGCTGGGTGGATGACTGGCCGGTGACGCGGGATGCGCTGGCATTCCATCGCCGGTTACCGGGGTACGCGCCGTCGCCGCTTAGGGAGGCGCCGCGCCTGGCAAGGCGCCTTGGTCTCGAACGGCTCTGGGTGAAGGATGAATCGTCGCGCATGGGACTGCCCACTTTCAAAATCCTCGGCGCATCCTGGGCCGTGTATCAAGCGCTGAACCAGGAGCTAGCGCGCCGTACCGGTCGCGGATTCGTTCCGTGGGTCAGCCTCGACGATCTCGCTCGGCAGGTGGCGGCGCTGGCGCCCCTCACGCTCGCCTGTGCGACAGATGGCAATCATGGGCGAGCCGTCGCGCGCATGGCTCGTTTGCTCGGCCTGCAGGCGCGCATCTTCGTGCCAGCCGATATGAGCCACGCGCGTCGGGAGGCGATCGCCAGCGAAGGCGCCGAGGTGACGGTGGTCGAAGGGACCTACGACGATGCCGTGGCGCGCTCTGCCGGGGAACAGAGTCCGCACTGCCTGGTGATCTCCGACACCGCGTGGCCAGGGTATGTCACGGTCCCCCGTTGGGTCATCGAGGGGTATTCCACCATCATGTGGGAAATTGAGGACGCCCTCGACGCTCGCGGTGAGGTGGGGCCTGACCTGGTCGCGGTGCAGATCGGTGTCGGGGCGCTCGCAGCGGCGGTGACACGGCATTACCGCCGGCCGGATGCTGCAATCGCTGTGGAACTGCTCGGCGTGGAGCCGGCGCGGGCCGCCTGCATGCTGGCCTCAATCGAGGCGGGGCGGATTGTCCAGGTGCCTGGTCCCCACGACTCGATTATGTCTGGCTTGAATTGTGGCGTGCCTTCGGCTATCGCCTGGCCGGTCGTCTCGCGCGGCATTGATGCGTTCATCGCCATCGAGGACGAGTGGGCGCGGGTGGCGATGCGGCTCCTGGCTGAGGAAGGGATTGTGGCCGGCGAGTGTGGAGCCGCTGGCGTTGCTGGCCTGCTGGCGTGGGTGGAGGCGTTTCGCGGCGACCTGCGAGGCAGGCGCGCCCTCGTTCTCTCCACTGAGGGCGCCACGGATCCGGAGGCGTATCGTCAGGTGGTGGGCAGGTATCCTTAGCCAAATTCCCGGCTAGCGAGTGCCTGGTCCAAATCAGCGATGATATCGCTGGGGTCTTCAAGTCCGGTCGACAGGCGGACCAGATTCGGCTGGACACCTGCTTGCCGTGCACCCTCCTCGCCCAATGTCCCGGCCCACATGGCAGCGGCATGGACGGCGAGTGTCTCGAACCCACCCAGGCTGACCGCCTGCTTGACCAGGCGCAGCCGCTGCATGAAACGCTGGGTGGCCTCATAGCCGCCTCGTACCGCGAAGCTGAGCGTGCCGCCAAACCCGGTCATCTGGCGGCAGGCAAGCGCATGCTGCGGGTGCGATGGCAATCCGGGATAGTGCACCGCTTCAATAGCAGGATGACGTTCCAGAAACGCTGCGACGGCCTGGGCCGTGGCGTTGTGCTGGCGCACGCGGAGGGACAGCGTGCGTAGCCCGCGTAGGAGGAGCCAGGCATCGAATGGTCCGAGTGTTGCGCCGAGCACGAGTGATGTGTCCCAAACGCGCTCGATGAGGTGCTGAGGCCCGGCGACGACGCCCGCGATCAGATCGTGATGTCCACCCAAGTACTTCGTGCCGCTGTGCATCACGAGGTCGATGCCGTGATCGAGCGGTCGCTGATTCACCGGGGAGGCAAAGGTGTTGTCGGCGAGCGTCAGGATGCCGTGGCGGCGCGCGATGTCGGCGACGGCGCGGAGATCGGTCAGTTGCAGCGTCGGATTCGCCGGAGTTTCGACAAGGATCAGCCTTGTGCGCGGCGTCAGCGCGGCCGCGAACGCCGTAGGGTCGGTCTGGTCCACCAGGGTGGACGCGATGCCAAACCGGGGGAGGAACTCCGCGAGAAGCTTAGACGTTCCCATGTAGTGGTTTCGCTGCGCGACGATGTGCTCGCCCTGACCGACGAGGGCCAGCACCGTGGTCGCGATGGCGCCCATGCCGGAGGCAGTCACCAGCGCAGCTTCTGCGCCCTCCAGCGCGGCGATCACCGCCTCCGCGCGGGCGAGTGTCGGATTGCCGTAGCGCGTGTAGTAGCGAGGATGACGCGCTTCGGTCGCCATCGCTGCAAACTCCTCGGCCGTCTCAGCCAGGAAGGTCGAGGTCTGGTGAATAGGTGGCGCGACACTTGCAGTGGCTTCGACGGCCTCGTCGGCGTGGATTGCGAGCGAGGCGAGAGAGAGGTGGTTGCTCATGGGTTCGTTGCGCTCCTTTGTCAGATTCACAATGCGCTGGCAATGTCCTGCAAATGGTGGATGCGCCAGCCGGCAATTCGGTGCATGATGAGCAGGCGGTGGCCGGTCGTCGTCATGGCGGTAGGCTAGCTCACCAGGATGCATCAGCGCACGGCTGCCTGTATCACCTGACCCGCACTGGTCAACGTCTGCTGGGTAACACACCGGCGCTGGGAGAGTCGACATGAGCCAGCATCCATGCGGTAGACTATATTGTCAATTAGCAAATGGAGAGAGCGTCCTCCCGCGCTCGTGACGCGGACTGATCGCTTCTCCCAAAGGGTGATGATCGGACCTCGTGGCTTGGGTCGCCACTGGAACAGCCACACAGCCATGGAGCCTACCCCGTCACAGCCGAAGCGATCCCGTGTAGGACCACATCATGAATCGAGCCGTTTTTGCATCCACGGCCATCATCCCCTCGCAAACTGGCACACATCCCGCCGCTGATTCATCCTGTGCCTTGCTCATCTGGCTCCGCCGTGTTGTGATCCTGGCGGCGCTGGCGCTCCTGGCGATCGCAGCCGCGCCAGTCCGGGATGTCCGGGCTGTCGAGCCACCGGGTGGTCTCACGACTGACTGGGATACGGCAGAGACGGAACACTTCCGGTTTTTCGTGCAACGCAACGACGAGATGACGGCCGGCGCATTTCGCGATGCCTTCGGTCCCTACGCTGAGACCGCCTATGAAGAGCTAAGCCTGCTGTACAAGACGGCGGCCGGTCGCAAAATTACCGTGTATGTGTACGCGGATGCGGCCGGATATGAGGCAGCCGTGGCGGCGACCGGCCGAAACGAGCTAGCCGGTGTCACCGCGTATGCCGATCCCCGTAACCTCGATATCGCGATACCCCTGTCGCGCTTTGCGGCCTATTCAGAGCTTGAGGCAGAGAATCAACTGCGGCACGCGGTATCCCACATCCTGACTGGTATTGCCAGCGATTTTCGTATCCCACGGGGGTTCGATGAGGGAATCGCGCAGTATGTGGAGCGACCGAACACCCCGAAGCTGGCGCGGCTGGCGGCCATCGTGCAAGCTGCCAATCAACGCTCGGAACTCCCTTCCTGGTCGAATCTCAATCGCGATCAGCCGATTGATGACGACGACCTGATTACCGCGCAAGCGTACGCTGTTGTGGCTTACCTTATTCAGCACCACGGCTTACCGGAGTTCCAGCGGTTCCTCGTGGAGCTTCGCACGGCTGCGAACTGGCGCGAAGCGCTGCGCGTTGCCTATTACCCAACCGACGCCAATACGCTGGAAAAGATGTGGCGCGAGAAAGTGACCCGGTGGGTGACGAGCGACTGGCGCTGGAACCTCGTTGCTGGGTTTGATCTGGAGCCGGCGAAGCAGCTCCTGGCGCGCGGGAGCTATCGCGCCGCGCAAGATGCGCTGCAGCTCTCGGAGCAATTGTTCCGGGCGCTTGATGATACGCGCCGCCGCGACGAGGTGGAGATGCTCCAAGCCCAATGCGCCATCGGTATCCAGGCAGAAGAGCTAATGGCCGACACGCAGCAGGCGCTTGAGCGCCATAGCTACGACCGGGCACAGGTCAATCTGGCAAAGGCGAAGGATCAGTACGCACTCCTGCCGCCGGAGCAGCGCCCGGACGATCTCATCGCTGCCTACGAGCGGCTCATTGCCGATGGCACAACTGCGGAGCGAAAACTGGAGGAGGCACTCGCCCGCGCCCATAACTGGGGGGATTATCCGGAGGCACGGGCCGCAGCGCTCGAAGCTGGCACGCTCTTCGCCCGCCTTGGCGATGAGGAACGCCGGTCTCAAGCGCAGGATGTCCTGGCCGATCTTGACACACGGCAGCGGCGACTCGTGCTCATGCTTGGCGCGCTTGCGGTGCTGACGCTGGCCTGGCTCGCTCTGTGGTTATGGGCTCGGGGAACCCCTGAAGTCCAGTGGGAGTAATGGCCGATGGCAACCCGAGTCACGCTTCCCAATCCACCGCGCGCTACCATCGAGTTCCCGCCTCGATCGTGGCTCGATGCCTGGCAGCGGCTGCGGGTCTGGCAGCCACCACATGGCAAGGCCCTTCATCGCGCGCTCTACCGCGCAGTCACCGCGCCATACTGGCTCGCTTCGGATATCCCTGCCCCGCATCTTCCGACTCGCGACCGGAAAGCTCCTCCCGCCGGCCTAGCTGGCGACCAAGTGGTTCGCAATCTGAACCGCATCGCGCGCCGGGTGTGGTTGCAACGGACGCTTGCCTTGCTCGTTCGCTCAGTCTGGCTGGGGCTGTTTGCGGCGTGCGTGTGGCTCATGGTCGATATCCAAGGCGGCCCGGCCTTTGAGGAGCGCGCGCTAGTCTGGGTCATCGGTGCATTCCTGGTCCCGGGCCTTGTCTTCGCGCTTCTGGTGCGGCCAACACGCCGGCAGGTCGCACGGATGCTTGACCGCTCCTTTGGCCTGCAAGAGCGCATGGTGACAGCCGTCGATAACCTCGGGAAGGGCGTGCCCAAGCCTGGGGAGCGCGCGTCCCTGATCTATCTCCAAATGGCCGACGCCGCCAACGTGGTGGAAGCGTTCCGCCGTCACCCGGCGTTTGCCATCAGATTGCCAGTGCGTGAGATCGTGCTGGTGATCACGATGGCGCTGCTGCTCGCGTCGCTGTATTTCATGCGTGGGGTCGGCGGCCGTATTCCACCGGTTCAAGGGGGAGTGGTGCCGCCCTTCAAGCCGGCATCCGAGCGTCTCTTGCAGCCGCCAGTGAATCCGAGCGGCGCGACGGCTCAGCAAGACATCCCGACCGTGCAAGAAGTCGAGCAGCGAGCGCAGCGCTCCAACGAGGCGCGCCAGGATCTAGCGCGGCTGGCTGAGGCAATGCGCGACCATGCCGTGACCAGCGATGCCGCCGAAGCGATCGAGCGTGGCGAGTACAGCGAGGCCGCCGACGAGCTACGCGATCTCGCAGAGCATGCCGACCGGCTCTCTCCGGCGTCGCGCGAGCAGCTTGCTCAGGACTTGGAGGCGGCTGCCTCCGATATGTCTGAGGGGAGTCAGCGCCTGGCGGATGCCTCCCGTGAATCGGCGGAGGGGCTGCGCGCTGGCGGCGAGCCGGCAAAAGAGGGCTTGCGCAAGCTGGGAGATGCTGTTGAGGAAACCGGGAAGGAGGTCGTGTCGCAGCAGGAATTGGCCCAGCAGATGGAACAAGCGCGCGCGGCCCAGCGCAGCGGCAGTGATGCCGGTGATTCACGTTCCTCCGATCCGCAGGCGGGCGATCCCAGCAACCAGCAGCAAGGTGGCAGTCAGGAGGGCGGACAACAAGGGAGCGAGCCGGGTCAGGCCGCGGAAGGGGCGGATGCTGAGCCGGGCCAGAGCGCCTCGTCGGATCAAGCTGGTCAGCAAGACGGAAGCAATACCGATGGGAGCACCGGACCGAGCCGCCGGCAGGTCGCGCCAGGCCAGCCTGCTGATGGTCAGGCGCAAGATCCTGGTCAGGAAGCCGGTGGGCAACCCGGGCAAGCGGGCCAGCCTGGCCAGCAAGGCACCGATGGCACCCAGAGCGAAAGCGGCTCGGCAAGTCAGGGAACTGATGCTGGAGCGAATGGAAGTGACCCGAACGCTGCGGAGCAACAGAGTGGCCAGCAGCCACAGAGTGGCCAGACCGGCGGAGAAGGAGCGCCCTCGGAGGAACAGGTATCGAGCCGGGACGTGCCGGATGGCCAGGGGAGAGACGCGCAGACGGACCCGCGCGAGGCGATCACGCTCTCCCGCGCTCCGGAGGGTGAGAGCGTTCAGACTGGAGGCAGCAGTGGTGGCGCCAACGCTGGCTCTGGGCCAGGGGTTGCGATCAGCGGGGGTACAGCCATCCAAGGCGACGTGGGCGCGGCCGGTCCTGACAGTAATCGCGTGCCACCCTCCTACCGCTCGATTGTCGAAGCGTACTTTTCGGAGTCAGACCGGTGACGTGGGCACAGCTTCCCGGCCGCATCGTGCAGGCCTTGCCTACCCTTCGCATCCGGAGAAATGGCACGGGGCATGGGCTGGATGTGGTCTTCCCGCAGCATACAAGCGCCGATGAGCCGTTGTTCGACGAGGCGTTGCTGGCGCGTCTCCGGCGTCTCGTCTTGCTCTCACGCCGCTCGATTGCCGAAGGACTGGCGGGAGAGCACCGGTCCCGGCGCCGCGGATCGTCGCCCGAATTCGCGGATTTCAAGAGCTACAGCCAGGGGGACGATTTCCGGCGGATTGACTGGAACATCTATAGCCGGCTTGATGAGCTCTTCGTTCGCCTGAGCGAAGTCACCACCGAGCTGACGGTGCACATCTTGCTTGATGCCAGCAATTCTATGGACTGGCGCAGCGATCCTGGTCTCCCAACGAAATTCGCCTATGCTCGGAGGGTTGCCGGGTCATTATGTTATGTCTCGTTGTGGCATTTCGACCGGATCGTGATCGCGCCCTTTGGCCGGGAGCTTGGCCCGCTGTTCGGACCGGCGCAGGGGCGCTCACATGTGATGCCGATGTTGACCTATTTGAGCACGCTCACGCCGCTCGGTGAGACGGATCTCGCCACGTCGCTTGACCGGTACGTGCGAGCGCGGCGCCGGCCTGGCATCCTGGTGCTGCTGTCAGATTTGCTCTCCGGGGAGCCAGCCGACCTGAAAGCCGGCCTCCGCGAATTCCGGGCCCGCGGCTGGCAGACGATAGTGGTTCATGTGGTTGATGAAGCTGAACTTGCGCCCGCGAGCATGATGCCAACCGCTGGTGGTGGCAATCCCGCTCTGGCGGAGTTGATTGACGTGGAATCGGCGCAGCGATTACGCGTGACTCCGACGCCGCACGTGCTGGAGCGCTACACGGCGGCGCTCACTGCCTGGCTTGCGGATATCGAGGCGGTATGCGCCGAGGAGGAGGCCGACTATCTCCGGCTGCAAACCGACTGGCCGTTCGAGACCATCGTGTTGCGCCTTCTCCATGCCAGAGGAGTTCTCGCATGAGTGGGCTTGAGCTCCTTGCGCCGGCTGGCCTCATTGCGCTCATTGGCGTTCCGCTCGTCATTCTCTTCCACATGCGGCATACCGCGCCGGTTGTCCGCCCTGTGCCAACCTTACGCTTTTGGCGAGCAGCCATGGAGCAGCGGTCGGAAACGTCTCGCTTCCGGCGGCCACCGCTGACCCTTCTTCTGCTCCTCCATCTCCTGATTGTTGTGGCGATTGCGCTGGCGCTGGCGCGCCCGGTCACCTCGCGAGCTTGGGGCAACCTGGCAACGCGAACCGAGCCCAAACATGTCATCTTGGTGCTCGATGGCTCCACCAGTATGGCCGCTACTGACACTCCCTCGGGCCGGAGCCGCTTTGACGAAGCCCGTGACCTGGCGCTTGCGCGTCTCAAGGAATTGCGAGAAGGCGATGTTGCTACGCTCCTCCTCCTCGGCACGCATCCACTCACCTTCGAAGCGACGGATGCGGCGAGCATCCGCGCGCTGCGCGACGCGCTGCGCAGCCTGCCACCGCCGGGAGGACGCGCTGACCTCAATGCCGCGCTCCGGCTTGCAGGGGATCTCATTCTGCCGGATTTGGCCGATCAAATCGTGCTGATCTCCGACGGGGCGTTGGTGGCCGATCCGAGCGTGGTTGCCAATCTCGGCGCGCCAATTGAGTATGTCCGCGTCGGGCGCTCGACGACCGCGAATCTTGCGATTACCGACCTCACCGCCCGCGCGACCCCTGATGCGCCAGACCATCAGCAGCTCTACGCTCGGATCGTCAATTTCGGCTCTGAGCCACAAACAACCCGCATCGCTGTGGCCGCTGATGGCATCGAGATTGAGGCGCGCACCGAGACGATTGCTGCTGAAAGCGACGTTGAGATCGTCGTGGCCGATGTGCCGGCGGGCGCGTCACGGATCACGGTGCATATTGACGCCCGCGACGCGCTGGCCGCTGACAACACGGCCTCGATCGTTCTGCCTCAGCAGGCCAGCCTAGGGTTGCGTATCCTACTCGTCTCCGATACGGCGGGCTATGTGCGCCGGGCGCTTGCTGTCCTGCCCGGCGCACAGGTCACGGCGCAGTCCACCGCCGATCACCTCACTGCCGATCCGGCCGCGCTCGATGCTGATTTGATTGTCTACGAGGGATTTACGCCACCGGCTGGCTCGCTGCCGCACCGGCCGGTTCTGTTTATCAATCCCCCACGTGATGGACTCTTCCCAATCGCGGGGACGATGACCTCCCCGGTTATTGACCGGTTGCGGGCGCACGATCCGCTGCTCTCGGGCGTGGATCTCAGCGGCGTCACCTTCGGCGAGACGGCTATTCACCAGTTGAGCGGCATGGAGACCGAAGTCGTTGGCGGCACCGACCGGGATCGTGGCACGCCCGGGCCGCTCATCTATCGCGGGACTGCTCCGCAAACGGGTGAGCCGATGATTGTGCTCCCCTTCGATCCGAATGATGAGCGGTCGAACCTAGCTCGGCGTGTCGCATTCCCGATCCTGATGGCGAACATTGTCAATGAGCTGGCCCCGAGCGCGTTGCCAGCATCGCTCCCGCTTGGTGAGCCCCTTCGCTTCCAGCCACGATCCGGCGCGGCAACCGTTCGCATCACACCGCCAGATGGCAAGCCCGTTGATCTTGCTGTGGCGACTACCTCGGAAACGGGATCAGGGGCGCCGTCTCAGCCGTTGCGTGACCTGGTGTTCCCCGATACTGGGCGTCCAGGGGATTACCAGATCACGGAATTGGACAGCCAGGGGAATGTGATCGGTGGGGGCACGGTTGTTGTCAATGCTGGCCACGCTCGGGAGTCGGACCTTCGCGCGAATCTGGATCTGCCGGGCATCCTGGCAACTGCCCGCGCCACGGCGGAATCGGGCTCGCGGCTCGGCCTGGCTGATCTCTGGCCAGCACTGGTAACCGTCGCGCTCATCGCCCTCGGGTTGGAGTGGCTCTGGGCAATCCGCCCGGCCCGTGCCCGCCGCCGTCGTGCCTCACCATTGCCGGGCCACGCCTAGGAGCATCGCCATGACAGACTGGCTTGGTATTGCATTCGCTCGACCATCAATGCTGTGGGTGCTCCTTGTGCTCCCTCTCGTGGCTGGCACCGGCTACGCGCTCGGCGTTTACCGCCGGGGCTTGCCCAAGCTCGCGGTGGTGCTCCGCGTTGCCAGCATGGCACTCGTCATCATGACCCTGGCTGAGCCGCTTCGCGTGCAGGGTTCTGGAGCGGACAGTACCGTCATTGTCGTGGACCGGTCAAAGAGCATCAGCGATGAGTCGGCGCGGCAAATCGAAGACTGGATCTCGCGCGCTCTGGGCGGCGCCGGAAGTCAGGATCGAGCAGCCATTGTCACGTTCGGATCCTCCCCTACCCTGGCCGCGCCCGCCGCTCGCGCCACGACGCTGGGCGCTGCCTGGGAGCAAACGCAGCCGCCCGACCGTGAGTACACCAATATCGAATCTGCCCTGGCGCTGGCACGGACGCTGCCGCTCGGCTCGCGGCGCATTGTCTTGATCTCTGATGGCGCGGAGAATGTCGGATCTGCCCTCAACCAGGTCGGGCAAGCAGCAGCCGACGGCACGCCAATCGACGTGCTCCCTGTCCCTGGAGTCAGCGAGGGCGATCTCAGAATTGAGAGCGTCATTGCACCGAATGCAATCTGGCAAGGTGACACCGCGACGATTGTGGCCAGCGTCGCGACTGCCGCGGGTGGCGCGGGCACGATTGGCTTGGAAGTTGATGGCGTTGCTCATGAGCAGCCTCAGCAAAAGACGTTCCCGCCGGGCCTCAGCTCCCACACCTTTGAGGTGAAAAATCTGGAACCCGGTTTCCATGCCTTGACCGTTCGCATCGCGGGTGATGCGGCGATCGACCGGTATCCTGAAAACAATGCGTTCCCCCTGGCGCTGGTGGTGCGAGATGGACCGAAGCTGCTGCTCGTTGTGCCGCGTGGCGCCGATCCTGGGCTGTTGCGAGGAGCGCTCGAGCGGCGGGGGGCCAAGGTGACAACCGTCGAGCCAGCCAGCGTCCCATCCCGTCTCTCTGAATTAGGAACCTACGATGCCGTTGTGCTGAATAACGTGCCGGCAACCGCGTTGTCGCTCGATCAGTTAACTGCCTTACGCGAGGCAACTAAGACGCTTGGCCGTGGACTCGTGGTTCTCGGTGGCACCTCCAGTTATGGGCCGGGTAGCTACGCCGGAACCGTACTCGAAGAGAGCTTGCCTGTCACGATGAAGGTGACCGATGGCCGGGAGCGGCAGCGCGTGGCGCTGCTCCTCATCATGGACAAGTCCGGCTCGATGAGCTACGACCCACTGGGTGGCACCAGCAAGATTGACATGGCGAAGGAAGCTGTTCGGATCGCCGCCCAGGCACTGGCCAATGGCGACGAGGTTGGTATCCTGGTTTTCAATGACCAGCAACAATGGGTGTTTCCTTTTACGAAAATCGATGGCCAGGCTACGCGCGATGCCATCAACGCTGCCGTCGAACAGATTACCGCGGATGGCGGCACGGAGATCTATCCCGCCCTCAATGTCGGATTTGATGCTATCTCCAAGACCGACGCGGATGTGCGCCACATCGTGCTGCTCTCCGACGGAAAATCGCGGACCGGCACGGAGGAAAGCTACCGGCGGCTCATCGAGGAGATGATCCAGCAGCGCACGACCCTGTCAACGATCGCCATTGGTGACGATG
>FWPU01001242.1_pt1 | contig 78168 bp, 67 predicted proteins | sample 2228361 | NCBI WGS metagenome assembly FWPU01 (sample SAMEA103939777, study PRJEB20133) | metagenome | reverse complement strand
CCGATGGGAAAAGAAGGTCGAGAACTATCTGGCCATGCTTCATTTTGCTTGCGCTTGGATTAGCTTCCGGGCTGCCGGACTTTTCGGATAAGCTCTAAGTCCCCCGCTTCCCGAATGAGGTCACCCTGTCTGGCCGTGCTGGATGAGCTGCGGAGCGACCCGCGCTTCGCCCGGCACATCACTGCCTGGCTGCGGCTGGAGCCGGAGCCGGCCCGCTACGCAGACCAACTCCCGCCCCTCCACCCCCGTCTGCTGGCCGGCCTGCGCACCCGGGGCATCAACCGGCTCTACACCCACCAGGCCGACGCCGTCAACACGGTCCTGGCCGGCCGGCACGTCGTGGTGGTCACCCCCACGGCCTCCGGCAAGACCCTTTGCTACAACCTGCCGGTCCTCCACGCCCTCCTGAGCGATCCCGAGGCCCGGGCCCTCTACATCTTCCCCACCAAGGCCCTGGCCCAGGACCAATTGGCTGAGCTTCAGGCGTGGCGGCAGGTGCTTGATCTCGACTTCCGCCCGGCGGCATACGACGGTGACACCCCGCCTGAAGCCCGCGCCGCCATCCGCGAGGTGTCCCGGGTGGTCATCACCAACCCCGACATGCTCCACGTGGGCATCCTGCCCCATCACACCCGTTGGGCCGACTTCTTCGCCGGGCTGCGCCACGTCGTCGTGGACGAGATGCACGCCTATCGCGGCGTGTTCGGCAGCCACGTGGCCAACGTGATGCGCCGGCTGAAGCGAGTGGCCCGGTTCTACGGCGCCCGTCCCCGGTTCGTCTGCGCCTCCGCCACCATCGCCAACCCGCGTGAGCTGGCCCGGCTGCTCCTCGAAGAAGAAGTGACCGTCATTGCCAACGACGGTTCGCCCAAGGGAAGGCGCCACTTCCTGTTCTACAACCCGCCCCTGGTGGACCGCGAGCTGGGCATCCGGCGCAGTCCCATCCTGGAGGCCCAGAGCCTGTCCCGGCTGTTCGTGGACCACGGCGTGCAGACCATCATCTTCGCCCGCTCCCGGCTGGCCACCGAGTTGCTCCTGCGCTACCTCCAGCGGGATGCCCCGGAGCCGGACAGGATTCGCGGCTATCGCGGCGGCTACCTCCCCCGCGACCGACGGGAGATCGAACGTGGCCTGCGCGAGGGACAGGTGCGGGCCGTGGTGGCCACCAACGCGCTGGAGCTGGGGATTGACATCGGGCAATTGGATGCCTGCGTGATGGCCGGCTACCCCGGCACCGTCCACAGCACCTGGCAGCAGGCCGGGCGGGCCGGTCGGCGGGCCGGCGAGTCGGTGGCCATCCTGGTGGCCGGCGGCAATCCGCTGGAGCAGTACATCATCACCCACCCGGACTACATCTTCCGCCCATCGGAGGGGTTTGAGTACGCGCGCATCAACCCGGACAACCTCCTCATCCGGCTGGCCCACCTGCGCTGCGCGGCCTTCGAGCTGCCCTTCACCGAGGGGGAGAAATTCGGCGGGACGGGCGCGGACCCCGAATCGCCCGAGACGCAGGAGATGCTGGAGTTGCTTGAGGAGGAGGGGGTCCTCCACCAGGCCGGCGCTCGCTGGTTCTGGCTGGCCGACGCCTACCCAGCCCAGGACATCAGCCTGCGGACGGCCGGCTCCGACCGGGTGGTCATCACTTTGGCCGACGCTCCGCCGGGCCAACCTCGCGTTCTTGGTGAGCTGGACCGGCAGAGCGCCCCCTTCCTGGTGCACGAGAGCGCCATCTACATGCACCAGGGACAGGCGTACCACGTGGATGCGCTGGACTGGAAGGCCGGCGTGGCCACGGTGCGCCCGGTGAACGTGGACTACTACACCGTGGCCAGCACCAGCGTGGACGTGCGCCCGGTGCGCGTCCTGGAGGAGAGCCCGGGGCCAGCGGCCCTCGTCGCCCACGGCGAGGTGGAGGTCACCAGCAAAGCCACCAGCTATCGCATCGTGCGGCTGTACACCCAGGAGACCCTGGGCTGGGGAGAGATCAACCTGCCGCCGCAGACCATGCTCACCACCGGCTACTGGTCCGTCCTGTCCGATGAGGTGGTGGAGCGTCTGCGGGAGGCGGGCTTTTGGCGCTTCGATCCCATCGGCGACCGGGGGCCGAACTGGGAGGAGCAGCGTGACCGGGCGCGGGCACGGGACGGCTACCGCTGCCGGCAGTGCGGCGCGCCGGAGCGCGCCGATCGCCAGCACGACGTGCACCACATCGTGCCCTTCCGCGACTTCGGCTACGTGCCCGGCCAAAACGATGCTTACCTCCAGGCCAACGCCCTGGACAACCTGATCACCCTGTGCCGCAACTGCCACGCCAAAGTTGAGGGGGCGCTGCGCTTCCAGGGTGCCCTGAGCGGGCTGGGTCACGTGCTGAGCCACGTGGCTCCCCTGTACCTGATGTGCGACTGGCGGGACATCGGGGTGCTGGCAGAGGCCCAGGCGGCCTGGTCCGGCGCACCCACGGTGATGGTGTACGAGCAGGTGCCGAGCGGGGTGGGCTTCGCGGAGACGCTGTACCGCCTGCACGACCGGCTGTTGGCGACCGCCCGGGAGCTGGTGGCAGACTGCCCCTGCGAGCGTGGCTGTCCGGCGTGCATCGGCCCGGTGAACGAGGAGGCCGCGCGCCGGCAGCCAGGAGCCCCCCGCGCGGATGATGACCCCAAAGCCTACACCCTGGCCATCCTGGACGAGTTGATGGCCCCCGCGTAGGACAGGCTGGAAAGCCTGCCCCACAGAAACCGTCGGGTAGCCGGCACGCTGATTTGACATTTCCCGCCTCTGCTGGCATAATCAGTGCTTGAGAAACCCGGTTTCTGATCACCGATGAGGGGAGTTATGGCGCTGAGTGGGGTGGCCCATGAGGAACCTGCGTGACCGGCTGGAGCGGCTGGGGGTGACGTTGGGTCCTCCGGCCCAGCTCAAGACCCACGCCCCCAGGCCCATGGGCATCGAGCACATGGTCGCCGGGGAGGTGAGGGAGACGCCCCTTGGTCCCTGCTTCGTGACCGAGAAGACCTGGCCTGCCACCACCAGACACGGCCGGCTACCCCTGGCCCAAGTCCTGGAGCACGATGGCACCACGGTGGCCTGCCTGGCCCGCGACCTCTCCCTGACCGCCCTCGACTGGCGTACTACAGCCTTCATTGACGTGGAGACCAGCGGCCTGGCCGGCGGCACAGGCGTCTACACTTTCCTCGTCGGCGTGGGCTTCTTCGACGGCGACAGCTTCCGCGTGCGCCAGTTCTTCATGCGCGATCTGACGGAGGAGCCGGCCCTTGTCGCCGCTCTCGACGAGTTCCTGACCTCCTTCGAGGCGGTGGTCAGCTACAACGGCAAGTCCTTCGACCTGCCCCTACTATCCACGCGGTTCACACTGGCCTTCAGGCGCCTGCCCCTGGCAGGGCTACCGCACCTGGATCTGCTGCACCTGGCCCGGCGCCTATGGTCGAGCCGGCTACCGTCCTGCACGCTGAGCGACGTGGAGAAGCACATCCTCCGGTTCGACCGCCAGGACGATGTGCCGGGCTGGCTCATCCCCAGCCTCTACTTCGACTACATCCGTACCGGCGATGCCGGACCCCTGCGCCCGGTCTTCCGGCACAACGCCTGGGACATCCTCTCACTGGTTGCGCTGGCCGGGTGGATGTGCACGCTGTTCGAGGATCCAGAGGCCGCCGGCGTCACCCACGGCACGGAGTGGTATTCCCTGGGCCGCTGCTACGAGGACGTCTATGCCCACCTGCGTGCCCGGGCGCGGGCGTCAGAGGCTGCCAGGTGGCTGGAGCGGGTGGAAGCGGCGTATCGCCGGGCCCTGGCGGACCACGTGCCGGAGCCGGTGCGAGAGCAAGCCTGTCACCGGCTTTCCCTGCTGTACAAGCGCCGCAATCGGTGGGAGGATGCCGTGGCCCTGTGGCATCGGTTGCTGGAGGCCGAGGGTTGCCACCGGCTGTATCCCTACGTGGAACTCGCCAAGTATTACGAACACCGCCGTCGTGACTACACCACGGCGTTGAATCTGGTGCGCCGGGCGTTGGAACTGGCCCAAGCTGGACGGCTTCGGGAGAGGTCGCCGGCCGTCCTGCCCGAGCTCAGACATCGCCTGGCGCGCCTCGAGCGGAGGGTGAGCCATGCAAGACGCCGAGTTGGACCTCACGAGACCCAATCTGGCCCGGATGTTTGACTACTGGCTAGGCGGCACCCATAACTACGACATAGACCGCCTCCTGGCCGACGATGTGGGCACCCGGTTCCCAGAGGTGGTCAAGGAAGTGAGGGAGGGGAGAGAGGGTCTGAGGCGCGTGTTGACCTACATGGTTAAGGATTTGGACATTGATAGCATCATGGACTTCGGGGCCGGCTTGCCCACGTGCAACAACACCCATCAGGTGGTGTTGTCCATCAACCCTCAGGCCCGCGTCGTCTACAGCGACATTGACCCCGTCACCGTTGCCCAGGGTCGTGAGTTGATACGCAATCTGCCCAATGTGATCTACCTCCAGTGCGATGCTGCCTATCCGGAGGTCGTTCTGCAGGCGCCAGAGGTGGAAGAACTCCTGAACGGTGAGAGACGGGTAGGCATTGTGTTCATGGCTCTGGCACACCTGATGACGGCCGAGACCTTTGGCCGTGCGTGTCGCACATTGTACGCATGGGCAGCGCCGGGCAGCCACATGTACCTTGTGTGGGCGGGTGGGGAGCAATGGTATACCCATCCTCGGTTGCTGGAACTCAAAGCAGCCTACCAGCGCTTCGGACACAAGGCATACTTCCACAGCGTCGAGGAGATCATTGATCTGATATCCCCCTGGAAAGTAACCGAACACGGCGTGTTCGCTGGGCCCCAGTGGGGGGTGTCGGTGCAGACACCGACACCTGAGATGCCACAGACAGCGTACAATCTCCTGGCCTACAAGCCGGAAGGTGATCAGAAACCCGGTTTCTCGTCCGGCAAAGCATGATTCAGGCGCATTTTGACCACAAACGGGCCAGAAACCGGTCTCCTGGAGTTTACCCAAAGTCCTATATAGCTGCCTGAGCAGGACCCAAACGATGCCGCCGCGCAGCCAGGAAGCGAAGTTCGATGACCTCTCACCTTCAGCACGGCGGGTCAGAAGCTGAAACTGGGGACCAGGGTGCGCAGGTGCACCTGCCGGAGGAAGAACTCCGTCGGCTGCTGCGACGTGTGGAAGAGCTGGACGCTCTGACACGGGTCGCCCGAGCTGCCGGCCAATCCCTGGAGACCTGGGAGGTGGCCCGGACCAGCCTCGATCAGGTGCTGTCCATCGCCGGCTCGGATACCGGGTTCATCCTGGGGATCACGGAGACCGGGGAGACGCGACTCCTGGCCTCTCGCGGGCTGGATGAAGGGCTGGCCGCACGCCTGGAGGCCCTGAACTTCGGCAGGGTAGACGACCAGGGCCCCATGCGCGCCATTGACTCCATGGCAGCCCTGTACGGTCTGGGCCAGGAGGTCAAGGCCATCCTGGGGGCCGCCGGCCATTCCTCGCGTATCGTCGCGCCCATCCCCGGGCGCGCGGCTCCCATGGGCTTGCTGGTGGTCATCAACCCCTCTAAGGAGAGCTTCGCCAGCCGCAGCGTGGACGCCATGGCTGCCATCGGCCGGCAGTTGGGAATGGCCCTCGAGAACGCCCGGCTCTACGAACTGAGCCAAGCCAGGGCCAAGGCGTTAGCGCGACGCAGTCGCCAGTTGAGCGCCCTCCTCCACACAACCGAACGAGTGGTCCGAGAGGAGGACCTGGATGCCGCCCTGGAAACGGTGGCTTCTGGCCTGGTGACCGCGCTGGATGAGGTGGATGGCGTCTTCCTGTGGCTGTGGGACCCATCCGACGAATGCCTCTACCCGGCTGCCTTCTACGTTCCCCCGTTTCAGGAAGAGCTGCGCAAGGTCTTGCCTCACAGTAGGCTGGCGCTCGGCGAAGCTGTTCCCAGCGTGGTTTTCCAGACTGGTCAGGTGGTGAGGCAGACCGGCTTGTCGTATTTGCAGAGCCGATTGGACGCCACGAGCCCCGGTGTCCGCGCCGTAATCGAACGCTACATCGGGCAGACCCCTGAAGGGATGAGCCGCATCGTGGTGCCGCTGGACGTCGCAGGGGAGAGCCTCGGGTGCCTGGACCTGGTGGGGCTACGCTCCGATGTGCAGCTCACCGAAGAAGATGTGCCTGTAATGCAGACCTTCGCCAACCAGGTGGCAGCGGCCATCCAGAAGGCGCGTCTGATCAAGCAGATCAATGACCAGATGGAGGAACTCAGGCGCTCCCAGGAGCAGTTGGTCGCTTCCACCCGGCTGCGAACTACCGTCGAGCTGGCCGTCGGCCTGGCCCACGAGGTCAACAATGCCCTAGCTCTGATCCTGAACGGGGTCCAGATGGCACGCAAACAGGATCTGACGCCCAAGCTGGCCTTCCTGCTGGACCGGATCGCCTCCGGCGGCGAGCGCATCCGTCAACTGGTAGCCCAATTCTCTGAGTTCGCCCCCCTGCGTCAACGGTCGGAGGAGCTGGGCAGCTTGAACACGGCTGTAGAGGATGCCCTGGAATTGCTCGCTTTCCGGTTCAAAGACCGGGGAATTGACGTGCGCAAGAATCTGGACGAGGGGCTTCCGTCGGTGCTCGGCGACATGACCCACTTGCGACACGCCGTCACCAACCTGCTCCTCAACGCATTGGAGGGCATGCCTGATGGCGGTCACGTGACCGTACGCACGTGGGCGGAAGACGGCTCGGTGATGCTGGAGGTGGCGGATACGGGGCCGGGAATTCCCGAGGAGGCTCTGCCGCACATCTTCGAGGCAGACTTCGCCACCAAGACCGAGGATGGCCGACTGCGGGTGCTGAGGCTGGGCCTGTTCGCAGCCTACAACATCGTGCGCGCTCACGGCGGCGAGATGGACGTGCAGAGCGAAGTCGGGGTGGGCAGCACGTTCACCATCCGGCTGCCGGCCGCTCCTCAGGAGGCCTCAACGGGGTAACAGCAGTTGAGCGACGCATCCCTCACCTGGGGCCGACAAACCTCACTTCGTAGCCGGCCTGCTCCAGCACGCCGGCCAACTCCTCCAGGTCCCCGATGGCGACCCAGCGATTCGTGCGCCGGTCCCAGCGGATACGCCCCTTGAGCAGCTCCCGGATGGCCTCCCGTTCGCCCATGCTGAAGACTACCGTGCGGTCAGAACGCTTGATGGTCACCGTGGACATGTGGCAATCTCCCAGGCTTGGGGTTCCAGTGGCTGTTGAGTGCCTGCAGCAAGAATTCTACTCGCCCGGCACCGCATGTCAAACCTGACACCCCCAGGCGCCCAAAACCCGGGGTACGACGTAGGCTACAGTCCTTGCCAATTCGCCGCCACCGTAGTACAATACTCGCTAACCCTCCAGCATTGGCTTTGGACAACTCGGCCGGTGATCAGAAACCCGGTTTCTCGGTCCAACTGTCCAAAGATTTGCTTGATTCAAGCACACCTTGACCACGAAGGGGGATGAGCATGGCCGGCCTACCGAGGTGCCCCAGGTGATTCCGGAGACGAATGAGGAGGATCAGGCTATCGTCCTGGCCGGCCACAGCCTGGGTTCGGTCATCGTCGTAGACGTGCTCTGGCAGCATGCCCGGCGTCACCCGGTCGCCAAGCTGTTCACCCTGGGCTGCCCCCTCAGCAATCTGGTGCGCAATGAGGTACGCCTCTCAGACCCGGGCCAGATCACCCATGAGACTGTAGCCCGCTGGCACAACGTGTACGATGACAGCGACCCCATCGCCGACGTGCTGGCGCCCGTCTTCCCTAGCTATGAAATCTACGATGACTTCATGAACATCGGGCGGGGGATCATGGGGTCACATGACTACTGGCGGAACGAGGAGGTGCGCGATCGGCTGGCGGAGGCGCTGCGGTAACGCTCGACGAGCAGCGGGAAGTACAGCTTGTGGGCATCTTCGCCCAGCACCGGCGGTGTAGGTGATATCCACCCGATAGGGGTCGCCGTGGATGTGGGCCGAGGGGTCCTGGGGCCGGGGTATGCCACCGGCGTGGGCGTGGGCGTCGGTGGGCGTGGGGTCCAGGTGGGTGTGTGGCTCGGCTTCACCTGCACAATCAGGGTGGCCGTGGGTGTCGGAGGCCGGGGGGTAGCAGTTCGGGTCTCGGTGGCCGCCACGGTGGGTGACCAGGATGGCGTGGCTGTCGCGCCGGCTGTGGATGTGGCCACGGGTGTGGGCGTCCAGGAAGCCGTAGCGGTCGGGACCCCGGTAGCCGGTATGGGCACCGCCAGGTCCACCGTCCAGTAGTAGCCGTAGGTGCTGTTCGAGTTGACGGCCAAGGCTGCACCTACGTGCACGAAGTCGCCCAGCAGAACCTCCCGATGCTCTTGGCTGCCAAGCCAGGCATCCACGGCTGCCCGGGCGTCCTGCTGGCCCGCAGCGATGCATTCGGCACCCCAGTCGAGAGGGTAGCCGGCTTCCACCATCCGCCGCCAGGGGTCAGAGCCATCCGTGCCCATGTGACCGAAGAAGTCGTGGGTGGCCATGTCATCGCTGTGCCGCTGGGCGGCACTGTTCAGGCGGGGGTCCACAATCAATGGACGGAGGCCCTCTTCCACCCTGAACTGGTTGATGAGCTCGATGACCTCTTGGGCGGGGTCAGAGGTGGCAGCTATGTAGGCCCATGGTGCATCTGCCGGCGATGTATCCGCTCCTGGCGCAATGCTGAGGGACGGGAACTGCAAGATGGATCTGCCCTCGGGTCCATAGGGTTGGGCCGATGCACCGCTTGAGATGGCCAAGATGACGACAAGCGGTATGAGGAGCTTTCGTGGCATTGGTCTCCCGTGTTCTCAGCGGGCACCATGGCATGAATTGTACGAGATTTGCAGATTTGGTCAAATCAAAGCGGGGAGTGGCTTGCCGTTCCCCGTCCCGCGACCGGCGGGGTTTGGCGGGCGTTGCCAGCATGGTGAACGAACGAGGAGACGGGTTAGTTATGTTTTTCAGGGGAACGAGCCTCTCCCCCTCAGGGGAGGCCGGGAGAGGGTGGGCCTTGCTCACCGCAGAAGCCCGCCTCTTGCGGGCGCCGGGGCGGCGGACCCTGGTTCGCCGCGGGCATGGGCCAAGAACACCGTAACGGACACCGATGACACTTCTGTACCTTAGCGTGGCCTGGCTCCTGGGCATCTGGCTAGGATCGGTGCTGCGCTGGCCGCCTGAGCATCTGGCGTGGCTGGGGCTGCCGAGCGCTGCCGGCTTCCTCCTGTGGCATCGCGAACCCCGGCTGCGCTTGCTGTGGGCCTGTGGGCTGGTGCTGATCGCCGGCGGGGTGCGTTTCAGCCTCTCCATCCCCCACTTCGACGAGGGTGCCGTCGCCTACTACAACGGCCGCGAGAACGTGATCATGCGCGGGGTGGTGGCTGGGGAGCCGGACGTGCGCGAACGGAGCATCAACCTGCGGCTGCGCGCGCAGGAGGTGCTGGTGGATGGACGCTGGCGTCAGGTCACCGGCGACCTGCTGGTGAAGGTGGGGCGCTATCCGGGCTACCGCTACGGCGACCGGCTGGAGGTCCGGGGCGACCTGGAGACACCGCCGGTGTTCGGCGACTTCTCCTACAAGGACTACCTGGCCGCCCGAGGCATCCACGGGATGATGCGCTGGCCAGAGGTCCAGCTCCTGGCCGAGGGGCAGGGCAATCCCATCTACGCCGGGATCTACGCCCTCAAGGCCCGCGCTCAGGCCACCATCGCCGCGATCCTGCCTGAGCCGGAGGCCTCGCTGCTCACTGGCATCCTCCTGGGCTACGAGCGCGGCATCCCGCAGCGGGTGGCCGATGCCTTCGCCCGCACCAATACCGCCCACGTCATTGCCATCTCCGGCTACAACATCACCCTCATCGCCGGCCTGCTGACCTGGATGGCCCGCCGGGTGATCGGCGTGCGCTGGGCGACGCCCGTTGTCCTCGTCGGGCTGGCCGCTTACACCGTGCTGGTGGGAGCCTACCCGGCCGTGGTGCGGGCGGCCATCATAGGGGGACTGTGCGTCATCGCCGTACACTACGGCCGGCAAGCGGAGGGCCTCATCTCGCTGGCAGTGGCCGGCTTACTGATGACCCTTCACAATCCCCTGGTCCTGTGGGACGTGGGCTTTCAGCTCAGCTTCGTGGCCACCCTGGGGCTGATCCTGCTGGTGCCCCTGCTGCAAGCCGGCTTCGAGTGCCTCCTGAGCCGCTTGATGGCCCAGGGATGGGCCAGGAGCGTGCTGGGCTTGCTGAACGATGCCCTCATCGTAACCTTCGCAGCTCAGCTTGCTACGACGCCCATTCTCGTGCACAATTTCCACCAGTTCTCGGTGCTGGGGCTCCTGGTGAACTGCTTGATTCTGCCGGCACAGCCAGGGGTCATGTTTGCGGGAGGGGCGGCGACCATCGCCGGGCTCATCTGGCTGCCCCTGGGCCGGCTGCTGGGCTCCGTCGCCTACCTCTTCCTCACCTACACCATCCGCGTGGTCGAGGTCATGGCGACCCTGCCGTGGGCGGCGGTGAGCGTGGGCTGGCTCCCCATGACGGTCTACGCCGGCTACTACGCCCTGCTGGGCGGCCTAGTGATGCTCCCCCGGCTCGACCGGAGCCGTCTGCGGGAGGCCTGGCAGGCGCTGACCGCTCACCTGGACACCAAGCTCTCGCTGGCCGGCTTGTCCCTGGCCGGCGCGTTGGCCTGGACCGCCGCCCTGAGCACGCCGGATGGCCTGCTCCACGTGGCTTTCCTGGACGTGGGACAGGGCGATGCGATTTTCGTCCAGACGCCCGGCGGCGCCCAACTGGTGATTGACGGCGGTCCCAGCTCCTCGACCATGGCGGCGGAGGTGGGCCGGCGGATGCCCTTCTGGGACCGGGAGATCGAGCTGGTGGTGATGACGCACCCGGACGAGGACCACTTCGCCGGGCTGCTCCCCCTGCTAGAGCGCTACCGGGTGGGGCGGGTGCTGGAGCCGGGGGTGCGCGAGGACACGACTTCCTATGGCCAGTGGGAGACGCTCATCGAAGCCGGGCACGTGCCGGCGGTGGTCGTCCGAGCCGGCACGCGCATCGCCCTGGATGATGGCGTGTGGGCCGAGGTGCTCAATCCGCCCGACCCCCTGCCCTCCAGCGAGGCGTCGGACAACACCAACTCGGTGGTGCTGCGCCTGGGCTACGGGCAGGTCACCTTCCTGCTGACCGGTGACCTGGAGGCCGAGGGGGAGGCCAGGTTGCTCCGCCAGGGGCTCGATTTGCGCAGCACGGTGCTCAAGGTTTCGCACCACGGGAGCAAGACCGGGACTACGGGGGCCTTCCTGGCGGCGGTGCAGCCGGCCGTGGCGGTGATCTCGGTGGGCGCGGATAACCGCTTCGGCCACCCGGCGCCAGAGGTGCTGGAGCGCCTGAGCGGGGTGCCGGTCTATCGCACCGACCAACACGGCACGGTCGAGTTCATCACCGACGGGCGACGGCTGTGGGTGCGCACAGCTCGGTGAACACCGAGGGCGTCACCCGCGACTACCGACCGCTGACCGCCGCAGGGCTTGCAGGGCGTGGGCGGTCTCCATGGAGGAACTGACAGATGGACTGGTACCTGTACCCGGCTGTGGTGGCCGCGGGATTCGTGGCCGGTTTCATCAACACCCTGGCTGGCAGCGGATCGCTGGTGACCCTGCCGGTGCTCATCTTCATGGGACTGCCGGCCAACGTCGCCAACGGGACTAACCGGGTGGCCATCCTGCTACAGAACGTGGTAGGGGTGAGCAGCTTCCGCCGGGGCGGGGCGTTGGACCTGCGCGGGGCGGCGCTGCTGAGCCTCCCGGCCATCGTGGGCTCGGTGATGGGTGCCCAGATCGCCGTCAACCTGGACGAGGCCCTCATGCGGCGCACCATCGGTGCCCTCATGGGGGTAATGCTCATCGTCATCCTGGTGCGCCCTCAGCGCTGGCTGCGGGGCACGCTGGAGCGGATGAGCGGGTGGCCGGATTGGAAACAGTTGCTTATCTTCTTCGGCATCGGGCTCTACGGCGGCTTCATCCAGGCCGGCGTGGGCATCTTCCTGCTGGCCGGGCTCGTGCTGGGTGCGGGCTATGACTTGGTGCGCGCCAATGCCGTCAAGGTGACCATCGTGCTCTTCTTCACGGTGTCCGCCCTGGCGGTTTTCGTGCGCAACGGGCAGGTGGTGTGGAGCGTGGGGCTCATCCTGGCGGTGGGCAACATGCTGGGGGCGTGGGTGGCGGCGCGCATGGCGGTGGAGCGGGGGGCTGCCTGGGTGCGCCGGCTGCTCATCGCAGTGGTGGCGGTCTCTGCGGCGCAGCTTCTGGGCCTGCTTGACCTGGTGGCCCGGCTACTGTGATAGCGCAGTGGAGGACATGCAGGTGCCGGTGCGCATCATTGTTGGCGAAAATGACCAGGTCCTGCAGGCTCCCTACCATCAGCGCTTGTTCGGGCGACTGCGCTGCCCAAAGGATCTGGTGGTGGTACCCGGCGCGGGCCACATGCTGCCCCTGGAGCACCTCGAAACGACTGCCGGCTTGGTGGCCGAGTGGTTCCGGGAGAAGCTGGGCTGAGATGTGACGATAGGTTCTACTCGTGGCCAAAAGAGCATCCTTGACACATACGCGCATCTTCTGGTTCTGGGTACCGCTGGCGGCCATGTGGCTGCTGATGGCGGTGGAGGGCCCCATAGTCTCAGCGGTGATCGCCCGGCTGCCCCACCCGGAACTCAACCTGGCCGCTTTTGGGGTGACCTTCTCCCTGGCCCTCATCGTTGAGAGCCCTATCATCATGTTGCTGACGGCCGGAACCGCTCTGGCCCGGAGTAAGCAGTCCTACGAACGCCTGCTGCACTTCACCCACATCCTGGCCCTGACGCTCACCGGGCTGCATTTGCTCATCGCCCTCACGCCGCTGTACGGCTTCATCGTGGGCGGGCTCATCGGCGCGCCGGCCGAGATCATCGAGCCCGGGCGCAGAGCTTTCCTGCTGATGACACCGTGGACGGCAGCCATCGCCTACCGCCGGCTGTGGCAGGGGGTGCTCATACGCTTCTACCGCACCGCGGTGGTACCGTTGACCATCGGCGCCCGGCTGTCAACTGCCATCGCGGTGCTGGCCGTCAGCCTGTGGTTGCAGAGCTTCCCCGGCGCGGAGGTAGGTGGGATGGCTCTGAGCGTGGGCGTCACCGCGGCCGCCATCGCCGCCTATGCTTTCGCCTGTCCCACCGTGCGCGAGCACCTGAGCACGCCGTCGCCGGATGACGAACCCCTGGCGTGGGGACGCTTGCTGGAGTTCTACATGCCGCTGGCATTGACCTCGCTGATCTCGCTGGCCGGTCAGCCCGTGCTGGCCACCGGGCTGGCCCGAGCGCCTCAGCCGCTGGAATCCCTGGCCGTCTGGCCGGTCATCCGGGGGCTGTTGTTCCTGGGCCGCTCCATTGGCTTCTCCTACCAAGAGGCGGTGGTGGCCCTCCTGCAGGATGGTGAGAGCTTTCAGCAACTCCGCCGCTTCACCGTGGGGCTGACACTGGCCTTGACCGGTATCTTTGCCGCCATCGCCGTCACGCCTGCCGCTCACCTCTGGTTCCAGACCGTCTCCGGCCTGCCGTCGGAGCTGGTGAAACTGGCCATCGTGCCGGCGGCTATCCTCTCGATAGTACCGGGGTTGAGCGCGTTGGTCTCGTGGCAGCGGGGGTTATTGGTCCACTTCAACAGCACTGCAACCATTACTCGATCTGTGGTGATCAATGTGACGGTGCTGGCGGGCGTGATGCTGGGAGCGGGGTCCCTGCTCCCCTGGCCAGGGGCCACCACCGCCGCCGTCGCCCTGACCGCTTCTGTGGCTACGGAGTGGCTCTACCTATGGTGGCGTAGCCGGCCCTACGCCGACCAGATCCGGGCCGCGTTAGTGGGTGTTGCGGGAGCCGGAAAGGATGTTTAGCGCGTATCGTGTTCTCTTCCAGGGTGTATGCGAAGATTTGAGGCGCCGGCTTGCGCCATCTCACGTCCCGGCAGAAGACGGCAACGCCCACCAGTGTGTCCAGGCCGTGCCGCCCTATCTCCTCCCGCCAGCGGGACCCTCTGCGTCCGCGCCGATGCACAGCGGTCCCGCGCCCTGCCGGCAATTGGTTCCTCTGACCATAGGCGGACCGGCGTCCGCCTTGAGCAGTACGTGCCTTCATGGCGTGATCCCCAGGTGCGCCAGCCCGGTCAGGTACAGCTCGTCGTCGGTGTAGTGCACTACGCGCGCCTCCAGCTTGAGGGTCACGTTGGACCGCAGCCGGCCCTCCCACGTGAGCGAGTCCAGCGCCTTGCGATACGGATAGCCAGCAAGGCCGCCCAGCTCCGCCCCCTGAGCCGTCTTCCCCACGTAGATGATCGTGGTGCCGGGGATTGTCTCCCCACGGGCCACGCTGTACACCACAGGCGCCGCGTAGCTGATGGGTGCCTCCTCGCTCACCTCCCCCGGCTCAGGCCGCGGGTCGGCCACGGTCACGCGCACGGTCCCGGCCAGGTTCAGGACCTGCGACGTGAACCGTACCACCCGCGTCGTCAGCTCCAGAGCCACCCCCTCTGCCGGCATCCCTCGCCAGCCCACCGAGTCGGCCACCTTCTTGATGGCCTTCAGGTCGCCGAAGCGCAGCTCCGCGCCGTCCTCCGTGCTACCCACGAAGCGCACGTCGGTGCCGGGGATGAGTTCGCCAGCTTCCACGCTCAGGGTAACCGGGCCCTCGTAGATCAGCACGCGTTCGGCACCGGGGAGCGGGGTCGGCGTGGGCACCAGCAGCTTGAGAGGCCCGAGCTGACAGCCGGCCAACACCAGCGCCACCAACCCTACCAGTACAAACCTGCATCTCAGCGTGATCATCACCATCCTCATGCTGGTGGACGACCGCACACCGCTGACCGCCAACTGCTGGGCATCCATCGGCCGTCAGCCGTCGGCTGTCGTTCACAAAAGGCTCACCGGGTCCACGTCCACCCGCCAACTCAGCGGGATAGGCAGGTCTTCCAGGAGCTGATGCGGGTCCTGGCCGCGCACGATGATCTGCCAGCGGTATTGACCGCGCAGCCGCTCCAGGAAGGCCGGCGCCGGGCCGATCAGGTCCAGGTTGGACAGCCCCAGACGCTTAATGCGCTCGGACAGGGACCGGGCCATACGCTCAGCTTCTAGCTGGCAGCGGGCCAGGTTGTGGTGCACGTAGACCAGGCGGATCAGGCGGGTGAAAGGCGGATAGCCCGTCTCGCGGCGGAAGGCGATCTCCTGCCGGTAGAACTCGGCGTAGTCATGGCGGCTGGCGGCCCGGATGGCGTAGTGCTCTGGCGAGTAGGTCTGGATGATCACCCGGCCGCCCAGGATGCTGCGCCCCGCCCGGCCTGCTACCTGGGTCAGCAGTTGGAAGGTACGCTCGCCGCAGCGGAAGTCCGGCAGGTGCAACGCCGTATCCGCCGAGATGACGCCAACCAGCGTCACCAGGGGCAGGTCAAGCCCCTTGGCAATCATCTGAGTGCCGATCATCACGTTGGCCTCCCGCCGGATGAAGCTATCCAGGATGAGCTCGTGGGCCAGCTTGCCTCTGGTCGTTTCCCGGTCCCAGCGGATGGTGCGCGCCTGGGGGAACATGCGCCGGGTCACCTCCTCCACTCGCTGCGTCCCGATGCCGAAGTATTTGATGCGCCGGCCATCGCACTGCGGGCAGGTGCGCGGCGATTCCCGGCGGTAGTTGCAGTGATGGCAGGTCAGGTCCTCTCGGTCGCTGTGGTGGGTCAGAGGGACGGTGCAGCGCGGGCAGGTGAGCACGTGACCGCAATCCCGGCACAACACGAAGGTGGCCGCGCCGCGCCGGTTGAGGAACAGGATGACTTGCTCACCGGCTGCCAGGGCGCCCTTCATGGCCGCCTGAAGAGCGCGGCTGAAGATGCTGCGGTTGCCGGCCCGCAGTTCCGCCCGCAGGTCAACCACCTCCACCGGCGGCAACTCGGCGAAGACGGCGTCGGTGCCGGCTGTCTCTCGGAAGCTGACAGGCCGCTGGCCTGGCACCTGATACTGAGCGCGAAGCTCGGCGACCCGCCGGCGGTGAGCGACGATGCGCTTGGGCATCTCCAGGAGCCGGAACTCCCCTCGCCGGGCGCGGTAGTAGGTCTCCACGTCCGGCGTGGCGCTCCCCAGGATGACCGCCGCGCCGGTCAGGGCAGCGTATTTGAGGGCCACCTCCCGGGCGTGGTAGCGCGGGGTGCGCTCCTGCTTGTACGAGCTCTCATGCTCTTCGTCCACCACGATAAGCCCCAGCCGGGGCAGGGGGGCGAAGACGGCGGATCGCGAGCCGATGACGATGTCCACCAGGCCGTCGCGGAGGCGTCGCCAGGAGTCGTAGCGCTCGCCGAGGGAGAGCTGGGAGTGCCACACGGTGACCCGGCCGGGGAAGCGGGCGGCGAAGCGCCGCACGGTCTGGGGTGTCAGGGCGATCTCGGGCACGAGCACGATGGCCTGCCGGCCCTGGGCCAGCACCTCCCCGATGGCCCGCAGGTAGATCTCCGTCTTGCCGCTGCCGGTCACCCCGTGGAGCAGATAGACCGGTGGCTTCTCGCCTGCCCCCTTGAGGCCGGCGGCGATCTCCTCCCACACCCGCGCCTGGTCCGAGGTCAGCACCGGCGGCGTGGTGGGGACGAACTCCCGCCCGGCCAGTGGATCGCGCCAGCTCTCCTGCTCCTCCACGGCGATGAGCCCACGAGCGGCCAGAACGCGCAGGGTGGCCGAGGTCGCCCCCGTCTCCGCGTAGACCACGTCCACCGGCACCGGATCAGATTCCTGGGCCAGCAGGTCCAAAACCCGGGCGTAGGTCTCCGCGCCGCGCAGCGCCAGGAGCTCCTGGTCCACCTGGCCCGGCGGCAGGTTGAGCATCACCGTTGGCTCTTCGGTGATGCGTGCGATGTAGCCCTTGGCCTCCAGCGCCCGCAACACGTTCGCCGGTGCGCCCAGCTCGCCGGCTTCGGCGGTGCCGGAGCGGTCGCACAGCCCGGTCAGCACGGCGGCCTGAGCCGGCGCCCGGCTCAGCTCCGCCTCGATCAGCCGATCCACCTCTTCCGGCGGCACCAGCAGGGTGACAACGATGCGCGGCTCGGTGACCACCACCAGACCCTTGCGCGCCAGGGCTCGCACCGGACCGCCACCGCAACCCACCGCCTGGCAGACCTGGCTCAGCGATGGCAGAGGGTCCTCCGACTGCGCCAGCCAGGCCAGCACTTCCGCCTGCTTGGACGGGCGTCCCAGTTGCTCCCGCGCCGCCGAGAGGTCGTCTACGAGCAGGCGCACCACCCGCTGGATTTGCGGCGAGACCCGCGGGGCCTGCAGCTCGGTCTCGCGTGTCAGCACGCCCTGGGCTACCAGTTGGTCTACGGCACGACGCCAGCCGTCGGCGCGGGCCACCTGACCCAGCCGGGTGAGGGGTATCCTGGGCCTGGTGCCCATGACTTCCAGGACCGCCCGCTGGGCCGGCGTGAGCTTCTTCGGCAGGGGGGCGTCGGGCCGCCGCTCGACCACCGTGCGCACCTGCTGGCCGATGCCGGGGGGCAGCATCGCCAGGAGGCAGTCCAGCAGCGGGGCCAGGTAGTATTCGCTGATCCACTTTGCCAGGGCGATTTGGGCCGGGGTGAGGGCCGGCTTCGGGTCAATGATGACCCCCAGGTCGCGGGTCTCCTCCACCGGCGAGACATCGCTCAGGCCCAGGATGACCCCCTGGACCTGATGAGGGCCGAACGGCACCCAGACGAGCTGCCCGGGGGCGACCTGATCGGTCAGGTGGGGTGGGACGCGGTAGTGGAAGGTTATGGGGCGCGGGGTGTAGGCGACGTCGGGCGCAGGTGGCCCCGCGTGAGCGGCCACTGACACCTGGCGCCTCAGCGGCACGTTGACCACAACTTCGGCGTACATCAGCCCACACCCCAAACTGTACCGAGAGCCAACCCGGGAAGTTCCCCTAGGTTCCTATCCGGAAACCGCTCATGAGGGGCGTCCGCGTCCCTGCGACCCCTGTGCCACGCCAGCCCCTGGCACAGGGGGGACTGGCGCGCGCAGGCTCGCCCCGGAGTGCGCGACGGCATGGCCGTTGCCCGAGGACGCCGTCGGATAGCGGGGTTTCCGGATAGGCTCTAAGTTACCCTGAGTTCCTATGACCCCAAAATCGGGAACTTGGGGAGTCATCTGGTCTGCGCCTCACGATACAACGCGGCTGCTGTGTAGCCGACCACGCGCCAGCGGTCGCCGGTCACGTCGCCGGAGTTGGCGTAGTGAAGCACTTCGGCTTTGGTGGCCCCCAGGGCACGCGCCGCCAGCATGATGGCGACGGCCGGGCCACCGCCACATGCCTCGGTCTTGCGCGATTCCAGGTCCCGTGCCAGCCCCTCGGGATCGAACTGGTTCACCCGCTCAACGAACACGCTGTCCAGCCGGCGGGCGGTGTCGTAATCGTGGAAGTGGGAGAGGTCGGTGCTGGCCACCAGGAGGACCGGCTTGTCAGCCTCGCGGACCACCTGCGCCAGGGCATCCGCCAGCCGCTGGCAGGCCGGCAGCGAATGATCGCCTATCAGGATGGGAACGAAACGGAAGTCTTGCAAGGTGCGCTGCAAGAAGGGTAGCTGAATTTCCAGACAGTGCTCCTGGTTCTCCCTGACCCGCTCCAGGGGGATGAGAGCCCCTAGCTTCTGCCGGATGTCGTGATCAACGGGCACGATGCCCAGGGGCGTCTGGTAGGCGTCGTCGGCAGAGGTGGCAAACTGGCTGATGAAGACGTAATGGCTGGGCCCCACCAGGATGGCGGTGTCGAAATGGCGATCCGCCAGTTGGTTGTAGGCGTAGGCGGCCACCTGGCCGGAGTAGGGGTAGCCGGCGTGAGGTGCGATGAGGGCGATCAGGTCGCCGGCGATGCGGCCGTCCCGGGCCCGCCCCAGGAAAGCGTCCACGGTCTGCTGCAGGGCTGTGGCAGAGCCCGGGTACCACGTGCCGGCCAGGGCCGAACGGCGTATGCTCCGCTGGATTGTATCCATTTGATGCCTCCTTCCCGCTCAAGAGCTTGCATTATGGCGCCAAAGCGCCTGCTACAAACCGCTCCCGTTCGTAATGCGCGCTTCCTCCGGGGGCTACGCAGTCCATCAAGGCGCCCCTGTTCGTAGTTACTGACCTGCACCCCTTCCCCAACCTCCTGCGACTTCGCCCAGGACAGGCTCCCCCGAAAAAGGGGGAAGCGCCGCGCCTCGTTTCAAAGGGTGATCTTGCGTGGGCGCACCCGACATTTTTCGGCCTGGATGATGGCCATGATGCGCTCCACGGCCTCGTCCAGGCGATCGTTGGAGTTGACCACCACGTAGTCGAACTCGTGCAGGCACTCCATCTCGGCCCGGGCGGTGGCCATGCGCCGTTCCAGGTCCTCCCCCCGCTCGGTGGCACGATCCTTGAGCCGCTGCATCAACTCCTCCAAGGATGAAGCCACCAGGAAAATGAACACAGCCTCCGGCACCAGCTTCTTGATGGTTGCCGCGCCTTGCACGTCCACGCGCATCAGCACATCCTGCCCCCTCGCCCAGGCCTCCCGGATCTGCTGCCTGGGCACGCCGTAGCGGTAGCCGTAGACCGTGGCGTGTTCCAGGAACTCGCCGGCTGCCAGCAGCCGGTCGTACTCCTCTTCGCTGATGAATAAGTAGTCCACCCCGTGGGTCTCCCCCAGGCGTCGTGGCCGGGTGGTCGCGGTCACCACGAAGTGGAAAGGGTAACCGCGCTCCCGCATGCGCCGCAGGACGGCGTCCTTTCCCACCCCGGACGGCCCGGAGATAACCACGAGCAAAGGCTGCGGGTTCAGGATGTGTGACGGCACGCCGGCCCCCCTTCGATGGATGGCAGAGACGGGCTTAGAGTTCGGCATTGTGGTTCCCTCTCCGTGTGATGAGCCGGGTCTACCCCAATCTTACTGCCCTCTGGCCTTGACGTCAAATTGCCGCTGGAAGAGGGCTCGCAGGGTCTGGATGGTGTCGGCCTCTTCGGGGCCTTTGTCGTCGCGCACCCGGATGATGCGCGCGAAGCGCAGGGCCAGCCTGGACGGGTACTGCGGGCTGCGCTGAATCTCGTTAAAGGCCACCTCCACGACCACCCTGGGCGACACGCCCACGGTTCCGCCCCGCTCCCACTGCTTGAGGGCCAGCAGCCGGGCGGTCATGTCCTCAAACTCGGCGTCCGTCAGGCCCTTGAAGGTCTTGCCCACCACCCAGAACTCCCCCGTCTCCTCATCTCGCGCCGCCAGGTGGTAGTTGGACAGCCAGCCGTGCCGCCGGCCGTAGCCCCAATCGGCGGCCACGATGACCAGGTCCAGGGTGATGGCGTGCTTGATCTTGAACCAGGCCTTGCCGCGCACGCCGGGGGTGTAGGGGCTGTCAAGCCGCTTGGCCATCACCCCCTCGTGGCCGGCTTCGCGGGCCTGCCGGGCGAAGGCTTCCCCCTCGGCGACGGTGGCCGGAAGCAGCCGCTCCACCCGGGCGATGGACCCCGTCACCTCCTCCAGCACCTCCCACCGCCGGCTGTACGGCTCGTCCAGCAGGCTCTGGCCGTCGCGGTACAGGCAGTCGAAGAGGCACAGGGCCACCGGCACCCGGCGCGCGGCCTCGGTCACATCGTGCACCCGGCGGAAGCGGCGCATTACGTGCTGGAAGGGCAGCGGGTGCCCCACCTGGCTCACGGCGATGACCTCGCCCTCGACGATGGCCTCCTCGGCGCGCAGACCATCACGGACCTGGGCCACGATCTCCGGCAGGGAGGCGGTGACGTCGCTGAGGTGACGGGAGAACACTCGCACGTCATGGCCCCGCTTGTGAATCTGGACCCGAGCGCCGTCCAGCTTGTACTCCAGGGCCAGGTCGCCCTTGTGGGCGGCGAAGGCGGCTGCCACGTCGTCGGCAGCCTGGGCCAGCATGGGCTTGAGGGGCCGGCCCACGCGCACGGGCACAGCTTCCAGGCCCTCGCGCCCCGCTTTGAGGGCGATGACGGCTACTTCGCCCCAATCGCCGCAGCGCTGGTTGGCACGCCGGACGAGGGCCGGGTTGACGTCCGCGGCCCTGGCGACGGCCTCCAGCATGATGCCCTCGCTGACGCCGTGGCGCATTTCCCCCAGGACGTTCTTGGCGATGTACTTGGCCTCGACCGGGGTGGCGCGCAGGAGCAGGTCACGCAGGAGCTGCGCCTTCCGGGCGCGCGAGCCCCGCCCTGCCGTCTCGGCGATGGCCTCGAAAGCTCGCTGGACGTCGAGGATGGTGAGCGGGGGCGGTTGCGCCGGAGCGACCCGGGCGGCTTCCAGCAGTACCTCAACCACCTGGCCGCCGTCCACAGCATCCCGGGTGATCCCCTGGCGCTGCCGGGGTGAGATCTGGATCAGCCCATGCACCACCTCCATGAGGCCGGCCCAACTCAGGTTGAGGGCACGTTCATCCCACGGGGGGAAGGGCTGGCCGAGGATGAGGCGCACGGCGGGCGCCACCTCGTTGAGATGGAGCTGCTGGAGGAAGTCGGCGACCAGGCGGGCCAGTTCGAGCCGGCTGGAGGTTCGTTCCAGCTCCTGGCACAGCCGGGCCAGCCGGGCGAAGGGGGTCTCAGGCGCCACCTGCACATCCTCCGCTCGATGGCGATGTTCTGCCGTCATGCTCACCTCCGCTCAGCGCCTCGCCCACGCAGTCTTCAGCCGTCTTTGGTGGTGAGAGGTGATGGACGTTGTCTGGATTGTCACGGCCCAATGCCCAGTTGCTGGGGTTCAGGCGTATGTAGCGACGAATAACCTGCAACTCGCGTTCGTTGCGAATGACGGAAACGATAGCCAGACACTCATCTTTCGGGGCACAGACGAGGTGCATCGGCCGCCCTCCTGCCCCAGCCCAGCATAGGACAACTATGCCCCCGGACATCCTCAGGGTAGTCTTCGATGACCTCGCCGTGAAAGATGACATCCCGCACCTCACCTGGTGTGATCATCCTCGTCCGGCAGGCTCATGCGGTCCAAGATGCGAGGCAGAAAACCGTCTGGCAGCGGGGCAAAAAGCATCTCAGCATCAGCCGGAAGCAGGCATGCTGCCCAGGGCTTTTCGATGTTTTGACCTTCAGATCTGGTTTGCAGCACTACAGCTTGGAAAAGCTGTAGCTTGAGGGTGCTCAAGTGCCTTCCGGAAACCGCTCAGGAGGGGCGTCTGTGCGACGCACAGGCTCGCCTCGGGGTGCGCGACGGCATGGCCGTCGCCCGAGGACGCCGTCGGATAGCGGGGTTTCCGGATAGGTTCCAAGAATACGGGCGTTTCCTTTCCAGGTCGACGGGGCTCGTCACAGGCAGCATGACCGAACGATCTTTCCGTTAGAAAATCGAAAAGCCCTGACTTAGCCCCCTTTGCTGCTTGATTTGTACCCGGCTTTCGACTATAATCAACCTGCCACCATTGCTCGTCAAGGAGGGAGCGCGTATGCCCATCTACGAGTACCGTTGCAATCAGTGCCGACGTCGTGTGAGCATCCTGGTGCGAGTGTATGACCCCCCGGTTGACCCCGTGTGTGACCGCTGCGGTAGCCATGACCTGACCCGGCTGGTGTCGCGCGTGGCGGTGGTGCGGTCTGAGGAAGCCCGGCTGGAGGCCCTGGGCGACCCCAGCAACCTGGCCGGGCTGGACGAGAACGACCCCAAGAGCCTGGCTCGCTGGATGCGCAAGATGAGTAGCGAACTGGGTGAGGACCTGGGAGACGAGTTTAACGAGGTGGTGAACCGTCTGGAGGCCGGAGAGAGCCCCGAGGAGATCGAGAAATCCATGCCGGAGCTAGGAGGCGCGGACGACGAGTTTGGCGGTGGTGATTTCGACTAGACCGTGGGGGCTGACCGGCCCATCTCGGCCATGAGGCAGTTCGCGGCCAACTAGAAGCGCTCGAACCGCTCCACGTCCAGCACGAAGACGATGGCGCCGCCAACCTGGGCCTCCACCGGGCTGGGCACGTGCAGTTCGCCCGGCTCCACGACCGGGGGCAAAGGCGTGATGAGCAGAGTGCGAGCCTTGCAGTTCTCCCGGATCACGTCCAGCACGTCATCCAGGTCACTTTCCTTGGTGCCAATGAGCACTGTGGCGTTGCCCTCCCTTAAGAAGCCCCCGGTTGTGCTGATCACCGTTGCCCGGTGCCCCCGTTGGGTCAGCGCCTGCACCAGGTTAGGCGCATCGTCACAGTGGATGATGCTCACCACCAGCTTCATCAGTTCGTCTCCCTTACCGTTGCCGGCCCCGCATGGCCGTGCCTCCCTGCGGTCTTCAGCCGGCGCTCTACCTCCTCACGGATAACAGCCTGCAATTCGTCCACCGGCCGGGCCGCATCCAGCACCCACCAACGGTCCGGCTCGGCCGCCGCCAGCGCCAGGTAGCCCTTCCGCACGCGCTGGTGAAAGGCCAGTTCCTTCTGATCCAGCCTGTTCCATTCGGCCCGCCCTTGCCCGGCCGTCAGCTTCCGGCGCAGCCCCTCCTCCGCCTCCAGGTCCAGGTAGAAGGTCAAATCCGGCCACAAGCCCCCGGTGGCAAACCGCGTGATGGCCCCCAGGGCTTCCAGGTCGAGACCGTGGCCGTAGCCCTGGTATGCCAGGGTGGAGTCGGCAAAGCGGTCGCAGATGACCACTATGCCTTGCTGCAAGGCCGGGCGAATCACCTGGCGCACCAGTTGCGCGCGTGAGGCGGAGAAGAGCAGGATCTCCGCCTCCGGCTGCATCTCCACGTTGTCCGGCGATAGCAGAACCCGGCGGATCTGATCCCCGATGAAGGTGCCGCCGGGCTCTCTGGTCAGCAGGACGCGCAGCCCGCGCTCCCGCAGGTAGTGATACAGCAGTTGCGCCTGGGTTGTCTTCCCACTGCCCTCCGGGCCTTCAAAAGAAATGAACAAACTCAAACCCGTCTCCGCCTATCCTGTCGTGTTACGGTAGATGCGCACGCGACGTCGAGGGTCACGGCCCCGGCTCTGGGAGAGGAGATTGGCTTCGCGGGCCATCTGATGCTGGAAGCGCCGGATGTAGGCATCCTGCGGCGACAGCTCCACCATGTGGCGCTTGCCACGCAGGATGTCCTGGATGGCCCGCTCCGTCTCCGCCATCGCCAGCTCAAAAGGGTCTGGCCGCGCCTCTAGTCCGAACACGTCCACCAGGCAGCTCTCGATCTGGTTGACGGTGTTGCTGCGCAGCACAAAGACCGGGATGCCCAGACGCTCCGCCTCGGTGATGGGCTGAGGGCGCTTGCGGTAATAGCTCTTCAGCGTGATTACCGCGTCGGCCTCATGCACGTTCTTCACCAACTCGACGGGCAGTTGCAGGCTGACGCTGGCCTGGCGCAGCCGGTTCTGGCTCACCCCGTAGGGGTAGATGTGGGCCGTCTCCAGCACCGGCGCAGCCCTCACCTGGCGCACCGGCTGAGCCCCTTCCAACTCCCGAGCCGCAGGCGTGATCACGCCCTCTTCTACGTGAACGCGCCCGCTCTCGTCACGGTACCGCAGCTCCGCCGGCAGGCTACGCCCACGCAGGATGGCGTCCACAGCCGCGGCCACGTTGTGGTGCACCGCCAGGTGGTTCCAGTCCTGAATCTCGATCACCACGTCGAAGGTCGGCGGAGCCTTACGCTCCAGCACCGACTTCTGAGTGCCGCGCCGGCGCGCCTCCTCGTCCGAGAGGGTCACCGTCTGGATGCCACCCACCAGGTCCGCCAGGGTAGGGTTCATCATCAGGTTGTCCAAGGTGTTGCCGTGAGCGGTGGCGATCAGTTGGACACCGCGCTCGGCAATGGTGCGGGCCGCCTCCGCCTCCAATTGCCGGCCGATCTCGTCAATGATGATGACCTCGGGCATGTGGTTCTCCACCGCCTCGATCATCACCTCGTGCTGCAGCATGGGCGTGGGCACCTGCATGCGCCGCGCCCGGCCCACGGCCGGATGCGGGATGTCACCATCGCCCCCGATCTCGTTGGAGGTGTCCACAATGACTACCCGCTTCCTCTCCGCCAGGATGCGAGCCACCTCCCGCAGCATGGTGGTCTTGCCTACGCCCGGCCGGCCCAAGAGCAGGATGCTCTGCCCGGACTCCACGATGTCGCGGATTATGTCAACCGTGCCGTAGACAGCCCGGCCCACCCGGCAGGTCAACCCCACTATGCGCCCCTTGCGGTTGCGGATGGCCGAGATGCGGTGCAGGGTGCGCTCGATGCCCGCCCGGTTGTCCTCACCGAAATCGCCGATGCGCGAGACCACGTAATCAAGCTCCTTCTCGGTGACCTCATCGTCGGTCAGGGTGACCTCGCCATCCACGAATCGGGCTTCCGGCCGTCGGCCTAGATCCAGCACCACCTCCAACAAATCTTGGCTACGGTTGGCCTTCCTCACAGCCGCCGCAATGGGTGGCGGCAACACTTCGATGAGCAATTCCAGATCGTCAGTTATCTCCAGTTGCATGCTCTACCAAATCACCTCTGCAGTGAGCTACTGCGCCGGGCCACCTGGTGCCGTGGCACGGGTATTGCTCACGGGATATTGACTGCTTGCCGAGGGGGCAGCTTCTACCCCCCGATCCAACACCGGGGCTGGCCTCCACTCCGGCTCGCGGACCCGGGCCATGGTGTGCTTGATGAGCACCACGAAGTTGCCCAGGTGCCGGAAACTGGCACGGGTGAAGGCCGCCTGCAGCGCCGTCTCGTACGCCCGCACCGTGGTGTAGGTAGGGCGTGGCGCAAAGTCGGTCAGCAGGGCCAGCGCCCAGCGCACCAGGTCGTCAGCGCGGTCCTGCACATCGTGCTCGATCAGGACCCTGAGCCAGTTGCCTCCGCAGCCCTGGACCAGCCGCACATAGCCCAGGACCTCTCCGCCCTCTTCCCACACCCAGCGCTCGTCGCGCTCGCCGCGCAGCCGGTCAACGGGGCTGGACTCCCAGTCGTTGCCCGGGGCTCCCTCCACCTGCTGCACCACCCGGGGTGCCGCCTTGAAGTACAGCCGCTGCAGGGCCCACGAGTCCACACTCTGGCGAGGGCGCAGCGGCACGTCGGCGGCCGGCAGGTCCGCCGGCAGACGGTCCAGCCGCAGGAGGCTCTCCTGGGTGTAAGCGCCGAAGCCGGCCTGGCGAAACACCTCCAGCAAGCCCGCGTCTCCCTCGGCCAGCTTGACGTAGAGACGCTGCACCCCGCGTTCGCCCTGCGCCCGGCAGAGATAGCTCAGCAGGCGCTGGCAGGCCTCGGGAGCACCGTTCAGCTCAGGTACCGAGGCGGCCAGGTAGACCACATCTGCCTCCGAGCGTCCCGGCCGGTCGCGCACCTGGGCGAAGCCCTGGACCACCTGGCCGTTCTCCACGAAGCCGTCCAGCACGTAGGTCGCTGCGCCCACGCTGGTGAAGGGCACGCGACCGGCCAGCGCAGCCCGTAGGGGCGAGTGCGGCCTGACGATACGCCCCTCCAGGCCCAACTCGACGCCGGTGCCTTGCAATCGGCGCACCAATGGGATGTCCAGGATGCCAAACCTGCGAATCATTATTCAAGCCTCGGTTCGCCGAGCCCTCCGTCACGCCGCGCTACCCACGCCGAAGCGCGGGCCAGGGAGATCTTCCTATGCCCCGGTGTACACGTCTCAAATTGTACTACCTTTTGCAATAAATGGCAAATTATCGAATTGGACTTTGGGCAAAATTTGAGATCCGGCGGCTGCGGTTGAGTAATGCCGAGCGGGCGGGGTCACTCCTCCCCATGCTCATCCTTGACCCTATACGGCGCTTCGATGTACTCGGATGCGCCTTCGGCGCTGGGCTCTTCGTCCACCACCCGATACGCCCCCTTCACCGAGGCCATCTCCGCCTGATGCCGGCGCACGATCTCTTCCGGCGACAGTTCGATGAACAGCTTGATGGCCAGCAGGAGGATGGCCAGGTCGTCCAGTTGGCCCAGGCCCAGGACGACGTCAGGGGCAAAGTCCAGGGGTGACAGGATGTAGGCTAGAGCCAGCACGGGGATAGCTTTGAGCCAGCCCGGCACGGCGGGGTCGTTCAGCAGGCGCCAGACTAGCCGGGCGTTGCGGATCAGATCGGCCAACAGCCCCGCCGTCTCCCCCACCCGGCGGGAAGGTCGCCTACGTGCAGATGACATCTCTCCACCTCCGGCGCGCACTCCATGTCATGCCCTCAACCTGGGATCCAGAGCATCCCGCAGACCATCACCGAAGAGGTTGAAACTGAGAACCGAGACCATGATTGCCAGCCCCGGAAAGAGCAGCACCCACCACGCCCCTGTAGTGATGAACTGTCCAAGACAGGTAAGAAACCGGGTTTCTCAGATTTCTCTAGCGCGACCGCAAGTCGAGTTGCTCGCTGAGGTGGCAGGCCGCCAGGTGGCCGTCTGAGATTGGGACCAGGCGGGGTTCCTCCCGCGCGCAGATTTCCACAGCGTATGGGCACCGGGGGTGGAAGCGGCAACCCGGCGGCGGGTTAATGGGGTTGGGGATCTCACCCTTAGGCATGGGCTGCTCACGCCGGGCCCGCGGATCCGGCACCGGCACCGCCGCCAACAAGGCCGCCGTGTACGGATGGCGCGGGTGCCCGAACACGTCTCCCAGGTACCCCAGCTCGACGATCTTGCCCAGGTACATGATGGCGATGCGATCGCAGATGTACTTGGCCGTCGCCAGGTCGTGGGTGATGAACAGATAGGTCAGGTCCAGCTCTTCCTTGAGCTGCAGCATGAGTTCGAGGATCAGAGCACGCACGGACACATCTGCCATAGCGATGGGTTCGTCGGCCACCACCAGTTCGGGTGCCAGCACCAGGGCGCGGGCGATGACGGCCCGCTGGCGCTGCCCGCCGCTCAGTTGGTGGGGATACTTGTCGTAGAGCATCAAAGCCGGTGTCAGTCCCGCCTTCTCCATCATCTCCAGGACCTTCTCGCGCTTGGCCTGGCCAGTGGCGATCCCGTGAATCTCCAGCGCATGCCCGATGGCGTCCCCGATCTTCATGCGCGGGTTCAGGGAAGCGTAGGGGTCCTGGAAGATGACCTGCATGCGCCGGCGCAACCGGCGCATCTCCGCGCCATCAAGGGACAGGATGTTGACCCCGTCGAAGATGATCTCGCCGGCCGTCGGCTCCACCAGGCGCAGGATCAGTCGTCCGGTGGTGGTCTTGCCGCTGCCGCTCTCGCCGGCCAGCCCGAAGACCTCGCCACGGCGAATCTCGAAGTCCACCCCATCCACGGCCCGCACATAATCGGTTCGCCGCGCCAGCAGCGTCTCTATAAAGCTTTGCTGGACCGGGAACCACTTCTTCAGACCGCGGACCTCAACCAGGCTGTCAGGCATCTCGTTCCTCTACCAGCGCTTGTTCACGACTCGGGCAAGTCGTAGCACAATCAGGCTGACACCCAATGCGGTGACAACTTGGGCGGAGAATTCATGGCACTATCGTCGCTGTCGGCGTAGCCCGGAGACGCGATCTCTTGATGGATTCCGGCAGGTTCTTGGTGTGGCAGCCGGGCCAACACCGAATGCGGTAGTAGCCCGAATAGGAAGTGTACGGGACCTTCGTAGGTGTTGGCGTGGCCCGTAGACGTGACTTCTTGATAGATTCCGGCAGGTTCTTGGTGTGGCAGCCGGGCCAACACCGAATGCGGTAGTAGCCCGAATAGGAAGTGTACGGGACCTTTGTCCTCGCGGCTTCAACCGTTGGCGTGCCGGTTGGTTGCCCGAGCTGCACGGCCGCCTCCGTGTGGTGCATCAAGCTGCCCCTTGCTATGATCAACAGCAAACAAGAAAGCGCCACCAGCAGGAGTTGCCTCATCTGCCATACCTCCCACCTAGTACAGCCAGCATGCCACCCAATGGCCCGGCTTGACCTCCTTGAGCGGCGGTTGCTCCCCCTTGCACACCTCCATCACGTGAGGACACCGGGGGTGAAAGCGACAGCCCGGCGGCGGGTTCACCAAATCCGGCGGCGACCCCGGCATCGTCTCCAGCTTTTGCTGGGCCAGGCTGATGTTGGGGATGCAGCGCAGCAACCCCTGGGTGTACGGGTGGAGCGGCTCCTCATACAGCGGCACCGTATCGGCCACCTCCACCACCTTGGCCGCGTACATCACCGCCACCCGGTCCGACACCTCCGCCACCACCCCCATGTTGTGCGTGATCAAGATCAACGTCAGATTGTAGGCTTGTTTCAGCTCCTTCAGGAAGTCCAGGAACTGGGCCTCCACGATGACGTCAAGCGAAGTAGTCGGCTCGTCGGCGATGATGAGCTCGGCATTGAGGGCCAATGCGAGGCCGATCATGATGCGCTGACGCATCCCGCCGCTGAACTGGTGCGGATAGTCCTTCAGCCGGGAGGGGGAAATCCCCAGCCTGTCTGCCAGCTCCTCCGCCCGACGCCACGCCTCGGCCCGGGAGACCTCCGGCTCGTGGGTGCGGATGGTCTCCACGATGTGGTCGCCGATGCGCTCCAGCGGGTTGAGGGAGGTCATGGGGTCCTGGAAGATCATGGAGATGCGCCGGCCCCGGAGGCGCCGCATCTCCTCCGCGCTCTTGTCCATCAGGTTCTCGTTGTCGAACCAGATCTCGCCACCGACGATGCGACCCGGCGGTGGCACCAGACGCAGGATGGATAGCCCCAGGGTGGACTTGCCGCAGCCGGACTCCCCGACCAGCCCCAGGGTCTCGCCACGGCGCACATTCAGCCCCACTCGGTCTACGGCCTTGACCAGGCCGAGGCGGGTGGCGTATTCGACCTCCAAGTCGCGGATTTCGACGAGAACTTCATCCATCACCTTCATTACCGAATCCTTGCGCTCGCTCGTTCACCAATCGAGGGTGTTCGGTAATTGGTCGGCGGGGCCCGCGCGGACATAAATGATCCGAGCTACAAAGTCCCGCCGTTTTTGCGGGGCAAGGCAGCGCTGGATCAATCCAGCTAAGCTCCGTTCACGGAGCGCTGCTGTGTAGCACGGCGAGCCGTGCGGCCTGCGGCCTTGGCATGACGCATCTGCTGAATTACCGAGAAAAACCCGGTTTCTCCGGTTACATGTAGTTCAGTGCCTATGATTCCGTCAGACGCGGGTTAAGGATCTCGTTCAAGCCCTCCCCCAGCAGGCTGAAGCCCAGGGCCACCAGAGCGATCATCATGCCGGGGAAGGTGATAGGCCACCAGTAGCCAGAGGTCAGCCCACCCCGAGCCTTGCTCAGGTCATAGCCCCAGTCCGGCTTGGACGGATCCACCCCCAGGCCGATGAAGCTCAGGCCGGCCTCGGTGAGGATGGCGTCGGCGATGTTCAGCGAGAACACCACCGCCACCGAGGGGATCACGTTGGGAAAGACGTACTGCCACAGGATGGTCCCAGCGCTAGCGCCCAGGCTCCTGGCCGCCTCTACGTACAGCTCCGCCTTCACCGAGAGCACCTGACCCCGCACCATGCGAAAGTATGTGGGGACGTAGACCACGGCGATGGCGATGGACATGTTGAGCACGCCCGGGCCCAGGAGGGCAGCCATGGCGATGGCCAGGATCAGGCCGGGGAAGGCGTAAATGCTCTCCATGATGAGAGACAGCACCCGGTCCAGCCTGCCCCCCACGAAGCCGGACAGAAGCCCCAGGGGGATACCCACCAGGGACGAGAACACGGCGGACAGCAGGGCGACGGACATGACGATCTGGGCACCGTAGATCACTCGACTGAAGACATCGCGCCCCAGCTTGTCCGTGCCCATCAGGTGCTGGGCATTGGGTGGGATGAAAGGGTCAGCCGTTAGCGCTTCGGGGTCGTAGGGCGCCAGGTTCGGGGTGAAGAAGGTGAGCAAGGCAACCAGCAGGATGGTGAAGACAATCGCCCCGCCGACGATGGTGATGTACCACTCACCCCCGTACCACCGGGCACCACGTCGGAACCACTCCACCAGCCCACGCGACTCAATGGCTACCGTCTGCTCCATGTGCCTCTCCCACTAGGAGCCTATCCGAAAAACCAAGCTACCCGATGGCGTCCTCGCCGTCGGGCGGGGCGAGGACGCCCCGCTTTAGCGTTTTCCGGATAGGCACTAAGTGCCTATCCAGAAACCGCTCAGGAGGGGTGTCCGCGTCCCTGCGACCCCAGTGCCAGGGACTGGCGCGCACAGGCTCGCCCCGGGGTGCGCGACGGCATCGCCGCCGCCTGAGGACGCCTTCGGATAGTGGGGTTTCCGGATAGGCTCTAAAGCCCATCGGAAAAACCATGTAGCACAGCCTTTCCAGGCTGTCCGGGCAGGCTGGAAAGCCCGCCTTACCCTTCTGGTAGAGCAGTTGTCCTACCAATCGCACAGCCGGCAACCTTTCTCAATAGCGAACCCGAGGGTCGAGAAGCGCGTAGATCACGTCCACGATCAGGTTGACGCTGGCCACGATGGCGGCGAAGAAGACCACCCCTCCCTGGACCGAGGGGAAGTCCCGGTCCATAATCCTCTGGGTGAGAAACAGCCCCATCCCAGGCCAGGAGAAGGTGGTCTCGGTGAGCACGGCCCCGGCCAGGAGCAGGGCGAATTGCAGGCCCATCATGGTGACGATGGGGATAAATGCGTTCTTCAAGGCGTGCTTGTACACCACCACCCGCTCTGGGAGCCCCCGGGCGCGGGCCGCACGCACGTAGTCCTGCCGCAGCGTCTCCAGCATGTTGGCCCGAGTCAACCGGGTGAAGATGCCGGAGAGGTACAGACCCAGGGTCAGCGCTGGCAGCGTGAGGTACTTCAAGGCGCTTACTAGCGCCGACCAGTTCCGGGTGAGGATGCTGTCCACGACGTACAGGCCCGTGATGGTCTCCGGCTTCAACCCGGTACCGATGCGCCCGTAGACTGGGAACCACCCCAGGTACACCCCGAAGATCAACTGCAGCATCAGGCCCAGCCAGAACACGGGGATGGCGTAGATGATGATGCTGTAGAGCCGGAAGCCGTAGTCGGCCACGCTGCGGCGCTTGTGAGCAGCGTAGGCCCCGGTGCTCACCCCGATGAGGATGGTGATGATCATGGCGGCCACTGACAACTCGACTGTGGCCGGGAACTTCTCCCGCAGGTCCTTGGCTATGGGCCGGCCCCTGGGGTGGATGGCCGTACCCAGGTCCAGGTGGAGCAGGTCGTTGAGGTAGTTGAAGTACTGGCTGTCGAAGATGTTGGTCTGGATGGCGAACTGGTCCACCGGCGCCCAGCCCTCCAGGCTCCCGGTGGGTATCTGCACCCGCAGCCATTCCTGCCCATCTACCTCCACCGTCTCGATGATCGACACCGCCAGGTCCACCCGGCGCAGCCACTCTACCCGCTCGGCGGTGATCAGCCCCTCGAAGCCCTCGCCGGTCGAGATCCGGACCCACTCGCCCTCGGCGTTGCTCACGCGCTTGGTAATGGCGAACTTCTCGCCCTGGGTCACCATCACCACGGGGTCAGCGCCCGCGCTGGCGTCAGCCCGCAGCACTAAACGCTCGGGCTTGACCACTGCCGTGCTGCCCCGCAGGTTGAGGAATAGGGGCTTGTCGAGGCCCAGACTGTGCCGGATCTCGTCCAGGTACTCCGGGGGTGAACCGGGCCGGGCGAAGGCCAGCACCGGGTCGCCGGGCATGATGCGCAGGATGAAGAAGACCAACGTCACCAGGATGAGGATCATCGGGATGGTCAACAGAGCCCGGGTGATGATATAGGCCCGCAGAGACGTCATTGCACGTGCTCCTCACACACAGATCCGAAATCGGCAAAAGGGAGGGGTCTTGACGCCCCACCAGCCGCCAAAACCCCTCCCGTGGCGTTCTCCTGCACACCGCTACTACTTGGCCAGCAGGAAGTAGGGGAACAGCATGTAGGGCGACAGGGTCACGCCGGTGACGTTCTTCTGGGTCACCACGAAGAGGGAGCCCTGGGTGAAGGGGATGGTTGGCGCTTCGGTGGCCCAGAGCCGCTGGACCTCCTCGTACAACTCGACGCGCTTGGCTGGGTCCGTCTCCACTTGAGCAGCCTCCAGGAGCTCGTCCATCTTCGGGTTGGAGTAGAAGATGCCGATGTCGTCGGAGGCTGACGAGTGGGCGAAGGACCAGGTGTAGTTGTCGGGGTCCAGGTAGTCCGGGTACCAGCCCAGCAGGAAGACGGGCATGGTGCCGGGGCCGAAGTAGTCGGTGTACGTGGCCCACTCAGCACTCTGGAGCGTCACCTTGATCATCCCAGTCTCCTCCAAAGCGCTCTTGATGACCGTCGCCACATCAGCCTCGGTGTCGCCGTAGTGGGTGGGCGTCCACCACAGGTCCATCTCCAGCGGGTTGGCCTCGCTGAAGCCGGCCTCCTGCAGCAAGGCTCTGGCCTTCTCCAGGTTGCGCGGGCCGAAGGCATCAATGTGCGACACCATCCCGTTGGGCACCATGCTGTAGAGTGGCATGTGAGTGCCAAGGAAGACCTTCTGGGTGATGGCCTCGCGGTCAATGGCCCATGCGATAGCCTCGCGCACCTTGGGATTGTCAAAGGGTGGCTTGGTGGTGTTGAAGCAGATGTAGCGGATGTAGGCCCCCGGCCCCTCGATCACCACGAAGTTGGGGTTCTTGGCCAGGTCTTCGTAGTCCGTGGGCAGGAGGGTCTTCCAGGCCACGTCAATCTCGCCGTTCTCCAGCGCCAGTCGCATGGTGGTGGCGTCGGCGAAGTACTTGACGATGACCTTGGGCCACCTGGGCGAGGCACCGTAGTAGTCCGGGTTGGCCACCAGCTCCATCTCCACGTCCCGCTCCCAGCGGCTGATCTTGTAAGGACCATGGCCGCTGCAGGTGCTATCTGAGTCAAAGGCGTCCTCGGAATAGCAATTGGGGCTGACGGGGAACCACGGCGTGGTGGCGGTCAGATAGGGGAAGAACCCCACCGGATTCTGGAGCACGATCTTGAAGGTGAGGTCATCCACGATCTCCACGCGATCGAGGAAAGAGCTCACCAGCCAGTTGGGGTCGCCCTGGAGGCGAACCACACGCTCAAGGGACCACTTGACGGCTTCAGAGTTGACGGGGGTGCCGTCGGGGAACTTGAGCCCCGGGCGCAGCTTGAAGGTCCAGGTGAGACCATCGGCGCTGGCCTCAGGCATGGACTCCGCCAGGCCAGGTTTGAGCTCCGTGGTGCCCGGGATGTAGGTGAGCAGACCCTCGGCCACGTTGTAGAAGATCTCCCAGGTGTGGAAGTCATAGGTCTGGGCCGGGTCCAGGTCAGTGACGGAGTCGGTGGTGCCGATGATTAAGGGCTCCACAGCCGGCGGTGTAGCGGTGACCACTTTCTCCACCGGCTTCTCCACCACCTTCTCCACCGGCTTCTCCACCACCACGGTTTCCTTTACGACCTTCTCGACCACCTGGGGGGTCGGGGTGGCGCAGGCCGCCAGGATGCCCGCCAGAAGCAGAGCGGTAATCACCAGTGCAAGCTTCCTGAACATGGTTTCTCCTCCTTACCAATCCTGCGGTCTAGCAGACTTGCGCACAAGGGGATACGCCCTCGTGCCGTTTCCAACCCCGTTACAGTTGAGCTGTGGCATCACCTCCCTTCCGCACATCCCCTCTCGGCCGCAAAACTTGAAGAAGCCCTCCAAGTGCTGCTGCTCTGGCACGCGAACCCAAAGGGAGCGCGCACCACCCCCTGCCGACGCACACTCAAGTATATCAAAGAACTCGCGAGAAGTCAAAGTTTGTCTACAAACCTAGCTACCTGGCACTTTCTTCCAAAGGCAAGCTAACTAAGAAACCGGGTTTCTCGGATTTGGGGCCGGAAAAGCCCCATTGATGGGGCGCCGCTCTGTAGCCCGCCGACCTCATCGGCGGGCGGGCCTGGCGAGCGCAGTGCCCTGATTAATTCTTCAACCCTCATCACGCCCCGTTTCGCGCCGCCCTGGACGTGGCGAGGACGGCACTTTGTAGCGAAAAAACTGCTGGATAAAGTGTCGGTGGCTAGTCTACCAACCAAAGCCGGAGGGGGCTGGATTTGACAGCGGCGGCGCATTTGATTATACTTATTGTGCAAACGTTTGCACACAAGGCCCGGCGCATTGCGCTACCGCGCCAGGCGCCCCACAGGCTTAGGGATCATCTCTCATGCCCGTTTCTCTCAAAGACCTGGCAGCCAGGACAGGTGTCTCTGTCTCCACAGCGTCCCGTGCCCTGGCCAACCACCCGCGCATCAGCGCGGCCACCCGGGCGCGGGTGCAGCGCGCAGCCGCCGAGTTGGGCTACACGCCCAGCGCCATCGCCCGTAGCCTGGTGAAGCAGGAGACCCGCACCCTGGGCGTGGTCACCACTGACGTCAGCGACCCCTATGCGGCGGAGGTGGTCAAGGCGGTCGAGGATGCAGCCGGCGCCGCCGGCTACCAACTGCTCCTGGCCACCTCTCATGGACAGCCGCAGCGCGAGATCGCCGCCGTGCAGATGCTGCGCGAGCGGCGGGTGGACGGGATCATAGTCATCTCGTCGCGCGGGGGCAGGCTGTACGAGCCGTTAATGCCACTGCTCGAGGTACCGTTGGTGATGGTGAACAGCCGGCGGCCCGGCTCCCCGGCCCACTCGGTGCTGGGGGACAGCCGGCAGGGGGCCCGGCTGGCCACGGAGCACCTCCTGGCCCTGGGACATCGGCGCATCGCGTTCGTGGGCGGCCCCAGGCAGGGGCAGTCGGCGTGGCGGCGATTGCGCGGCTACGTGGAGGCTCTGCACGCGGCCGGGCTGCGCCCCAACCCAGCCCTGGTGCTGCCCGGCGAGGGGCACACCGAGGACGGGCGCCGAGCGGTCAGGCGCCTCCTGGCGGCTGAGATGCCGGCTACCGCTTTGCTTTGCTACAACGACCTGACCGCCTTTGGCGTGCTGGCAGAGGCGTGGGCCGCCGGGGTTGGCGTGCCCGATGACCTGTCCGTGGTCGGCTTCGACAGCCTGCCCTTCAGCGAGCTGACCACCCCGCCGCTGACGACAGTGGAGCAGCCGCGACGGGCGCTGGGGGAGCGGGCGGTGGAGTTGGTGCTGCGTCAGCGGCGCGGTGAGCCAGTGGAGGACGTGGTCCTGGCGTGCACCCTGCGGGAGAGGGCATCCTGCGCGCCCCCGCCCCGCGGAAGATAGTCCGTCCAGATACCAGCCGATGGAGGTTGATAGTCAGCCACGCAGCGAAGCGGAGTGGCATCCACGGCACTCTGACTACAAACACAGAAAAGACGAGGAGGGAGAGACATGCAGGATCGGAAAGTGCGTGTGGCGATTGTCGGCGTTGGCAATTGCGCATCGGCCTTAGTTCAGGGAGTGACCTTCTACCGAGATGCGCCGGATGATGGTCAGGTTCCTGGACTGATGCACGTGAACCTGGGCGGCTATCACGTGCGCGACATCGAGTTCGTGGCCGCCTTCGACGTGGACGAGGACAAGGTAGGCCGCGACCTGTCGGAGGCCATCTGGGCTGGCCAGAACAACACCCTCAGGTTCGCCGAGGTGCCCCACCTGGGGGTGACCGTTGAGCGCGGGCCTACCCTGGACGGCGTGGGCAAATACCTGCGCCACAAGATCACCCCGTCGGACGCACCTGCGGCACCCGTGCGCCGGATCCTGGAGGAGAGTGGCGCAGATGTGCTGGTGAACTATCTGCCTGTGGGCAGCGAGGAGGCCACCCGGTGGTACGTTGAGCAGGCACTGGAGGCTGGCGTGGCCGTGGTGAACTGCATCCCGGTGTTCATCGCCCGCGAGCCGGAGTGGCAGGCCCGCTTCAGGGAGGCCGGCTTGCCCATCATCGGCGACGACATCAAGTCGCAGGTAGGCGCCACCATCGTGCACCGGGTGCTGACCCAACTTCTGGTGGACCGTGGCGTGCGGCTGGAGCGGACCAGCCAGCTGAACATCGGTGGTAACACCGACTTCTACAACATGCTGGAACGAGAGCGATTGCAGTCGAAGCGCATCAGCAAGACCAACGCAGTCACCAGCCTCCTGCCATATGAACTGGAGCCGGAGAAGGTGTACATTGGCCCCAGCGACTACGTGCCCTGGCTGGAGGATCGCAAGTGGGCGCACATCCGGCTGGAGGGTCGGGCCTTCGGCGAGGCGCCGTTGACCCTGGAGCTCAAGCTGGAGGTGTGGGACAGCCCTAACAGCGCCGGCGTGGTAATTGACGCTGTGCGCTGCGCCAAGCTGGCCCTGGACCGGGGCATCGCCGGGCCACTGCTCGGCCCCAGCGCTTACTTCATGAAGTCGCCCCCCGTCCAGTACAGCGATGACGTGGCCCGGGAGATGACTGAAGCGTTCATCAACGGGCAGATGACCCTGGAGGAGACGCTGGGACCGGCCCCAGCGCTGGCGGAAGACCTGACGGAGCCGGCGAGGGAACCCGTGCTGGCATAAGCATCCCGTGGATCCGGTAGCGCCGGCAAGCGCCAGGCGGTGGCCTATCACCGCCTGGCGCTCGCCTGTTTGTAGAATCCTGCGAAGTGATGTATACTTTGTATTCATGCAAATCCGAGGTGCAATGCACTTCACGGCCAGCGCCGAGGCCATCTGAAAACCCAGGTTGATGTTGAACCCCGCTGCCAGCGAGGGGCGACAAGCGCGTTGCACCTGGGAACAGAGGAGCCAGATGAGTCGGGTTATTGTTAACATCCACGGAACGGGTAGGACGTCTAGCGATTTTTGGGTGCCGCGAGTGGCCGCAGTGTCGGCCCAGTTGGGATGGGAGCCACCGCATCTGCCGGTGTGGTGGGGCGATCTGATTGATGTGGGGGCAGCGGCCACAGCCTTTGGCCGTGAAGCCGTCGAGTGGCTCAACCGCTCCTGGCCGGATGTACGCATGCTGCCGGGGCTTACCGTCCGCTCGGTCACGCGATCGGTGGAGTGGTTCTTCGACCTGTGCCACCGGGTAGCCAATGCCGCCGCCGGGGTGGTGGCTTATTTCACCTCCAAGGAGCTACAGGAGTCTATTCGCAACCGGCTGCGGTGGGCGCTGGAGTTGGTCAGCCAGCACGGCCACGAGGCCGTCCTGGTCAGCGAGAGCCTGGGCTGCCTGGTAGCTTTCGACGTGCTGCGCGAAGAGGCACATCGGTACAGGATCCACACCTGGTTCACCCTCGGCTGCGCCCTGGGCACGCTGGTGCGAACCGGGCAACGCACACCTGACCTGGGGGCCATCAACACGCAGACGGTCAGGCACTGGCGCAATCTGTACGCGGTCAAGGATCCCGTGGCTCAGCCCATTGCCGAGGTTTTTCCGGAGTACCCTATCCGCGACGAGCCGGTCGTCACAGGTGACGGCCCCCTGGGCGCGCATCACTATTGGGGTAATCCCACGGTGCCGGCGCTCATAGCTCAAGCGCTGAGGTAGTGATCCTCGCACGAGGCAAGAGGGCAAGATGTGGGTGGTTGCTTTTGCTGTCGCCGGCTATCTCCTGGGCTCCATCCCCTTCGCCTACCTGATAGGTCGCGCCTACGGGGTGGACGTGCGCCGGCAGGGCACGCGCAACGTGGGTGGCAGCAACGTAGCCTACCTGGTGGGTCGTGGGCCGGCTGCCATCGCCGTCATCGGTGACATCGGCAAAGGGGTCGCGGCCGTAGGGCTGGCCCGCTTGCTGCACCCGGACCCGGCGGGCGCAGCAGCCGCGGCCGTGGGAGCCATCGCCGGCCATAACTGGTCCCTTTTCCTGGGCCTACAGGGAGGCCGCGGCGTGGCCACCACCATCGGTACCATGCTGGCCCTCACGCCACGTGCCATGGGTGTGGGCTTCATTCCCTTCGCCGTCGGCGCCCTGACGCGCAAGCTCCCCATCGCCACCATCATCGGCCTCGCGCTGGTCCCCTTGACGGCCTGGCTGCTGGGCGAACCGGTCCCCACCGTGATTGCCGGCTTGGTCAGCCTAATCTTCATGTTCGTGCGCCGGCTGACTGCCATCGGGGTGTGGGAAACCATACGCCAGACGCCCGACAAGCGCCGGGTCATCCTCAACTTTCTGATTTGGGACAACCCGGAAGGTCCAGGCTATATCCCCCCAAACACCTGAGCCAGTAGTCCCCCTATTTCGTGGCGCTCAAGGTGCGTTGCACCTCTCGGGAGCGAGCCACTACTGGCGGAGCTGCATGTCCAGCAGTGCCGCCACGGGTCCACTTGACCTTTCGCCAGCTTCGGGGTATAAATCCCTTGTAGAGCGAATACTTTGGTAGAGCGGAGGAGTAGGATGCATGACGAGTACCCCAGGCTGGGAGTTGAGGAAGCTTTGGAGCGTTTCTTGAGCCACTTCAAGCCGCTGGAGCCGGAAAGGATACCCATCCTGGAGGCCCTGGACCGTGTGCTGACCGAGGATGTGGTGGCGGAGATGGACATCCCGCCTCTGGCCAACACCGCCATGGACGGCTACGCCGTGCGGTGTGAGGACACGGAGGGAGCCAGCCGGCAGAGCCCCCGCCGGCTGCGCATCGTCGCTGACCTGGCGGCCGGCTACGTCCTCGACCAACCGGTCCAGCCCGGCACGGCGGTGCGCATCATGACCGGCGCGCCGGTCCCGCCCGGCACCGGCGCCGTGATCCCCTTCGAGGACGTGGAGCGCGAGGACGATCACATCCTGGTGTTCAAGCCCTATCCACCTAACAAGAACGTCCGCGCAGCCGGGGAGGACGTGAAAGCTGGCCAGAAGGTGCTGACCAAGGGCACCGTGCTGCGGCCGCAGGAGATTGGGATGCTGGCCGCCCTGGGCCACACCCACGTCTCCGTCCACCGCCGGCCCCGGGTGGTCATCCTGTCCACCGGCGACGAGGTGATTGATGTGGGCGACCCGTGGCAGCCGGGCAAGATCCGTGACGCCAACAGCTACTCCAACGCAGCCCAGGTGCTTAAGTACGGCGGGATACCCATGCGCCTGGGCATCGCGCGCGACTCGGTGGACGATCTGACAGCCAAGATCCGGGCGGGGCTGGAGCAGGGTGCTGACCTCTTCCTCACCTCAGGCGGGGTTTCGGTCGGCGACTTCGACGTGGTCAAGACCGTGCTGGCGACCGAGGGCGAGATCAGCTTCTGGCGGGTACGCATGAAGCCGGGCAAACCCCTGGCCTTCGGGACCATCCGTGGGGTGCCGCTTCTCGGGCTGCCAGGCAACCCGGTGTCGGCCATGATCTCCTTCGAGTTGTTCGCCCGGCCAGCCATCTTGACCATGCTGGGCAAGACCAAGCTGACCAAGCCGACTGTTGACGCCATTCTGGTGGACGAGATCAAGGGCAAGGACGACCGGCGCCACTATCTGCGGGTGACCTTGGAGGAGCGGGACGGCACTACCTACGCCCGGCTGACTGGCGACCAGGGCTCGGGCATCCTGCTCTCCATGGTGAAGGCTCAAGGGGTGGCGATCATTCCAGAGGACGTGGATCACCTGCCGGCCGGCTCGCCGGTCCAGGTGATGATGCTGGACTGGCCGGAGCGCTGACGCGGCGGGGATGGCGCAACCGGGGCACCCGGAAGGCAGACAGACCACAGCGAAAACACAACAAAGGAGACACATCAATCACCACAACCGGCTCCACGATGAGCTCGTTGAGATATTGACTCCTCACAACATCCTCGTCGCTTATGACAGGCTCTGGCAGTGTAGGGCGGCGAAACTTTTGGGATAGGCTTTAGAACCTAATCCTGAAACCCCGTCCAACGGCGTCCTCGGGCGACGGCGATGCCGTCGCGCACCCCGGGGCGAGCCTGTGCGCGCCAGTCCCTGGCACTGGGGTCGCAGGGACGCGGACGCCCCTCCTCAGCGGTCTACGGAAGGCATTCAGTACTCCTCGACCCGCACCAGGCGGATGTGTTCGTCGTAGTAGTACTTGACCTGATACACCCCACGGGCGGCCATGATCTTGGGGAAGAAAAGGGCGTCGGCCTGGGGGACAGGTAGCTTCAGCACATCGCGGATGGGCACCCAGGCCAGTTCGCCTTCCCGGCACTCGATCAGCTCCCCGGTGAACTCGCGGGCGACGAAGACGAACATCAGCCACTGGTAATGCTCCACCGGCGAGACCTCGGTGATGACGCCCCGCAACTCTGGCCGCCGGATGTTCAGCCCGGTCTCCTCGCGCATCTCCCGGATCACGCACTCCATCGGCGACTCGTCCCACTCCAGCTTGCCGCCCGGCGCGGTCCACAGCCCCAGGTTGGGCTCCTTGGTGCGGTGCAGCATCAGCACGCGGCCGTCTCGGACAGCGTAGCAGAGCGTGGACAGGATGCGTTGGGGCTGTTTCTTCATCGCGTCAAATCCTCAGTCACGTGATACATCCCTATCCTGGCCAGCGACTCGGCGCTGCTTAACCAGGTATGGCACCACAAGCAGCGCCAGCCCTGCCCCCAGCCAGTCCAGCGCAACGTCAAGGGGGCGCGCTGTCCTGCCCGGCACAAAGGCCTGGTGCAACTCGTCGGAGAGTGCGTACAGAGCGCTCAGCGTCCAGGCAGCGAGATTCGCCCGCTCCCGCCACCCTTGCGCTCGAAATGCCCGCCACGCCAGGGCCGCCAGCACGCCGTACTCCAGGGCGTGAAGGCTCTTCTTCACCAGGAAGTCCGCCAGCTCATCCGGAGCGTGGGGCAGGTCCGCCTGCGACGAAAACCAGAAGATGAGCGCCATCCAGCCCAGGACCGGCAGCCAGGGGTTCCTCAGCACGCGCATCAGCCGGGCTCCCATCGCCTCTCTTTCAGCCCGTACGCTGCTTCCACCGCTAGCACCAGACGATCCCATGAGAACTCCTCTGCCACCCGCCGGCGGGCCGCTGCCCCCATCCACCGCCGCAGTTCAGCGTCTGCCAGCAGCCGGGCGAGAGCCTGGACGAAGGCATCACTGTCACCCGGCGGCACCAGCCAGCCGGACTCCCCGTGCTCCAGGTAGGCGGCGTTCTGCCCTACCGCATCGGCAACCACGGGCACCCCGGCGGCCATCAGATCGGTAAGGCGCACGGCGCACTTGGTGCGGTTGATGAGGGTGTCATCGTAAGGGTACATGGCCACGTCGGCAGCGGCGAAAAAGTCGGCCAGCTCGTCTTCTGGCACCCAGCCAGCACAGACCACCCGGTCCGCCACACCCGCCGCGCGGGCCTGTGCCACCAGCTCCCGCTCCTCCCCCCGCAGCCCCTGACCGACCACCAGCAGGCGCACATCTGGAACCAGTTGGGCCAGGCGTTGCAGGATCTCCACCACCCGTCCCACGTCGAATTCGACGAACCGAGTGTAGAGCAGGACGACTGGCGCATTGCCCATGCCGAAGCGCTCCCGCACCCGTCCCCCATCCACGTCGCCGGCATTCAACCATCGGGCGCCGTTGGGCACGTAGTGGACGCGATGAGGTGGGACGCCCAGAGCCCAGGTCAACGTCTCCAGCGCACGGCTGGCCACGGTGACGGCGTCGCAGTGGGTGAGCACCGAGCGTTCCTGCCAGGCGAAGAAGCACCGGGCCAGCCACGGGTAGGGCTCCACCTCGTTCCAGCCGCCGGGGCCCTCCCAGTCATCGGTGTCCACAACCAGCCGGACGTGGGTCACCCGCAGGCGCCTCAGCCACCAAAGCAGCGAGGCCACCAGGCCCGAATAGGCTTTGGGCTTGAAGCAGTGAACTACATCCGGCCCCTCAGCCAGAGCCCGGCGGGCCAGCCGCCACGTGATCAGGACGTGTTGCACTCCGGGCACGGGGGGTGGGAGGGCGATGTTGGCCACACGCCCGCCAGCGCTCGTCCACTCCTTGCCGGCGTCCTCAGGCCAGCTCCAGGGGGGCAGGACCAATGTAACCCGGTGCCCACGGCGACTCAGCGCCTGGGCCATGGGCAGGGCTCGGACGGCCATCGTCCCTTTTGGCCGCATCCCGAAGGGCCCGATCATGACAACATTCACTTGGCCTCGCCCCGCGTCAACTTCACAAACCAACGCACAACCTATTCCACTGTGACACTCTTGGCCAGGTTGCGCGGCTGATCCACGTCGCAGCCCCGGGTGACGGCCACGTGGTAGCTGAAGAGTTGCAGCGGGACGACGCTGACAACCGGCGACAGGGCCTCCAACGTGGGCGGCACGTAGAAGACGTGGGCCACGTCCCGGCCAATCTCTTCATCGCCCTCGGTGGCCACGGCCAGCACCTCGGCCTGTCGGGCGCGCACCTCCTGAATGTTGCTGATGATCTTCTCATAGGTGGCGCTCTGGGTGGCGATGGCCATCACAGGGATGGTGGGGTCCAGCATGGCGATGGGACCATGCTTCAACTCGCCGGCTGGGTAGCCTTCGGCGTGGATGTAGCTGATCTCCTTGAGCTTGAGGGCTCCCTCCAGCGCCACCGGGTAGCCGAAGCTCCGCCCGAAGTAGAAGAAGCTGCGCCGATCGGCGTAGGTTCTTGCGACTTCGGCGATGGCCTCATCCTGATGAAGCACCCTCTCGACCTGGTCCGGCAGCGCCCGCAGGCCACGCACCACCTCAGCGATGGCCCGGTCATCCATCTGTCCACGCTCCCGGGCCAGGTGCAGCGCCAGCAAGTAGGCCAGGACGAGTTGCGCGGTGAAGCTCTTGGTGGCCACCACGCCGATCTCCGGCCCCACCTGGAGGTACATGACGGCATCCGCCCCCCGGGTGATGGAGCTGCCCACCACGTTGGTGATGGCAATGGTCGTGGCGCCGGCTGCCTGAGCCAGGCGGAAGCCGGCCAGCGTGTCGGCCGTCTCGCCGGACTGGCTGATGAGCAGCACCAGCGTGCTATCGTCCAGGATGGGTCTGGTGTAGCGGAACTCGGAGGCGATGGCTACCTCCACCGGCAGCCGCGCCCAGGTCTCGATGACCAGCTTGGCCACCAAGCCGGCATAGTAGGACGTGCCACAGGCCACCACGTAGGCCCGCTGCACCTTGCTCAGGTCCAGGTGCTCCAGCTCCGCCAGGGTCACAGCATCCCCCTCGATCCGACCACGCAGCGCGTTCCGCAGGCCATCTGGCTGCTCGTAGATCTCCTTCAGCACGAAGTGGGGGTAGCCACCCTTCTCGGCGGCCTCCACGTCCCAGTGGATGTGGAACGGCTCGCGCTCCACTCGGTCGCCATCCAGGGTCTGGACGCGCACGCCCTCCGGGCGGATGGCGATCACTTCGCCGTCTTCCAGCAGCAAGGCACGCCGAGTCTCGCCCAGCAGCGCCGGGATGTCCGACGCCAAGAAGTTCTCGCCCTGGCCCAGGCCCACCACCAGGGGTGAGAATAGCCGCGCGCCCACCAGCAGCGAGGGGTCGTCCAGGGTGAAAGCGGCAATGGCATAGGCGCCGCGTACCCGCTGCAGGGCACGTCGCACCGCGTCCACAAAGGGCTCGGATGAGCCGCCGGCTCCGGCCTTGAGCTCCTCCTCGATGAGATGGGCGATCACCTCGGTGTCCGTCTCCGACCGGAAGACATGGCCCTGGGCGGTGAGCTCCTGGCGCAGGGTGGCGAAGTTCTCGATGATCCCGTTGTGCACCACCACCAACTGCCCGGAGCAATCAATGTGGGGATGGGCGTTCTCCCGGGTAGGAGCTCCGTGGGTCGCCCAGCGGGTGTGTCCGATCCCAAGGTAGCCCGGCGGCATGCACCCATCGAGGGCGCTGAGCAGCCGCACCAACTTCCCCTGGGTCTTCTCGACGACGAGGTGACGTTCCGGCGTGAGCACAGCAATGCCGGCTGAATCGTAGCCGCGGTACTCTAACCGCTTGAGGCCGTCAAGCAAGATCGGCGCAGCGAACCGCTGGCCGACGTATCCGACGATACCGCACATGGGATTCCCTCCTGTCAGGATGTGAGATGCGAGATGCAAGACGCAGGATGTGCCCCTCGCCTCCTGCTCACCGTGTCGTTATCACCACTGCGCGTCCTTTTGGCCCGCCGGTCGCCCGGCGGTTTTGTGGACGCGCTTTCTCTCAGGAGGGGAAGATGAGGGCCGTGGTCAGCCCTGGAGGCATCCGCCGATCTCCCGATTTTCCCGGCTGGCGCCGGTTAGCCTGGCCCTGCGACCAGGAACCTCCTCCTCGTCAACCCCGGCTGGGGAACCGAGGCCCAGGCGCTATCTTCCCCCTACACGCGACTTGCTCATCTTCTCATCAACCCCGCCATTCGACGCCACTGCGCCGCTCACCCCAAACCTGCCCGTTGACCCAGATTCTACCCAAAACCACGGCGAAGTCAAGCGTGGGCCGCCTCGCCGGTCAGGGTCGCGGCCTCTCCACCTTGCCCCTTCTTTGAGGTTTCGCCTACCGTCCCGGCCACCTGATCCGCGTACGCGCCGCGCAGCTCGGGCGGCATGAGCACTGCGATTCGCCGCATGATCTCGTCGGTCAGCTCACGCAATTGCTGGCGGCTGGGCCGGCGAGACGGGCTCTCCAGGCAAAACGGCTCGCCGATCACCATCTCCACCTTGGTGCGCCGCAGCCGGGCCAGGTTCTTCCACAGGTACTTGGGACCCCAAATGGCTACCGGCAGGATGAGGGCGCCGGTGCGCAGGGCGATGAGGGCAGTCCCCTCCTTGCCGCGCTGTAGCTTGCCATCCTTGCTGCGCGTACCTTCCGGCGCCAACAGCAAGGCATCCCCAGACCGGAGAACCTCCAGGGAGCGTCGTACCGCCTGGAGGTCGCCCTCACCACGGCGAACGGGAAAGGCGCCGTACATGCGCACCAGCAGGCCGAAGACGGGCTTGCGGAACAGTTCCACCTTGCCCATCATGATGATGGGTCGAGGAATGAAAGCCCCTACCAGCAATGGATCGGCGAAGCTGGCGTGGTTGATGGCCACGATGAGCGGCCCCTCCCGAGGCACGTTCTCCAGCCCACGCAGCCGGTAGTCGAAAAGCACGCGAAAGGCCAGCCGAAAGAAGGCGTTTGCCAGACGATAGAACCAGGTCATGCGTACACCCCCCGATACTCAGGTGGCAGAAGTTCTGCCATGCGTCGCATGATCTCGTCGGTGAGCTGTGCCAGGTGCCGGCGGCGCTCCGGGCCGCGTGCCGGCGCTGGCAATGGCGTGAAGGGCTCCCCCACAGTGACCGTGAAGCGCGGCCGGCGCAGGCGCTTCCACTCGGCGTAGGCCGTCTCGGTGCCGGTGAGCGCGACCGGCAGGATGGGTGCCCCGCTGCGATCGGCCAGCCACGCCACGCCCCGGCGGGCCTTCTCCAGCGCCCCGGTCACGCTCATGCGCGCCTCAGGTGCCAGCACCAGGACCTTACCCTCGGCCAGGACCTGGAGGGCGCGCCGGAGCACATCACGATCGAACTGGTCGCGGTGGATGGGGATGGCACCGTAGAGGCGCAACAATTGCCCGGTCACCGGGACGTCGTACAGGTCCGACAGGGCGATGGCCTCCACCTCCCACGGCAGCGTCCCTATGACCAGCGGTGCGTCCATGTGGGCCAGGTGGTTGATGGCCACGATGAGCGGGCCGGCCGGCGGGCACTTCTCCAGCCCCCGCACCTCCACCCGAGCGACCACCGGAAGGAAGACCCGCAGGAAACCCCGCGCGAAACGACGAACCAGTCTCCTACCCATCATGGGCCCTACTCTGCGAAGCGGAAGACTCTCCCCAACGGCTGACGAGAGCCATCACCGCATCCAGCACCTCGGGGATACTCATGTGCGTGGTGTCAATGATGACGGCGTCGTCGGCAGGCTTGAGCGGTGCGGTAGCCCGATGGCTGTCAATCTGGTCGCGGCGGCGCATGGCTTCCAGGATAGCCTGGTAGTCGGCCTGCTCGCCCCTGGCCACCACCTCACGATAGCGGCGCCGGGCCCGCTCCTCCACCGCCGCGTCCAGGTAAATCTTCAGGTCGGCATCTGGCACCACCACCGTGCCGATGTCCCGGCCGACCATCACCACGCAGCCCTGGGCAGCGATGCGTCGCTGCTGGGCAGTGAGGGCGGCGCGCACGCCGGGGTAGGCCGATATCGGCGAGACGTTGGCATCCACCTCGGGTCGCCGGATGTCCCAGGTGATGTCCTCACCATCGGCCAGGACGGTGTACTGGCGGCCATCGTCCACCGTCGGCCGGGTCACCTCGATGATGACCGTCTCTGACAGCCGGGTGACGGTGGCCTCATCCCCAATGGGGGCTCCCCGCGCCAGCGCCACCCAGGTGACGGCGCGGTACATGGCGCCGGTGTCGAAGTAGAGATAGCCCAGCCGGCGGGCCAGGAGCTCCCCGATGGTGCTCTTGCCCGAGGCCGCCGGGCCATCAATGGCGATGACAGAAGGACATGGGGATTCGGGACGAGATTCAGAATGACGGGTTGACATTATCAGCGACCAGGATTTCTCCTTCGTGGATTGTACCAGCTTCGCCTGGCTGCGTCAAAATCCACAGGTCCAGGTCTTCGCTTTCGATGAGCACTTCACCTGGATGGGCTTTACGTCCTTTCAGGATGAGCCCCGGAACCAAGGTGCACCTCAGCTCGATAGCAGCCGCTTGACCTCCTCCGGCGTGAGATAGCGCCACCGGCCGGCAGGCAGGCTCCCCAGCTCGACCCCGCCGATGCGGGTGCGGATCAGCCGGTGGACCGGGTGTCCCAGCGCCGCGCACAGCCGGCGGATGTGGCGCTTCTTCCCCTCGTGGAGCACCACCCGCAGCCAGGCACGACCCTTGGGTGCCCCGGGCCAGCCGTGGCGCCGAGCTTCGGGACTCAGCCGGCGGACCCGCTCGACTGTATCGGCCTTCAGCCATTCGCCCTTGTACTCGATCCCTTGCAACATGCGCTGCAAGGTGGCCGGCGATGGCACCCCTTCGACGAGCACCAAGTACTCCTTTTCGTGCTCGTAGCGGGGGTGGGTGAGGCGGTGGGCTAACTCCCCGTCGTTGGTCAGGAGCAGGAGCCCCTCGCTGCCCACGTCCAGGCGGCCGGCGGGGAACAGGCGCTCACCGTGCGGCACCAGGCTCAGCGCCGAGGGGCGACCTTCGGAGCCCAGGGTATCACTGATGTACCCCCGGGGCTTGTGCAGGGCGATGTATATCTTCTGTCCCAGCACGACCCTTTGCCCGTCCACCTCGATGGTGTCTCGGGCAGGGTCCACCTTGGTCCCCAGTTGGGTGACCACCTGGCCGTTGACCCGCACACGTCCCTGGAGGATCAGTTCCTCGCCCTTGCGCCGCGAGGTAACCCCGGCGCGCGCCAGAACCTTCTGCAAACGTTCTTCCAGGACCATGACTCTTTTGAGCGTCAAGAGGTGGGACGCCAGTGGCAGGAATACCACGTCTTGCCACACTAGCTGTCGTCTTCCCCCTCCTCCAGCGGCGGCAGTTGGTCCAAGCTCTCCAGTCCGAAGTGCTGCAGGAAGGCGAAGGTGGGGGCGTAGAGGATGGGGCGGCCGGCCTGGTCCAGCCTCCCCACCTCCTCGATAAGCCCCTTGGCCAGCAGTCCGCGCACCACGCTGTCGGAGTTCACGCCCCGGATGGCGTCAATCTGGGGCCGGGTGATGGGGTGCCGGTAGGCGATGATGGCCAGGGTCTCCAAGGCAGCCGGCGAGAGCTTGCTGCTCAACTGCAGGCCCAGGAAGCGCTCGATGACCGGGGCAGCCTCCGGCGCCGTCACCATTTGCACCCGGCCATCCTTGAACTGCAGGCGCAGGCCGCGGTGGCGGTACTCGATCGCCAGTTCCTTCAGGACCTCCTCAACCTCCCGTGCGGACACCTCCAGGCTCTGAGCCAGGTGGTCCACGCGCGCCGGCTCGTCGGCCACAAACAACAGGCTCTCCACCAAAGCCTTGACCCGTTGCCTGTTGGTGCCCTCTTGCTCCTCGATGGCTTCTTGCTCGTCATTCACGGTCGTGTTATAATCCACGCAGACTACTCAATGGTTCGGGTGAGGAAGTGATGGCTACCACCGGGCAAGCACCCCAGCGAGCAGGGAGATTCGAGCGCGGGCGTGCCATCGCGCGCGTCATAATCGCGCTCAGCGCAATCCTGCTGCTGACAGGCTGCCGCTCCAGACCCCCTGCGCCCCAGGCGGTCTGCGAGCTAGACCTGCCCATCGAGGTATTCCAGGCCGACGCCGACGCTTTCGAGCTCAAGGTGCAGCGTGCTTTCCTCTCTGACCGGACCGGACCCTTCCGCCTGGAGACCACCAGCACTGAGGTCACTTCGTTCCTGTACTACGCGGCCAAGGGCACCCCGCTCCAGCAGCCCTACGTGCAATTCATGCCGGACCAGGTGTGCATCGGTGGCGATTTGCTGGTCTTCAACCCCATTCGCACGAGTTTCTCCGTGCTGGCGACCCCCGAGATCTCTGATGGCCAGGTGAGCGTGCACTTGGAGCGTGTCTTGCTAGGTGGCAGAAACCTACCCCGTCCCGTCATGGGCTACCTCACCCGCATTATCAACGAGACCATCCGCGACGCTCAGCTTCACGTCACCATCACCGAACTGCGGTTGGAAGAGGACCGCCTCCTTCTTACAGGCACGTGGTGGTAATTTGATTGTACCACAGCGCGCCGGGATGCGCAAAACGTGGACCTTAGGGCGCATACCCGTGTGCCCGGTACCACGCGATCGCCTTGCCCAGCGCCTCGCGGGCCGGGCGCGGACGCTATCCCGGCTCACGCATCGGCTTGGCGGAATCGCAGAACTGGTACTGCCGCGAGACGCGCACCTTCTCCGGGGTGGCCGACGGGACGTGGTGCGGGTTCAGCCGGGCCAGGCCCACGCCCACGTGGGACCAGGCCAGGGCCACCCAGTGGGGGATGGGCAGGCGCACCGGCGGCAAACCTGAGACCTCGGCCAGGATGTCCAGCACTTGCTTCAGGGTCAGGTTCTCGCCGCCCAAGATGTAGCGCTCGCCCACCCGGCCTCGCTCCGCAGCCAGCAGATGCCCCTCGGCTACGTCCTCCACGTGTACGATGTTCAGCCCGGCGTCACCGTAGCCGAACATGCGGCCGTTGAGGAAGTCCACGATCATCTGCCCGGCGGGGGTGGGCTTGTAGTCGCCCACGCCCACGGTCGCGGCCGAGTTGACCATGGCCACCCCAGTGCTACAACGATACCGGGGTGTGGCGAATTTCGCGAGAGTCCACATCACAAGCCCCATAGGCAGTCAAGTCGCCAAGGGCCAGACAGGGCTTGTGGGCAAGGGCTACCCCGCGTGGGTGAATTCTCCCCAGCCTGACGCCGATCAAACGGCGGGAGGCTGCTCCCAAGTTGCCCCAGGTCGCGGATTGCAGTATAATAGCGGCATGCCCACCAAGTTGAGCGTTTACTGTGACCGGTTGATCGAAGGCGGGTGGCTGGCTGCGGTCATCGTCACACCGCTGTACTTCAACGTGTACTCCAGCCGGGTGTTCGAGCCCGATAAGCTCACCTTGCTGCGCAGCATCGCCCTCTTCATGGCCCTTGCGTGGCTCATCAAAACCGTTGAGACGTGGCGCAGTACACGCGTCTACCCGACTGACAGGCAATACGGCGACACGCAAGAGGCACAGTCCAGCGCCCAGCGCTTGGCCCACCTCATCCGCAGCATGCCTCTGGTGCTGCCCACCCTCGTCTTTACGGGCGCCTACGTCTTGAGCACCATCGCCTCCGTCACGCCGAGCCTGAGCATCTGGGGCTCGTACCAGCGCCTGCAAGGCACCTACACCACCTTCGCCTACATCACCCTCTTCCTGCTCATGCTGGCCAACCTGCGTACCAGGGAGCAGTTGGACCGGCTGATCACCACCATGATCCTCACCAGCCTGCCCATTGCCCTGTACGGCATGATCCAGCACTTCGGGCTGGACCCCCTGCCTTGGCTCGGTGATGTGACCACCCGGGTGGCCTCCACCATGGGTAACTCCATCTTCGTGGCCGCCTACCTGATCATGGTGGTGCCGTTCACGCTGAGCCGGCTGCTGCGCGCTTTGGGCGCCATCCTGAGGAATGAGGGCGATGCCATAGCCGGCTTCCTGCTGGCCACCGCCTACGTGTTCGTGCTCATCGCTCAGGTGGTGTGCATCTTCTTCACCCAGAGCCGTGGCCCCTGGGTGGGCCTGATGGGTGGGTTGGCGTTCTTCGGGCTGCTGTGGGCACTGGTGGAGGGCCGGCGCCGGCTGGCCCTGGGTGTGGTGGCAGGGGCGTTGGCCATGGGCGGGCTGCTGGTTGTGCTCAACCTGCCCAACTCGCCCCTGGCCTCCGTGCGGGAGATGCCGTATGTGGGCCGGCTGGGCCGGGTCTTCGAGCTGGAGCGTGGCACCGGCAAGGTGCGTGTCCTTATCTGGGAGGGCGCGGTCAAGCTGGTCACCGCCGACCCGCTGCGAAGCCTCATCGGCTACGGGCCGGAGACCATGCACGTGGCCTACAACCCCTACTACCCGCCGGACCTGGCCCATTACGAGGCGCGCAATGCCTCGCCTGACCGCTCCCACAACGAGACCTTCGACTCGCTGGTCATCACCGGCGTGGTGGGATTCACCGCCTACCTGCTCCTGTTCACCAGCCTCTTCTACCTGGGGCTCAAGTGGCTGGGGTTGTGTAGCACCGAGCAAGATCGCAACCGGTTCCTGGCACTGTGGCTGGGGATGGGCGCGCTGACCGTGGCTGGCTTTCGCCTGGTGGACGGGAGTTGGCGCTTCTTCGGGGTGGCACTGCCGGCCGGCATGATGGTGGGCTTGTTCTTCTACCTGGTGTGGCAGACCTTCGCCGCGTCGGCCCAGGCGCAGGAGGAGACGAACGCCACGCCGCTGCGACTCTTGCTGGTGGGGCTGTATGCCACGGTGGTGGCCCACTTCATCGAGATCCACTTCGGCATCGCCATCGCTTCCACCCGTACCTACTTCTGGGCCTTCGCCGCGTTGATGGTGCTGGCGGGGTTCCTGTATCAGCAGCGACAGGAGTTGGTGGAGCTGGCCCCGGCGATGGTGAAGGCGAGTACCCCGCCCCCGGAGCCGACGCCCAAGCGAGGTCGCCGACGCCGGCGCCGACCTCCCCGCCGGCCCAGTTCGGCGGCGAAGACGGCAGGCCCTGGGGCCGAGATGTACATCAGCCGGCGTCTAGTGGCCTACACGCTGGTCGTGAGCTTCATCCTGGCCACCATGATCTATGACTTCAAAACCCCGCAGCTTAACCTATTCGGTGAGCCCAGCATGCTTTGGTTGTTCTCCCTCACCTGGTTGTTCGCTGGGGTCATAGTGGTGGCCCAGTCGCAGAGGGAAGATCAACGCCCCTGGGATTTGAGCCAATGGCTGCTATCCTTGGGCATCTTCGTGGTGGTGACGGGTGTCTGTTTCCTGCTGTTCACAGTGGTGCACACCACTGCCACCACCCCACCACGCAATCTGGCGAACGTTGTCATCCCGTATTACCTGTTCATGTTCCTGATCATCGTGGTGCTGGCCGGGGTGCTGCTGTGGCGTGAGTCGCTGCCGCGCCCGGCCTTGGCCGGCGTCCGCGTTGCCGCCTACCCGGTGCTGACGGTGATCGCTACCCTGCTCATCTTGCACACCAACGTGGACGTGGTCCGCGCCGACATCTACTACAAGCAGGCCTGGGTCGGCTACCACCAGAAAGGCGCCTACGACCAGGCTATCCAGCTCTACAATATGGCCTTGCAATTGCAGCCGGACCAGGACTTCTACATGCTCTTCCTGGGCAAGGCGCTGATCGAGAAGGCGCAGAGCCTGAAGGATCCGGCGCAACGTGAGCCCCTTTTCGAGCAGGCGCGGCAGGTGCTGGAGCAGGCTCGCCGGCTCAACCCCCTGAACACCGACCACACGGCGAACCTGGCGCGCATGTACCAGATCTGGAGCCAGACGGAGAACAACGCCGCTCGGCGGCAGGAGCTGCTAGGGCGCTCCCTGGACTACTATGCTCAGGCGGTGAAGCTCAGCCCCAACGCCGCCCACCTGTACAACGAGTGGGCCACGACCTACGCCATGCTAGGCGACTACGACCGTGCCCTGGAGAAGTTCCAGAAGTCCCTGGAACTGGACCAGCGGTACGAGCAGACATACCTCCGGCTGGGCGATTTGTATCGCAGCCAGGGCAAGTGGCGGGAAGCAGCCGAGGCGTACGAGAAGGCGATCGAGATTAAGCCCAAGTCCGCACAAGCCCACAGTGCCCTGGGTTTTGTGTACTCGCAGATGGGCCGGCTACAGGAAGCGGTGGCGGAGAACCTCAAGGTGCTTGAGCTGGCGCCCAACGACCTGGCCAGCCACCGCAACCTGGCACTGCTGTATCACCAGCTTGGTCAGAGAGAGAAGGCCCTGGAGCATGCGCGCGCTGCGCTGGCGCTGTCACCGGATGACAAGGCATTGCAGGACTTTGTAGCTAGCCTGAGCAGGTCACCATAAGTTCATTGAACTTTTCCACTGCTACAACGGGGCGTCCCCGACCACTGCTACCAAGGGGCGTCCCCGTCCCGTTTTCAGGATCAAACAGCCACCGGGCGGGGCGAGCCTGTGCGCGCCAGTCCCTGGCACAGGGGTCGCATAGATGCAGACGCCCCTTGATAGCCGTTTTGATGCGAGAGGAAAGTGCAAAGAACTTCTGGCAAGTTGCTTAAAGAGGTACCCCGTAGCCAACGACTGTCCTGATTCTCCGCGCTCTCGGGGGTAGATAGCGATGACGAACATCCTGTTGATTTTCGCAGCAGCTCTGACGTTCGCGATAGGTGGGACACCGGTCGCCCGGTTGGTAGCCCGGCGCACGGGCATCATGGACCAGCCGGCGACCCGCAAGCTCCACACAACCCCTATCCCCCTCCTAGGCGGCGCGGCCATGTACGTCGCCTTCATCCTGGCGCTGCTCCTCTTCGGCGACCGCCACTACGTGGCTCAGATGGTGGGCATCCTGGTGGGAGCGACGCTGGTCTCGTTCCTGGGCATCTGGGACGATCGGCGGGGGTTGCGCCCCCTCCTCAAGCTCGTGGGACAGATCGCCGCTGCCTTGATCCTGGTGATGACTGGGGTCCAGGTGCGCCTGCTGGGCAATCAGGTCCTGGATGTGGCCCTGACCGTGTTCTGGACTGTGGGCATCACCAACGCCCTGAACCTGCTTGATAACATGGACGGCCTCTCGGGAGGGGTGGGGGCCGTGGCCAGCGCTTTCTTCCTGCTGCTGGCCGCCATGAGCGGTCAGTATCTCGTTGGCAGCCTGGCGGCAGCCCTGACCGGGGCCTGCATCGGCTTCCTGTACTACAACTTCAACCCGGCCAGCATCTTCATGGGCGACGCCGGCAGCCTCTTCCTGGGCTTCGTGCTGGCCGCCGTGGGCATCAAGCTGCGCTTCCCGTCCAACATCCCGGCGGTCACCTGGATGATCCCGGTGCTCGTGCTGGGCCTGCCCATCTTCGACACCACCCTGGTGGTCATCTCTCGGCTGCGGCGCGGGGTGCCCATCTACGTGGGTGGCAAGGACCACGTGTCCCATCGGCTGGTGGCCATGGGCTGGACCCAGCGCGAGGCAGTCCTGGGCCTGTACCTGGTGTGCTGCGCGCTGGGGGTGCTGGCCATGTTCGTCAGCCAGGCCGGGCTGGTGGAGGCCTACGTCATCGGGGGGGCCACGGCGCTGGCAGGGCTCTACGCCCTTTGGCGACTGGAACAGGTGGAGCTACCGTCTTCAACCACCAATCTCTGAGTGCCCTTCCATGAACCCCGAACTACGCTGCATCCAGTGTCATGTTGCCTACCCCCTCCACGAGAGCCGCTACACTTGCGAGTGCGGTGGGTTGTTGGACGTGTGGCAACCCCTGGCAGAGTTGCGTCAGGTGGTGTCCCGGGAATTGTTTGACAGCCGGCTGGGCCAGCACTGCGCGCCTTACGCCAGCGGGGTATGGCGCTTCAGGGAGCTGATCCTGCCGGTCGGCGAGGCCGACATCGTGTCACGGCCGGAAGGGAACACGCCCCTATACGCCGACGGGCGGCTGGGCGACTGGGTCGGACTGCGGCACCTGCGGCTCAAGCACGAAGGCGAGAACCCAACGGGCTCCTTCAAGGACCGGGGCATGACCGTGGGCGTGACCCAGGCGAAGGTGGTGGGAGCCTGGGCGGTGGCCTGCGCCTCGACGGGCAACACCTCGGCTTCCCTAGCCGCCTATGGGGCTCTCGCTGGCTTGAGTGTCGTGGTGTTCATCCCTCAAGGCAAGGTCGCCTTCGGCAAGTTGGCCCAGGCGCTGGCTTACGGCGCCACGACGTTGCAGGTACAGGGCGACTTCGACGCAGCTATGCGGCTGGTGCGCCAGGCATGTGACGAGCTTGGCATTTACCTGCTGAACTCGGTGAACCCGTTCCGGCTGGAGGGTCAGAAGAGCATCATCTTCGAGATGATCCAGCAACTGGGGTGGGAGGCCCCGGATTGGATCGTCGTGCCGGCCGGCAACCTGGGCAACACAGCCGCCTTTGGCAAAGCCCTGTACGAGCTGCGAGAGTTGGGGCTCATCGACCGACTGCCGCGCCTGGCCGCCGTCCAGGCCCGGGGGGCCAACCCCTTCTACCGCAGCTTTCGGGATGGGTTCCACCAGCGCTACCGGGTCCAGGCGCGCACGGTGGCCACGGCCATCCGCATCGGCAACCCGGTGAGCTACGAGCGGGCCGTGCGCTCGATGCGCTGGACCAATGGAGTCGTGGTAGAGGTGAGCGACCAGGAGATCATGGATGCCAAGGCGCAGGTGGATGGAGCAGGGATCGGTTGCGAGCCGGCTTCGGCGGCGGCCGTGGCCGGAACCCGCAAACTGGCTCAGGCCGGAGTCATCCGCCGGGACGAGCGGGTGGTGGTGGTGCTGACTGGCCACCTGCTGAAGGACCCGGAGGCCACCGTCGCCTACCACCGGGGTGAACTGGAGGGCATCACGCCGGCCTACGCCAACCGGCCGTTGACCGTGGAGCCAACGGTGGCAGCGGTGCGAGACGCTCTGGCGAGGTCCGAAGTCCGAGGCCCTGAGTCCGAAGTCTAGGGCGCAGCTATGGCAATGCTGTGCTGCGAGGGCTGCCGCACCATGGGCTTGGCTTATCATGTGACGGCCTTCAAGTTCATGTGAAGCGCTGGGGCCATCGGTAGGGGCACTGATGGAACGAAGGGTTAGGGAACCTTTGCATGCTTGCTTTGAAGGGGGAGTCACAGTATAATGGCGGTGAGGAGGGACGGGATTGTGATGGAAAGATCTCACCTGAGGACTTCTGTAGAGCAAGTGAAAAAAGCCGTGCCCCCGCTGGGAGATGAGCTCGCCGGAGCGGAAGCAGTGGGCATCTGCGGCTCGCTGGCCAGAGGGTGGGATTTCGACGAGCACAGCGACATTGACATCTTCGTGGTCGTCCGCGACAAAGCCCCGGGGGCGAGACGGACCGCCATTGGTGGCGGCTGATGCAACGCGCCTTGCGCCCGTTCGGGCGAGATATCAGCGTGTTCGTCTACACCTTGAAAGGCCTGAGGTCGGTTTCCAACTGGTACGTGCTGCGCCTGGCCTCTGAGGGCCTGCTGATATTCGATCAAGGGCAGGTGACACAGCTTTTCCAGGACATCGTGCAGGCGGCTGAGGCAGCGGGCCTGGTGCAGGAGCGCATGGGTGATGCGTGGGTCTGGACCGCCAAAGGGATTAAGCCGGGTGAGGTCATCGAGGTAACTGTCTCATGAGAAACCTCACTGAGGTCTCCCGCTGGCACAGGGATGCCCAAGCCTGCCTGACCAGCGCACAGCAGGCGCTCGCGCTGGAAGATTATCGCGTGGCAGTACAGAATGCCCAGCTTTGCATTGAACTGTCGGCCAAAGCAGTGATTGCGTACTTCGCTGAACCGCTCTGGCCTCACGACCCCAGCCCTCAATTGCGGAGTATCCTGGCTGCTCAGGCGGAGGCCATGGCGGAGAGAGGCGGCCAGAACCTGCTGCAAGCTCTCCGCCAACTGGCAGCCGACGCGGAGGAAGTTGCCCCATGGCATGACTGGTCTACGTACGGCAAGGAAAGCGAGGATGGGACCTGGATCGCCGCTGTTGATTTGTGCACCAGGGAAGTGGCAGAGGACCCCCTGGCACGAGCGAGGAAGGCTTTTCAGGTTCTCAGCGATTTCCTGAACGGGGTTACCGGGTTTGCAGAGCAGTCCGGCCGGCGATGAAGCCGGGCGGCTTATGGGCCCGTGCCCTAGCTGAGGCAACGGGGAGAGCAAGGAGGGAAAAGCGATGAAACACCTGTGTATTGGTTCTGATCATCCTGGCCCTGTTGGCCCTGCCGGCCGGACCGGGCAACCCCACCCCCGCCCTGGCCGGGGACAACGTCTGGACCCAATCTTCTCAAGGGATGTGGGGGGAAATGTCTCAGCCCTGGCGCTTTCCCCGGGCTATCCCACCGACCGCACCCTCTTCGCCGGGACCGGGGGCGGGGTCTTCAAGTCCGCCAATGGCGGGGACTCCTGGAGTGCCATGAACAAGGGATTGGAGAGCCTTAACATCCTGTCTCTAGCTCTCACCCCCACCTTCCCGCGCACCCTCTTCGCCGGCACAAATGACGGCGGCGCGTGGCAATACACTTTTGCCATGCCGTATCGCCTCTGGCTGCCCCTGGTGCTTCTTCAGTCCCCGTAGGGGGAAGGAGTCCTAGGTCCGAAGTCCAGGGTCCTGAGTCTGGGGTACAGGCAACGGATTTTCGACTTCGGACCAAGGACGAAAGACCAGAGACCAAGGACCAGAGACCAGAGACCAAGGACCAAAGACTAAGGACCAAAGACTAAGGACCAAGGACTACCATGATTGTGATGAAATTCGGCGGAACATCTGTAGGTGACGGGGGGGCTATCAAGCGCGCGGCCGACCTGGTGTACGGTGCCCTGCAAGAGGGCCGGCAGGTCGTGGTGGTGGTCTCCGCCATGAGCGAGGTGACGGACGCCCTGCTCTCGGCGGCGACCTCGGCTGCCAAAGGGGACGGCGAGACCTTCCGGCGCACCCGGTGGATCCTCTCGGACCGACATCGCCAGGCCATCGCCCAGGCCGTCCGAGACGAGGAGTCCCGCCTGGCCCTGACGGAACAGGTGGAAACGCTGCTCTCGGACTTCGAGAACCTGTGCCGCAGCATCCACATCCTGGGGGAGCTGACCGCCCGAGGGTCGGACGCCGTGTCCTCCCTTGGGGAGAGGCTGTCGGTCCCCATCGTGGCAGCGGCCTTGAGGGAACGCGGCGCGCAGGCCCAGGCGGTGGAGGCCACGGAGCTCATCGTCACCAACGGCCAGCACGGGGCGGCCACACCCCTTATGGACGAGACCCGGGAAGCAGTCCGGGCACGCCTCCTGCCTCTCCTGGCAGACGGTGTGACCCCGGTTGTGACGGGCTACATCGGGGCCACCAGAGACGGAGTAACCACCACCCTGGGCCGCGGCGGCAGCGACTACACCGCTGCCATCCTGGGGGCCTGCCTGGACGCTGAGGAGGTGTGGATCTGGACTGATGTGGATGGGGTGATGACCGCCGATCCGCGAGTGGTGCCCGATGCCCGCACCCTGCCGGAGATCTCCTACGCCGAGGCGGCCGAGCTTTCCTACTTCGGCGCCAAGGTGATCCACCCCAAGACCATCCTGCCGGCTGTGGAGCGAGGCATCCCCCTGCGCATCCTCAACACCTTCAACCCGACCCACCCCGGCACCCTGGTCGTCGCCGAGGCCAAACCCAGCCGCCTGACAGTGAAGGGCATCACCGCCATCCGCGGTCTCAGCCTGGTCACCGTGGAAGGGCGGGGTATGCTGGGGGTGCCGGGCATCGCGGCCCGGGTCTTCTCGGCTGTGGCCCAGGAGGGGATCAGCGTGCTGATGATCTCCCAGTCCTCCTCCGAGCAGAACATCTGCTTCGTCATCCGGCAGGAGGCCACGGAGCGCGCCTTGCGAGCGCTGGAGGAGGCCTTCGAGCTAGAGCTGGCGCGCCGCAACGTGGATCGCATCTGGGCGCAGGAGGGGGTGGCCATCGTGGCCGCAGTGGGGGCCGGCATGAAGGGCACGCCGGGCATCGCCGCCAAGGTCTTCGGCGCACTGGGCAAGCATGGGATCAACGTCATCTCCATCGCCCAGGGCTCGTCGGAGTACAACATCTCCTTCGTGGTGGACGAGGGGGACATGGAGGACGCGGTGCGCTACATCCACGCCGAGTTTGGCTTGGGCGAGGCAGTGTGAGCCATGTACCCACGCATGTCGTTGCATGAATTGCTGGGTGATCTGGTCGTCTACCGCAAGCTGGAGCCCTGTGATCCGGCGCTGCCCGGCTTGGGCGAGCTGGCGCCCCGGCTGGGTCTGGAGCCCGGTCACATCCCGCGCAAAGCCGAGCCGGAATACGCCAGCGTGGTGGTGGAAATCCTGCGCCCGGCCCAGGAGCAGCGCCTGCCGGGCCGACCGCTGAAGCGCCTGCTCTACGTGGGCGACACCTTGATGAACGACGGCCAGGCCATCCGCAACCTGCGGGCTCACCTGCCCACGCTGGGCTTCATCGCCTTGGAGAAGGCCCATGCGCCCCGCCACGTGCAGATCGAGGACGGGGTGATGAGCGCCAACCGCTGGGAGGCGATAGGCGCATTCGTGGACTGGCTGCGGGAGCAGGAATTCGCGCTGGATGAGGGTACGGCGGCCATCATTGACCTGGACAAGACGGCCTTCGGCGCCCGGGGTCGCAATCACGGAGCCATTGACGCCGCCCGGGTGGAGGCGGTGCGCCAGACGGCCGAGGAAGTCCTCGGTGGCGCCTTCGACGAGGGGGCCTTCCGGCCCATCTACGATGAGCTGAACAAACAGAAGTACCACCCCTTCACCGGCGACAACCAGGACTACCTGACTTACATCTGCCTGATGGCCAGCGCAAGGGTGTATCCGGTTGAGGAGCTGCTAGACGACTTGGCCGCCGGACGACTGAAGTCTTTCGCGCAGTTCATAGAGGTCTGTGATCGGAAATTGCGGGTGGAGAAAGGCCACAAACTGCTTCCGGTGCATCAGGAGGTGTACGGCAATTTCCGCCAGGGTGACCCGACGCCCTTCAAGAGCTTCCGCTACCGGGAGTATCGGCAGACGGTGGCACGGATGGATGTCCTGCCGGATGAGACCGAGCCGGATGAGTTGCTCAGGCGCGAGATCGTGCTCACCGGCGAGGTGATGGACGTGGCCCGGCTGTTCAAGGAACAGGGGGTGCTCCTCTTTGGCCTGACGGATAAGCCGGACGAGGCTTCCGTCCCCTCGCCGGAGCTGGCGGCGCAGGGGTACCAACCACTGCACCGGGTGAGGATGAAAGTGGTTGGGGGCCGTGAAACGTAAGGCGTGAAGCGCTCATTGCACGAGGGCATTTACGTTTTACGCCCCATACCTTTCTCGGAGAGCTCAATGTGAATCTGCAAGAGAGAATAGCTGCACGTACCGCCAGGGTTTGCATCATCGGCCTGGGTTACGTAGGGTTGCCTTTCGCTGTGGAGCTGGCCCGGCTGGGCTTCCCCGTGGTCGGGCTGGACGTGGACGAGGAGAAGGTGGCCGCGCTGCGCGAGGGCCGCAGCTACATCCAGGACGTCGGCTCGGACGACGTGGCGGATGCCGTGGGCGCGGGCCGGCTAACCCCCACCACGGAGTATGACGTCCTGCGCGAGGTGGACGTCATCCTCATTTGCGTGCCCACGCCCTTCAGCGCCATGAAGACGCCGGACCTCTCGTACATCGAGGCGGCCTGCCAGGGCATCGCCCCCCGGCTGCAGCCCGGCCAATTGATCATCCTGCAAAGCACCACCTACCCGGGGACCACCGAGGAGGTGGTGCTGCCCATCCTGGAGACCTCCGGTCTGCGGGCCGGCGAAGACTTCCACCTGGCCTTCTCGCCGGAGCGCATCAACCCCGGCGACCGGGAGCACACCGTCCGCAACACCCCCAAGGTGGTGGGCGGACTGACGTCACGCTGCGCCGAGCTGGCCGCTGCCCTCCTGTCCCAGCTCACGCCGGCCGTCCACATCGTGTCCTCCCCCCGGGCGGCTGAGATGACCAAGCTCTTGGAGAACATCTACCGCAGCGTGAACATCGCCCTGGTGAACGAGCTGGCCCTGCTGTCAGAGCGCATGGGCATAGACATGTGGGAGGTCATCGAGGCCGCCTCCACCAAGCCCTTCGGCTTCATGCCCTTCTACCCGGGGCCCGGAGCGGGCGGCCACTGCATCCCCGTTGACCCCTTCTACCTGTCGTGGAAGGCCCGCGAGTACGACTTCACCACTAAGTTCATCGAGCTGGCGGCCGAGGTGAACCAGGAGATGCCCCGGCACGTGGTCAACAAAGTGGCCGAGGCGTTGAACCGCCAGGGCAAAGCCCTGCGCGGTGCCCGCGTGCTGGTCCTGGGCGTGGCCTTCAAGCGCGATGTGGACGACGCCCGCAACTCCCCCGCTCAGCGGGTCATCGAGCTGCTCATGGAGCGGGGCGCCCAGGTGAACTACCACGACCCATACGTGCCCCGCTTCCGCATCGGCGATGACGTGTTCCGGCGTGAGCCCCAGGTGCTGGAGTCGGTCCCGCTGGATGAGGAGCAACTGCGTGCGGCGGACTGCGTGGTCATCGTGGCCGGCCACAGTTGCCTGGACTACGGGTGGATCGCGCGTACGGCTTCGCTGGTGGTGGACACGGTGAACGCTACCGGCAAGATCGAGGCGGAGCTTGGCCGGGTGGTACGGCTGGGGGTGCCCCTCAACGGTCCCATCCGCTGGGTGGCCGGCCGACGCCAGCAGACAAGCACTCAAACTGCAACGGAGAGGTGAAACATGAGCGCCAAGGCGAAGAAACCCCCGGGGCAAGAACCCCTCTGGCGCAGAGACCCCGCCGTGGCTTTCGCCATCGGGTTCGTGGTGGTGCTATTGCTGGCAGCCGCATGGGTGGTGCTCACCCACGGCGAGGAGCCGAGGCAGTCTGAGGCGCGGCAGACTACAGGCCTCAAGCAGTGGAGCGCACCCCCGCCCATGACCATTGACCCCTCCAAGAAGTACTTTGCCACCATCAAGACGGACGTGGGTGACATCCGCGTGGAACTCTTCGCGGACAAGACGCCCAAGACGGTCAACAACTTTGTCTTCCTAGCCCGGCAGGGCTTCTACGACAACACCACCTTTCACCGGGTCATCGAGGACTTCATGGCCCAGGGCGGTGATCCGACGGGCACAGGGAGCGGCGGTCCGGGCTACACCTTCGAGGACGAGATCGTACCCGACCTAAGGTTCGATGAGCCGGGCCTGCTCGCCATGGCCAACCGGGGGCCGAACACCAACGGCAGCCAGTTCTTCATCACCTTCGCGCCCACACCCTGGCTGGACACCCAGCACACCATCTTCGGCAAGGTGGTGGAGGGCATGGACGTGCTGCCTAAGATCGTGCGCCGCGACCCCCAGGACCCCAACGCCCCGCCGGCCACCAAGATCCTGAACATCGTCATTGAAGAGCGATAAAGGGATTGAGGCCGGCATCTCGCCACCTGTGCGCCTATGGTGGGCACTATCGGCGTGATGCCGGCCATCAGGCCTGCAAGACCACTGCGAGCAGTTGTCCTACAAAGCTTATGCTCAAGGGCTCACTACGAGGGGCATCCGCCATCTACTGAGCTGTGTAGCGCCCAAACTCCACAGCCGCATCGTAGGCGGCGACAATGTTCTCCGGCGGCACATCCGGCTGGATGTTGTGGATGGGGGCGAAGACATAACCACCGCCGGGCGCGAACACCTCCAGTCGCTCCCGCACCTGCGCCCGCACCTCCTCCGGTGTGCCGCGCGGCAACACCGTCTGCCCCTCTACCCCTCCGCCCCAGAAGGTCAACCGGTCGCCAAACTCGGCCTTCAGCCGGGCAGGGTCCATCTTGGCCGCAGAGGCCTGCACCGGGTTCAAGATATCCACGCCAGCTTCGATGAGGTCAGGGATCAGATCGTAGATCGCCCCGCATGAGTGCAGGAACACGTAGGCCGAGGAGTGCTCTTTGACGAAGAGATACAGCCGCTGGTGGCGCGGCTTCACCATCTCGCGGTAGGTCTGGGGCGAAATCTGCAGACCCTGCTGGGTGCCCAGGTCGTCGCCCATCATGATGACCTGGATGTACTCGCCGACGGCGTCCAGGTAGCGAGCCAGATTCCGGAGGTGGACCTCTACCATCTTGTCCATCAAGTAGCCAGCCAGCTCCGGCCTGCGCACCAGGTCACCCAGGAACGTGTCCCACCCCCGCAGGTCCTGCCCCCACTCCAACACGCTACCGCCAAACTCCCCCACGATGGCGTAGTCCGTGTCCTCGTACAGGCGTCGCGCCCGGTCGCGCAGCAGCTCCAGTTCCCAGTCCGAGATGACCGGCCACTCGAGGCGGTCTATATCCTCAAACGTTATGTCGCCTGCCAGGGGGTGATTGACACGGTAGAAGTACAGGCCGCGCCGGGGCATGCGCCTGACCACACGGCCGTCCCGGACCAGGCTCAGGCTGCCGTCCTCCTCCTCCACAGGGTCGAAATCCTCCGGCACCAGGCATGGTGAGCCGTCCGGCAGCCGCCACGGCTTCCAACGCAGATTACGCACGCCATGGGCCTGCTCCACCCGGTGCAGTCCCACCACGTCGGCATGGAGGCGCCGCAAGACCGCATCTTCCACCTCAGCCAATTGCTGGTACAGGTCGAAGAGCCGCGCGTCGCCACCACGAATCGCCAGGCGAGCCTTCAGCCGGTTGTAGGCGATGGCGTGGATGCCGGTCACCTTGGTGGCGCCCAGGTCAATGGGGACCCGGTCTGGTTCCTGGTGGGCCAGTGCTTTGAGAACTCGCTCTCGGGGGGTCACGTGGCGTCTCCTCGAGCCAAGTCGCGCTCGCCCTTTTGGCAGGGTGCTGTCAGAAGGCCAAAGGAGGCAACAGAGGCCCGACGTGATTCCATCTAGGCCACCAGAGGCACATAGAGGCTTGGGGGTGACTTCTCGAAATCCATCCCTCCGTTCAAGCGTAAAAAGATCACGGGCACCCCGTCGCTCCCGCACCTGCCCAGCAACTCAAGGTTGTACAGCTTGTACGACGGTGAGGATTCGACCCCGCTCCAACTCAAACTAAACGCGAGCAGCGTTCTTGTCGTCGAGAAGCCAGCGGAACTGAGGGGTGCGCACAGAGTCGCTCTATGAACGGGCCCAATGTGCCCCAGTTCATCCGCTCCTATGCAATGATAGCATAGTTTCAAAGGGGTCGCAAGAGAACAGAAAAGCACAAAGGTCAGGGTTTCTGCACTGCATGCCGTTGTCGCAGCCAGTCCAGGTACCTGGGCATCAGCACGGTGTAGACCCAGTACAAGGCTCTGGACACAGGGAAGTCCCATGCCCCGATGCCTTCCACCAACCGTCCTCCAAACCCCTCCTTGAAGCGATACACCCCCCACATGGGGTCGCTCTCGTCTAGGCGATCCGGTGCCCCCCACCAATCGTACAGCGTGCAGCCCTGAGATTTGGCCCAGCGCATGGCCTCCCATTGAAGCAGGTGATTGGGCATCAGGTTCCGGTGGCGATCCCGCGAAGCGCCGTAGAAGTACCAGGCTGTCGGCCCAAAGCGGAAGATGATGACCCCAGCCAGCGGCTCCTTGTCGTAGTACGCCAGCAGCATGCGCGCCAGCCCGGCGTCCATGAAACTGCCCCAGGCGTCCTCGTAGTACTCGTAAGGCCGGATGATGAAGCCGTCCCGCGCAGCCGTCTCCGCGTACATCTGGTAGAAGAGGGTCAGGTTTGCGCGGCTGCCGGGGTGAACGGTCACCCCACGCCGGGCGGCCAGCCGCACGTTGTAGCGCGTCTTCGGCTTCATCCGTGCCAGCAGCTCATCCTCGCTCAGCGTCAGGTCGGAGAGGATGGTGTTGCGGAACTGAATCTGCTCCGCCGAGGGCCGCCAGCCATGCCCCCGGAGCAGGGGCTGTACCGCCTGGTTCTCCCGGGGGACATCCGGGTCAATCTTCACGAAGATGGCCCGCTCGCGCCGGGCCAACCACTCCAGTTCGGCCAGGACGACGCTCAGGCTTTCCAGGTCGGCGTGGTCGAAGAGGGGGCCTTTGGGCACGTAGAGGATGGAGAAGGGGAAGGGCGAGGCGCGCCGTCGCAGGACCGAGGCGGCCGCTGCGGGGCAACCGTCAGCCTCCAAGAGCAGCCGGATCGCGCGCCAGCCGTGACGTTCCTTGAACGCCCCCCACTCCCACGACTGCAACACGTGGGGGCGAGGCAGCCGCAATAGCACCGCGTTCCACTCGTCTCGATCGGTGATCAGGCGCATCACAACGGAATCCGTCCCCTCAGCCGGGGTAGCAGCCTGGCGCCCAGCCAATACAGGCTAGGCCGGTAGACGTAGTCGAAGGCGCCCACCCAGCGCACCACCCGGCCTCCGAACCCCTCCTTGAAGCGGTAGACGCCCCAAAGGTTCCCTGTGCCAGCACCCCGATCCTTGCTCCCCGCTTTCTGCTCTCTGTCCTCATATTGCGTACTTCGTACAGCGTATTGCGTATCCCAAACTTCGTTCGGAATCCCCCATAGATCGTACGCCGTGCAGCCGCGCGAGCGCGCCCAGAGGATGGCCTCCCACTGGAGCAGGTGATTGGGCATGCGGTTGCGGTGGCGGTCTGACGACGCGCCGTACAGGTAGATGGCAGCATCCCCATAGGCGAAGACCATGATGCCGGCCAGAAGCTCGCCCTCGTATTCGGCCAGGAGCAGCACCCCGTGCCCGGAGGGGACGAAACGCCGCCACGCCTCGGCGTAGTACTCGGCGGTGTGGATGGGGAAGCGGTCGCGTCGGCTGGTGACCTGCATCAGCTCGTAGAAGGCCGACAGGTCCTCCTCGGTGGCCGGGCGGACGGTGACGCCCTTGCGTCCGGCCAGCCGGATGTTGTAGCGCCACTTGGACTTCATCCGCGCCAGGATCTCCTCCGGCTCGGCGGTAAGGTCCACCACGATGGTCGCCCGGGGTTGCACGGTGGGCGCGTCGGGCCGGAACCCCTGAGTTGTCAGCCAGGCGGCCCCGGGCGCATCCTGCTCCCACGGCGGCTCCAGCTTGAGGAAGACGGCGCCGACGTCGCGGGCCACGCTGTGGAGCGCCGGCAGGAGGGCGGACAGCGTGGCGTGGTCGTCGGGGGCGGCGACCGGACCACGGGGGACGTAGGCCGCAGAGCCGATGGCCAGCCGGCGGATCAGGCACTGGGCGCCGGTTATCAGGCGGCCATCGTCCTCGACCACCACCCGGCGCACCTCCCACCCGAAGGCGCTCTTGAAGCGCCCCCAGCGGGCGGTTTGCAGCAGATGGCCCCATGGGACCTGCTCCACGAAGGCGTCCCAAGCAGCATCCTCATCCGGGTTTGACAGGCGTACCTGGATTGACATGTTCACCTTACGTCATGCCCGCGACTGGGCCGGCCGATGTGCCGGTCGCTTCGTTCACGGCTGGCTGGCGAGCCCTACGGCGATCTCGCCCCCGCCAATCACAAAGTACTGCTACTGATTATAGCTGAATACTCCCCAGGTGCAACCTTTCGGTGATTGACCTGTTCACCGCATCGCGCTACAATCGCCCCGCCGCCGAAAACCCGAACAAGGTGAGCCACCGATGAGACCGCTTGGCACCTTGAACAAGGCCATCGGTCCCGTCATGGGCGGGCCGTCAAGCTGGCATACGGCTGCGCCGTTCTTCATCGGCACCCTGGCGCGGGCCCTGCTGGGCGATGCGCCGGCCGAAGTCACCTTGTCCTGGACCCGGGCGGTTCTTTCGCCGAGGTGTACCACCAGCAGGACAGCGACCTGGGCTTCGCAGCGGGGATCATGGGCTGGTCCATCACCGACGAGCGCCTCCCACAGGCCCTCGACCTGGCCGCCGAGCAGGATCTCTGCGCGTGAACTTCCTGGTGGAGCGGCTGCGCCATGCCGACCACCCCAACACCGTCGAGATCCGCATGACCTCACGGGGTGGCCGGCGGTTGCGAGCTGTGGCCAAGTCCATCGGTGGAGGAGCGATGGTCTTCACCCGGCTGAACGAGTGGCCGGTGGAGCTCACCGGCGACGCCCATGAGGTGCTGGTGGAGCCTGGGCGCGGGGCGAAGCCGGCAGTGCGCGAGCTGCTCACGCCGGATGGGCAGGTGGAGGCAACGCCCATGGGCCAGGCCTGCGACGATGAACTGCTGCTGCACGCCCGGCGCTGGGTGCCGCTGGACCCCGACAGGCTTGGCGAGTTGCGGCGCCTCCCCGGCGTCCACGCCGTGTGGACCGCTCCAGCGCTGTTCCTCACCCCGCGCGGTGAGCCCGCGGCACAGATGATCGCCCTGGCAGAAGAGCGCGGCCAGTCACTGGGCCAGATCGCCTTGGCGTATGAGTCGGCCCTTTTGGGGCTGCCCGAGGATGAGGTCCTACAGGAGATCGCCCACCGGTTCGAGGTGATGCAGGCAGCAGTGCATCGCGGGCTGAGCGAAGGCCCGCCGCCGATGCAGTTGCTGCGACCCAGCGCCGGCCAGGTCTATCGCGCTGAGCAGGAGGGCCAGCTGGGGCTGGGAGGGATTCGCGCCCGGATCGCGGCCCGGGCGCTGGTGGTGATGCACGTCAACGGCGGGATGGCGGTGCTGTGCGCCGCGCCGACGGCCGGCTCGGCTGAGGTGCTGCCGACCGTCCTGACCACGCTGGTGGAGGAGCGCGGTTTGAGCCCGGAAGGGGCAGCGCTGGCGCCGCTGGCGGCATCGGCGGTGGGGTGATCTTGGGGGCCAGGGCGACCTTCGCCGCGGAGATAGCCGGCTGCCAGGTGGAGATCTCGGCGGCATGGGGGGCCGCGGCCGCGGTGGAGGCAGCGGGTCGGCTTATGGGTAATCACCAGCCGGGGAGCGTTTGCGAATTGTTAGAGCATGCGTATAATTTGTTGCTGCTTGTCCGTGGCTCTTCCCGTCATGCGTTGACCCCGGGAGACGGCCACAACCCAACAGGAAAGTAGGCTCAACACAATGGACCAACTACAAATCCGGGCGGCAGCCTTGCCACCGACGCACTCGCCGCGCGTCCGGATGGCCATTCTCTTCTTCACCCTTGTCGTGGTGATGCTCGGCTTCGGGATGATCATCCCGATCTTGCCATTCTACGTGGAGAGCTTCGGAGCCTCCGGCAGCGCGCTGGGCCTGCTCATGGCCACCTTCGCCACCATGCAATTCATCTTCGCGCCCATCTGGGGCGACCTGTCCGATCGCTATGGGCGCAAACCCATCCTCATGATCGGGGTGCTGGGCAACGCCCTCGCGCAGCTGCTCTTTGGCCTGTCCACGCAGTTGTGGATGCTCTTCGCCGCCAGAATCTTGTCCGGCATCCTCTCGTCAGCGACACAACCCACCGCCATGGCCTACATCGGCGACAGCACTTCGGCAAAGGACCGCAGCGGCGGCATGGGCGTGATGGGAGCGGCCATGGGCGTGGGCATGGTGCTGGGCCCCGGCCTGGGCGGCTGGCTGGCCCTCAAGTCGCTTTCAATGCCGTTCTTCGTGGCCGCGGCGCTCTCGATGGTCGCCCTGCTGCTCATCCTCCTCACCCTGCCGGAGTCGCTACCCAAGGATGAGCGTCGCACGGGTGGGAAGCAAGTGCGCGGCCCACAGGTGCGCCAGATGTGGCAGGCGCTCTTAGAACCTATCCGGAAACCCCGCCATGCGACGGCGTCCTCGGGCGACGGCAAGGCCGTCGCGCACCCCGGGGCGAGCCTGTGGGCGCCAGTCCCTGGCACAGGGGTCGCAGGGACGCGGACGTCCCCTCCTGAGCGGTTTCCGGATAGGCACTTAGGCCCCATTGGCTTCTTGCTCTTCCTAGCCTTCTTGCTGAGCTTCGGGCTGACTGGCTTCGAGGGCATCTTTGGGCTGTACGCGTTTGAGCGCTACGGCTACGGCCCGCAGCAGGTCGGGACCGTGCTGACGGTCATCGGTCTGATCTCGGCCGTGGTCCAGGGTGGGCTGACCGGACCGCTAAGCAAGCGTTGGGGAGAGGCGGCGATTATCAAGGGCTCCCTGCTGTGCAGCGCCCTCGGATTCCTGCTGATGCTGACGGCGGGCAACTTCGTCACCGTGCTGCTCACCGTAGGCTTCTTCGTCCTGAGCAATGCCATGTTGCGCCCGGCTGTCGCCTCGCTGACCTCGCAGCGTGCCACCACCGGGCAGGGCATCGCCATGGGGTTGAACAACTCCTTCATGAGCTTGGGCCGCATCCTTGGCCCTGTCTGGGCCGGGCTCATTTTCGATGTCAACATGAACCTGCCTTACCTGAGCGGGGCGATCGTGATGTCCATCGGGTTCCTGGCAACCATGGTTTGGTTGCCAGGGAGAGGTTCACAGCGCGCCGATCAACCCGGAATTCCCTTGTGACTCAGAGGTGCCGCGGGCCATTTGTCTTTTCCTGAAGTTGTGATATAATACTGACCCGCCTACCGGCCTAAGCGCCGGTGTGCGAGACATCAAAGAAACCGGGTTTCTCAGATTTTGTCTAAAGTCCAAGCAACACCTTGAGGGCTTTTGTTGTGCCTGTCGAAGGCACGGGGGACACGATCAGCCTGCACCCAGAAAGGAGCTCGAGCATTGCTTGATCAGTATGCCTTCATCGGCATCCTAACTGTAATCGCGCTTCTGTTTCCCGCAGCCGGCCTGGGCTTTGCCTGGCTCATCCGACCCAAGAAACCCGGTCCAATCAAACAATCCATCTACGAATGCGGTCTCGAGACTTTCGGCGAGACCTGGGTACAGTTCCGAGTTCAGTACTACATCTACGCCCTGGTCTTCGTCGTGTTTGACATCGAGACCGTTTTCTTGTACCCCTGGGCCGTGGCGTACAACAAGCTGGGCCTCTTCGCCCTGGTGGAAATGGTCGTCTTCCTGGTCATCCTGGCGGGCGGGCTGGCTTATGCCTGGCGCAAGGGCGTCCTGGAGTGGATGTGACCAGAGAAGAGGCAGGAGAAGCAAGAAGCGGGGAGCAGGAAGTAGGAGGCAAGAAGCAGGATGAGATTGTTGGATGAGCTGTTTGTCAACCTCAACCGCTGGTTTGCGGGTGTGTTGAGTCGGTTCCTGCCCGGCTGGGCCGTCAACCTCATCATCATGCTCATCGTGGCGCTGATCCTGGTGCTGCTGGGCGTGGTTGTGGTGCTGGTCCAGAACTACGTGGAGCGCAAGATTGTGGGCCGCATGCAGGACCGGCTGGGGCCGAACCGGGTGGGTCCTCTGGGTCTGCTCCAGCCCTTCGCCGATGTCATTAAGCTGCTGATCAAAGAGGACATCATGCCCAGGCTGGCGCATCGCTGGGTATTCAACCTGGCACCCATGCTCATCGTCCCGCCGGCCTTCCTGGCCCTGGCAGTGATCCCCTTCGGACGGGGCATGCAGGGGACCGACCTGAACATCGGCTTCCTCTACATCATCGCCGTCACCTCCACGGCAACCATCGCCATCTTCATGGCCGGGTGGGGCTCGCGCAACAAGTACGCCCTCCTGGGAGCCATGCGCGCCGTGGCCCAGATCATCAGCTACGAGGTGCCGCAGGTCCTCTCGGCAGTTGGCGTCCTCATCCTCAGCGAGTCCCTCTCCATGGTGCGCATCGTGGAGGCCCAGGACACGTGGTGGTTCGTGCTGCTGCAACCCATGGCGTTCCTGATCTTCCTGATCGCCGGCGTGGCCGAGATCAACCGCACGCCCTTTGACCTGCCGGAGGCTGAGTCGGAGCTGATCGCCGGCTACCACACCGAGTACAGCGGCCTCAAGTTCGCCATGTTCTACCTGGCTGAGTACCTGGGGCCGTTTCTCGTGGCCGCCATCGGCACCACCCTGTTCCTGGGTGGCTGGCGCGGCCCCATCCTCCCGTCCTGGCTGTGGTTCTTGATTAAGACCTACGTGCTGGTCTTTGTGCTCATCTGGCTGCGGGCCACCCTGCCCCGGCTGCGGGTTGACCAGCTCATGAACCTCGCCTGGAAGTTCCTGGTGCCCCTGGCCTTGCTAAACCTGGTGGGGGCGGGAGTGGCGGCTTCCCTGACCCAGGGGGCCGGCCAATGGGTGACGTTGCTGGTGTTCACGGCGGTCAACCTGGTCGTGCTGGGCGGAGCGTTTGCCCTGGGGAGGCTATGGGTCCCGCTGCGCACTGCGGAGAAGGCCACGGCCGCGGCGTGGGCACCGACCGGTAGCGAAGGAGGGTAGGCTCATTCGATGACCGTTGCACATGTTGTCTTCGTCATTCTGGCGCTGGTGATCCTGGGCGGTGCCTGGGGTGTGGTGAGCGCTCGCAGCGTGTTCATCTGCGCCCTGTTCCTGATCATGGCGCTGGTGGGGGTAGCCGGCCTGTACGTCCTGCTGGAGGCCGGGTTCCTGGCCGCGGTCCAGCTCCTCATCTACGTGGGCGCCATCGCGGTGCTCATCATCTTCGCCGTGATGCTCACCCGACGGGTCATGAGCGAAGAGACCAGCCTGATCAACGAGCAGTGGGGGGTGGCCGGAACCATCGCTGGCCTCCTGTTCGCCCTCCTGGCCGTGCTGGTCGTCGGCGCCGAGTGGCGAGTATCCGATGCGACGCCGCCGGCTGATCCTGTCGTCGGGCTGGGCCAGGCGTTGCTGGGTCCGTACGTGTTGCCCTTTGAAGTCGCCTCCCTGGTGTTGCTGGTGGCGCTCATCGGGGCCATCATCATCGCCCGGGAGTGAGAATTAGCATCAGCTAAGAGCCTATCCGGAAACCCCGCTATCCGACGGCGTCCTCGGGCGACGGCAAGGCCGTCGTGCACCCCGGGGCGAGCCTGTGCGCGCCAGTCCCTGGCACAGGGGTCGCAGGGACGCGGACGCCCCTCGTGAGTGGTTTCCGGATAGGCGCAAGGCGCAAAGGTGACGTCCATGGTTCCTTTGTCGTGGTATCTGGTAGTTGCAGCCGGGCTGTTCTGCATCGGGCTGTACGGCGCGCTGGCCCGGCGCAACGCCATCAACATCCTGATGGGCGTAGAGCTCATGCTCAACGCCGCCAACATCAACCTGATCGCCTTCTGGCGCTACATCGCGCCGGAGCAGTTGACCGGCCAGGTATTCGCCGTCATCGTCATCACCCTGGCGGCGGCCGAAGCCGCGGTGGGCCTGGCCCTGGTGATCGCCATCTATCGCAGCCGCGACACCGTCAATGTCGAAGAGATTGACATGATGAAGTGGTAGACGAAATACACAACACGAAGTACCCAGTACAAGGACTGACACGAGGCCGGTACTCAGGGTACTGCGTATTGCCTACTTCTAGACACGAGGTGAGATCTTGTTCGAAACGCTCGCTTCCATCGCCGGACTGATACCTTTCTTCCCGCTGGTCGCCTTCGTGCTCATCGTGCTGGCCACGAACCCCAATAAGCGGCTCAGCTCCAACATCGCCATCGGCGCCATGGGCATCTCGGCGCTGCTGTCGGTGCTGGTGTTCCTGGGGGCGTGGGGGGTTGGCGGGCACCTGGCGGAGGAGCCCTACTGGTCCGTGACCATCCCCTGGGCGCCCATCGGCGATACGGTGCTGGAGATCGGGTGGGTGATTGACCCCCTGTCGGCCACCACGCTGGCCATGGTAGGGGTGGTCTGCCTGATGATTTTCATCTATTCCCAAGGCTACATGGCCAAGGACCCCCTGTACTCGCGCTTCTTCGCCTACATCTCCCTGTTCGCCTGCGGGATGATGGGTTTTGTGCTCTCGGACAACCTGTTCACTGCGGTGGTCTTCTGGGAGATCATGGGGCTGTGCTCGTACCTGCTCATCGGTTTCTGGTTCGACCGGCCCAAGAAGGGGATCCGCAAGCTGGGCGGCGTCTACGACGAGTTCGGCAAGCTGTCGCCCAGCGATTCGGGCAAGAAAGCCTTCCTGACCACCCGGGTGGGCGACCTGATGTTCCTGCTGGGCACCTGGGCCATCTACTCCCAGACCGGCAGCCTCAGCTTCCGCCACATCCTGCGCGAGGACACCCTGGAGAAGCTGGCCCACACGGTCATCACCCTGATCCCCAGCAGCATCACCGTGGCCGGCCTGTCGGTGCCGCTGCCCATCGCGGTGGGTGCGCCGGCGGCCACGGTCATCGCCATCCTGCTCTTCGGCGGAGCGGTGGGCAAGTCGGCCCAGTTCCCGCTGCACGTGTGGTTGCCGGATGCCATGGCCGGCCCCACACCCGTCTCCGCCCTGATCCATGCAGCCACCATGGTGGCCGCGGGCGTGTACCTGGTGGCGCGGACTTTCCCCATCTTCGCCGTGGTGGAGCACGGGCACGGCCCGGCGCTGCAACTAGTGGCCTTCATCGGTGCCTTCACGGCCCTCTTCGCCGCCACCATCGGCCTGGCTCAGGACGACATCAAGCGCGTCCTGGCTTACTCCACCATCAGCCAATTGGGCTACATGATCATGGCTCTGGGCATTGGCGCCTTTGTGGCCGCTGTCTTCCACCTCATCACCCATGCCTTCTTCAAGGCGCTGCTGTTTCTGGGCTCCGGCTCGGTCATCCACGGGGTGGAGCACGGTCACCACGAAAGGCACTCCGAGGGGGAGCATGAGCCCTTCGACCCCAACGATATGCTGAACATGGGCGGTCTGCGGGAGAAGATGCCCATCACCTTCTGGACCTTCCTCATCGGGGCGCTGGCGCTAACAGGCATCTTCCCCTTCGCCGGCTTCTGGAGTAAGGACGAGATCCTGGCCGATGCCTTCAACCATGGCCACACGGTCATCTGGGCCGTGGGGACGGTGGCGGCCTTCTTGACGGCGTTGTACATGGCCCGGCAGGTGTTCCTGGTGTTCTTCGGCCGGCCACGCACCCACGCCGCCGATCACGCCGTGGAGAGCGTGCCCAGCATGACCGTGCCGTTGATCGTGCTGGCCTTCTTCGCCACGGTGCTGGGCTTCGCCGGCCCCACCGGACTGTTCCACAGCTTCGTCGGCGAGATGTTCGAGCCCACCAAGTTCAATCCTTTCGTGGCCGGCGTCTCTCTGGCGGTAGCCGTGGCCGGGTGGGCCGTTGGAGCGCTGCTCTATTGGCGCCGACCTCTGGCGGCCGGCCAGCCCGACCCCATGAAAGCGCTGGGGCCGCTGTACACGCTGCTCAACCGCAAGTACTTCATTGACGAGCTCTACCTGCTGACCGTTGTGAAGGGTACGGAGGCCTTCTCGCGGTTGAATGGCGTGATTGACCAGCGCATCGTGGATGGATTGGTCAACCTGGCCGGCATTGTCACGGCTGCGTTCTCCCGGCTGAATGGCTGGATTGACGCCTACATCGTGGACGGCGTTGTCAACCTGCTGGGATACGTGACAGGCGAGCTGAGCGCCGGCTTGCGCCTGATCCAAACCGGGCGGGTCCAGAATTATCTGCTGATCGCCTTCTTCAGCCTGCTGGTCCTGGTCGGTTTCATGGGATTCATGAGATAACGAGGAGGACACGTTAATGGACTTCCCCATCCTGACCTTCATTACCTTCACCCCGCTCTTGGGGATGATCATCGTGCTGCTTCTGAACGATGAGAGGTTGATCAAGCATGTCGCCACCACGGTGAGCTTCATCCCGTTGCTACTGTCGGCGGTGTTGTGGGTGAGCTACGCCGGGCAGACCGGCATCCAGTTCGAAGAGGTCTACACCTGGATACCCACCATCGCCGTCAAGTATCACATGGGGGTGGATGGCTTCAGCGTGCCGCTGATCTTCCTCACCACGCTCCTGACGACCCTGTCCCTGTTCTACTCCTCTTTCACCATTGACACTCGGGTGAAGGAGTACTTCGCCCTGTTTCTGCTGTTGGAGACAGGGATGCTGGGCGTCTTTGTATCCTTAGACCTTTTCCTCTTCTACGTGTTCTGGGAAGTGGGCCTGGTGCCCATGTACTTCCTCATCGGGGTGTGGGGTGGACCCCAACGGGAATATGCCGCCATCAAGTTCTTCCTGTACACCCTGGCGGGAAGCGTGCTGATGCTGCTGGCCATCATCGCCATCTACTTCAATCTGGGGACCTTCGACATCGTCGAGGTGGCGGCGGCAGGGCCCTTCCGGGACAACTTCCCGCTGCAGGTGGCGGCCTTCCTGGGCTTCTTCTTCGCCTTCGCCATCAAGGTGCCCATGTTCCCCTTCCACACCTGGTTGCCGGACGCTCACGTGGAGGCGCCCACAGCCGGCAGCGTCATCCTGGCTGGCATCCTGCTAAAGCTGGGCACCTACGGCTTCGTGCGCATCATCATGCCCTTCTTCCCGGATGCCTTCCGCGCCCTGGTCATCCCCATCGCCTTCCTGGCCTTCACCAGCGTCGTGTATGGGGCGCTGGTGGCTATGGCCCAGTGGGACTTCAAGAAGCTCATCGCCTACTCTTCGGTGAACCACATGGGCTACGTGATGCTGGGGGTGACCGCGGCCGCCTCCCTGAGCCGGGAGGCCCTGAAGGACCTGAACCTGGCGGCCAGTGCGGCCAGCGCCGTCAACGGGGCCACGCTGGAGATGTTCGCCCACGGGGTGATCACGGGCTCATTGTTCTTCCTGGTGGGCATCCTGTATGAGAGGGCTCACGTGCGCGACTTCCGGGACTTCGGTGGGCTCATGGCCAGGGTGCCCAGGTACGGCGCCTTCCTGTCGGCCTTCGCCCTGGGGTCGCTGGGGCTGCCGGGCCTGATGGGCTTCGTGGCCGAGTTCTTGGTGTTCCGTGGGGCGCTGCCCCTGCTCACGCCGTTCGCCGCCCTGTCGGTGTTCGGCATCGTGGTCACGGCGGCCTTCTTCCTGTGGAAGGTCATCCAGACCATCCTGCTGGGTCCGTTGAACGAGCGCTGGGCAGACCTGCCAGACATGACCCCGGGCGAGATCATCACCCTGGCGCCACTGCTGGTCATCATGGCGCTGTTCGGCGTGTTCCCCCGGCCCATCCTGGATCTAATCAACACGGCAACCGTGACCCTGCTCAAGCACATCGGCTAGGGATGGGGAACCAAGGGACTAAGAGCCTATCCGGAAAGTCCGCTATCTGACGGCGTCCTCGCCGTCGGACGGGGCGAGGACGTCCCTCGTGACCGGTTTCCCGATAGGGCCTAAGGACCAGAAACCATGAGTCTCGCTGAATCCACACTCCTGTTCGCACCTGAAATCCAACTGGTGGTCTTCGCCCTGGCGGTGCTGGGTCTGGACTTGGTGGTCAAAGGGCGCGAGGCACGACAGGGTGAGCTGGCCCTGGTGGGACTGGCGGCGGCGCTGGTGGCCACGCTGGTGCTGTTGGGCCGACAGGGGCCGGCTTTCTTCGGTACCTTCACGGTGGATAGCTTCACCCTCTTCTTCCGCCTCATCGCCATCCTGACCTCAGGGCTCATCATCCTGCTCTCCATGGACTACGTCCGCCAGCGGTCGGCCTTCCGGGGCGAGTTCTACAGCCTGGTGCTTTTCAGCACCGTGGCCATGATCCTGATGGCCGGCTCCACCGACCTGATCATGGTCATCCTGTCCATCGAGTTCCTCAGCATCACCAGCTACATCCTGACGGGCTACCTGCGGGATCACCCCAAGTCCAACGAGGCGTCCATCAAGTACTTCCTCTACGGCGCCATCACCTCGGCCGGGATGCTGTACGGTGCGACCCTATTGTACGGCGTCACCGGCTCCACCAACCTGGCGGAGATCGCAGCCTTCTTCGGCGACCGTGAGGCCATGTTGCTCACCAACCTGGACAACCTGGCACTGCCCATCGCCGCCTTCCTGCTGGCCGGCTTCGGCTTCAAGATCGCCCTGGTGCCCTTCCATCACTGGTCACCTGACGCCTACGAAGGCGCCCCCACCCCAGTCACGGCTTTCCTGTCTGTGGGGCCTAAGGCAGCCGGGTTCGCGGTGCTATTGCGGGTGTTCCTGACGACCTTACAGGCTTATCAGGTGGATTGGACTGTCCTGTTGGTGGGTGTGTCCATCCTGACCATGACGTTGGGGAACGTGGTGGCCATCGCTCAGGGGAACATTAAGCGCATGCTGGCCTACTCCAGCATCGCCCAGGCCGGCTACATGCTCATCGGTGTGGTGAGCCTGGGGGTGGCCCGGGGCCAGGGTGTGGATGCTGTGGGCAGCACCCTGATCTACATCTTCGCCTACCTGTTCACCAACCTGGGCATATTCACTGCGGTCATCGCTGTGGACCACCTCATCGGCTCGGACCGGGTGGAGGATTACGCTGGGCTCATCCGGCGAGCGCCCATGCTTTCTGTGGCCATGGTGATCTTCTTCCTGTCATTGGTTGGTATCCCGCCCACAGCCGGGTTTATCGGGAAATTTTTCGTCTTCTCGGCAGCGGTGCGCACAGCCGTCCAGGCTCAACAGAACCTGCTCCTCCTCCTGGCGGTGATCGGCGTCATCAACGGGGTCATCTCGGTAGTGTACTACTTCAACGTGGTGCGCCAGATGTTCTTCCTGCCGCCGAAGGAAAACTCTCGGCTCAGGGTGCCGGCGTACTTGCAGTTGGCCTTGCTGGTGACCCTGGTGATGACCCTGGTGATCGGGCTGTACCCGCAGCCTTTCGTGGACCTGGCCAACCGGTCCGTCCAGATGCTCACGCAACTGTGATCAAACGCCTGGCTCTCTTCAACCGAGGAGAAGGCGCAGGAGCAGCGCAAGAAGTGCCGGCGCTGCTCTTGCGTTTATGCACTGGCACTTGGGAGCAATTTTGCGCCGCTGATCAACGATCAAGGTGGACGCCGGCTTGACGATTCTGACGCTCTATGGTAAGCTTTTCCTGGCGATGAACTCCGGTTATCCGCAGCAGTGAGCGAGGTGAAGGCCAAAAACTATGCAGGGGAACTTATTCCTTCAACGGCAAACAGATGTGCAATCATGGTGCCCCTTTTGCAATGAGTCAGTTGACAGTGGCTTAGGCACGCATATACGTCAAGTGCATGGTGAAGACGATTTCCGGCGGGCTGTTTTGAGCGCCAAAGCACGAGGGATGCCTGATGCGGAAATTGGCGCTTGTTTTGGTGTGTCTTTTCGTCAATTGGAACAAATGATCACAGAAGCCTATGGCACAAACATCAGCATACTGGCACGACCGAAGCGAATTAGGTCTTGGATTCCTAAAGGCTTCCGCGAGGAAACCACGACCGTTTGGAGTTTCAAACAACGAGGGGACTGGGCAACCCACGATGGACGCTATCGCGGAAACTGGTCACCTTATATCCCGCGAAACGTCATATTGAAATACTCAAAACCAGGGGATGTAGTGCTCTGTCAACCATGATAATTTCATTTCGTGGCTTTTTACCTTCAAAGGTGTTTTCATGATTTGGAGGTGAAAGCCATGAATC
>FWPU01001241.1_pt1 | contig 78177 bp, 82 predicted proteins | sample 2228361 | NCBI WGS metagenome assembly FWPU01 (sample SAMEA103939777, study PRJEB20133) | metagenome | reverse complement strand
TGCCGTCCGCGGAGAACCGTCCGAACGCAGGCGTCCTCCCGCAACGTTCCTCCTCGCCGATGCATGAAAACACCCCTTCGCTAGCCTCGATCTCCCACCGTATGGGGGAGCCACGCCACCGTTGAGCGAACGATGGAACGCGGTGCACGGTGTCCGCCCGGAGACCGGCAAGCCGCACGGCTGTTGGACGCAGAAGTCAGGCATCGGGTGTGTTGTGTGCACAGGCTTACGCAGACTCGCCCTCGCGCTGGGGATACCCAGCGGGGAGACCCCATCTCCGTAGCCCCAACGACATCCCGGCCCCCGGTAGTACGCACAGGAATCACCCGACGGGAGTCGCCGCGCTGTCGAGTGGGACGTGATGCGCAGTGCACCCAGCAGGATACCATCCGAGTCCGCTCATTGCTCTTGTTCCCTCAAGACGTGACATGCACGGCGGCGGGCATTGGGGAACGCCATCGCTCTCAGACGAGACGGCGACTGCTGCTGACGCGTACGGTCAGCCCCGAACAGGTGTGTTTCTCCTTGTGCGGCTCAGGCTGGCCACGGGTATCGCACGCGCGGGAAGAACCGGCCGAAAACGGCTTGGATATAAACCCGCCAGGACGCCGAGCGGATGCCCCTTCTATCGCGTTGCGACGTGGCGGACTTGGTGTTGGGGACGAACAGGTCTTCGGAAGAAGCTGTGTGTGCAAACGAAACAGTTACGGCTTGTTTTTAGAACGATACGCTGCGAGCATATCCGCGCTTATTCGTTCCAAACCGTGTTAGGGAATAACTCGGGCTAACCACAACCAGACGAATAAGCGGGCGCTTATTTGCTGTAACCCGAAGGCTGGACCATGCAAAAAGACACCAAAGACGAACGACAACCGAAGAGAGAGAACGACAACCCAGGAAATAACAAGCGACGATGTGCCGCATGGCCTCGGTCGCCGTGGGCTTACAGGACAGATACCGACGGCCTCGCCTAAAAGGGCAGATTGATCATCAAACGGCACGTTAGGGAGGGCTTACAACGGTTTCGCGAGGCAAACTCCGCCGCTCTTTGGGCCATCGCAAAATCCAGAATAGCGCCAGCGTTCCACCACGCGACAACGCTGCCCCAGGAAGAAACGCATGACGCGAGCCGAAGCGATCGCGCTGCTGCAGCAGCACGTGAAGAATCCGAATTTGGTCAAACACGCCCTAGCGGCGGAAGCCGTCTTGACCGCGCTGGCTAAACGACTCGGCGCCGAACCCGAGCCATGGGCGCTGGCAGGGCTTCTTCACGATGTGGATGTGGAAATCACGCACGCCGATCCCAAGCGGCACGGACTGGAAACCGCGCGCATACTCGAGCAACGCGGAGTGGATCCAGAAGTCATCGAGGCAATTCGCCTACATAATGAGGAAGGAGTAGGGAGGAAACGCCACGCTGTTTTCCACCACGCGCTGGCGGCTGGGGAGACTATCACGGGGTTGATTGTAGCAGCCACCCTTGTGTTACCCGACAAAAAACTTGCCTCTCTGAAGCCGGAGTCGGTTGTTCGACGGATGAGGGAGAGAGGTTTCGCACGATCCGTGAATCGCGAGACGATCCGCGAATGCGAAAAGATCGGAATTTCTCTTGAAGAGTTTACTGTTCTTGCCGTTGAGGCCATGAAGGGAATCAGCGATGCCCTCGAGCTGTGAGCGGTACGGCACGGCTGGACAAAACGCACCGATAGTGCGTGGGCGTGGGCAGGCAGGCACCTCTAGCGGTCATTCGTTTTCCTACACGGGAATGATGCTGCCTATTTTGGTAGTCTTGGGGGTATACCTCGGCACACTGGCCTGGAACGATCCGGGAGGATTCTGGACAGTTGACCAAGGAGGAAAATTCCTTCAGGTTCAGGCTCTGCTTCGGAGCGGTTACCGCGATTTTGCGATTCCGTGGGCAGGTGTGGAGGTAGATCCTCTCTTCGAATACAACCCACTGCCGTCCCCTTTTTCCGCCGTTGTGAACGGGCGAATCCACTCCGTATTCTCCCCCTTTTTTGCGCTTCTCTCTTCGGTGCCGTTTCGATGGCTTGGGTATTGGGGATTATACGTCTGGCCTATGGTGGGAGCCGTCCTCACCCTCACCGCCGTGGCCGCGTTGGCTCGGAGCATCGGTGCAGGGCCCCGCGTCATGGCACTTGCTGTAGGCCTAGCCGGGCTTGGCAGTCCGGTCTGGTTTTATAGCGTGACATTTTGGGAACATACGCTGTCCACGGGGCTTGCTCTCTGGGCAATCCACCAACACCGTGCGTTTCTCGCGTCACGCTTGCGCACGCCCCTGACGTGCGGAAACGTGTTGGTGGCCCTTGCCATCGCATTTCGGGAAGAACTCTACGGTCTTTGGGCAGTACTAACGGCTCTGACGTGGTGGCGCGCACCCGGTCATCGGAAAATGTGCGTCTGGTTATCAGCCGGTACGTTCGCAGCGGCTCTTCTGCCCGTGTGGCTGTTTCAGTGGTGGGCCACAGGGTCACCGATTGGTCACCGGTTGGGGGCACACTTGACCACTGTGGAGGGAATGATAGACCACCTGGCCTCACGGATTGCCGTTTTTCACAACCAATGCGTATCGTGCAGCCCCGTTCCGTGGATTTCCGTCGTCCTGGCCATGCCATTTCTGATCATTTTCGCGCTTGGCCTTCGACTCTCGCCGCGGTGGTTTGCGCGTCTTTTCCCGCTGTCCTGCCTGTGGGCAGCGGCCTCCGCCTGGATCTACTTGACCGGACTGGCCACGTCTCCCCAGCCGATTCGCTATCTGCCTGCTTCTGCCAATGCCTTGTTCGTGAGCGGACCGTTCTTGCTACCCGCTTTCCTGCAGTTGCGGGAAGCCACGGATTCCAGAGACACGACGCCGGCAAAAGTCCGATGGCTGTGGCATGTGGCACGGATGTACACGCTGCTCTACTGTCTAGTCGCTCCACAGGTGGGATCCCGGGGCACCCACTGGGGAAACCGGTATTTGCTTCTTCTCTATCCCTTACTGGCGGTTCCGGCCGCCGTGCACTTGACCGCCGCCTGGAAAAATGGCGGAAGGCGATCTCTAGGCCCTCGCATCACCATTGGCGCTTTGTTGCTGACGGCGCTGGTTGCCCAAGGGATTTCCGTTTACATCCTTCACGAGAAAAAGGCGTTTTCCCGCCGCCTGAACCGAGAGGTGCAAGAAAACGTAAAGGAACGCATCCTCATTACGGACTGCTGGTGGGCACCTCAAGAAATGCACGAGGTTTTCCTCCAAAAAACGATCTTCTATGCGAATGCCCCAGAGACTCTGGCCATACTGATCGACCGCCTTGCCATGCGGGGCGAACGGATCGTCGCATGGGCAACCCGACAGACTTTTCCTCCTGAATGCCCTCTCATTCTAAAGGTCGATGGCGGACCGCTCAACTTCGTGGGGCTACATTTCTTCCGCCTCCGTGCCAGGCCATAATCGAAGGTTCGACTGTTTGACGACTCAAACAGAAGAGAAGAAAACGTTCCGTACCTGTCGCAAATCGTTCCGTGATGTCGCACAACGGTGCAAACAGTCAAGGGGTGACCCTTCACCGGATCATCCAGCGCGCTGGGGAGAAGGGCTGGCGGCAATCCGCGTCGAACGGATTGTAAAAGAGGGCCGTCCTCCGCACGTCCACATCATGTGGGAGAGGTGGAACGGGACGGGAAGGAAAAAGATAAAGCAAAAAACGCAACACTCTGCGCGTCGTACGGCCGAATATGGGGCATTGGAGAGACGCTGGACTATGGGGATGTGGTGGGCAGAGAAGGAGCGACGTTTCGTGTGTGCCGTTCCGCAGTCGCTGCGCGGAAAAACCAGGAGGAAGGTTGGATTACAAGCCCACAGCCCCGCCGCATGAATTTAGAAACGCTGAATCGGCCCTGCGTGTTGACAGTGTGCTGACAGACCCCTCCGCCTCTGCCTCCATCCCGTGTAAACCCAACCGCAGCGAGCTCTGCCAAGGAACCTCGTGGAATCCGCTGGGCGGTCCGGGTGGCCGCGTAGTGCACGCAACGGACGCGGCACCATCTGTCCCCCCCGGTCCTTTCGAACCCAAAAATTGACGGCCGTGGCGCTCGACGATAGAAGGTTCAAGGGCGGTCGGTCCCGCAAGGGTCAACCCTTGGTGCGGGTCTGTGCCTAGCACATGGAGTTCCCGTTTGTCCGGAAACAGCTGGGGTGGCGTGGACAACGGCTGTACCGGCGCGAGGGACATGAAAAGCGAAAGGACCTGTCGCGCTGTGCTCTCGGTCCGGCGTGCGCGCTGTCATTCAGAAAGCATTCACACTTGAACATAAGGCTTTCCGGCGCTATGTGTAAAAGTAAGTCCAGGGAGTGTCACGGGATGTTTGGCTGTAATCGGTTAGGTGCAGAACGGGTAAACCGACCGACTCGCCGGCAGCGTTCGTATGCGCACCAATAGGCACGCGGCGTTTAGGGGCCTGCCGCCGCCTTGGGGAAGGACAAGAGCGATATGGAACGATTTTGGAACTGGTTAGCCCAGGCCAACGCACGGCGGGTGTACGGGACGGCGCTGGTCATTCTGGCGCTCTCCACTGCCTACTGGACATGGCGCGCGTATAGACCGGTGGCCGCTGATTTATTGCCTCCCACGTCAGGGTTGGCGCAGTCCACACCAAGGGCTGAACTGGGTCTTCTGGCGATGCTGGAGGCCGAGTTTTCTCAAGGCGTGCGTGTGCCTGACAATCTGTTTCTCTATTCCCCGGGGCCGCGTAAGCCCGCTCTGGTGATCAAACCGAAACCTCCACCCCGTCCTCCGTCCCATCGGCCTCCGGAACCGCCGCCTCCGCCCCCCCGGGACATTGTCACGCTGGTCTACAGGGGTTTATTCCAGAGAACGGATGGACGAGCGCTGGCGCTTGTGGAGGATTCCAAAACGCGTTCAAGTTCTTTCTATGCGTCTGGAACCAAGGTGTTCGGCGTAACAGTGGGTGCCATCCGGATGGACCATCTGGTAGTCACCGATGCCACAGGGGTGCCGGTCACGCTGCGGCTCAAACAACCCGTTTCCTTTGAAGAAGGCAGATATGTGCGCTGAATCGTCAGCCACGGAGGAGAAGCATTTCGCCTCCGATCAACTCATGGCCGACTTGGCCGACGCGCTGGTGGAGAAGGGATTGCTCACCCGCCAGCAGATCGGGGAATTGCATACACGCCGCGTCCTGACCGGCGAACCGTTGGATCGGATGCTCCTCAAGGAGGGACTGGTTCGTGAAAGCGATCTGCTACCCCTTCTGTCGGCTCTCAGTGGTATTCCGTTTCGGCCCATGGCGACCCTCACCATCCAACCCGAAGCCGTGGCCCGCGTGCCCGCTCGTGTAGCGATCCGCTACACCGTGATACCCATTCGCCTGGAGGGGGAGGTCATGACGTTGGCAACCAGTCAAGTCCCCACGATCCATGTCGCCGACGGACTCCGGATGATTCTCAATGTGGGTATCAACTGGGTTCTCTGCCCAGAAACAGACATTGCCAAATCCTTAAAGCACTTTTATGGGCTGGGGGCGGAGACCATTGACAGTCTAGCCAACGTGCCCCAGGAGACGGATGTCTCGCTCGAGGGCAAGGACGTTTCAGACAAATCGGCCGACGAAGGGGTCGTCAAGTTTGTCAACCAGATCATCTCCGAGGCCATCCGGATGGATGCCACAGACATCCACATCGAACCGTTCGAAAATCGGTTGCGGCTGCGGTTTCGGATTGACGGCATCCTGCAGGAGATCCCGGTGCCCCAGGCCGTTCACGCATTGCGCCGGGCTATCGCTTCCTGTGTGAAAATCATGGCCGAAATGGACATCGCGGAACGGCGGAAACCACACGACGGACGGATCAAGGTGCGGTGCGGCTCAGAAGAATTTGATCTGCGCGTTTCGGTCCTCCCCACCCGCTACGGAGAAACCGTCAATCTTCGCCTCCTTAATCGTAAGGCCATGTTTATTCCCTTAGAGCAACTCGGTCTTTCCCGAGAACAGATGGTACCCATGGAGTATTTGACCGGTTTGCCGCACGGGGTGATTTTGTTGACAGGACCGACCGGCAGCGGAAAAACGACGACGCTGTACGCCGCCCTGGCCAAGATCTCCACGCCGGACGTCAAAATCGTCACGGTGGAGGACCCGATCGAGTATCAAATGCAGGGAATCTCCCAGATCCAGGTGCATCCCAAAATTGGCCTGACCTTTGCAACGGCTCTGCGGTCTATCTTGCGCCATGATCCGGACATCATTCTGATCGGGGAAATCCGGGATACGGAAACGGCAGACATTGCTGTGCGCGCCTCGCTGACAGGCCACCTGGTATTCAGCACGCTGCACACCAACGATGCGCCGAGCGCGGTTACCCGTCTGATTGACATGGGTATTGAGCCTTTTCTCGTTTCCTCGTGCCTGGAGGGGGTGGTTGCGCAGCGTTTGGTGCGCCGCGTGTGCCAGGCCTGCAGGGTGGCAACTACGCCGCAGGAGATCATTTTGGAGGAAATAGCCACCGCGTTTCCGGAACGGATAAAGGGAGCAACGTTCTTCACGGGTAAGGGATGCCCTGAGTGCAATTTCACCGGGTACCGTGGCCGCATGGGGATTTTTGAGATCATGGTCCTCAACGATGTTCTACGCGGCCTGATCGTCAAGCAACGGCCGTCCCACGAAATCAAACAGAAGGCCATCGAGTCGGGGATGGTTACCTTGCGGCTCGACGGCTGGACCAAAGTCCTCGACGGGATGACCACCGTGGAGGAAGTCGTCCGCGTGGCGCGGAAGGCTGAATTTTCGGGACAGGTGTGGTGAGCAACGTTCTGAGAGTATCGCACAGAGAGGTCGTAGGGCCGGCGGGAAACAAGGGTTTCACTCTCGTGGAGTTCCTGGCGGTTCTGGCCATCATGGGCGTGCTGTTCGGAATGGCTTTCGGACTCTCCGGGTTTGCCACCCGTTCGGCACAGCGGGGTCGAGCCCTCTCTGATCTCGAAAGACTGGCCCATGCCGTCGAAAATTTTTTTGTGGAAAATGGCGTGTTGCCTGTTGCGCTCACCGAGATTACCAACCGGCTTCCGCCCAGCTTTCGCTTCAACTCCGAGGGCCTCCCGCTGGATCCCTGGTCTCATCCGTACCAATACACGAACACGACGGACTATTCCTACCGGCTTTTCTCTTTTGGTCCGGATGGCCCATCCGGTTCCCCGGAGAGCCATCTTGCCCTGGGAGGTTGACGTGAACGCACGCCATACTTCGCGGTCGCCGTGGGGTGTTGCACTGGCCTCGGGCGCACGCCGTGGAATCACGCTGATCGAAACCCTCATGGTGGTAGCGATCCTGGCCGTGCTCGCCAGCCTACTTCTGACGGGAGTAGTCGCCGCCCGCCACCGCGCGCGGTTGGTGGTGGCACAGACCGAAGTTCGATCCCTGGAAACGGCCTGGAAAAATTACTATGCCACCTACACGCGATGGCCGTCGGGAACAGCGGAGGGGGTGACCTATGCCATCGTGGGAGAACGGGCGGCGGCTCTGTTCGGTCATGCCGCCGGTCCCGACAATCCACGCCAGATCGTCTTCACAGAGTTTCGGCGTTTCGCGGACCCGGGCCGTTCCGAACCGGTCAACCCGTGGTGGACGCCCGACCTGTCCGCAACGGCGTGCTATTACTATGCACGGTTCGACACGGACGGCGACCATATCATCGGCGCCGCCGAAGACGGGGAGGAACCCGCCACCAACGTTTTCCGCCGGGTCATTGTGTGGACGCGGAATCCACTACTTCCGCCTCCGGGAGAAGGCCGTGTGATTCGGAGTTGGACCCCGTGATGCGGCTGGACCATCGGCATGTCCCGACGGCACGGACGCCCGCGTTCACGCCGCGCGCACGAGGCTTTTCATTGATGGAGCTCCTTGCCGGCCTCGCCATCCTTGTCCTTCTGCTGAGTCTCATTGTACCCGTGGCTGTCGCCGTCCGCCACTCCACCCGACGCCGCCGGGCAAGCGTTGAGGTTCGCCTCTTGACGCAGGCGTTGAACGCCTATCACCTGGAATATGGTCGGTGGCCTCGTTCAGAACATGGCACCGTGGACCTGTCCTGGACAAATTGCACGGCGCTGATCCGCGCCCTCACCGCGGATCCGGTTCTGAATCCGCGTCGTATCGTTTTCCTTGAAATCCCAACCGAATCTCTGGCCGACGGGACATGGATGGATCCCTGGGGCCGTTCCTACCTGGCCGCCGTGGATGGGGATGGCGACGGCGTGGTACATATGGAACTGCCCCCGGGATTCGGTCCGCCCGTCACACTGGATATCCCCAACGAAAAGGCGGTTGTCCTCTCCGGAGGCGCCGACCCAAGAAAGGAATCGGAATGGATTCGGTCATGGGCACCCTGACAGGGCCGCATCGACCCGCTAGGATCTGGAGCCGGCATGGACAACGGGCAAGCAGCCGTGGCTGTTGCCCCTGTTTGTCTGGAAGAGGCTTCACGCTCATTGAAATGCTAGCCATCCTGGCCATTTTGGTTATTCTCATGGCAATGGCCGCCGGCGCTTCTATTCGTTGGCATCGCCCCACACGTTTACGCGCTTCCGCCCGGAAAGCCTGTGCAGGGCTTGATCAGGCACGACAGTGGGCTGTAACCCACGGGAAACCGGCCATTTTTTCCTTCGGAAACGATTCCCCCCTTGGCCGTGGCTACTTTGTGGTGAGCAGCGCCGTTCATGGCGTGATCGGCCGAACCAACTATCTTCCCGGAGGAATAGTCTGGTCTGCATCATCCGGCTTCGTGCGGTTCCGCGCCGATGGAACAACCGACGATCCCGAGGACCGCTTCTTGGAGCTCACGGAGTCGCGCGTCAACAGCGGCGCCTGGTCCGTGGCGGTACGGGTATCCCGCCTAACGGGCCGGGCGAAGGCAGCGGAATGAATCGGGACCTCGTTAGACACATACCCTCTGCTCTCTGTTTTGCGGAGAAACGACCTGTATCCCTCCCCGGCGCGGACGCCATCTGTGCCCCGTCCCGCATGATACGGCGGGAATCAGGGAGTCCACACGCCCCTGCGCAGGGGGGGCAAGCCCCTCCCCAAACGCCATCTCGGGGCATCGTAATGATCGAGGCCGCCTTGGCGGTTCTGGTGCTCGCCGTCGGTGTCTTGGCTGCTTATGCGCTGTTTCGATCCGGGCTTGAGCATGTCGAGCGCGCGCGGCAGGACACGCTGGCAGCCCTCTTTGCGGATCAGGCGTTCCAGGCCCTGGAAGCCGCAGGACTTCTCGCCGCCGAATCCCGCTCCCCGGGCGGCTGGGAGGGCTTCTGGAACGCGTTCCAGGCGGGGGAAACCTCGGTGACGCTGGCCGCTGCGTTCGTGTGGGATCCTCCGCCCCAACTGGAGATCGCCGCGGAGGAGCCTCGATGCATCGTCTTTACGAACGCTCCTCTGCACACCGAGCTTCCGGTACGGCTGACCGAGTGCGCTGTACGGTATCGCTGCCGGGTCGATCTCCGCGGTCCAGAGCCGGATTGGACGAACCGGGCCGCGTTGCTTCTCGAGGTCTGGCCGGGCGAGTGGGGATCCACGCAGTCCGTGAAGGCTTCGGCGTTTTACCGGGAATTCCGCCGTCCCGACTTTTTATGAACACCCCAATACCTGGCAGGTCCCAAGAGCTGCGGGAACCCACATTTCCGCGTGACCCGTCGCCCGAAGAGTCGCTCAAAATGCCCCGCTGTGCTCGAAACGAGCCGCCCCGACAAGACGGATTCAACCTTCTGGAGATGCTGATTGCGATGACTGTCTTGGTGGCCGTGGTCTCACTGGCCTGCATGATCCTCAGCCACAGCGATGAGGCCTGGTTCCGGGGAACAGAACGCGCTGTCAACCTGTCGGATGGCCGAAACGCGCTCGCCCTAATCACCCGTGACCTGGAGCAGGCTGTGGCGGATACCTATCTGAGTTTCCGAATCCAACCGGACCGGCTGCGGTGTGCTTCCTACGGATTCACCAATGACGAGGTTTGCCTGGTGTCGCTTCCGCACGAGCCGGACGGCGCTTCGCGCACCGTGCGCGAAGTGATGTATTGGGTGGCTCCGGCTCCTTCCCCGGAGGACGGTTTCAGGCTCATCCGCAGTTCTCATACCGTAGCGGCGACCCATGCGGCGCAGGGGGACAACTGCTACTGGAATTTTTATTGGCACTGCGACCCGCCCCTGGGCGGAGCGGGACGACCCCCTCCCTCCGAACAAGGCCCCGTGGCGGAACACGTGGCCGCCTTCGCTCTCGTGCTGCCCGATGGACGTTCCGACTACGATTCGGGCGACCAGGCCAACCGCCTGCCCGAGTATGTGGACGTCCTGCTCGCGCTCCTGGATGCACGCGCTGCACGGCAAGCAGCCGGCATGGATCCGGCAAGCCAGCGTCGCTTCGTCGAACGCCATGCGCGGCGTTATACCACCCGCATCTATTTCAGAAACCGGATCGGATACATGGCGCCATGAACGCTGCGCACGCGGCAAAAGCCCACCGTCGGATTGGAAAGACCAAGAACCCGAGACCTCGCCCCCGTGGATGGGCACGAAAAACCATCCGACACGAAAAAGGCAACACGGCCGCAGGCGCATCCTTGATCGTCGTGCTGGGTCTTCTGGCCACGCTGACGGTGCTGGCGGCCGCATTTGCCTATGCCATGCGCGTGGCACGGTTGACAGGCCGACAATATGCGGAGGAGATGCGCGCTCGACACCTTGTCCACACCGCTCTGGTACGCGCCATCGAAGCCGTGGACCAAAGCATGCGGGGATACACGTTCCCCTTCTGGGGAGACCGCTATACGAACGCACCCTGTGATGCGTTCTGTTCCGCGCCCGGCGGCCCTTCCACGGAAGGCCGTCTGTGGAGCGGCGAAGCCTTGAGCCTTGTGCCGCACTCCCTCTGGCCCGACGCGCAGGCCGCGGCGATCGCCTGCGGCTGGGAGCCGGTGGGCCCGCCGGGCGGTCCGACCAATGGCCGTGTCGCCTATCTGGTGATCAACTGTTCCGGACTGCTGGACGCGAATGTCCTTCTCGGTGGCGAAGGTCCGTGGGCGACAAACCTCGTCTGGGCATTAGACGATATCAAAAATCCGTTGACTTTTTTTGAAGATGGCCGTCTCCACATCCGCTACGAAACCCTTGCCGAACTCACTCGCCTCAATCAAGGCGTAACCGAATCGGTTTCGAACCTCTGGATTTTTTCTCTAGATCCTGGCCCGGATTTCTTCTTCGAGAGCACCAATCGGCTGGGCTGTACCGACATATCGCTGTTCCCCCGCTTTGCGGTGAACGCCGGCGTATCGTTCACGGATTATACGGACCCCGCGTTCCGGACAAACTACTGGGCACCGTTGACGAATCTGCTGGCCCGTGCCGGCTATGCGAATCCGGCGTCGGTCGGCTGGAATCTCGTCAACTACCTGGATACGAACCGCGTTCCCGACAATCCGGACGTGCCCTGGCCCTGGTTGAGCGCGGGTGGGACCGAGGCCGTCCCGTATGTAAATGAACTGGTTCTGAGCACGGAGGATACCACCAACCGCCTCCAGGTAGAACTGTGGTTCCCGTTCTGGCCGGCCGTGGTCTCCGAAGACGACGGCTTCAGTCTGGCGGTGGGCTGGTTCACCAACACGCTCACGGCGAACCCGTCCCACATCCTGTCGCTGGCCGCCCAGACGAATGGGCAGGCCATCGGGGCCATGAGCTGGGACACAAATGCCTTCCGCGTGTATTCCTTCGAGTTGACGAACGCGGCGCCGGTTTCGTCCGAAGCTCCGATCCGTGTCATCGCCCGGGTGCTGCACAGAGGGACGCCCGTCTCCGAGGCCATGGGGTACGAGGCATCGGGCTATCCGGCCTGCCTGTTCACCAATGCCATGGCCTGGGCGGCGGTGGACCCGCGTCTCAGCGCCCATCCGGAGAACTGGGTTTCACTCCCGCTTGCCTTCGCCACGCCAGGCGCCCAGAATCCCGTATGCGATCCATGGGCCCATGGAGGACAGGGTATCCCCATCATCCACCGAGATGGACCCATGGAAGGCATAGGCGAGATCGGTTACGTGTTCACGCCTCCGGGATGCTTCGCAACCAACAGTCCGCCTTGGAGAAGCGTAGACCTGTTTTCGGAACCCGGCGCAACTCTGCTGGACTGGATGACCATCTCCAACCGCGGACCCACCCGCGGGCTGACCAGTCTGAGCACCCGGCAAACGGGCGTGACGGAGGCCCTCTTCGCCTGCGCGCAAACCAGTTTAGGAGCCGAACCGGCAGCCCTACAGCCGCAGGCATGGGCCGCGGCTCTGGCCTCCGGTGCCCCGTATCTAACGTGTGCCGACGCCCTGCTGGAACTGGCAGCCGCCCCCGGTTTTTCCGCTCTCTCCGTCAAGGGCCACACCAGTGGGGACATCAAGGAAGACGCGGTCCGTCATCTGCCGGAACGGATGACCTTCCGGCAGAACCTCTTCATGATATTCCTCGCCGCTCAACCCCTGGCGCACAACGGCCGTCCCACCGCGGAAAAACATGCCGTCGCACTGCTCTGGCGCGACGCCTACACCGGCCTTTCGTTCGCGCGCTTCTTCAAATGGCTACGGGATTAGTCTAGTACGGACCGTCCGCGCACAGGAACGGGAACGCCCGAACACCCCTACGATCACCATCTCTACACGATCAAAACAGTCAAGGCGTTGAATCTCCGCTCGCTCCGCTGAACGGCCGTTGATGACCACACGTTGTTGCCGGAGTATGCGGCCAACGCCTTCTGCCCTCAGTTCCAACGAAAAGGGAATCGGACGATACCCGCCACGCTCGTCGGAAAGATGGAGAACGCGCCGAAACGTCATTCGGTGCCCCAGCACCGTGGGGAGGCAGGGGCGTACGGATAGCGCTGGTTGTGTGTCATCGTGGAGAGCCAGACGAAGGCCGGCGATGCGTTCGAAAAACTCGACAATCCAGTCCACAGAACCAGAAAGGCCAAAATACATGCCCTTACCGAAGTGCGGATCATCGGGATCGGACACATACGACGTGCAGGGCGTCTCGAAAGGACCGGCCAGCAACTCCCCGCGAAAGGCCGAAATCATCGGTTTGAACTGATGCCACACGGTATCGGCCTGACCGGGTAGACCAAGGCGAAACGTGTGCATCATGATTTGAGCGTGGTGATATTCGCCATTCTCTGCCGTTCCCACCGGCAGCACGCCCATTCTCCCCACACACGCCACGGCCGTGTGGTTGTTGGGAATGGGTCGGGTGAAAAGAAGAAAACCGAGCCGCGGGGCGAAAAACAGCTGGTCCACCGTGCGCAGGGTTCGGGCAACGAGTGTGGGGGCATTCGGCACGGGCGTCAGCCACGGCCGTTCGATGCAGAGAGCCCCGAGGACCCAGGCTTGAGCGGTGAGTTCTCGCCGCGGTTGACCATCAAAATCGCGGCCTAGAAAAGAACCCAACGTGTAGCCGGTCTCCCCGGCCGTGACATCGGGCCGTGAGCCATCGCGTTTCCGCTCGTGAAGATAACTTAAAAAGCCTGCTGGGAAGGATCGCGGACCCTCTTCCCATCCCACACGCACGATCTGAAGGCGAAGCCGATCGGCCAACCTCTGCCACCGCGCGACGTCCACGTGAACTCTGTGTTCGGTCAGGTAGGCCGCCACACGGGGCGCACTGCACAGATCAACCATCTCAACAAGCGTGAGGAAAAGATGGGCGGAAAGCCGAATCGAAGCGCCTCGGCCCTGCCCTCGGGTACCGGGGTTCCCGACTTCAGCGGTGCCGAACATGTCGACGGGATCGCACCAATCCCCGTATAAAACCTGGGCCAGCCCGTAGGGGGAATCGGCAACATGGCGTTCGTAGGAGGCTAACGCCTCGGTAGCCGCCTCGATGAGCCGAAGGGTTCGATGAGCCCCGACAAGCCCTGAAGATTCCGGCTGGTCCGGATGGGTTAGACACACAGTCGGCACGTGTTCCAGGAGGATGGAACGGTCCCCGGTCTCGCGGATATACCGAACAAGGGCATTGAGCAGCCAGAGTGCGCTATCGGCATACGGACGATTGTCGTTGTGGATTTCCGCATGGCGGTTGTCCCATCGGCTGGGATACTGCCGCGGAAACATGCCGTGGAGTTTTTCGCGCAGCGTGAGAGGCCGGTCGGTCGGAAACGGGCCGTCCACCGTCTGATAGAGGAACCCGAAGGCATGGACAAGGTCGGCCCGCACGCGGCCGGGGTCTTCCTTCATCATGGGCCACATGTCCTGGGCGCGATCGCGGGTTCCCAGTTCAATGCCGTCGGCAAGACGGGCTCCATGGGCGCGGCAGTTTTCGTACAGTTCCCTGACCCCCGTCCAGACAGAATGGGCATACTCGGCAAGAACAGGCTCCGCCGGCAGTTCCACGGCAAAAAACGGCCATGCTGACCGCACAGAATGCCGCGCCTCGGTGGTGACGTCGCGAAAACCGGTTTCGCGGATGAGAGCCCGCGCGGCTCGATCGAATGTGCGGGCCAGAGCTCGGTAGCGGGGTATGTCGCTGGCGGCCCTTTTGCGGAACTGCTCGGCGACCGCCCCATCCGTGACGAACAGAAGCCGCTGGCGCAGGAGAACCGGATGATGCGGCGAAATCCAGGCCCGGAAGTGCGACGCGCCAATGGTGGGCGAGGCGAATCGGTTCAGACGCATGCCCGCGCCGCCCGCCAGAAACCGACCTTCAAGCACGGCGCGTGGAAACGCAACAGAGCAGGCTGTGTCGCCCACAAATACGGCGTAGTCGCATGTGCTCTCCACGGCGCGAATATTTTCGCCGTCGGAAGACAGACGTTTGATCTGGAGGCGGTCGCTATACGGCACGCGGGCCACGGCCACAATCTCCCACGGCGTGACGGGGAGACCGGCGTCGTACCAAATTTCCTTATTGTAGGCAAACCGCTGTGTGCCGTGCAGGTTGTAGCACGTCCACAGATCAACAGGAAACGCACAGCGCCCTGTTGCTTTCACGTAGAGTTCCCGCAGAAGGACGGGCCCATACGGACTCAGGGTCAGTCGCATGCGGAGGGCGGAAATCCAGCCCACTTCGTCCGTCGCCCACGTGCCCACATACCACATGGCCCGGACCGGATCGCCCAGCTTGACCACACGGAGGGAACGCAGAGTGCACCCGAGGTTGATCCAGGGTATCAGCAGGGACACGACCCGCCGGGGACAGTCACCAGACAACGCGAGCCACACGTTTCCGGACGGCACACCGCATTCCCGTTTTTCAACCGGATCAAAATGTCCCTCCAGTACCCGCACCTCCATACCCTCAGGTTGTTTCACCACAAACGACACGGAACCGTTGGACTGAAGCGTCAGCGTGGCGTCTCCCTGCCTGTCCACAAGAACAGAAGGGCAACCGTACGGATGTTTATCGTAGAGGACCTCGTGGGCGTGTCCGTAGCCTCCCAGAGAGCCGACCCGGTGCAGGGGAAGAAGGGATACGATCTGTTCCGCTTCTTTCACAAACGCCTGCAGAGACCTCCGCTTCGGTCGTTTCATGGGCACCTCCATGCTGTGCGTCACGTACCCATCCGCCGCCGCCATGCTCTCATCGTTTCGCCGGTGAACCACCAACACGTCGAGACAGCTTGCACAATAGGGGAGCCCTATGGGCACGTCAATGGGCTGTTAAGCCTGACTCTCCTACGGATTTGGAGTTAGCCCTGGCTAAGACGGGGGCCGGGATGTCGGCCGGTGCCTATCGATGCCTACGCGAGGAAGGCCATAGACGGCCGGAACACGTATCAGGACAAGAACAGACCGGGCAAACGGGTGGAGCACTGCGGACATTTGCCTCCCCGGAGACGATTGGCAATCACGGAAAAGCCTGCGGCACGTTCAAGGAGAGTTTTCCCGCAGCGTGGACAGACCGTGTTCGCTGCTTCATGACCCGCCAGATCAAGGTAAACATAGCGAACCCCCTCGGATCGGGCTAATGCGCGGGCACGCTCCAGGGTAGCCAAGGGTGTCCGCGGCAGATGGCGCAGTTTGTAGGCCGGCTCGAAACGCAAAAAATGCAGCGGAATATCGCGGTTCATCCTCGCCACCGTCGAGGCCACCGACCGCAAATCCCGGTCGCTGTCGTTCAGACCCGGAACGACGAGGCATACGACTTCGAGCCATTTCCCGGATGTGGTGATGGCGCGAAGAGATCGAACCACATCTTGGAGATTTGCTCCGCAAACCTCCCGGTAGAACTCGGACGTCGCACCCTTGAGCGTGACGCTAAAAGCGTCTGTGTGGCGAATGAGTTCGTTAAGCGGGTCTGGACAAACATAACCCGCCGTGACCACCGCAATGCGCAAACCGGCCGACGCCGCGACGCGCGCCGTGTCGAGCAGGTACTCCAAATAGGCAACCGGTTCGGTGTAAGAAAAGGTGATCCAGCGCAGATTACGGGCTTTAGCTTTTTCGACGACCTGTTCCGGGCTCACATCAAAATGGCGCGTGCGATCAGGGCCGACCTGCGAAATGGTCCAGTTCTGGCAGTACGTGCAGGTCAAATTGCACCCGGCCGTAGCCACACCCAGCGCGTCAGCACCCGGGTCCACATGGTACAGCGGATTTTTGGCCAGGGGATCGGGCTGCAATTCACACGGCCGGCCATAGGTCAAAGTAAAAAGGCGACCGTTGCGCGTCACCCGCGTGTGGCAGGCGCTGATGCCGCCTTCGCCGCGTTCACAATGGTTGGGGCAAGTCAAACAGCGTGTTCTGCCGCCCGGAAGCGGCTTCCAGAAAAGCGCCTCCTTCAACCCGGCGGCATCCGGTGCGGACATGCGGCGGCGGACCTCTCCCCGCTCGCCAGCGACGACCGCAGACGCACCCGCAAGACCGGTCGCCGCGCAAAGGCGAAGAAATCTGCGGCGTGTGAAGGATCGGCCCATCATCCCTTCTTGCCTGCTGGCTGCGCTTGCTCTACTGGGCATGGGCATGGACGCGGCTAACTCTGTTGTTTCACCAGCCCTTCCAAAATGCGGCATGCCTCTGCGCTGAAAAGGAGCCGGGATGAATCGCTCAACACCCGCACCGGCTTTCCTCTAACATAACGGGCACCATACGTCGGGTCACGCGGCACGCTTCGCCGTGGGCAGAGCGCCACGGCTAGCTCGTCCCGTTGACGCGCAAATTCCTCGTTGCTCATTTTCCTCGCCCGCTCCAGGATTTCTCCTGCTCGCTGGATTTCGGCCTGTTCATCAATATGTTGGGCATCCAACCCGTCCTGTGCAACCGCCTCGTCTAGAAAGCGCTTGTAGAGAATCTCCTTTTCCCGGTCAAAGTGGAGGCCGGATGCGCGCCGCGCGTCTGAAAGCAAGCGGCGAGCCCTCTCGAGAAGCCTATCAGAGGTTGTGTCGCTCGCCCTTTGCGCCTGACCGTTCCCCGGCCCAACGCCGGATACAAGCCGCTCCACCTGTTTGACGGTCAAAATCCTGTCTACTTCTGCCTCATACCGGAGCAACTCCTCGGTTAGCCTCTCGTTGCGGAGAGCTTTGACAGCACGGTGAGCCCGGTTGGCTTCGTTCTCTGTGCGCTCAGTAGGCTGGCCGGCAGCCAATTCGCTGCGCAGCCGCTGGTATGGCCCGAGGGCTTTCTTCATGGCTTCAACCGTCTGCGCCTCGATTTTTTCCCGAGCGGCCAACGCCGCGTGGATGACATCGAGAAGCCGAACGCTCTGCTCCCGGCTCAGTCCGAGATTCCGCAGAAGCACGGCTGCTTGGTACAGCGTCCGGCTCCCCAGCGCATCGCGAACGCATGTCGGCTCCGCCCGCGGAGAAGCGCCGGTCGCTTCCGTCAGGCCAGCCCGTGCCCGCATCACATCCCGAATGCCCGGATGGAGCACGTAAAACGCAAGTTTCCACCGTTGTGCTGCGGGGTCTTCCGCGTGCGGGGGTGGCACTAGGCAGGCGGCCAGTTTGCCCTTGTCGATCTCGAAATCCGCGTCGGCCATGGAACGCACTTGTGGTAGGAGCGACGCGAGCCGTCGGGAAAGCTCATCGCGCACCTCCTGTTCGGCCTCCTGACTGTATGGAACATGACGTTTCTCCAGAACATACGGCACCAGCACGGCCAAGGCGCGGTCGGTGGCGTCTCCGGCATCATCATCGGATAGAGTGTTTCTCAGCCGTGCAAGGATACGCTCGACAAACGCTGTGTCTGTAACTGCCTGTCCAACGCGTTCGGGATTGCGAAAATCACGGGCCGGAATAAAACAGGGGTTGAATCCGTCCACCGTCTTGCGCTGACTGGGGGTCAGAAGATCGTAGACCGCGTCGGCCAGGGTTTCCTGCTCCGCCCTCCGCTGGTTGCGGAGATCCCGGACTGCTCGCCGTGTGTCGGCCAATCGCCGCACGCGCAAGCCACGTTTCCCGGCCTGTTCCAACGGCTTTCCATTAAGTGTCAGCCGAACGATTTCTTCCTCCTCCCGGCGAAATTCAGCGTCGTGCTCTGCCAGCAGCCGATCCATCGCCGTTGCGAAACGGTTATTGGATTCATAGGCCTTGTCCAGCAGGGCCGAAAGTTTGGCCGCCTGGTCGCGGTTCAGATACAACCCGTTGATCAAGTAAAGCGAAGGAATATCGCGTTCCAGCTGTCGAAACCGAATCTGAATCGCAGCCGCCTCGGACGAGGGAGGGGAAGCAGCGGCATAGCTCATTACGACAAGGGTAACCGTTGGAATAGCGCAAACGGCAAGGTGCTTGTTCATCATGTAGCCTCCTAAGGTGATGAAACGGATGGAGCCTTCCGTTATTGTCGTTCCACGATAGAGGCGGCCTCTCCGTATGCGCCGCATCGCCACGACTTCGTACGGAGCGACGTCGGCGACGCGCAGAGGAAAGGAGGATTTTGACCCAGGGCCCACGACTTACCCAGCCGCTACCGGATCGTTCATACTGCCCATGCGATAGCCTTCCATATCAACCGTCGTGTAGCGAAATCCGGCTTGGCGGGTGGCGTCCAGAATGGCCGCGCGAATTTCCGGTGCCATACTCCGCTCCAGATCGGCGGCATCCAACTCGATCCGCGCAAGTTCGCCGTGGACACGGACACGCACCTGGTAAAACCCGAGCCCGCGCAGCGTTGTCTCCAAAGCGTCCACGGTGCGCGTGCGGTCCGGCACAATAGGCGTGCCGATGGGAAACCGAGAGGCCAGACAAGCGAGCGGCGGTTTATCGGCAGTCGGCAGCCCCAGCTGTCGGGAGGCTACGCGAATCTCCTCCTTGGAGAATCCAGCTTCCTGCAGCGGGCTCCGAATGCCGAGCTCCGCTTTGGCTCGTGCACCAGGCCGATGATCTCCCCAATCGTCCGTCTGAGACCCGTCCGCGACGTGCCGAAACCCTTCCGTATCGGCAATCGCCCGGAGTTGCTCAAACAAGGCTCGCTTGCAGTAATAGCAATGGTCGGGGGGATTGGCGGTAAAGCGGGGATCGTCGAATTCGCGCGTGGCCACCCGACGGTGTTGCCACCCGTACCGCTCGGCCTGCCGGACTGCGTCCTCCAAATCCTGACGGGGCAGGGTAGGCGAAACCCCGGTGACGGCTAAGGCGTGTTGGCCCAGCACGTGATGGGCACACGCCATAAGAAATGAGCTGTCGGTGCCTCCGCTGTACGCGACGACTACAGAGCCCATGCTCCGCAGAATATCGAGGAGAGTGTGTGTTTTAGGATGCTGTGCGAGGAGGTGCCAGTTCGGTGTTTTCATAATCCCATGTTCAGTGAAAAACCACGCAGCGAGCTGATAGCCACCTGGGAACGCAACGCTCTGCCTTCATCGACACGACGAAAAACCTACCGAATCACCTGGGAAACAACAAAAACCTCGTCCCTTGGTCCAAAAAAATAACGGCCTCTACAGATCGGGGATATACGACTGGTCCTTTTGCCACTTCACGCATATAAGTGACAAACGGAGGTTCGGCGTTGCAAGAGTTTTTTCCTTTTGCCGGCGGGTTTTTCGCTGCCGATCCCCTCCCCCCGCCCGGCCGAAACCGGGATGCCATAACCATGGCGTCATAGCTAAAAGGCTCCAACGCGCAGCCACTTGCAAACCGTCTTGCACCGCGCGAAGTCGCGGTGTAGAGTGCGGGTCATGATGTCAAAGGGGCCTCTTATGGAAGAAAAAACCATTGTGGAAATGGGGGCACCGGGAATAGATACACGTCACATCGTCGAGGAAATCCGCCGCACCGTTGCCCGCAAGAAAGAAGCCAACGTCTACACCGATCCGCGTGTGGCCTATGCCGAACGCTTCAACCTGACCTACCTCCGCGGGGAAGAAGGTTTTCTCGACTTATATTTGGAATGCCTTCGCGACGCCGTATATGTCGATATTGGCGACTTCGACATCATCGAGCGGCGGACACGTCTCGTGTGGCTTTTTGTGGCACTCAAGCGGCTGATCTGGAAAGCACTGAAGTTCTACACCTATCGTCTCTGGTCCCAGCAAAACCGGGTCAATGGCCTTCTGCTGGCGGCTATTGAAGCCGCCCAGAGCCGCGACCGGGATCGCATACGCCAGCTAGAGGAGCGTCTGGCCCGGCTGGAACAGACGGGTTCACCGCCTATGCGTTAGTGTGAAATCCGGTGTCATGGCTTCCTCAAAGCGCATCGCTTTTGTGTGTCCCCGCCTAGCCGGAGGCCGCGCTCTGGGAGGCGCCGAGACCCTTTTGAAGAGCCTAGCCCTCCGGGCCATGGCTTCCGGACAGGAGGTGTCCTTCCTGACCACTTGCGCAGTGGATCATTTCACGTGGGCTAACGAACGACCACCAGGAACTTTCCATGAAGAAGGACTTACAGTGACCTTTTTCCCCGTAGACGCGCGGGATGTGGGAACATTCCTTCGGATTCAGGAGCGTATCAGCCGCGGCCAACAGGTGACGCCTCCTGAGGAAGAGGCGTGGCTAGCCAACAGTGTCAACAGTACTGCGCTCGTGACACACCTGCGGCATTATATTCGGAATTATTATGACCGCATCGTGGTCGGCCCGTACTTGTTCGGTCTGACGCATGCGGTTTCGACGGTAGCGCCGGAGAAAACCTTGCTGGTGCCCTGCCTCCATGACGAACCTTTCGCCCGTCTCCAAGCGGTTGCACGCCTCTTTGATCGTCCGCGGCGTATTCTTTTCAACTCGGAATCCGAACGCGATCTGGCTCAACGGCTGTACACTCTGGATGCCAGCCGCACCGCAATTGTCGGAATGGGGTTGGATCCGTTTCGCGTTGACCCTGCTGCCGCTGAACTTCCCAAAACCCTGCGTGATATCCCCTACTTGATCTACTGCGGACGACGGGAGCCCTTGAAGGGAACGCCGCTTCTCCTGGACTACCTGGCAGCCTTTCGCAGCCGCTGCGGCCGTGACGTCCGGCTTGTGTTGACCGGTGCAGGAGCCGTGGACATTCCCAACGGGCTCCAGGGATATGTGTTGGACTGCGGCCTTGTGCCGGAAGAGCGCAAACACGCTTTGATGGCCGGCGCAATAGCGTTTTGCCATCCCTCGGTGAACGAGAGCCTGGGAATTGTCCTTTTAGAAGCGTGGCTGGCCGGCACCCCCGCGCTGGTGCGAGCGCACAGCGACGTCCTGCGTACACACTGCGAACGCTCGAATGGGGGTTTGTGGTTCCGCGCCTATCCGGAATTTGAGGAGGAACTTCTCTGGCTCCTGGATCATCCGGACAAACGGGAAGCGCTGGCCGAGTCCGGACGGCGGTACGTGCTGCGGGAATACGCATGGCCGGTTATCGAACGCCGCTTCCTGGAGGCGTTGGAGGCGTGAACGAAACCGACCCGAACCCGGCATGAGGATCAAGCGAAAGGGAATTCTTCGCCCGGCTAATGCACAGATTTTGTCACGTCGGCGATCTTTTCGAGAGCTTCTCCCACCTGTTTGAGCAATTTCTGAATCACGCTGACCTTTTCCAAAATCTGACCGAACTGGTAAATATACTCCGTCCGCGTCTTTTCCAACGTCTCCCGTCGGACATTCACTTCCTCAATTTCCGCCTCCAGTTGTCGAATGCGTTCCTCGGCGGCCTTCAGCGATTTCCGCAAATGGATCACACGGGCTTCTTGTTCCTCTTCGCTGCTATCCAGATCGCCAATTTGCATGCCCTCGGGAATGGGAACCTCCACGAGATTCCCGCAGTCGGTGCATGGGATGGTCAAACCCGCCCCCCGGTAATCGATGGCCAAGCTCTTCCCGCAATGCGGACAATCGAAAATGATATCCGTTTCCTTGATGTCCGAACTGTCCTCAGGCTCGTCCACCATACCCCACCTCTTCTCACGGAGTTTTCAACAATTCAGACCGATGGTCCCCCGTGAACGGTTGCCACCGAGGCTATCTGCCGACGCTATGTGCGCAGGAAACACGTAGAGCCGTCATCTCACCCGTATCGCGGCACAGCCCAACCCTCGCTATAACCGTCCTCGGGCAGGCGGACGACTTCGAACGCTTCACGTCCACAACGCATTCCACCTAGGCCTTCGCCACGGCATCCGTTTTGATGCAGCGGGTGCAAACCCACCGCCGTACCGTTCTCCCATTTTGACGGATGCGGATGCGCTGGAGATTCGGCGCAAAAATCCGCCGGTTGATGCCGGTGGTATGGAGGCCGATTCCGCCCTTACGTTTGGCCAGTCCACGACGGGCAATCGTATTTCCGTACAACAGGCTCTTCCCGCAGATGGCACAATGACGTGGCATATCGTTGCGTCTTTCACCCGATCCCTGGATGCGTCCTCGGGTCCAAGTACACATCCGCGCGTTTTTTATCCAAGAATCGTACCCAAAGCAAGCGCAGAAAGAGACAAACGGCAATCGAACATTCAAATACACTCTCGTCAGGAAAACGCGGCAAAGCTTATTCCGATGGACGGAAGTCCTTCAGTTTCAATTGGACACGCTTCCGGCCGCCGAAAGAGTCCTCCTGCACATGGAACAGAACATCCACCGGTCCACGAGGACATTCTCGCCACGCCAGTCCAAACCCAATCGCATCCTTCAAGACGCCTTCTGCACCTAATGTCACGCGCAGGTGCTCCCCGGCAATGATGCGGGGTTCCCCGACAATACGCACACCCTTTACGCCCCAGAGCGGTGCAGGATTAGCCGAGCCGAGAGGCGCAAAGCGTCTGGACACCTCCAGAAGGCGTTCGTCCGCCGCACCGAGATGCTCCAACCAGCCATCCACACGTTCTGTCGGGATAAGGTCTTCCTCTTGTAAATGGGAGGAACAGACGGCTTCGAAGCGCTCCTTAAATGCAGAGTAATTTCGTCTGTCCAGCACCAACCCAGCCGCCGTCTGATGCCCCCCAAACCGGATGAGTAAGTCAGCGCACTCCCGCAGAAGCGCAATTAAATCCACCGGGGCCTCACTGCGACAGGATCCCTGACCAAGCCCCCGCACATCGAAAGTCATCACCACGGTGGGCCGATGAAACTGTGCGGTGAGGCGCGCCGCAACGCTCCCCAGGACGCCGGGGTGCCATCCCTGACCGGCGACCACAAGGCAGCGCTCGCGCCGAGCGTCAAACGAAGCCTCAACGGAAGCGAGCACGTCCCGTGTGATCCGCTCCTCGAGCCGCTTCCTCCTTTCGTTGGCCCTTTCAATTTCGAGCACCAGGCGTTCCGCTTCCATCCGGTTCGACGCGAGTAAGAGATGGAGACTGCGGTCGGCTTGTCCAAACCGACCCGTTGCGTTCAAGCGCGGTCCCAATACAAATGCGAGGTGATACGGTGTAATATCCCCATTGATGGAACAAGCGCGGATCAACGCCCGCAACCCCTCCCCGGATGAGCGCCCAATACGGCTGAGCCCATGGGTTACGAGGATGCGGTTCTCGCCGAGAAGCGGCGCCAGGTCGGCTACGGTTCCAACCGCCACCAGATCGAGTCCATCATAGGGATCCGCAGAAAAAACACCGGGAAGTCGTTGCTTACGAGCATAGGCCATCAACCCTGAAAGAAGTTTGAAAACAACACCCACCCCGGCCAGTCCCTGGAGGGAGGAGCGGCGACTTCGTGTGGGATTGACCACATGGGCCAGTTTTTCCAGACGCACAGGCAGACGGCGCATCGGTTCGTGATGATCCGTGACCACCACATCACACCCGGCCTCATGCGCGGTCTGCCACGCCTCCACGGCATCCGTGCCGCAATCCACGCTGATCAACAGACTCGCCCGGTGCACGTGAAGAGCGCGTTTCAACGCGACCGGGGTGAGGCCGTAACCATCCGTCAGGCGATTGGAAATGAAGTACGCAATGCGTCCTCCCAGGCGTGTCAGTCTCTGTCCCAGGATGGCACTTCCGGTGATGCCGTCCGTATCCGCGTCGCCAAAAATAAGAATGCGCTCCTCGCGTCGGATAGCCTGAACAATCCGTTCTACCGCCTGCATCATACCCGGAATGAGGAAAGGATCCGTCAGGTTGCTTAGGCGTGGCTCAAGAAAGTTTGTGGCTTCCGCTGCTGTCCGAACGCCGCGTGCCACCAAGGCCCGTGCCGCCGGAAAAGGAATGCCTAGGCGTTCCGCAAGCGCGCGGGCACGTGTTTCGTCAACTTCTGCGGTGACCCACCGCGCACCGCCCGCGCCTACTCCCCCGGAGCGCCCACTCTGTGTTTCAAGCGTCTCGTCCTGGCGCAAGGCGTCTGGCTTCTCTTTTTCCATGAAATGAAATCCCCAGCCTCCCTCTTTCACTGCGCTGCGTCAGACGACGCTAGGCTGGCCGATGTCCGCTCAAGTCAGGTCGCCGATGGCGATACCACGCCAGCATCACGGGCGTGGCGATATAAATGGTTGAATAGGTACCGACGACAATGCCAATACACAAGGGCGCTGCCAGTTCGCGGATGGCGCCCCCTCCGACCAACAGCAGAGCCAGAGCCACAAAAAGCGTCGTGAGGCTGGTCAACAACGTCCGACTGAGGGATTGGTTCACGCTCAGATTACAAATCTCAGAAAAACTTTTTCCCCGCTCGGTTTTGAGATTCTGGCGTATGCGGTCGAAAACCACAATGGTGTCGTTGACGGAGTACCCGATGATGAGCAGGAGGGCCGCCAGGAGGGTTCCGCTCAACTGAAACCCCAGCAGGCTGTATATCCCCGTCGTGACGAGCACATCGTGCAGGATGGCCACCACAGCGCCTATGCCAAAGCCGAGTTCAAACCGAATCCACAGATAGAGAATAATGCCCACGAGCCCCAGGCAGATAGCCCATAACGCCCGTCGCACGATTTCCGCCCCTATAAGCGGGCTCACCTCCTGCTGCTGGGCCATCGCGAAGTTCGCTCGGGGGAACGTTTCGGCCAACAGCCGGGCTATGACCTGCGTCTGATCGGTCTGGCGTGGGTTGTAGCTCGCCTTGATCTGCACGTGCTCCCGCTCCGGTGCATCAATGTCACGCTGGTAATCCACGCGCACACCTCGGATCCCCGCAGCCTCCAGAGTCTTCCGAATGGCGGCAACCGACGGGCGATGCTCCGGCGACGTCGCGCCGCAAGCAAACGTGACGGCCACCCCACTGGTGAAGTCTACGCTCAGAACCGCGGAGGGATCGCGCCAGGCGCGCACGGCAAAGACCACGCCAGAAACGAAAATCACAACCGCGGAACTGATCATCGCCAGACGCGCCTTGGAAAGAAAATCAAAATGGGTGGTCGACGGAAGCCACTCCCTCATCCGCAGCGGAGAAGGATGGGGATGACGAGCCACCAGCGCAAAAACCATCCGTGTAACGACAACGGCTGTATACAGACTGATCAGAATTCCCGCCGTTGTTGTCACCGCGAAACCCCGCACGGGGCCCGAGCCAAAAATGAACAGGATGATCCCGGTGAGGACGGTGGTGAGGTTGGAATCCACAATGGCGCTGAAGGCTCGTTCATACCCGCCCGCGATCGCACTCCAGAACCGCTTGCCAATTCGAAACTCCTCACGTATGCGTTCAAAAATCAGGATATTGGCGTCCACGGCCATGCCGAGGGTCAACCCGATTCCGGCAATACCGGGGAGGGTGAGCACAGGAAGGGTGGGGAGGAGGCCGGACAATTTGGCGCCCGGTCCTAAACCCAAGCTCAAAAACCCGGCCGTCACGACCATACCCAACGGGAGAAGAACGAGATTCAGGATCAACGCGAGATTGGCCACAAACCCGGCCATGCCATAATAACCGACCATAAAGAGAAGCACAGCCACACCGCCGACTAGAACGGCGCGAATTCCACTTGTCACCGCATCACGCCCCAGTGTGGGGTCCACGTGCCGCCGCTCCACGATCGTGATGGGAGCCGGCATGGATCCGGTACGCAGCACGAGCGCCAGCGTGTAGGCTTCGTCGCCGGGGAAATGGCCGGTGATCTGGGCACGACCGCCGTGAATCGGTTCTCGGATGACCGGTGCTGAATACACGGTCCCGTCCAGTACCACGGCGAGTTGGGCCCCCACAGGGTCCCGATTCTTCTCGCCATTGGGACCATAATCCGTGGTGATCCGGCTAAAAATTTTCGCCCCCTTCGAATCGAATTCCAGGCTCACATGCCGGCTCCCCGTGGGGGTGATCTCCACGTGCGCATCGGTGATGTACTCGCCGGTCATTTCACTGAGCCGCTTTACGCAGATCGGAACAAACCGTTCCTCTCCGGTTTCCGTGGGATGAACCCGCTGGAGGAGAAACACGTAGCCGATAGGGGCCTTTCCGACCGGGAAGCGCAGCATCGGATCCACGGATGTCTTCTTCTCTTCTGGCTTGCGGGCCTGCGTATCCCGCACATAGTACGCCTTGCCGTCGCGATCCTCCACAATGCGGAAACCGTCCAAAGGAATACGTTCGTCCATCAGTTTGCGAACTAACTCGTCGTTTTGTTTGTGAACCACGTGGAAGGCCAAAAACGCAACCCGCCCAATAACTTCCTCAGCCTCCCGCCGCTGCTCGTCACGGATTCCCGGGAGTTGGACGACAATCCGGTTGTTACCCTTTTCCGCGTAAATGAGGGGTTCCTGTGTGCCGAGTTCGTCCACCCGGTTACGGATTACCTCCAGTGCCCGCGGTTGGACGTCCCGCATGATCTTACGAACCTCTGCCTCCAGCTGTTCTTCGCTCCATTCGTGTCCCCCGCGACGGCGAACCTCTTCGCGGACGGCCGATTCCTCGATGGCCACAACGAAACTGCTACCGCCTCGTATGTCGAGCCCGTATTTCACACGCTCCTTCCACGGCACAACCAAGACCAACGAAAAAGCCACCAAACAGATCAACAGTATCCACTTCCACGCGGCGTACCGATCCATATTGATCTTACCCCATTGACCGTGCCCACGGCTGCCCACTCATTTTTCTTTGCGGCTGTTGGCCTCCTCCTCGGGTTTTTCCCCTTTGGACAAAACCTTCGAAACAGCCCCACGCACGATCTCCATTTTCACGTTATCCGCCACCTTCACAACAAAGGTTTGCTCCTTCACATTGACGACGGTTCCTAATAAGCCTCCCGCGAAGACAATGCGATCACCGGTTTTGATATTTTGGATCATGGCTTGACGTTCCTTCTCCCTGCGGTGCTGAGGACGAATAGCCATGAAATAAAAAATCCCAAAAAGCAGCAGCATGGGCACCATGACATTCACAAACCCAGGACCACTCGGTTCCGGAGCCGCAGCCTGGGTAATCGCACAAACAGCAAGGGGACTCATGTCGCCGTTCCTTCCTGTGACGGATAAGCCGCACGCCAGGTTGCGAACTGGCCGCCTTCAATCGCCTGGCGCATTTCGGCCATAACTTCCATGTAGCGATGCAGATTGTGCCATGTGAGTAGCCGAATCCCCAGCATCTCGTTTACGTTAAGCAGATGCCGAATGTAAGCACGCGAAAACGTTCGGCAGGCGTAACAGGAGCAACCTTCCTCGATCGGGCGCGGATCGGTTTTGTATTCCGCCGATTTGAGGGGATACGCCCCTTCCCGAACAAAAGCGGTTCCGTTCCGCGCATGGCGAGTGGGCAGCACGCAGTCAAACAGATCGACACCCTGTGTCACGGCCTCAATGATCTGATGCATCTTTCCGACACCCATCAAATATCGCGGGCGATCCGGAGGCAGAAAACCCACAGTAGCAGAAACAGTCCGGATCAAAAGCGATTCCGGTTCCCCGACGCTGACTCCCCCCACGGCGTAACCATCGAACTCCAAGGCCGTCAACTGGCGCGCACACTGTTCTCGCAGGTCTTCGAACGTGCCGCCCTGGACGATCCCGAAAAGGAGTTGCCCCGGAAGCCGAGCTTCCCGCGAGCACCGTGCCGCCCACTGTACTGTCCGCTCAACCGCCTGGCAAGCACATTCACGTTCGCAGGGATATGGCGGACATTCGTCAATTGTCATCGCAATGTCGCATCCAAGACGGCGTTGCGCTGCCATGACTTCCACAGGCCCCAGGAAAACTCTCCCTCCATCTATGTGGTTTCTGAATTCCACCCCGTCCGCTCGCACGATGCGTCGAGAGGACAAACTGAACACCTGATATCCGCCACTATCCGTGAGAATGGGCCTATCCCATCCCATAAAGCTATGTATCCCTCCACAGGATTCCACAACGTCTATCCCCGGTCGGACCAAGAGATGATACACATTGCTCAATATCATCTGGGCGCCAATGTCACGCAATTCATCGGGAGACAGAGACTTCACGGCCCCCTGGCTGCCGACAGGCATGAAAGCCGGCGTCTCCACAGGCCCATGAAGCGTCCAGAGACGGCCACGTCGAGCCGCCGATAGAGTATCGGCGCAAAGGATTTCAAATCTGCCAGGCGAAGCCATCACCGTGCCATCAAGGCAAGGTCTGCAAGCACCAAAGCCGCCATGGCTTCCACAACCGGTACGGCACGTGGCACAAGGCAGGGATCATGCCGGCCCCGGACTCTTAGCTCGACCTCCCGCCCCGCGTAGTTGACTGTTTTCTGCGGAAGGGCAATGCTGGCCGGCGGTTTGAATGCCACTCGGAACACAATCGGTTCGCCGTTAGTGATTCCACCTTGGATACCCCCGCTCCGGTTTGTTGCGGTGCCTAAACGACCGTCCTTCCACACAAATAGGTCGTTATGTTCAGACCCCCGCATACGAGCGGCGACAAACCCAGCGCCACTCTCAAATCCACGCGCCGCCGGAATGGACATGGTGGCGGCAGCCAGAAGCGCATGGGCCTTGGCAAACACGGGTTCTCCCCATCCGGCCGGAACTCCCCGGCACACACAGGTCACCACTCCGCCTATCGAGTCGCCTGCAGCCTGCACCTGACGAATAAGCGCTTCCATACGCTCAGCCGCAGAAAGATCCGGACATCGCACGGTGGTCTTATCCACTTCCTCCCGAGTCAGTTCCGTCCCTGTGAGGTCCATGGCTTCGACGTCCCCGACCGCACTTGCCCAGGCGACAATACGAATACCGTACCGCTCAGATAGAAATTTCTCGGCAATAGCACCACCCGCCACCCGGGCAACCGTCTCCCGAGCGCTAGCGCGCCCCCCTCCACTCGATGCCACCACACCATATTTGACTCGATACGTGAAATCCGCATGAGAAGGTCGCGGAATATCCGCTATGTTTGCATAGTCCGCAGGACGCCGGTCGTGATTGTCCACTAAAACGGTAATCGCCCCCCCCAGCGTGACCCCACGCTCGACCCCCGATACAATCCGGGCCACATCCGATTCTGCACGGGCGGAGGCCAGCGGACTCCGGCCAGGGCGACGCCGGTCAAGCTGTTGCTGGAGATCGCTCGCGGTGAGAGGAATCCCGGCAGGGCATCCGTCTACAACAGCCCCCACACAGGGGCCATGCGACTCACCGAACGTGGTCAACACAAAACGGTAGCCAAGACGATTAAACACGTATGCACCTCTCCGTCTTTGTTGTGCCGGCAGCATATACAACCGGACCGACAATACAAGCCCGAATGCCCACCCGTTCCCTGAACGCACAGGGACGTTTCGGACTAGGCTCAACATTTCACGTGTTCTGGCGTCCGTCGCAAACACCGCGCCGCCCACACGCATCCCAACCCAAATTATCGGGACAGGAGACTGAAAAGTCAGAACCCTATGCGGGAAGGGAGAATCCACGTCGACAGCCTGAGGACGTTAATCAACGCGAATCCCTTGCCATCCGCAAGAAAAACGGTCGCCGGGAATAAGGACATTCGACGTCAGCAACGGAACAGCAGAATCTACCTGCATGACGTGTCTGAGGCCACCCAGGCAGGCCCTTCCCGCATAGAATGACACGCACGGTTTGCTGCGCACGGCATGAAGCAAAACGGGCCGCAGAAAGGCAAACCATGCGAAGGCTGCTCCAGGCAATTCCTTGACGAGATACCTGTCTCTATTTTTCCCCTGTTAGCACTGTGGTTCGTCGTGTTGGCTTTTAGAAGAGCCAGTCAAGGAGAGAAGAGGAACGGGTGGGACTAGTCCCACCCAGAGGCCACGGTAAACATCCTGGCATTGGGAAAAAACCAAGGGGGACCTATGACACCATACCAGAAACAGAACATCGGCAGCCGTTGGAGCTCTATTCGTGATGAGTCCGCCGCGGGACGATCCGAATCGTGTCGAGGACACATGGAAGAATCGGCTCCGACCGCAAGGGAAGGGGCTGCGGAAAGGATTGCTCGAGCCCGAGACGGAAGAACAACGGGAGACGATGAAGGAGGATCAGGGGATTGCTCCGCCAACACGATGACCGGGAGGGATACCGCAATCGGTGTCGGAGCACAAGCCTTGGTGCCGTGTGCCGCTGCGGGTGCCTCGAAGGCACGACCGATGTGCGTACGGTTCACGGTCTTCTACCCCTGTTCGCAGCGTGGGCGTGCGTGATGGGGATGATCTCCTCCTGGAGGCGCACATCGGTGGGATGAGAGGCGGGCTGTGGCCGAACGGCAGGCTACGGCACTGGGGCAGCGCATACAGCGCAGGACGGTGGAGTACCGACCATGCGAGTCTGCTACTGCAGAAACAGAGGACCCTGGACGGAGACAAGGGCGTGGAGGCAAAACGTGCAGAGCGTCTACGGGCCTGTTTAGATACCGGACTGTATCTTCCACCGGATCAATCGGTTGCATCGTCACACGCACAGTAAACGCCACGCCCGGCGCAGGATGCTAGAGAGCTCACCGGCCTTTGCCCAGCCTGATCCTCGTGGGCAGAGAAAACCCTGCAGGCGTTGTGCGCGTGCGGACATGCCCAAGAGCCGCAGCGAGGGAACGGTCTCAAGACCATCTGGGGCATGGCTTCGCGCACCCCGTTGGATCCGGCACTGCAAACCTTGGATCCGACGCTCCTGTCTGCGTGTCTGCACAGGCTATTCTGCGTGCGATGGGCAGGCAGGCTCCCGTGTGCGGTTTGCCCTGACCATTGCCTGTCAAAAAATGGGAAGACACAACATCGCTTCACTCCCCTCAACCGAATGTCCGCACAATCCTGACAATATCTCTTGATCTGTGATTTTTTCTTGTGGCACCCCCATCTATCCCCTATGATCCCCGCTTCCAACCCTTGCAAAGATCCCATGGGCTGGTTTACCAGGACTAAAAAACCTTCCGAAGTCATTCCTCCCACGGAGGAAGAACTTTGGGTGGTGTGTACCGCGTGCAAAGCCCATATTTACAAGCAGGAATGGGACAAGAACCTCAAAGTTTGCCCTCAATGTGGGTTTCATGACAAACTGACCTGCCAGGAGCGCATTCGTCTTACGCTGGATGAGGGTACTTTCCGCGAGTTTTTTTCGGAGATCAGTGCGTCTGATCCATTGTGTTTCGCCGATGCAACAGAACGCTATGCCGCGAAGATTGAAACGTCCAAGGCCAAAACGGGGTTGAAAGAATCCGTCATCACAGGAATCGGGCGTATTCATGATATCCCCGTGGCCATAGCGGTCATGGATTTCCGGTTTTTGGGGGGAAGCCTCGGAAGCGGTACCGGTGAAAAGATACTTCTCATGGCGGACTATGCGCTTCGCCATCGTCGGCCTTACATCATTTTTTCGGCCTCCGGGGGGGCTCGGATGCAGGAAGGTATCATTTCCCTGATGCAAATGGCCAAAACGTGTGCGGCCATTGCGCGTCTACACCGGGCAGGAGTGGCCTATCTTTCTGTTCTTACTAATCCCACTACTGGCGGAGTATCAGCCAGTTACGCCACGATCGGCGATCTCAATATCGCCGAACCTCAGGCTCTCATTGGATTCGCCGGACGCCGGGTGATTGAACAGACGATCAAACAGCAGCTCCCAGAAGGCTTTCAGACGGCAGAATACTTGCAGGAGCATGGATTCATTGATTGCATTGTTCCGCGAAAAAAGATGAAGGATTTTCTTGCCTCTGTCTTGCGATACTGGAAGCGGCACTAGGCACGTGCTCTGGCCGTCCGAATTCAACAGAATCGCCACAATGGAACTGGATTTTGAAAAATCGCTCATCGAGTTGGACAAAGCCATCGAGGAGATGCGGCTTCAGGCCCAAGCCTCAGGTGTCTCCAAAACGGCCGACTTGACGGCACTGGGACGCAAAAAGGAAGCACTGGCACGGGAAATCTATGCCCATCTGACGCCCTGGCAGATTGTCCAGATCGCACGACACCCAGATCGTCCCCTCATGACCGATTATCTGACTGGTGTCTGTACGGAGTTCATCGAATTGCACGGAGACCGGCTCTTTGGGGATGACCGGAGCATTCTCGGCGGATTGGCTACGTTCGGTGAATATCGGGTGGTCGTTATCGGGCATCGCAAGGGAAAAACAGTTGAGGAAAACGTCGCCTTTAATTTCGGCATGGCAAACCCCGAAGGCTATCGTAAAGCTTTGCGGTTGATGCGGTTAGCAGAAAAATATAGTATCCCCGTGGTCAGCTTTGTGGATACACCCGGAGCCTATCCAGGAGTGGACGCCGAAGCGCGAGGTCAGGCGGAAGCTATAGCACGGAATTTGACCGAAATGGCGATGCTACGGACCCCTATCCTTGTCATCGTAACTGGAGAAGGAGGAAGTGGCGGCGCCCTCGGCATCGGAGTCGGGGATGTAGTCCTCATGCTGGAGTATTCGATCTATTCGGTAATCTCCCCTGAAGGTTGCGCCTCCATCCTTTGGCGCGACGGGAACAAAGCGCCTGAGGCAGCTTCCGCCCTCAAGCTTACTGCACGGGATCTTCTGGCACTCCGAGTCATCGATGAAATTATTCCAGAACCGCCCGGAGGCGCACACAGAAACAGAGAAGCCACCATTTCAGCTGTTCATCACGCCATTCTCCGTCATCTCCGCAGGCTCTCCCATATCTCTCCACACAAACTGACGGCCATCCGCTATGACCGGTATGCTCGCATAGGGCGCTGGAGCGGAAAGCGATAGATACAGCACGGGGAGAAGGCGCAGACGTTCGGACGCCACGCCGTCCCTACAAACTCTCAGAAAAGGAACGAAACAATGCCACGGAAAAGTACACGCGCGGCAGACTCGAAAATCGTGTCAGATCGTAACGGTCGTCACCGTATTCCGTTGCGGATCACCGACACGACGCTTCGCGACGCCCATCAGTCCCTCTGGGCCACCCGGATGCGCACTCGCGATATGCTTGGAATTCTGGACGTCATGGATTCCGCCGGTTTTTATTCACTCGAAGTCTGGGGCGGCGCAACGTTTGACGTGTGTTTGCGGTATCTCCGCGAGAATCCCTGGGAACGTCTTCGCCTCATCAAGAATCATGCCAAGAAAACCCCCTTACAGATGCTGCTTCGCGGCCAGAATATCCTAGGCTACCGAAACTATCCGGACGACCTTCTGGACCGATTTGTGGCCCTCGCCTGCAAAAATGGGAACGACATTTTCCGCATCTTCGATGCGCTTAACGACACCCGGAATCTGGAACAGGCCATCAAGATCGTGAAACGTTACGGAGGGCATGCGCAGGGCACGATTTGTTACACCATCAGCCCGGTTCACACGGTCGAAGCTTTCGTTCGTGTCGCCAAGGAACAGGTCGCCATGGGAATAGATTCCCTCTGCATCAAAGATATGGCAGGCATCCTGTCCCCTATCGCAGCCGAAAGGTTGGTTGCGGCATTGGTGGAAGCCGTCGAGGTCCCAATTCAGGTTCATTCCCATATGACCAGTGGCATGGCAACGGCTGCCTATGTGGAAGCCGTGCGGGCAGGCGCTGGAGCGATCGACTGTTCCATCTCCGTCATGTCTTGCTTTTCTTCACAGCCACCGGTCGAGACTATGTTGGCGATTTTTGAAGAAATGCCCTACCATGCGAATCTCGATCAAGACGCGCTACAAGCGATTTGCGATTATTTCACGGAACTCGCTCCGAAACGCCGGCCTGGCCATCATCCCCTCAATCCCATTGATCCTCAAATTCTTCGGCACCACATCCCCGGCGGCATGATTTCCAACCTGCGCGCACAACTTAAGCAGCAGGACGCACTTGACCGACTCAACGAAGTTCTCGAAGAAGTACCGCGTGTCCGCGCCGATCTCGGTTATCCTCCTCTCGTGACGCCCACCAGCCAAATTGTCGGCGTGCAGGCGGTGATGAACGTTCTATCCGGCGAACGGTACTCGCTGGTGCCGCAGGAAACACGAGACTATGTAAAAGGTTTGTACGGTCGCCCACCGGCTCCCATCGACCCTGCGGTGCAACGTAAGATACTCGGCGATGAAAAAGTTATCGTGCAGAGACCTGCCGACCTTTTGGAGCCTATCCTCCCGAAGGCCACGCGCGACATTCCACCGGAGTATATCAAGGGAGAAGAGGACATCCTCTCCTATTGTCTGTTCCCAGAACAGGCCATGGAATACTTCAAGTGGCGGGAGTTGCCTACGGAAGAGCGACCTTCTCCTCCGGCTGATTTGGAGCTCAAAAGCCAAGAACCGCCGACTCGGAAGGCGGATGAATCCGTTCCCCCTTCTCCGCCCGCACAACCCTTTCTAACCGCAGAGGACTATCGCGAACTGCAGGGGCTGATCAATACGCTCCATAATCTGCACATCACGGAGTTCACGATTCGACGTCAGGACACAAGCCTCACCATCAAATCATCCGGTATCATCACCACCGCTGTTTCAACGCCAACCGCTCCAACTCCGGTAAGCCACGAAGCCGTAGCCGCCCCCAGCGCCTCCCCGCCTGTTCCCGCTCAGCCCTCCCCCTCCCCCCCCGCTGCATCCTCCCCTACTGACGCGCCAACGGCACCGCCTCCGGAACAAACCCTCGTCTCGCCACTCAACGGCACGTTCTACCGCTCATCCGGACCCGGAAAACCTCCTCTAGCCCAGGAGGGACAAGTCGTCGAAGCAGACACTCAGGTGTGTGCCGTGGAGGCCATGAAACTATTCAATCCGATCAAGGCTCCCTGCAAGTGCAAAATTCTCACGTTCCTTGTGGACCATGGCAAGCCTGTAACCAAGGGTCAACCCATAATGGCAATCGAAAAGCTCTAGCCCATGCCCGAGGAAAACGACACCGCTTCCCGCGGCGCAGTCTCTTGTCCACCGGCTGCTCCAACCTCCTGGCTTAGGTGGCCTCCTTTCTTCCTTTCGCGACGCCGACGCGTAAAAAGTTCCATTTGGCGATCCTTTGGCCGAACAAAATCATAGGCCTTGAGGATTCGAAGAGTCTGTAAAACGTCCGAATGTTCGTAATTTTTGGTCACATCCACATGCATGATCAAATCCGCCACAATGGTTTCAAAGGGGAGGATGCCGTCCACACCTCCGCGTTTCAAAATCTTCAAGGTTTTCTCACGCAAGGATGCTGAAGCAGGAAGCCGAGGCACACAGAGTATCTTGGCCAGCGGCTCCGACCCCAGATACTTTCCCGCAAAACGCACAGAGGCCGGATCCGTAAACTGAAGAATCTCAGGGTGATCACGCTCCAACGTTTGCGGGTAGAACGTGTCGCAATGCCATCCCCGGATGGCAACAATACCCCGGGCAATCGTTTTAAGGGTTTCCCGCGTCCAAATCAACTCCGCCGGCATGCGATGTTGCCCGACACGCAGATTCACCACCAAAAAATCCACACCTTCTTCAGGCCGTTTCCGACGTCCACGGGGTGCATATTTGATGGGCTGGATGACTAAATACCCAATCATTTCAAAAAATTCTTTAACCAGCGCCTCATTGACTCCGCTCACAACACGTATCCTCCTGCCACAGGCATTGGCCAAGAGCCCGTCACCACCGCGCATCACGTCGCGTCAGGTCGAACCTTCTTGCGCACCGCCTGCGCATGCTAACCTTTCAGACCATATATATCCCATCTGCCAGACCGGTCAAGCCACTCTGTTTACCCGGACGCACGACAAGTTTTGTCCTTTTCCCCAACGGGTATCGGGCCATCGGCTTTCGCGCCACCCAGCCCCACACATGGGCAGAGGATGTAGGCAAACCGCCTCCCTTTGCGTACAGACAAAGCGTGGCACGCAGGCCCCCACGGAGCAGGCACACAACACCGCCCTTCCCCTCCCCTGTCCATTTGTCCTCTGAACTATCCGGGGATTGTTTCCTTCCCCGCCCTCCAGGTCACAGAACGGCATGTTCGGAGAACCGGCGGATTGAAACACCCGAAGCGCAGGTTAGGGAACGCAGCCCGCACCCGGCGCAACAACTCGGCCATCCCCAGAGGCGACTGCCTCCGGTGACCTATGACGTGTTTCACCCGATCCTCATATACGTCCGGATCAATGTTCAGATTCCGCCATTGAATCATATGCGGCTGCGTCTGCGCCAAAAGCCGCTCCAAACTCCGGAACTCCGCCGGATCATCGGACACACCCGGAAAGCTGAGGTAGTTCAGAGAAACCCAGAGACCGCCGGCTCGAGCGATCCGGAGCGTCTCGACAACATCCCGAAGGGAATAACTACGGCATCGAAAATACGCGGCATAAAGTGCCTCCCGGGCGCTGTTGAGCGATACGCGAATACTGTCAAGTCCCGCTGCCATGAGCCTGGAAACCGCACGGGGATTACTCCCGTTGGTGTTAAGGTGGATGGTCCCCCGACGTGTCTGGCGACGGATGGCACGGATGGCGGCCTCTATTCGCCGGCTGTACAGAAGGGGCTCCCCCTCGCACCCCTGCCCGAAACTCACCATGGCCCCACGCGCGCGTTCCAAATGAGGAACCGCCACGTCGACCATTTCCGCCACGGTAGGAACAAAGCGGATCCGCTCGTGGGATGACGGCACAGAGGCGCCGTGGGGTTGTAAGGAAAGGCATCCCAAGCAAGTCGCGTTGCATCGCGACGCCACCGCGAGGGGCGCTTCCCATCGCTGCAGGAAAAGATTAGCGGCGTTCGCGCAACGATAACGAAGGGCACAAACACGCCCGTGATGCGCCAGCAACCGATTCTGCGGATTCCGCCGCAGCCAGTCTCGGACACGTTGCCGCACCTTCTGCCAATCGATGGTTCGGAGATTGTGTTTGCGGGCATAATCCACTCGGATCGCCGCCACGCATAACCGCCCCTGGAACCAGGCAAGGGCCGCATAACTATAGAAAGGCAAAACCGGAGCACCCGGGGCCCGTTCAAAGGCACATAGGCGAAGCGCTAAATAGCCAGGGGGAAGAAACGCCGCCACCGGTTGATAAGAGCGCCCTATCACGGTGGCCGTCCCGGAACCGTCAAAACCCATAGGATATCGACCGGGCAGATAAAAAAGCTGGCTGCACGCCGGGAGAGCGATCAGCTCCTCAGGGTTCAACGGGTCCACTCTCCCCGTGCTGCGGCCTGCCGCCCAGGTTCCTGGCACGTCAAAAATCCGTCCCCATGAGTCGGCCACAACAACCCGTGGAATATCGCTCACGGCATAGGGCCTTGTATCCTTGGAAGAATGTTGTCCTAGCACACCGGAAAAACCATTTCTCGTGCTGACGCACGCAAGTCATCCCCGTGTCCTGTGGGGGACAGACTTGTACCCATCACCGGCCCGAATGCCTCCGTGGACATCCGGCGACAACAGGCCGGTCATTCGTCGCCTTCCGCTCCTTTTCATCCCTCCCTCGGGCACCCACGATACGCCGGATACCTCGCTCGTCTTTATCCTCGCGTTGTATCATACCTGGGTCGGGTTTGCTGGGCTACGCCTCCGCTCGACCATACCCGCTCCGCCTGCCGTGTAAAACGCGCCACGAGGTCGTCAATCCGCCGTCTCGCCAATCACGCGCGTCACATCTCTGCCGCCGATCACAATTCCCCCAATGGTCAAACGTGCGTTGATCACTGTGCGCGCGTGGCGCATGCCGGCCAATCGCTTTTCAGCCGCTTCACGGGCTTGCCGGTAATCACGGATCCTCGGGGCCACCCGCAGCGTCCAACGGACAGCGCGCCATCAGACTCTGGCGGGGGAATTTCGGTTAGACCGATCTCACGAGTCATGACAGGATCATGTACCGCAAAGGCGGGAGCAAATACCGTTTCGCCGATGACTCAGGAACGCATCCTGATAGGCCAACGCGGCTGCCCGTTTCGGCTAACCAGCCATCCATGTAGCCCAACGGATCGGCCCGAATGGCGCCTCCGATCCATTGGCAGTACGGATTATCCAACGCGCCGGTGCGCAAGGCCGATATACCTTTTCGCAGGTTATCGAGCGCAACGCGTTCGGCCGTACAGGCAATGGGTAGATACTTCTACCAGGCCTTCCCGATGTCTTCAATCGGTAATGTCCGATCCATGCTCCTCCATGACCAGCAGCCCGAGAAGGGTATAGGCGATGTCGTCATCCACCCGACAGGCGCGCCCAGCGTGCCGCCGGCCAAGCGCCCTAGCAACGCGCCTTCAGGCGTTGCATGCGGGCAGGTTGAGACAGCGGTTCATGCGTGTCCTTTTTCCACCTTTTGGGCGCGAATGCCAGAACCCCTTTCTGGAAAACTCCATAGGGCGGGTGCGCCATCGCCACACGCCCCGGCATCGCCGTCAGGGGTGTCGGAACCCCATGGACTGCCGTATGTCGCGCATCCGTTTCAGCACCGCAGCGGCATCGGAAAGATGGGCCTGGTAGCGGCTCACGATCCGCTCCGCAAACCCTGCCGCCCTCCCAAGTTCGACGTAACTCTGCTGCAACGCATCCGTAACAGTTCGCGACAACCGGCCAGCCCGTCGCAACGACGCGCCGTCGGCTGCTACAATGGCGTCAATCGCCTCGTTCGCTCGTGCCATGGCGCTGCGCCATCGTTCGCAAAACCGTCGAACGTCTTCGTCCCGCTCAGCGCCCGGTGCATGCTGATCCAAAAGAGCGCCCAGCGCCCGAAATCGATGCGCCGACTGCACAAATGCTTCGGTATTCCCCAAAACAGCCGCGCCTCCCGATCGACTGTGCCGGCGGCCCATCGCCGCGGGGTCGGCGGAACGTTCCACCGTAAGCTGTGCCATACCCTTGGCAAGATCCGTCAAAAGCTCATGGGTTTTCTCCGTTATACCGCTTACGAGCTGAGCCGTGAGCACCCGTCGTTCCCACGCTGTAAACTCCGCCAGGCTCATGCGTCCCCTACGGGCATCCGCCATAAGTGTGGAAAAGGCCTCGCAGCCAATCCCAAATTTCAACACCGTGGAAGGATCGAGCGTGTAACTGCCATCGTTGAACTGGATGGCCCGGCGCTCCAGATAGGTTGCCACCCCGCCAACACGGCCGTCGGCCGTGAGGATGGGACCTCCGGAATTTCCCGGAGAAATATCCGCCGAGTATTGGATGATCGGGCATCCATCCTCGGTGCGCTTGGCGGCGATATACCCCTTGCTCATAGTCCAATTGTGACCATACGGATGCCCGATGACAAACACAGGGTCACCCACTCGAACCGTCTGGGGATCCGCACATTCGAGGAACTCAAACGTGCCCGCTATCTTCACTAGAAGAAGGTCCTGCTTTAAGGAACACGCGCCTACGAACTGGACGGGAAAACGTCGGCCCTCCCGGGTTTCGATTTCCGCGGCCTCCGCCCCGGAAAGTACGTGTGCGTTGGTCAGCAGCCAGCCATCCCGCGAGAGGAAAAAGCCGGCTCCCTGTCCCCGCGGTGTACGGATCACGACCACCGCACGAGCAGCGCGCTCAACGACCGCCGGACGAATGACGTCGGCGCCGGGAACATCCGAGAGAGGGCGCTCACCGGACCAGGCCCAAGCGGCCAACGCAACCGCCGCAACGAAGGGCCTCTGACGCTTCGCTGTCGCACACTTGCCGTCCTGGGAGAGCCGATACCGGGTGCGAAAGATCGTACGCCTCACCACCTTTCCCTGTGCACCGCCGCATCCCGGTATCGAGTTCGCGCCGCCGGGCGCTCCGCCGGCCAACCCACCGCCACCGCCGAAACCGGAATGATGGAGCCTGGAAGTTGAAACAAGGAGCGTGTGTGAGTCACACGTTCCTCGCGTGGATGGATGCCCAGCCATACGGCCCCTAAACCGAGTAGGCTGGCCGCAAGAAGAAGATTCTCAATGGCCGCACTACAATCTTGAAGAAGATACGAAAGATTCCGGTCGTGCGCGCGATCGAGATCGCCGCAAACCACAATACCAACCGGGGATTCTTGAAGCATCTGGCCATGCGGAAGGCCGACTGCTAGCCGTGCACGCGTTTCAGCATCGCGAACGACAATGAAATGCCACGGATCTTTCGCCACAGCCGAGGGTGCCGCCATGGCCGCTTCAAGAAGATCCTTCACCATGCTTTCGGGCACGTCCCTTTTCTCAAAGCGTCGCACACTGCGGCGCGCGAAAATCGGACGAAGGACCGGATTCATATCCCCTTTCTCCTTTTCCCGTTTATGCCGTTTTGCTCGCCGACACCTCACACACACCGATCGGCACCCTGCTCTTCCTCTGGTGCCCGGGGCGGGAATCGAACCCGCACTCCCCTTGCGGAGAAAGGGATTTTAAGTCCCTTGTGTCTGCCGTTCCACCACCCGGGCTGTCAGACGCTGACTTTCCGCGCCTCCCGCCTCCGGGTTCTCCCTCAGGGAAATCCGAGTGATCCTACTCCGCCGGAGGTTTTGCGCCAAGCACGATTTGAAACCACCCTCGGTACGGAATCTTCTCGGGCGTATGGTCCCTCACAAGGTGTTGCTCCGTGTCATCGGAGACAGGGGATGGGTTTTACCTTGCTTCCGTTGTCCGTATAGGCTAGGCTAGAGTGCGAATGATGGAATCCTCACGGCCCGGGAGGTGGTGTGTGCATACAAATCTGCGCAGAGTTGCGCCTCCATCACGCGGTTTTACTCTGATTGAGCTGCTTGTTGTCATTGCCATTATTTCAATCTTGATGGGGCTTCTCGTTCCCGTCGTCGGGCGCGCCCGGGAATATGCGTATTGTGCACGCTGCCAGTCCAATTTGAAACAGCTCCATCAAGCCGTCATTAACTATGATTCTATCCCTGCCGCTTGCAGTGCCGACTCCCAAAATCCTGACACCGGTCAGTGGAGCAAATCACGTACCGGCTGGATTGACTGGTACGTCCAGCCGTACACCTACACAGGCGACAAGCGCACCTATTGGATGGGCGAGAAGGGAATTGCCTGTATCACCAACGGAACGCTCTATCCCTACGCGCGACACGTGGGTATTTACCTTTGTCCCACCTTCGCGCGCCGTAATGTTTGCGGCCGTTCCGATGCGGTACGTGGCTATGTGATGAACTCGCAGGTCAGCGAGGGAAGCATCATCAGGCGAGACGCCACACGGAGGCTTCTTTTTGCCGACGGCGCCGTGACAAATTACATCGCCGGCATTCGATATGCCGACACGCATTTTCTGGCCACAGGTGGTGCCTCAACCTGGACGTATCAAGGTCCCGGCGAGTATTACCAGAACAGTGATGGAAAATTATACGGCTACAGGGCGAGCCCCCAAAGCTACCCCTGGGAATGCATCGGGCATTACCACAGTGGGTTGGCCAATTGTATTTTTATGGATGGTCACGTGGAAAAGCTCCACCCTTCCAACACGATCGCCATCTGCGCAGGAAATTGGGGCGAATACTAAGGATTCCGTAGACGCGATTACTGGGCGGCCATCTCGCCGATAATCGTAATCAGGGGGACAAACATGGCAATGACGATCGTACCAATGATAAGCGCCAGCAGGATGATCATAACCGGCTCGATAATGGACGTTAGCGCCTCAATCGCCGTATCCACTTCCTCTTCATAGTTGTCGGCAATTTTGATCAGCATTTCCGGCAGCGCCCCTGTCTCCTCCCCTACTTCGACCATACTGACAACCATAGCCGGAAACACACGCGACGCTTCCATGGGCAACGCCATCGTATCGCCCTCCTTGACGCTGTCGTGAATGTGCTGTACAGCTTGGGCGACAACCCGATTGCCAGCGGTATCGCGTACAATATTGAGAGCCTGAAGCACCGAGACGCCCGAACCCATCAGCGTTCCAAGTGTCCGGGTAAACCGGGCAATAGCGGTTTTGCTGAAAAGCGGACCGAAGAGGGGAGATTTCAGCTTGATGGCGTCCAGCGTCAGCCGCCCCTTTTCCGTCCGTCGCCACACGCGCAGCAACACAAAAATTCCCACGATGGTTCCTACGACGGCGTACCAATATTCCACAAATCCTCGGCTGACGCCGATGACGAACTCCGTCAAAGGCGGAAGTTGCTTACCACCCTCTAAAAGGTCGCGGAAGATATTCTCGAATTGGGGAATCACCTTGAGCATGAGAAAGGTCAGGATGACAATGGCAAACAACAGCACCACCACGGGATAAACCATGGCGCTCTTCACCCGGTTTTTGACCCGTTCGGCTTTCTCCATGAAGTCGGCCAGTCTCAACAGCACAACCTCCAGCGCGCCTCCGGCCTCGCCGGCCTTCACCATATTAACAAATAGGTTATCGAAGATTCTCGGATACTGGGCAAGTGCCTCCGAAAAGGTGCTGCCACCCTCCACGGCCTCTCCAATACCGCTCAAGGCATCACGGAGAGTCGGATTCTTCTCCTGCTTGAGGAGAATACGAAGTCCGCGCAACAAAGGAAGCCCCGCATCCACAAGGGTGGCAAGCTGTCGGGTGAAAACCATCAACTGCTTCGGTTTGACGCGTGGGCGCAGAAACGCAGGCAACCGGATCTCCCGGCGCAAGCCTTTGGCCTCCACTTGCGCCCTGACAGTGGCCACAGGTTTCCCGTCCGCACCGATTTCGTTGATTTTGGTGGGGAAAAAACCCTTCGACCGGATGGCGGACAGCGCCTGCGTTTGATTCTCGGCGTCTATCCCCCCCTGGATCTCTACCCCCTTAGCGTCCAACGCCACATAACGAAACCGGGCCATGGTGTGCCACCTCCATCCCAGACCGCCTACCGCCGCCTGAAGTTATCGCGAAGACGCTGTCTCCTCCTTCGGCTTTTTTCTCCTGTCCAGAGCCGCGATGCCAACCCACTCCACCAAAACCATCGGTGCCTGATCGCTGTATCGTTTCCCCACCTTGACAATCCGCGTGTAGCCGCCATTCCGCCCTGTCAGTTGAGGCGCGATGGTGTCACACAATGCCTTTACGGATTCTGGATCCCGAATGCGAGCACAGATTTGCCGCCGAGACGCCAGCGTCCCCCGTCGCGCCAAAGTCACCAGTTTTTCCGCCAGGCGGCACGCCTCGCGCGCTTTGGGGAGCGTCGTCCGAATCCGCTTATCCCGAATCAGGGCACGGCAAAGAGAGGCCAGCAAGGCCTTGCGGTGGCTGATCGTACGGCCCAGTTTCTTGTCCCGTTTTCGATGCCGCATGACGGGCCCCTTCTCGCTGTTTTTATAAATCCGTGCCCCGGGGAGCCTCTTCCAGAAGGCCATGGTCAAACGTCATGCCTAGCGTCAATCCCAAAGAAGCCAGCTTCGTCTTGATCTCGTTGAGGGACTTCTTTCCGAAATTGCGGTACTTGAGCATCTCGGCTTCTGTTTTCTGGGCCAGCTGTCCCACGGTGGTAATGTTGGCATTGTTCAGACAGTTGGCCGCGCGCACACTGAGTTCGATCTCGTTCACACTCATATTGAGTTTCTTGCGCAATTCTTCGATCTCCGCATCCTCGCGTCTCTCCGCCTCCTCAAACTCCACGATCGTTTCGTCCAGGCTCACAAACGGGTGCAAATGATGGCGGAGAATGGCCGCAGAGACCGTCAAGGCATGATCGGCCGTAACGCGACCATCGGTCCAAATTTCCAATACGAGACGGTCATAGTCCGTGCGTTGGCCGACACGCGTGTTTTCCACGGAAAAGTTGACCCGGCGCACGGGCGAAAAAACCGCGTCAATCGGGATCAAACCGATTTCCTCGCTGCCGGGTTTGTCCCACTCCGCCACCTTGAATCCCCGGCCCAGAGTCGCTTCCATTTCGATCTCCAGTTCACCATCCGCCATCAGCGTTGCCACATGCTGGTCGGGATTCAAAATCTCCACGGTTTCATTCGCTTCAATATCCCCCGCCGTGACGTCACACGGCCCGCGACGTTTCAGGCGAAGCCTCTGCGGCTCACGGACATAACTCCGCAACAGAACGCGTTTGAGATTGAGAATAATATCGGTGGCGTCTTCCACCACACCGGGAAGCGTGCAGAACTCATGCGGGGCACCCGTGATACGCGCCGATGTAATCGCCATTCCCTCAATGGAGGAAAGCAACACACGTCGCAAGGAATTGCCTATCGTGCGTCCGTATCCCGCTTCCAGGGGCTCGCCCACATATTTTCCATAGGTTCCATCTGCACTCGCCTCTATCCTGGCGATCCTCTTCGGCATTTCAAACCGACTGATCCTGACCGGCATCCGTCCGTCCTTTCCAAGACCTCGCTCCGGCCAACAGAACCGGGCAACTCTATTGCTCACTTCGAGTAGAATTCCACAATCATTTGTTCATTGACAACCGGCGCAATCTCTTCCCGTGTAGGAGCCCGGAGCACTTCCCCCGAAAACGTCTTTCCATCCCGTGTCAACCAAGCCGGGACCGGACGGTTCTCCGTGACTTCCAAGGCCCGGCTCGCAAGCGCGCGGCTTTCCGGGTAGTCCTTGACCAGAACGGTGGCTCCGGGGCGCAGCACCATAGAAGGAATGGTAGCACTATGCCCATCGACGAGAATATGGCGGTGGGTGACCATCTGCCGGGCGGCCCGACGGGACAACGCCCATCCCAGACGGAACACAATGTTGTCCAGCCGCATCTCGAGCAATTGCAGGAGGTACTCGCCGGTGACGCCCCGACGTTTGAGGGCTCGCTCAAAAAATAACCGGAACTGCCGTTCCTGAAGGCCGTATTGCCGTCGCAACCGCTGCTTCTCTCGCAGCTGCATGCCGTAATCCGAGAGCTTCCGGCGATGAACACTGCCATGCATGCCGGGTGCCGGACGCCCGGTATCAATCGGGCACTTCGCCATGCCGCAGCGGGTCCCTTTCAGGAAAAGCTTTATGCCTTCACGTCGGCATAAACGGCAAACCGGACCTGTGTACCTGCCCATACGCTACACCCGTCTCCTTTTCCGCGGCCGACACCCATTGTGCGGAACCGGCGTCACATCGCGAATGACCGTGATGTTCAATCCCGCCGCTTGAAGCGCACGGATCGCCGATTCCCGACCGGCTCCGGCACCCTGAACCTGAACCTCCACGTCCCGCATGCCACGCGCCGACACCTGGCGCGCCACATCCTGCCCCACCACCGTTGCCGCAAAAGCTGTGCTTTTTCTGGACCCTTTGAAACCGGCGCGACCTGCGCTGCTCCACGCCACAACATTGCCGTGAGGATCGGATATCGTAATAATCGTGTTGTTGAAGGTGGCCCGAATATGAGCGATCCCTGAACTGGTCGCCCGCAATCGCCGTTTACCTTTTGGCCCTCCCCCTGCCTTAGAATCGGGGGCCTTGCTTTCTTCTCCCGCTACGAGCGCCTCAGCGGCGGATTCTGTTCCGGGCTCCTCCGCCGCAACGGATTCCGAGGTTCGTTTTTCCGACGGATTGCCAGAGGAAGGTCCCTTCCCTCTTGTTTTAGGAGATGCCGATAGGCCACGGGAAGAACGAACATCCCGCGTCCCCTCCGGGCTGCCACCCGCCGCTTGGGGGCGGGAGGATTTTTCAACCGCCTTCTCGCTTCCCGATTGGCCGGATGGTACGGCTTTCTCTTCCGAATCGCTTCCCATACCTTTTGTTCCTCACACGTGATTCGCAGCACACCGCCGCTATCCGAGGCACAGCGCCCCCACCAGAGTCTATTTCGTCATCCGCCTCCGGCTTCCTTCCGTATCGCCTTCCTTGCCTCCTTATCCCGTATCACGCCAACGGTTCGCCGCGGCCCCTTGCGTGTTCGGGCATTCGTGCTCGTTCTTTGACCGCGGACCGGAAGGCCACGCCGATGCCGCAACCCCCGATAACACCCTATGCTGACCAAGCGGCGAATGTTTTGCGCCACTTCCCGTCGCAGGTCGCCTTCCAAGCGGTATTTCTGCATGGCCGCAACCAGGTTCCGCAACTCCTCCGGGGTCAAATCATCCGCTCGTTTTCCTCCCGGCACACCGGTCTCTTGGACAAGACGTTTCGCGCGCGTCGGGCCGATTCCGTAAATGTAGCGCAGAGCATACTCTATCGGTTTCTTCCCGGGAATATCCACACCCAACAGCCGAGGCATACACAATCTCCTATGCCTGTCTCTGCTTATGCCGAGGATTTGTGCAGCGGACCCGCACCACGCCGCGTCGCCGCACGATTTGGCACCGTTCGCACACACGCTTGACGGAACTTCGAACTTTCATCGTTTCTCTGCCACGTTCTGGTGATGGCACCGACCCTCGCACCCGCCGACCGGCACAAACGGCCGTGCACTATACACCGCTCCGTCTCTCGGGTCTAGCACAAAAGGGCACTCCGTGTTCTAAAGAGTCAGGATTTCCGCGGGCCCCTCGCGGATGGCGATCATATGCTCAAAATGTGCCGAGTATTTGCCGTCACACGTCACCACGGTCCATTGATCCTCCAAAATAGTCACATCGGAACTCCCCAGATTGAACATGGGTTCCAAGCAAAGTGTCATCCCGGGTTTCAATACCGCGCCCCGTCCGGCCGGACCGAAATTGGGCACTTCGGGGCTTTCATGCATATTTCGGCCAATCCCATGACCGACAAACTTTCGAACGGTCGAGCAACCGGATCGGATCGCCTCCTGTTCGATGGCGTGGGAAATATCCCCCACGTGACGCCCCGCCACAGCCACCCGAATCCCGGCATACAGGGCGCGCTCCGCGGCGCGCACCAATTTAATCACCTGCTGATCCGAAACACCCACCATAACCGTTGTGGCGGTGTCGCCGATGTAGCCGTTCAATTTCACACCGACATCTAAGCTCACAATATCGCCCCGTTTGATTTCCCGGGGTCCCGGTATTCCGTGCACCACGACGTCGTTGACAGAAACGCAGATGTGCCCCGGAAAACCGCGGTACCCCAAAAACGCACTTTCCGCTCCATACGCGCGCATCAACTGTACGGCGTACGCTTCCAAGTCTGCCGTCGTGATCCCGGGAGCCACCACTTTGGCGACCTCATCGCGAATCCGGGCTGCAACCCTGCCGCTTGCCCGAAGGCCTTCCAAATCACATTCGTCCTTCAGGACAATCATCGTCACTGGCGCGGCCTACGCCGTTGAGGCCCCCATATGCTCCGGTGGACCGCATAGGCGTCCCTCATCGTCGCCCTCGAATGCGTCTGCCCCGGCTGAGAAAACCGTCATAGTGTCGCATGAGCAGATGGGATTCGATCTGCCGCATGGTCTCCAGCGCCACCCCGACGACGATGAGTAGGCTCGTGCCGCCAAAAAAGGAGGCCACCAACCAGGGCACGCGAAAATGTGTCGCCATGATGGAAGGAATAACGGCAATGATGGTGAGAAACAACGCACCGGCAAACGTGATGCGGGTCATGGCCTTGTCCAAAAAATCCGCCGTCGGCCGGCCCGGACGAATGCCGGGCACATACCCACCCGTTCGTTTGAGGTCGTCGGCAATCTGCAACGGGTTGAACTGCGTCGCAACCCAAAAGTAGGAGAAAAAGAGGATGAGCCCTCCGTAGAACAAAAGATAGATTCCCGTTTCACGGCTCAACGCGGACGCCACACGGCCGCACCATGTCCAGGATCGCGGCGCTCGGCTCAACACCATGACCGGAAACTGCAAGAGAGCCGCCGCGAAAATGACGGGCATGACCCCCGAATAGTTCACCCGCAACGGCATATACGTGTTCATGCCTTCATAGACCTTACGGCCCACAATCCGTCGTGTGGTGTGAATGGGGATACGCCGCTGGCCTTGCGTGAGCGCAATGGTTCCCGCTGTAACCAGAAGGAACATCCCCACCAGACCGATCAGATGGAAAAGAGAAAACTGTATCGCTCCTCCCACTCGTTCGAACATCCCCCCAATGGAATAGATGGCGTCCGGCAAACGGCTGATAATGCCGACCGTGATGATGAGGGAGATACCATTCCCCACTCCATACTCCGTTATTTGTTCCCCCAACCACATGATCAGCATGGAACCTGTTGTCAACGTCAGAATCGCCATCAATCGGAAGCCCCATCCAGGATGAGCAACAATCCTTCCCGGTAATCCTAAGGAACCCGGATTTTCTAACGTGAACGCCATCGCAAGGCCCTGAATGCAACAGATTCCGATCGTCAAATAACGCCCATACTGCGTCAGTTTCTGGCGACCGACTTCTCCCTCCCGGGCCAGACGCTCCAGAGCCGGCACCATGGCGCTCATAATTTGTAAAATAATCGAGGCGCTGATGTAGGTCATGATGCCAAGAGAACCTACCGCACAACGCCGGAGCGCCCCTCCCGAAAAGAGATCGATCAACCCAAGAAACCCTCCTCCCACTTCGCTTTCGATCCGTTCGAGGAGGCGTTCCAGTTCCGCAGGGTCAACTCCCGGTATAGGCACCGTATCCACAATGCGGACGATAAAAATCATCCCCAGCGTAAACAGAATACGCTTCCGCAACTCTGGAATTTTGAAGGAATTGATAAAAGCTGCCAGCATTCAACGCCTAATCATTTCGCAGCGGCCCCCCGCTGCCTCGATTTTTACCCGTGCCCCGCTGCTGAACGCATGTGCCTTCACAAGAAGACGGCGCGAAAGAGGGCCCGTTCCTAAAATCTTCACCCGTGTCTGTCGATTCGGGACAAGGCCAACGTGTTGCATCTGTGCAGGGGTCACCTCTGTTCCGTCGTCAAAACAGGACAAATCTCCCACGTTAACCACTGCCACAGGATACCGCACGGGAGGCTTAAAACCCCGCTTGGGCAGACGCCGGATCAGACGCATCTGGCCTCCTTCAAAGCCCGCACGCCGCCGACTGCCTTTCCTGGCCCTCTGCCCCTTGTTCCCTCGACCGGCCGTTTTTCCCCATCCCGAACCTTCGCCGCGGCCCACTCGATGGCGAGAGCGCGTGGAACCCGGAGTTTTCCTCAGATGATGCAATCCCCAGGAAACATTTCCTTTGTTCGGCGCACACATCGTATTCACGCCTCCGCATCCGACGCTATCTTGTCCGCCTCAGGGAAGCATAGCCCGACCAACGCTTTGAAGGTTGCCCGTACGACATTAAGCCGGTTGCTGCTGCCTAAAGACTTGCATAACGCATCGCGAATGCCCGCAGCTTCCAAGACCGCTCGCATTGCGCCCCCGGCAATCACCCCTGTTCCAGGCGAAGCCGGCCGCATCAAAACACGAGCACCGGAGTGTTTGGCGATCACCTCGTGCGGTATCGTCCGGTCGCGCAGGGCCACTCGGATCATCGCTTTTTTGGCTGCCTCCGTGCCTTTCCGAATTGCATCGGCGACTTCATTCGCCTTCCCAAAGCCGTATCCTACCGAGCCGTTCTGATCGCCGACCACCACGACGGCACTGAAACTGAACCGGCGTCCGCCCTTGACAACCTTGGCACACCGATTCACAAACACCACCCGCTCAACCAATTCCGGAACTCCACCCGGCTCGCCCATGGTCACGCATTCTCCTTGCTGGATTCCGAAGACGATGATCGTTGCGAAGCCTCCAACCCCTTGTCTTTCCCCTCTCTCTCGGCCTTGCGGTCAACCGCCTTATCCCCCGAAGAAGCCACGGCTAGCGTTCCGTCCGTTGTTTGCGGCGTCAACACGGCATGGGTCTTCGACACACCTCCCGCCACAAGCGCATCGACGAAGGCCCGGAGCCGTCCGTGATACCTATGCCCCCCACGGTCCACCACCATACGCGTGATTCCCTTGTCGCGCGCTAAAACGGCAACTCGGGCACCCAGCTGGGCGGCTGCGGCGATGCTGTGACCTTCCGCGCGCGTGGTACACGCAGAAAGAAGCGTCACTCCGCGCGTGTCATCAAGGAACTGCACGTATATTCGTCTTCCCGATACCATGACGGCCAATCGGGGCCGCTCCGCTGTTCCGCTAATCTTTTGTCGGATGCGGAGATGTCGACGCCGTCTTGCCTCTGTGCGACTCCTTCGGGTCATTGCGCCAGTCCTATCAGGCGACGGTCTTACCTACCTTTTGTCGGACGCGTTCGCCTCGGTAACGAATGCCTTTACCCTTGTACGGTTCAGCGGGGTAAACATGCCGAAGGCGCGCGGCAACATTTCCCACCAGCACCTTGTCCGCCCCCGACACGCGGATAAGTGTGCCCTGCTCCACGGTAACCGTGATCCCGTCGGGGATCGCATACTCGATGGGGCGAGAAAAACCTAGCGACAACAAAAGGGTTCGGCCACGCATCTCCGCCTTGAATCCTAATCCGTGAATTTCCAGTTCCTTGAAAAAGCCGCGACTGACACCCTGAATCAGATTGGCGACAAGCGTACGCATCAAACCATGCTGGCTAGTCCGTTCCCACGCATCATCCTTTCGGGTCACGCGCACCTGTCTATTCTCCACGGAAACCATAATTCCGGGCGGTATCCTCTGCGAAAGCTCTCCCAACGGCCCCTTCACGACGACCGTCTGGTCTGTTACCGCGACGGTTACGCCCTCCGGAATGTCCATCGGTTTTTTCCCAATCCGTGACATGGTTTCGATCGTTCCTCACCGCGCACGGCAAAAAGCCTCAGAGGGCCGCACCGTGCTGACTGTCTTCCTTCACCACACGGAACAAATCCACTCGCCGCCCACTTTGTGCCGCCGTGCTTCTTTCCCCGTCATAAGCCCACGGGAGGTGCTGAGAATCGCAAGACCAAGACCTCCGAAAACGCGGGGAATATCCTGCCATCCGACATACCGGCGAAGCCCCGGTCGACTCTCTCGCTTCAACCCACGAATGGCAGATCTCCGTCCCGATACATACCGCAAGTAGATTTTGAGTGTTTTCTTGACGGCGCCCTCGACCACGTAATCGCTGACAAAACCTTCCTTCTTAAGAATACGCGCTATTTCCGCCTTGAGCTGCGAATGCGGCACGGCCACCGCGTTGTGTTCAGCCCGATAGCCGTTGCGCAGGCGTGTCAACATATCCGCAATGGGATCCGATAGGCTCATATCACACGGAACCTCGCTGGTAAAAAAGGTCACCAACTGGCCTTGATCACTCCTGGAATCTGTCCCGCCAACGCCATTTCGCGGAAGCAAATGCGACACAGCTTAAACTTTCTCATGAACGCTCGCCGGCGTCCGCACCGTGCGCAACGGTTGTACCGCCGCACGGTAAACTTTGGCTCACGCTTAGCTTCCGCTATTTGCGACTTTTTGGCCACGGTTATTGCCTCCGAGTACTTCGAGCAAAAGGCATCCCTAAAAACTCTAAGAGACGATGCGCCGCGTGGTCCTGCCGTGCCGAGGTCACAAACGTGATGTCCATCCCCTGGGACCCGCGTGCCGCGCTCGGTTCAATTTCCGGGAAAATATCCATCTCCGCGATGCCCATAGAATAATTTCCGCGTCCGTCAAACGACGAAGGCGATAACCCGCGAAAATCGCGAATACGGGGTAGCGCCGCACTCACAAGGCGATCCAGAAATTCATACATGCGTTTTCCGCGCAACGTCACCTTTGCCCCAATCGGCATGCCCGCACGCAGCTTGAAATTGGAGATACTCTTTCGTGCCCGGGTGACCAACGGTTTCTGCCCTGTTATCATGGCCAAGTCCTGAACCCGTTTGTCAAAAACGGTTTTTTCCACAATTCCGATACCCATATTGACAACGATACAGCGCAGCCTTGGGACACTCATGGGATTGCTCACCCCGAGTTCCCTCATGAGCGCTGGCACAATCTCTTGGCGATATTTTTCAAAAAGCCGAGGCACCATACGGCTAACCCTCAAAAGAATGCCCACATTTGACACACCGGCGAATCCGTCGGTCTCCATCCAAATCGTAACGGATACGCACCCCTTTTTTGCAAACGGGACAGAATGGCTGCACACGAGAAAGGGGCAAGGGATTTTCTTTTTCGACAATTCCGCCCTGAGGCCGCTCCTGGCTCTTGCGAACGGCCTTCTTTACAAGGTTCACGCCTTCCACGATCACACGGTTCTGAGACGACAGGACCTCCAACACCTTTCCTGTCCTACCCCGCGGAACCCCCCGAAGGACAACCACGACATCATTCTTTCTGATGCGATGTAAACCCACCGCCTTACCCTCACAGCACTTCAGGTGCCAAAGAGATAACTTTTACAAAATTCCGATCACGCAATTCCCGCGCCACCGGTCCCAAAATTCTCGAGCCAATAGGATTTCTCTTCTCATCCAAAAGAATCACCGCATTGTCGTCAAATCGGACATAGGACCCATCCGTGCGGCGAATCGGATGACGGGTGCGGACGACCAAAGCATAGGAGACCTGCCCTTTTTTTACCATGGCATCGGGTTGTGCCTCCTGCACCGAAACTTTGACAACATCCCCGACTCGGGCATATCGTTTTCTCTGCCCCAAAATCCGAAAACAGCGCACCCGCCGGGCACCGCTGTTGTCTGCCACCCTCAGTTCTGTTCGTTCTGCAATCATGCGCCCGTAACCTCCGGCCGCTCCGGGGGGGCGACTGTTTCAGATTCCACAGGTTCAGAGGCCCTTCCGCAGGCCAACACCGTGAGGAGTCGCCACCGTTTCAACCGACTCAGGGGCCGGGTCTCCACAATACGAACGCGATCCCCCACCTTGGCCTGGTTCTGTTCGTCATGCGTATGAAACTTACGATAGAAAGTCACCACTTTCTCATAGCGGGGATGCCTGCGCCGCGTTTCCACTTCAACCACAATGGTTTTGTTCCCACTGTGACTGACAACAGTCCCCTCTCGAACCTTGCGGTGCCCCCGCAAACGTTGTTTACGTTCCTCCATGTGCTTTCAACTCCCGTTCGCGAACGATCGTTTTGATTCGCGCCAATTCGCGACGCATCGTGCGCATCAAAAGAGGCTGATCGGTGGCATCTCCAAGACTCTTACGCACCCGGAGGTCAAAGACCTTCCGGCGTGTCTCATCGTGGAGCTGCCGGAGCTCTTCGTCGGTCAATTCGCGAATCTGCCGTGTCTTCATGGCGTTTTCTCAGGCTCCATGTTGCATCACAAGCTGCGTTCGAATCGGCAATTTGGCAGCGGCCATACGCAGAGACTCCTGGGCGATGTCGTGCGGGATGCCTGCCAATTCAAACAGTATCACGCCCGGACGAACCGGCACCACCCACCCCTCGGGGTTGCCCTTGCCTTTCCCCATTCGCGTCTCAAGGGGTTTGCGCGTGATGGGCTTGTGAGGAAAAACGCGAATCCAAAGTTTCCCTTTGCGTTTCATATGCCTATTTATCGCCACTCGACACGCTTCAATCTGGAGGTTCGTGACCCATCCGCGCGAAAGGGCCTTCAATCCGTAGTCTCCGAAGGCAAGCGTGGTTCCTGCGCACGCGTTACCGCGCAGGCTACCCTTCTGCACTTTGCGGTACTTAACCCGCTTGGGCATGAGCGGCATGCGATCCCCTTTCTTCCGACTCCCCAACGGAGGCATCGGCCTTACGGCAAATCCACACTTTCACCCCAATGCGTCCGGCCGTGGTAGCCGCCTCCGCAAAACCATAGTCAATGGCAGCACGGAAGGTGTGAAGGGGAATCTTTCCCTCTTTATGCCACTCCCCACGCGCCAGTTCGGCACCACCGAGCCGACCTCGGGCGTGAATTTTGATTCCGTCCACACCCAAATCCATGGCCGCCTTCAACGCTCGCTTAATCGCTCGCTTCAGCGAAACCCGTCGTTCCAGTTGAAGAGCGATGTTTTCTGCCACAAGTTGCGCACAGGCATCGGGATCCTTCACCTCACGGATGTCCAAGTAAATTTCTTTTCCCGTGATACGGGTCAATTCGTCCCGAAGCCGTTCGATTTCCTGCCCCCTATGGCCGATAACAAATCCTGGTCGTGCCGTGTAAATCGTCACCCGCACGCGGTTGGCATATCGCTCGATGAGAATGTCGGGCACCGCAGCGTGTTCCAGACGCTTCTTCACCAGGGTTCGGATCAGCCGGTCCTCCGCCAGCAGGTCGCCAAATTCCTTGTTTCGCGCAAACCATCGCGAACGCCACTGCTTTGCGACGGTCACCCGCATACCGATTGGATTTACCTTCTGGCCCAACGTCGATCTCCTTTCCACCCGTCAAGCAGGCCGGTCCGCTTTTGTCCTGGAGTCCGCCGGACGTGCCTTCTTGCCGCCCTTATCGGTCACAACAACCGTGATATGGCTCATACGCCGCACAATCGGTCTTACGCCGCCTCGTGCACGCGGCCAGCCGCGCTTCATCCGTGGCCCTTCATCAACGGCCACACGAGCCACCCAAAGGTTATCGACAGAGGCTTTGGCATTCTTGCGGGCATTCGCCACAGCCGATCTCAACGTTTGACCGATGAGCGTCCCGGCCTTGGTGGCCGCCCATTCAACAATCTGCAAAGCCTCGCCCACGGGACGTCCCTGTAATTTCCTGGCCAAGGGACGCGCTTTGCTGGAAGACAGGCGAACAAATCGGGCCACTGCTTTGACTTCCATGGGATCAACGCCTCTCGTTTTCTTTACTTACTTCAATGCCGTGGCCTTGTCGGTATGGGCACCGTGTTTCCGGAATGTCCGGGTGGGTGCAAACTCGCCCAGACGATGCCCTACCATGTTTTCCGTAATAAAAATCGAAATATGCTGCCGTCCGTTGTGAATGGCCAATGTGTGCCCGACAAACTCAGGCACCACCATGGAACGGCGTGACCACGTACGGATCAGCCGTTTCTCTCCCGATCGGTTAAGCCGTTCTACTTTTTTCAAAAGTTTTGGATCCACATAAGGACCTTTTTTCAACGAACGTGCCATTGTTTACTTTCTCCTAGAAACGATGAACCGGTTGGACGGCTTGTTCCGAGCCCGGGTTTTTCCGCCCTTGGAAAGCTTGCCCCATGGCGACCGCGGATGTCCTCCTCCAGAGGTTCTCCCCTCACCGCCGCCCATGGGATGATCAATCGGATTCATGGCTACCCCTCGCACCGTCGGCCGGATTCCCCTCCACCTTGTTCGGCCCGCCTTACCGCCGGAAACCGCGTTATGATCCGGATTCCCTACCTGACCGACTGTCGCCAGGCAGGCGATCGGCAGCATGCGGATCTCACCCGACGGCAAACGGATATGGGCATAGTTTCCATCCTTCGCCATCAACTGAGCGCCCATACCGGCAGACCGCACGAGAACACCGCCTCGGCCGGGCTCCGTCTCAATATTATGGATCACGGTTCCTAACGGAATGCGTGCCAAGGGGAGCGCGTTGCCAATCAGAGGCTCCGCGGTCTCTCCCGACATCACCGTTGCTCCCACACGCAGTCCGACCGGCGCCAGGATATACCGCTTCTCGCCATCCGCATAGTGTAGAAGAGCGATATCCGCTGAACGATTGGGATCATATTCAATGGCCGCAACACGCGCCGGAATTCCCGCCTTGTCCCGCCGGAAATCAATAACCCGATATCGCCTTTTGTGCCCTCCTCCGCGATGGCGCGTGGTAATCCGCCCCGCTGCGTTTCGCCCCCCCGTGCGCTTTAGGGGACGTAACAAGCGGCGTTCAGGAGCTTTGGCGGTCCGCTCTTCTCCCACAAGCGTGGTCATATACCTCCGGCTGGGAGTGATCGGACGGTAACTCTTCAGTGCCATACGCTATCCCCTAACCTTCTCTGCGCCTATCCGGCACAGACGTCCGTCAACTGAGATCAATTTTGTCACCCGGTTTCAACGTGACGATCGCTCTCTTCCAATCGGATTTCTTGCCCCATGCCATTCGCCGGCTTCGTCGGGGCTTCCCCAAATAGTTCGCGGTGTTAACCTTGAGTACCTTCACCTTAAAAAGTTTTTCCACAGCCCGCTTGATTGCAATCTTATTGGCAAACCGAGAAACTCGGAAAAAATACTTGTTCTGTTTCTCCGCCAGTCCGGATCCCTTTTCTGTGACTTGAATACGTCGAATCAAAGTCTCCACGTCATGCATGGTGATCGTCTCCCCCCGCCCCCTCGGTGGACAATCCCGATCCTATGTTTATCCGATCATGTCCCGCCCCTCCCTCGAAACGCCGTACAAGATGATCCATAGCCTGTCGCGTGACAAGCAAGATCGGATACCGCACAAGTTGATAGACGTTGACGTCAGAGGCTCGAGTCAGTTCCACAGCAGGAAGATTGCGAGCAGCCAATACAACATTGCGATCGGAGCCCTCCGTCACAAGCAGCACAGGCGGCGTGACCCCAACCCCTTTCAGCACAGCGCGTAACAGCTTGGTCTTGGGTTGATCAAGGTGAAGGGCTTCTAAAATTTTTACCTGCCCGGCAGCAATCCTTTCACTGAGGGCACGGCGAAAGGCCAAACGCGCCGCCTTCTTGTTGAGTTTCCGGGCATAGGAACGGGGATGCGGACCAAAAGCCACCCCGCCGCCCCGCCAAACCGGGGACTGGCGATACCCCACGCGCGCGCGCCCTGTACCTTTCTGGCGCCACGGTTTTCGATTACTCCCGGCCACCTCTCCTTTCCGACGTGTCGCGGCTGTTCCCCGGTGGCGGATGGCCAAATAGCTTACAACGGCATCATGAACCGCCTGCGTGCCACGGCGCAGGACCAAGGGAAAACTCACCGCATAGTGGCCTATCACGACACCACTCTGGTTATGTACAGGAAGGCTGTTCATGTCCGAGCCACCTTCTTCTCCTGCTTCCGAGACTTGAAAACCCACACGATGCCTCCCGCCGCACCCGGAACGGCGCCTTTGACCAAGAGGAGATTTTCTTCAGGCCGAATGCCCATAACCTTGAAATTCCTATGCGTTCTATTCACATGTCCCATATGACCTGGCATACGATGCCCCTTGTGAATGCGTCCGGGTTTTGCCCGTTGGCCTATCGACCCCGGGCGCCGATGGGACATGCTCCCATGGGAAGCAGGACCTCCCCCCATACGGTGCCGCTTCACGACGCCTTGAAACCCCCGTCCTTTCGTCGTCGCCCTAATATCCACGTAGGGAACCCTATCAAAAAGGCACACGTTCACCACATCGCCAACCTTCAGATCCTCCTCCCGATCCAGGGCAAATTCGTGAAGGATACGGTGCGGCTGAACCCCTGCCCGCTTGAAGTGCCCCAGTAGGGCCCGTGTCCCACGACTTTCCTTTTGGGGATCGAATCCAAGCTGAACCGCCTCATAGCCATCCCGTGCCTGGATCTTGCGCTGGACAACAACACACGGACCTACTCGAAGAACGGTCACACCGTGGCGGTTTCCCTCCGCATCATACAGCTGCGTCATGCCCAGCTTTTCACCAATCAACCCTTGCATGGCTCTGCCCTTCAAAGTTTGATCGTGATGTCCACACCCGCTGGTAGATTCAATTTCTTCAGTTGGTCCACGGTCTTGGCCGTCGGTTCGAGGATATCCAATAGGCGTTTGTGCGTCCGAATCTCGAATTGATCCATGGATTTTTTGTCGGCATGGGGGCTACGATTCACCGTGTACCGCTCAATCCGTGTTGGCAACGGAACAGGGCCCACCACATGGGCACCGCTTCCCTTTGCGGTCTCGACAATGTCCCGAACCGCCTGATCCAGCACCTTATGGTCATAGGCTTGAAGCCGTATGCGTATACGTTGTCGGTCCATGGTACTCATCGTGTTAGAAGTTGATCGCGGATAGTCGGCGGCACAATTTCGAAAGACTCGGGTTCCATCACATAGCTTGCTCGCCCGTGCGACAGAGAACGCACCGCTGTGGAATAACCGAACAGTTCGGCCAGAGGAACCCCGGCGCGCAGGATGTGAACGTCCCCGCGCGTAGAGATCCCTCGCGTTTTCCCCCGCCGGCCACTCAGATCTCCGAGAATGTCTCCCACGTATTCGCTAGGCGTGACGATTTCCACGCCCATGATCGGTTCCAGGATCTCAGGCCGGGCCTGTACAAACGCTTCCCGGAAAGCCATGAGAGCTGCCGTCCGGAAGGCCAATCCCGTGGAAGCAACCGGATCAAAACGCACGGTTGTAACCTCCACACATGTATCGGAAACTGGGTACCGTGCCACTACACCTGTCATCCAGCCGTCTTTGACTCCTTCTTCAATCGCGCGTTTCCACTCGGAGGGGAGATCCCGGATATCGCATTCCCAACGCAACCGATTCCCTTCTCCCCTGGGGGAAGGAGCCACGCGGAGTGCCACATGGGCCATCTGCCGGCTTCCGGCGATTTCGCGATCAAACGTGTGCATTCCCACCGCCGCCAGGGTCACCGTTTCACGGTACGCCACCGTGGGGGGCCATGTTCGTGGCTCAACCTGAAACTCACGCGCCATCCGGTCCAAGAAAATTTCCAGATGCAGCTCTCCCATTCCGCCCAGAATGGTTTGTCCAGTGTCCGGATCTGTCCGCACCATACAGGTGGGATCTTCGGCCGTCATAGCCGCCAACGCCTCATCCAAACGCTCTTTGTCGGCTCTCGACTTCGGCTCTATGGCCATAAACATAACCGGTTCGGGAAAGCGAATCCGCTGAAATTCGATCTGCGCGTTTTCTGTGCAAAGTGTGTCGCCCGTGGAAAACTCCTTACAGCCCACAACGCCGCCGATATCTCCGGAACAGAGCACGTCGATCTCCTCCCGATCATTCGCATGAAGACGAACCAAGCGGTTGACGCGCTCACGTTTCTGGAGCCGTGGGTTAAACAAGTTCTGCCCCCGGCGCACCCGTCCGCTGTATACCCGCAAGAAGGCCACTCGTCCGGCGTACGGATCCCGTGTCGTCTTGAAAATATAAGCCGCTGTTGGGCCGTAGTCATCCGGCTCCCGCCTCGCCACACGCCCCGTCTTGGGCTCCACGCCTTCCGCAGCCGGAATGTCTAGGGGAGAGGGAAGGAAATCTACGACGGCATCCAAAAGGCATGGAACGCCCTTGTTACGAAGGGATGATCCCGCCAAAACGGGGATTAGAGCCCCCGACACCGTAGCCCGACGCAATCCGGCCACAAGGATCGCGGGAGACACGTCGGGCTCGCGCAAATAGGCTTCTAGCACCTCTTCGTCCCGCTCAGCGATTTGTTCCACCAACTCCGCTCGTCTTCGCTCGCATTCGGAGGCCCATTCCTCAGGAATGGGTTCAGACACCCATACGGCTCCCTGTCGGGCTTCGGGAAAGATCAACGCACGTAGGTGAATGAGATCGAACAGCCCTCGGAAACTCTCTTCTCGCCCCCACGGAATGTGGATCGGCGCAGGACAGCCCTGCAGACGATCACGGATTTCCTGGACAACCCGATCAAAATCCGCCCCCGTTCGATCCATCTTATTCACGAACACAATCCGCGGTATGGCGTACCGGTTAGACTGCCGCCAGACGGTTTCTGATTGGGGCTGCACGCCCCCCACGGCGCAAAGAACCACGACGGCCCCATCCAGCACACGCAGCGAACGCTCGACTTCAACCGTAAAATCCACATGTCCCGGCGTATCGACGATATTGATCTGGTAATCACGCCAAAAGCAGGTTGTCGCTGCGCTCGTAATCGTGATCCCTCGTTCGCGCTCCTGCGGCATCCAATCCATCACCGTCGTGCCTTCATCCACTTCGCCCATCTTATGAATACGTCCCGCATAGAATAGAATGCGCTCCGTGGTAGTAGTCTTTCCAGCATCAATGTGCGCAATGATGCCGATATTGCGCACCTGGGCAAGAGGTCGCAGACGCTCCGGTGCCTCGCGTTTTTTTCCCTCGGTCTTCACGGCCGTCCGTTCCCTAACATCTATACCATACGTTTCCATGGGCGCCAGAAAACCATTACCAGGCATAATGGGCAAACGCTTTGTTGGCCTGCGCCATTTTGTGTGTGTCGTCGCGCTTCTTAATGGCATTGCCCTGGTTATTGTAGGCATCCACCAGTTCCGTGGCCAGTGCCTTGGCCATCGCGACCCCTTTCCGCCCCGCCGAAAAAGCGACCAACCACCGCAAGGCCAATGCCAGTTGTCGATCCCGGTTGACCTCAACCGGAACCTGATACGTGGCCCCACCGACCCGGCGGGATTTTACCTCAACACGCGGTTTCACATTGTCCACCGCGCGAATCAGAACTTCCAGGGGATCGTGTTGTGTTTTCGCCTTAACGTCTTCCAAAGCCTCATAAACAATCCGTTCGGCCACGGATTTTTTGCCACGCCGCATCACGCAGTTGATCAAGCGGGCCACCAACTCGCTATTGAACTTCGGATCAGGAGCCAAAACCCGTTTCTCTGCTCGGCGTCGTCTTCCCATCGCTTACTCCGTTGCGCCGGCGGCTTTTTCCTCCGCCTTCACACCATACTTGGACCGGCTCCGCCGGCGTCCCGTTACGCCAAGGCTGTCAAGCGTTCCCCGGATGATATGGTAACGAACTCCCGGCAGGTCTTTCACACGGCCACCCCGAATCAGTACCACACTGTGTTCCTGAAGGTTATGCCCAACCCCCGGAATATATGCGGTAACCTCATATCCCGTTGTCAACCGCACACGAGCAATTTTCCGCAAAGCGGAATTCGGCTTTTTGGGGGTCATGGTCTTGACATCCACACAAACCCCACGGCGTTGAGGGCACCCGCAAAGAGCCAAAGACTTGCCCTTGTAGCGTGCCGGCCGCCGTCCCTTCCGGACCAGTTGGTTCGTCGTTGGCATCTGTGGTCACTCCTGGCGTCGCACCGCCCACCCACATCCCCGACCGGAAAACGAAAGGGTCCGGTCAGGCCAACAGCTCCTGTAATTTTCGTCCCGCCGCATCTTCCTCCGTTGCCGTTACAGGCTCTTCCTTGATGGGTTCTCCCAGAGGGACAAGTTTCACGGCATGATACATGGCAAATCCGCTTCCCCCAGGAATGCGGTGCCCCATAATCACATTCTCTTTGAACCCGTGCAAGTGGTCGGTACGCCCGAGACTACTGGCCTCTGTCAGCACACGCGTGGTGTCTTGAAACGAAGCCGCCGAAATAAAGCTTTCCGTAGAAAGCGACGCCTTCGTGATACCCAAGAGAACAGGCGTCGCTTCAGCCGGTCGTCGCCCTTCCCCCACCGCCGCCTCATTGACATCCAAAAACGTCTGTTTGGATACCTGTTCTCCCCAAAGGAATTCCGTATCGCCAGGATCCGTAATTCGCACTTTCCGAAGCATTTGACGGATAATAACTTCGATGTGCTTGTCGTTGATCTCGACGCCTTGCAGACGGTAAACCTGTTGCACCTCATTGACTAAGTATTCTTGAAGCTCCTGCGGTCCACAGACTTCCAGAATCTCCTGGGGGACAATCGGCCCTTCGGTCAATTGCTGTCCCTTACGCACCCGGTCCCCCTTGAATACGACAATATGTTTGCCCATCGGGATCAAATGCTCTTCGGTATCACCCGTGACCTCATCGCGAATGATCAGACAGCGGCGTCCGCGCTGATTTGGTCCAAAATCCACAATACCATCAATCCGAGCGATCTCGGCTGCATTCCTGGGCTGACGCGCCTCAAATAGTTCCGCGACCCGCGGCAATCCTCCCACAATATCCCGCGTCTTCGACTCCTTTCGGGGAGTTCGTGCCAACAGATCGCCCGGATACACCCTCTGTCCCTCCTCCACCATCACATGTGCCCCAACAGGCATGCTGTAGAACCCTAAAATCTCTCCTGTATCGGGAGCCTTGATAATAATCTGAGGATGCAGATCCTTTTTAACTTCCAAAATCACCTTCCCGATTTTTCCCGTCGTTTCGTCTACGTCCCGCTTGACAGAAACGTTATCCACAAAATCATGGAACACCACGATACCGGACTGCTCAGCCAGAATGGGCACGCTGTAAGGGTCCCACTTCGCCAACAACTCGCCTTTTTTAATTCTCCCCCCGTTTTCCACAAAAACCTGTGCTCCGATCGATGCGGTATACCGCTCCAATTCTCGCCCCATCTCGTCCTGGATGCTGAGCGCCCCGCCTTTATTCAACACCACGTGCCGCCCCTCCTGATTGACGACAACCCGCAGATCGAGGTAACGGACAATACCGGATATCTTCGCCACTACTTCCGGCTCCTTAAAAATAGCACTCGCCGTCCCGCCAATATGGAACGTGCGCAACGTGAGCTGCGTCCCAGGTTCTCCGATGGACTGAGCCGCAATAATTCCCACAGCGGTTCCGACGTCCACAGGGCGCCCGGTCGCCAGATCGCGTCCGTAGCATTTCGCGCAAAGGCCCTGCCGCGACTCACACGTGAGCACGCTACGAATCCGGACCCGATCTATGCCCATTCGCTCGATGGCGTCACACGCTTCTTCGGTTATCTCCTCCCCCGCACGGACCACAGCCGCTCCTGTGGTCGGGTCAAGGAGGTCATTCAGGGCCGTTCGTCCCAGAATCCGGGCACGAAGGCTTATTAATTCTTCGTCGCCGCTGACCATCCCCCGCACTTCGACTCCGTTCAGCGTATTGCAATCCTGCTCAACGATCATGACATCCTGAGCGACATCAACCAGTTTGCGGGTCAAGTAGCCGGCATCCGCCGTTTTGAGCGCCGTATCGGCCAGCCCCTTCCGGGCTCCGTGCGTGCTGACAAAATACTCCAGCACGCTCAACCCCTCACGGAAGTTCGCAGTGATCGGCTGCTCAATAATTTCACCGGATGGCTTGGCCATCAACCCGCGCATGCCGGCGAGCTGGCGGATTTGTTGCCGACTCCCCCGGGCTTTGGAATCCACCATCATAAAAATCGGGTTACGCTCCGAGCTTCCCGGATTCTCCTCAAGGGCTCGGTACATCGCCGTGGTCAACTCCTCAGCCGCCTGTGTCCAGATATCCACCACCTTGTTATGCCGTTCGCCGTCGGTGATCACGCCCTGCTGATATTGCCTTTCGACTTCGGACACCTTCTTACCCGCTCGCTCAATGATGGTGCTTTTCTCGGAGGGTATGATCATATCCACCAAGCCTATGGAGATTCCCGCCTGGGTGGCATGATGGAATCCCAGATCCTTCAACTCATCAAGGATGGTCACGAGCTGGGCATGCGGAACCAGCCGGTGGCAATGCCAGATCAAATCGCCCAACATGGCCTTGTTGACCACCCGGTTTACAAACCCTACCCCCCGCGGCAAAATGGCATTGAAAAACACCCTCCCCACGGTGGTCTCAAGCACACGTGTGTCGGAAACTCCGTAGACAGTCGTCCGCTGGTAATCGGGGTTGCGGAAGCGAATGCGCGTGTGAAGCCCCACCGCCCCTTCCTCGTAGGCGAATCGAACCTCATCGGCGTCCGAAAATAGCGGTAGGTGTTCCCCTCTCTCGTGGGGCGGCTGCGGCCTCCGCAACCGGCGGTGGTCATCCTGACTAAGCGACGTGAGGTAGTAGATTCCCAACGCAATATCCTGCGTCGGAGTCATGACCGATCGCCCACTGGAGGGAGAAAAAATGTTGTTCGTGGACATCATCAAAAGACGCGACTCCAACTGCGCTTCGACGGAAAGGGGTACGTGAACCGCCATCTGATCGCCATCGAAATCGGCGTTGAAAGCCGTACAGACCAAAGGATGAATCTGAATCGCTTCCCCCTCGATGAGAACCGGCTCGAAGGCCTGGATACTCAGGCGGTGCAACGTGGGAGCGCGATTGAGCATGACGGTTTTTCCACGCGTCACCTCCTCAAGGACATCCCACACCTCCTCGCCCTGTCGTTCGATCATTTTTTTTGCGCTTCGAACGGTGTGCACAATCCCCCGATCCCGCAGCCGTTTGATAATGAACGGTTCAAACAACACCAGCGCCATCTTTTTCGGGAGGCCACATTGGTTCAGCTTTAATTCCGGGCCCACCACGATAACAGACCGGCCTGAATAGTCTACCCGCTTGCCCAGCAGGTTCTGCCGGAAGCGCCCTCCCTTCCCGCGCAACATGTCGCTCAAGGATTTCAATGGACGGTTCCCCGCCCCCGTAACAGCGCGACCATGCCGTCCATTATCAAATACCGCATCCACCGCTTCCTGGAGCATCCGCTTTTCGTTGCGAATGATGACACTCGGCGTTTTCAACTGCAACAGATTCTTAAGCCGGTTGTTGCGGTTGATCACACGCCGATATAGGTCATTCAGATCCGAGGTAGCAAACCGTCCTCCTTCCAGGGGCACCAGGGGACGCAGCTCCGGCGGAATCACGGGGAGGGCTTCGAGGATCATCCACTCCGGCCGCGAGTTACTGCTGCGGAAACCTTCAACCAACTTCATCCGTTTGGAAAGCTTCTTCCGTGTCTGCTTGTTCCGCGTGTGTTCCATTTCCTTCTGCATCGTTTCCATGAGCGCATCGAGATCCATCTTCCTGAGCACGTCCCGGATCGCTTCCGCGCCCATCTTGGCCACAAAACTATCCCCGTATTTATCCACGGCGTCGCGGTATTCCATCTCGTCCAAAAGCTGCGTGACCATCAGGGGCGTGTCACCGGCGTCCGTCACCATGTAATCCTCGAAATAGAGAACGCGTTCCAATGCGACAGTCGTCATGTCCATCATCAAGCCGATGCGGCTAGGGGTACACTTGAAAAACCAAATATGGGACACAGGAACAGCCAGTTCGATGTGCCCCATCCGTTCCCGACGAACACGCGACACCGTGATCTCGACGCCGCATCGATCACAGATCACCCCTTTATGCTTGATGCGTTTGTATTTACCACAACTGCATTCCCAATCCTTGGTCGGGCCGAAAATCCTCTCGCAGAACAACCCACCTCGCTCCGGTTTGTACGTGCGGTAGTTGATCGTTTCGGGATTCTTCACTTCCCCCCAGCTCCATCCTCGTATGGTCTCCGGAGAAGCCAACATGACACGAAGGGCATGGAACGAGTCCTGCTCCGTCGATCCCAGAATGTTCTCTGTGCCGTATCGGTTCACAGTCTGCCTCCCGCATCCATGGGCTACAGCTTCGGTTCCGATCTTTCGCCGATCAAATGGACGTCCAAACAAAGACCCCGCAGTTCGTTCATCAGCACGTTGAACGATTCCGGCATGCCAGACTCCAAAACATTTTCGCCCTTCACGATCGATTCGTAGATCCGTGTTCGACCGGCCACATCATCACTCTTCACCGTCAGAAGCTCTTGAAGGGCATAGGCCGCTCCGTACGCTTCCAGAGCCCATACTTCCATTTCTCCCAATCGCTGCCCCCCGTATTGCGCCTTTCCACCTAGCGGCTGTTGGGTCACGAGGGAATAGGGACCGACGGCCCGAGCGTGAATCTTATCGCTGACAAGGTGATTCAGCTTCATCATGTAAATCCACCCCACCACCACCCGCTGGGAAAACGGCTCGCCGGTTCGCCCATCGTAGAGGATGGTCTTACCATCCGGCGGAAGGCCTGCCTGGGCCAAAAGCTCCTGAATCGTTTTTTCCGGCACACCCTCAAACACCGGGCTAACCACCTCCATCCCCAGCGCCTTGCACGCGGCGCCCAAATGGGTCTCATACAGCTGACCCAAGTTCATCCGGGAAGGAACGCCCAGCGGGTTCAGAACAATGTCTACTGGCCGACCGTCCGGCAAAAAGGGCATATCCGCCTCGGGTAGGATTTTGGCCACAACACCTTTATTCCCGTGCCGGCCAGACAGTTTGTCGCCCACTGAAAGCCGCTTTTTCGTAACCACATACACCCGGACCTGTTTGATGATCCCCATGTCAATATCGTCGCCACTTTCAATCCGATCCATGATTTCTTCGTGCTCCATATCGAGTTCGGAGAACTTGGCCTTGTACTCGCCAATAATTTCATCGATTTTTATCTGGATCGGGCTCCGTTCGATCTGAATATGGTCACACCGTTGCGCCAACTTGCGCAAAAGCGTCTTGGTAATCTTTCGATTGGCGGGAATGATGATCTCGCCCGATTCGGCATCCAACACATCTAACGGAATCTTCTCGCCCAACAAAATATTACTCAGGGCTTCCGTAATTTCTTCGGTCAATTTGAGCCGCGCTTGTTTATGCTCCTCTTTCAACTGCTTCAACTGCTGACGCCGTTCGGCCGCTGTCGTCTGGCTCGACTTGGAGTCTTTGTGTGCCGTCACTTTCACGTCCATGACAACCCCATAAGTCCCGCTCGGTACCGTGAGCGACGTATCACGCACCTCCGCCGCCTTCTTCCCAAAAATGGCGCGGAGTAAACGTTCTTCAGGAGCCAGCTCCGTCTCGCTCTTGGGCGTGATCTTTCCCACTAAAATGTCGCCTGGGCGGACGGCTGCCCCCACCCGAATCACCCCATCCGGTCCCAGGTTCTTGAGGGCCTCCTCACCGACGTTCGGGATGTCTCGCGTAATTTCCTCTGGCCCCAGCTTGGTGTCCCGGGCCCCCACCTCAAACTGCTGAATGTGCAACGAGGTAAACACCTCTTCCCGAACCAAACGGTCGCTAATTAAAATGGCGTCCTCAAAGTTGTATCCGCTCCACGGCAGAAACGCGACCAGCAGATTCCGGCCAAGGGCCAGCTCACCGTGGCACGTGGCGGGTCCGTCGGCCAGCAAGTCGCCCTTCTTGACCCGATCTCCCACGCGCACAACGGGCTTCTGATTGAAACACGTTCCGGCGTTGGACCGCCGAAACTTCTGCAGCGTGTAGAGTTGGTACGAATCCGGTTTGGCGTTTTTCTCCGGCATCCGACCGTCCGGCGTGACCACAAGGCGATCGGCAGAAACATACGCCACACGCCCTGGGCGCTCCGCGAGAACCATCACGCGAGCATCCCGGGCAACACGTGATTCAATTCCCGTCGCCACAAGAGGCTTTTCCGTTTCCAGCAAAGGGATCGCCTGCCGCATCATGTTGGAGCCCATCAGGGCTCGGTTCGCATCATCATGCTCCAAAAACGGGATCAATCCCGATGCAATGCTCACCACCTGCATGGGGGAAACATCCATCCACTCCACCCGTTCTTTCGGTGCCGTGAGAAACTCGCCCCGATATCGGACGGAAACCGTGTCGCACGCCACACGCCCCTCCTTGTCAAGAGGCGTATTAGCTTGAGCAATCACATAACGCTCTTCCTGATCTGCCGTGAGATACTGGATCGTGTCTGTCACATGCCCGTTGATCACTTTCCGATAAGGGCTCTGCAAAAAACCAAATTCGTTGACCCGCGCATAGATGCTCAAAGAAGAGATCAATCCGATGTTCGGCCCCTCGGGTGTTTCTATGGGGCAGATACGACCGTAATGACTGCTGTGCACGTCCCGAACCTCAAAACCGGCTCGTTCCCGGTTCAATCCGCCGGGACCCAGCGCGCTCAACCGCCTCTTGTGCGCGAGCTCGGCGAGAGGATTGGTTTGATCCATGAACTGGCTCAATTGACTCCGGCCAAAGAAGTCTTGAACCACTGCCGCCAGTGACTTCGAATTCACCAACCGCTGAGGGGTCAACACGCCCGTGGAGGGATCGTACAGCGTCATCCTTTCCTTGATTAACCGCTCGGTTCGGGCTAGCCCCAGACGGCATTGGTGCTCGAGAAGTTCTCCCACCGTCCGAACGCGTCGATTGCCCAGATGATCAATATCATCTATTCCTTCTTTCCCCAACCGGATCAGAATGAGATGCCGGACCGCTTCCACCACGTCCAACTTGTGCAGCACCCGCAGGTCATCCGGAACCTTCCCGGAAAGATCAAATTTTTGATTGATCTTGTACCGTCCCACGCGTCCGAGGTCATAACGACGCGGATCAAAAAATAGACGCTTCAAAAGCTGACGCGCATTCGACGGGGTGACCGGATCGCCCGGGCGCAGTTTTTGGTATATCGCCTTCAACGCATCGTCCGCATCCTGAGTCGGGTCGGCCCGAACACTGTTCAAAAAAAGACCTTCGTCCCAAGACACGTCGAGGACTTCGATAGTTTTTTCGCCCAGTCTCTGAAGCGCCGTCCAGGCGCTTTCGGTAACCGGAGTGTACTTTTTCCCTATCACGCTCTTGGCATCCACATCCACCATGTCTTCCTTAAAAACCAGGTTTTTCCATTCATCACGAGACGGTTTCGTGGTCACATTCAAACGTTTGAACGTGTAAAAAAGCCGAAGCAATTCGTCATCCGTCCCAAAACCCAACGCCCGCAGGAATGTCGTGACCAAAAATTTCCGCCGCCGGCGTTTGCGGTCCAAATAGATCCAAATCAAATCTGAAGCGTCAAACTGAATCTCCTGCCATGAACCTCGATCCGGTATGATCCGCATCGAATACAACACGACGTTATTAGCCTGCAGTGTCTGTTCAGAACAGACGCCCGGCGATCGGTGTAGCTGGCTCACCACAACGCGTTCCGCGCCGTTGATAACAAACGCGCCACTTGCAGTCATCAACGGTATTTCTCCCATGTAGACGCTCTCTTCTCGGACCTCCTCGCCGTCTTTCAAACGGAACGTCACATGCAACGCGGCCGAGTACGTCTGCCCCTCCTCCAGGGCTTCTAGCGGCCCCATTTTGGGTTCGATGAGGTCGTATTTCACAAAATCCAACGCGTACCGCCCGTCATAACTCTCGATTGGGAAAACTTCCTTGAAAACCGCTTGAAGGCCTTCATTCTTCCTCCGCCTGGGATCAACATCTTTCTGCAAAAAGGCCTCATAGGATCGCGTTTGGACTTCGATAAAATCCGGCGGTTCAATCGTGGCATGTAGCTTACCAAAGCTAACTCGTTCTCCCATGACACGGCCCTCTGTCTTGTCCGGCCTTCCCGAATCCACCCGCTGTGGGCGTTACAGGCTTGTGCGCAACCGTCTCAACCGGAAACCCTCGTTTCGGTCACCGAAGCCGTCATTTGATTTCTACCGTAGCGCCGACCGCCACCAATTTCTCCTTTATGGCCTCTGCGTCTTTCCTGGAGACACCTTCCTTCACAGGTTTGGGAGCTCCTTCGACCAGGTCTTTGGCATCTTTCAAACCAAGACCTGTTATAGCCCGCACCTCCTTGATCACGTTGATCTTGTTGGGCCCTACAGCCGTCAACACAACGGTAAATTCTGTCTGCTCGCTTGCCGCCGCAACGGTCCCGCTGGTTTCCGAACCCGTCCCAGACGCGACCGCCGGAACTGTCGCTGAAACCCCCAGACGTTGCTCCAGAACTTTGATCAGCTGTGCCAGTTCCAAAACACTGATGCTTTCAATCCAGCTGACGAACTCTGCCATTTTCCCTTGTGGCATCACTGAGACATCCGCCGTAACCTGATTTTCTTCAGCCATATTTGTCACTCCTGTTTCCGGGCTTTCCGTTCTCAACTTCCGACGGCACCCGCCGTCCGTTTCTTATCCTCCGCAGCCTTCAGCACGCGGAGAAAACGCAACAGAACGCCATGCAGCACACCCGCCAGCCCGGTCATCGGCGCCGCGATACTCCCGAGCATCTTGGCCAGGAGTTCCCGCCGAGGAGGCAGCAGAGCCACCTGCTCTACTTCCGTCGCGGTCAGCACACAGCCGCTCAGGCGACCTCCACGAAAAACTGGCAACCGAAATTCTTCCCGAGCGACGCGTAGGATACGAGCCGCTTCACCCATGTCGCCCGAGCCGACCACCATGGCAAGGGGGCCTTCCATCAGACGCAAAAACGACTCTTCCCACCCCAGAAGCCGAGCGGCGTGGCGGAACACGGCGTTCCCAACAACTTGGAGCCGACTGCCGCACGTGGCCAACCGTTCCCTCAAAAGAGCCATCTGCTGGGCCGTCAGTCCACGGTAATCGACCACAATCACGTACGCAGCATGCTCCAGCCGTTCTCGAACCTCTCGAACCATGGCTTGCTTTTCAGGCCTCATGCAATCCTTCCCAACACGAGAGATTCTCGCTCGCCAGGCTAATCGCCGGCATTCACGCGGAGCCCCACTCCCATCGTCGAACTCACGGTGCAACGTCGAATGTACATCCCTTTAAGCCCTGCCGGTTTTTCCGCTTTGATGGCAGCGATAACCGTCCTGGCGTTCTCGACAAGTTGAGGCACGTCAAAGCTTATCTTTCCAAACGGAACATGGACATTGCCGCCTCGATCCATCCGAAAATCCACCTTCCCGGCCTTGCTCACCTTTACCGCCTGTGCCGTGTCATCTGTAATCGTTCCGGTTTTGGGATTCGGCATCAATCCGCGGGGGCCAAGCACCTTGCCCAGCTTCCGGACTTCCTTCATCGCGTCGGTCGTCGCGATGGCGACGTCAAAATCCGTCCATCCTTTCTGGATTTTCTCGATCAAATCCTCCATGCCCACATAGTCCGCTCCCGCCGCCCGCGCCTCCTCAGCCGCCTGACCACTCGCAAAAACCACGACGCGCACGCGTTTTCCCGTACCGTGAGGGAGGTTGACCGATCCCCTCACAGTCTGCTCCGATCGCTTCGGGTCAAGGCCAAGGCGGAATGCAAGTTCCATCGTCTCGTCGAACTTGGCGATTCGGTGGTTTTTGAGAAAGGCAATCGCCTGTTCCAACTCCAAAACACTTTTCGGAGCTTCTTTCGCCACGTTCCGATATTTTTTCCCGTGTCGACTCATAACCTCGGATCATTCCGGTTTTTCAACGATTTCAATACCCATGCTCCGTGCTGTGCCCTCAATCATGCGAATCGCCCCTTCACGATCCCGTGCATTCAGGTCCTTCTCCTTTATACGCGCAATCTCCTCAAGCTGAGCACGTGCAATTCTCCCGACCTTCTCACGATTCGGCACGCCCGATCCCTTGGCCAACCCCGCCGCTCGCTTCAACAACGAAGCGGCCGGCGGGCTTTTGGTCACAAACGTAAAGGACTTATCCTGGTAAACGGTAATCACGACCGGTATGATCAACCCCGCCTGGCTCTGCGTGGCGGCGTTGAAGGCCTTGCAGAATTCCATGATGTTGACACCCTGTTGCCCTAAAGCAGGCCCCACCGGAGGAGCCGGGTTCGCCTGCCCGGCCGGAATCTGCAGTTTAATTCGGCCTGTTATACGCTTGGCCATACGCTGTACTTTCGAGGACAAGAACCGGCCAAAGCCCGGTTCGGCCTTATACCCGTTCCACCTGCCAATATTCGAGTTCCACAGGTGCTGTTCGCCCGAAAATGGCCACGGCAACCTTCAATTTTCCCCGTTCCGGGTCTACGTCCTCGACAACTCCGTTAAAATTCAAAAAGGGGCCGTCGGTAATCTTAACCGATTCTCCGGGTTCGAATGCCACCTTGGGCTTCACTTTTTCCTTCTTCTCCTCCATCTGGTGGAGGATCTGTTCGATTTCCTCCGGCGTAAGAGGAGTGGGCTTCTCGCCCCCTGCAAAGCGAATGATCCCCGGTATTCCCTGAACAAAAAACCATGTCTTGTCGCGTAACCTCCTGTTCTCATCGTAAAGGGCTAGATGGGCCAGAACATAACCGGGAAAAAATTTTCGCGTTGAGGTTGTCCGCACACCTCTCCTCACCTCCGAAACTTTCTCGGTCGGGACCAAGACATCGCCGATATAGTCTTCCATGCCTTCGGCCTTGCAACGGCGAAGAATCCCTTCTCGAACCTTGTATTCATGACCCGTCAATGTGTGAATCACAAACCATTCCTTTTCCATTGTCTCCACCCTCACACGCGGAACAATCGCTTCGCTAGCCCTACCAGAATACGGTCGGCCACTCCGACATAAATCGCCAGAAGAAAAAGAAAAACAATCACAACCAAAGTCGACTCGGTGAGTTCCCCTCGGCTCGGCCACTCACACCGTCGGGTTTCTTCCAGCACGTCACGCCAAAAAATCCTAAACGCATCCCAGGCTTTCCGCAATCCGATCACAAAACAACTCCGTTGTCATGGGGTAACACGAAGAAGGCAACGGTGACGCATCACCTTCCAGAGCCGACTGGCCTGCCGTCCGTAACCGGGCAGGCCAGGAGGGATTTGAACCCCCAACTTCCGGTTTTGGAGACCGGCGCTCTGCCCGTTGAGCTACTGGCCTTCGGCCCAAAAGGCGATCTATTTCGTCTCCCGGTGCAAGGTCCGCCGTCTGTCAAACCGGCAAAACTTTTTCAACTCCAACCGGTTTGCGGCCTTCCGTTTGTTCTTGGTCGTAACGTAATTCCGACGCTTACACGCGGTACAAGCTAGGATCACCATCTCGCGAGGCATACGGCCCACCTGCCTTTTCGATCATGCGTCTTCGTGTCTCAACCATTTCGTCATTCCAAAATCTTCACGACCGTTCCGGCCCCCACCGTCCGTCCGCCTTCACGAATCGCAAACCGCATGTGCTCCTCCATTGCAACGGTCTGGATAAGCTTCACTTCCATCAGGACGTTGTCACCCGGCATAACCATTTCAACGTCAGCCGGAAGAGTGATATCGCCGGTAACATCCGTCGTTCGAAAATAGAATTGAGGTCGGTATCCTTTAAAGAAGGGCGTGTGGCGCCCCCCTTCCTCCTTGCTTAGAACATAGATTTGGGCCGAAAACCGCGTGTGAGGAGTGATGCTGCCCGGAGCCGCCAAGACCTGGCCCCGTTCCACTTCGTCCTTTTTCGTGCCGCGAAGCAGAACCCCGATGTTATCGCCGGCCTGCCCTTCATCCAGAATCTTGCGAAACATTTCCACACCGGTCGCCGTCGTCTGTTGTGTCGGTCGAAGCCCAACAATCTCCACCGGATCCCCCACCTTGATCTTGCCCCGCTCCACACGGCCCGTCACGACAGTGCCACGGCCTTCGATTGAGAAGACATCTTCGATGGGCATGAGAAAGGGTTGGTCAAGAGGTCGCTGCGGCTCTGGAATGTACGCATCCAACGCGTCAAGAAGTTTGGCAATACAGGCGGCCGCCGGATCATCCGGGGAGTTCACTTTGGAGGCGGCCAAGGCATCGCCTCGAATGATAGGAATTTCGTCGCCAGGAAACTCGTACTTCGAGAGAAGTTCCCGGACCTCCATCTCAACCAAATCCAGCAGCTCCGGATCGTCGACTAAGTCCACCTTGTTCAAAAAAACCACCAGACTGGGTACTCCCACCTGGCGAGCCAAGAGAATGTGCTCGCGCGTCTGCGGCATGGGGCCGTCCGCCGCGCTAACGACTAGAATGGCTCCATCCATCTGGGCGGCGCCTGTGATCATGTTCTTCACGTAATCGGCATGCCCCGGGCAGTCCACATGAGCGTAGTGGCGTTTTTCCGTGGTATACTCGACGTGCGCAGTGGCAATCGTGAGGATCTTGGTCGGATCTCGGCGTCCCGCTTTCTCCGACGCCTTAGCCACCTCGTCGTAGGAGAGGTAGTTCGCCAGCTTTTTCAACGATTGAACCTTCGTGATCGCTGCCGTCAGCGTCGTTTTCCCGTGATCCACGTGCCCGATCGTGCCCACGTTCACATGTGGTTTCGTCCGTTCGAACTTTTCCTTTGCCATAGTTCTGCCCTCGCCTTACTGTTTACCGATCCGCCCATACAAGGTCTCGTCCGGGTACCGTGAACCTTCTCTTATCCCGGAGCCCATGAGCGGGATTGAACCGCTGACCTCATCCTTACCAAGGATGTGCTCTGCCAACTGAGCTACATGGGCACAAAGGCCCCGCAGTACTCTTTAGCCCGAAATGCGACGAAAACATCCTCCGTCGCGAATCGCCGGAAAGCACAGATACCCACGTCCCCTCAGGGCTTCCGCTTGCTGACGCAACGCCAGTGACGCGCAAAAAAACGGGGCAAGTGTAGCAGACACCATGCCAGTGTCAAACTTTTTTGATACATTTTTTTGGTCCCAATGAATTGACGCAAATAAAAACACCGGGGAAAGAAAAAGTAACTCGTTGACTCCCTGAAAGAAAAGGACGCCCAGACAAAGGCATAACAACGATTGAGCAGGCAGACCAGCTAAGAAAAGCTCGCGCGAAGTCCCAATGCCCTCACAGGGCTGCAAGGCGCCCAAGCGGGTCCGCGCACGCACATCCCGATCCGCTGTGTGAGTGTGGGCCGGGGAATGGTACAAGCTATCGGAAAGCCGACACCGTGGATCACAGCAGGGAAAGCGCGGCGCGAGCTTCCCTACGGGCGATCACCTACACGGACCGTGACAGCCAGCTGGGTGGCACAAGCCGCGATCCGGAAGAGGAGTAAAGTCAGGCAGCAGTGCCGGAGATGACGCGGCGGATCGCATGAGAATAATCTCTGCCGATTCTGGGTTTTGGCCGTGGCCATGTCCTTCCGGCTTTCATGGGTTGTGCATTATCCGACGAATCCATGATAAAATGGCGTGATGAATGGATCCTGTTGCATGTCTCATATCCGACGCGTGTGGCGTAACCTGGGTCAAGCCCGGATTTTCCTGTAAAAGTTGGTGAGCATAACCTCCACGGTTTTTCTCCTCTTATGCCGTGAGCTTAACCAAATCAGGATCCTCCCCGGCGGAGTCCGGGTCTACCGCCATGTGTTTCCGACGTTCTTCGATGTAGGGCTTCATCCTTACCCCGCGCCATCCTTCGGAGGCCTCGACGAGGACGGCAAATATGAGCGACAGGCCGCTGACTTCGGAGGAGAAACGCGGGATGATCTTCGTCCGCCGCTTCCCCTCGCCGAAGAGTCGTTCCAAGAGGTTCGCCGCGCGAATCTGGCGGCGATGCAGGAACGGGAATTTCAGCGCCGTGAGGCACTCCTCAAGGTCGCGCTCCAGACACGTCATGGCTTCGGGGAAGGTTTCCCGGTATGCCGCGATGATCGTCCGAGCCGGGGCAAGCCCTTCTTGGTACGTGCGGGCCGTGAAGGCGGCCTGGAGCAGCTTCCTCAACGTCGGCCGGGCCATCGGGGGAAGCGTGTTGATGAGGTTGCGCATCTTGTGGACCTGGCATCGCTGAATCAGACTACCGGACAACTTCTTTTCCACAGCCTTGCGTACGCCGGCATTTCCAGCGATCACCGTCAGCAAAGGGACGTTCAACCCGCGGCGTTTCATATCCTCCAAGGACGCCTCCCAGCAGGCCGTTCTTTCCTTGTCCCCCACGGCCCTGTGCCGCAACACGTTACGCCCATTCCACAGCATCCCGTACGCGCACAGCACGGCCACTTTCCGTTTGTCCTCAGGTCGCAACGTCGGGTAGATGCCATCCAAGAACAGATAGAGCACCTGAAACACGCTCAAATCCCGATTCTGCCATCCCTCGAAGTCGCTTCGCAGGCTCCGGCAGACCTCGTGGATCACACAGCGACCAGTCGCCTCCCCACCCAAGGCTTCCACCCGCGCCTCCTCGATGCCCCGCTGGCTCATCCCTTTGCCGTACAGCAGCGGCTTCCGCTCCACCAGACGCGACGAACGCCTTCCGATCGCCGCCAGCCAGGCCGACTCGAAGGACTCCAGCGTATCGCGCACGTGCGGCACCTGCCGCTCGATGCTCCTCCCCTCGGCTGTGTGAACCTTCCTCGGCTCGTAGCCGTTGCGATAGCCCTGCAGCGTTCCGTCGCCTGGGACCGTTCGTCGCGCCCACAGCCCAGGACGTCCTTCCCCTCCCATTCCATGACGCGCGGCAGAATCATCTATGCTCCGCGTCGCGCCGCTTCGCCCAGCGGATCCCCCAGGAAGTCTAGGACATCACCTTCGCTGCCATTATCGTGCGTGAATGGGGAGAGTTGCAGATTATTTTTAATTCAGTTTTCTTGGCTGATTTCAATTTTTAATGGCAGCCAGTGGAAAAGCGTTAGGTTGCATTCTTGTCACACTGCCCTGCTACATTAGTTAGTATGGAGACGATCTTACTGATGAACGAAGGCGAAACCTTGGTCTTTCCGCTTGTCGTTAGGGAGTCTCACGGACTCTACCGTTCCAAGATCCTAATTGGCAATACAAGAACCTGCTCATGCCCACCCAACCACATAACTTGTCTCACGGCAAAGGAGTGGATCAAGTGCCAACTGGGAGTGTGGCAGTTCGTTTATGAGGGCCGGGACATTCGAGATAAGAACATCCATCCGGCGACATTTCCGATTGCCCTCTCTAAAAGAGTCATTAGTCTCTTTTACACATGAAGGCGAACTTGTCCTTGACCCATTCGTGGGGAGTGGTACGACCCTAGTGGCAGCGCGAAATCTGAATCGAAGTGCGATAGGTTTTGATCTTCAGGAAAAGTATATTGATCTTTGCGTAGAACGACTGTCTTCTAATAACTTGTTCAACCGTGCTCAACAATTAGCCATTCAAGACGATGCGAGAAATATTCCAACCTACTTAGACCCAGAAACGGTCAGTCTGATTTGGACTTTCCCTCCTTATGCTAACCTAGAAAATGTCTCAACAAGTCGAGACGAGACAAACGCAATGAACAGTTTGGCAGGATCGAGCAATATTCGCAAGACCCACGCGATGTGGGCACTATGCCGCTTGAAGAGTACACCAAGGCCATGGGGGACATCTTTGAAGCATTATTGCCTTTGCTACGACTCAAGGGGCATTGTGTTATCAACGTCCCTGATATGTGGTGGGACGATCAGCGTATCACGATTCATGTCGCCCTCATTGAAGAGCTGCGAAAGAGGGGGTATGAACTCAGGAACATCATCATTTGGGACAGAACCAATATTGTGAACAAGATAGGCATATTTGGATGGCCGAGCAACTACATCACAATGGGCACAACGTTCGCGTATCTCTTGGATTTCTGGAGGCCATCAAAGTGAGGTTTTACACCAAAGATGAGTTGATAGAAGCGATCCGTGAAGTTAGCGCAAGGGGCTGGCATAGTAGTCTCAAGAATTACCATAGACACCCGTAACGATGGAGCTGCCGGCAATACTTTAGAGGTGCTGCTTGGGCTTGAGGAAAACAATCTTCCTATTCCCAACATGCGGGAATGGGAACTCAAAGGTCAGTGGTTGCATACAACCTCCTTGGTTACACTAAAGCACATAGAACCTTCCCCCCGAGGTTCCAAGATAGTAGCAACTGTTTTGGTACCGCTGTACGGATGGGAACACAAAGAATCGGGAGGAAAGTATCCGGCCACCGAAAGAAATTTCAGATCAACGACAAGCGCAACAACCTATACAAACCGGGGATTCTGATTGGTCTTGGATAGGAGTCGAGGAAAGCTTTGTTTTGTCTTTGACGCATCTTAATGCTGATAAGGGTGACCCGGAATTGCAAAATGGTTAGAGGCTGTTAGACAACGGGTAGGTCTTGGCTTTCTTAAATCCTCAACCACATTGGGGATTAGATGACCTGCGATATGAGATAGGGACTAAGGTTAAAAACTGCTTTTACGTGATGGCAGACACAAAAGTTGAGGGGGGACATGAGTTCTTCAAGTATGTGAAGCTTTTGGTGTTGTCTGGCTTTTCTTTCGATGGCTTTGTGAAATGTATTGAGGAAGGCGTGGTTCTGGTAGATTTTGGTGCGCGGACGGGCCATAACCGCGGAACAAAATTCAGAATTAGGCAGAATCATTGGCATAGACTATATACGTCGGTTGAGGAAATTTACTTGTGATGAATAGTCGCCTAACCACTCGCTCCAGCCGACTGCTCCCTCGCTCGCTTCGCTCGCTCGGTCGCAGCAGCTGAGATCGGTGCCGTTAGCGCGCTGTATAATCTGAGGTATTCCCTTCGATGGCGTCCCCCCTACCGCTTGGGCCTCTCTCTGCCAGGCACGGATCGGACGATCTGCCGATAGGGGAATGGCTCG
>FWPU01001240.1_pt1 | contig 78205 bp, 68 predicted proteins | sample 2228361 | NCBI WGS metagenome assembly FWPU01 (sample SAMEA103939777, study PRJEB20133) | metagenome | reverse complement strand
CGGGCAGCGCATCGCGATCCGGTGGTGGCCCGGGCTTTCAACGAGGTGGCCGGCCTGCTGGCTCCGCCCCAGAGCCTGATGCGGGCGGGCATCATGTGGCGGGTGCTGCGAGAGAATCTCAGGCACCGCTCAACGCGCTTCCGCTTGGCGCCGCTCCGCTGCGCTTCGCGGCGCAGGTGAAGCGCAAGCCGTTAGGCAGTCGAGATTGACATCGGAGACACTGCGGAATGGCCGAGCCTCAGGATCTGAAAACCGTTCCTGGTTGAGTATGAATAGTACGTCCGCGACGTGTTGGTGCCCACTCAGGAGCGGGTGAGGGCGCTCTTCAAAGAGTGGCATACGCCGCAGTAATGGACTCGCCATCTTGACCGGCAACGCCCCGCGCTTCCATCTCCAATACAGCGGGCTTTCACCAGAATCAAGCGTCCGGAGAGCGTCGTCGCCAAGATCCTTCGCCAGAAGGGATCCTTCCCGGCTGGGATTTCAATCGACTCCGTCCGCCTGATGCGAGATGCCCTTGGCGCGCGGGTCGTGATCCATGTCCTCGCCACCCTTCCGTTGGTAGACCGTGAAATCGGTTCCAATCCAAACCTTGAAGTCTGTCCGGACGACCCGCCGATCGCATACCTGGATGCAAAGGTGTTTTCACGGTCTTCACCGGTTTGAGTACAGTGGTAGCGCGGTCAGAAAGCGCATCAAGTCTCGAACAGACCGAATCGGTCGGGCGGTGGCCCACTTCAGTTTCAGGAGCAGCATCTCTTCATCTCGCATGCCACGCGCACGGCGGAGGGCGGCTGTGATGGTCGTGTTGAGTGACTCGACCACGCCGACGCGAACCTGATGATCACAATAGGCCGCAATGCCGTCGATGTGCTTCAGCAGGAACTCGCCGAGGTGCTCCATCTCGGGCAGGCGTTGCCAGCGCAGGGCCGTGAACCACCCCATCAGGACATTGAGGACGCCGGGCCGAACAGGGCCTGGAGTTCGGCGCGCTTCGACCCGCGTACCGTCTGCCACCGCCGCAACAGCAACCATCGTTTCCCGCGGCCGTGGGCTCGCATGACCGCGCCGGCGCGAAAGAAGTCTTGGCGCCGGACTTCGTCGAGCGCCGCACTGGCGTGCGGCAGCACATGGAACTTGTCGAAGACGATCTCGGCGTGAGGCAAGACCTCGCGGACCACATGGACGTAGGGTCGGTGCATGTCCGTGCAGACGGCCTCGACCGCCGCTCGCTGGCGGGCGTCCAGCCGCTCGTGCAGCAGCGTGCGCAGGCTGTCCTCATTGCGGTCTTGCTGCAGGCCGATCACTTCGCCGCGAGCATCCTCGTCATGTTCCCCGTCACTCTTGTGGCCATCGCCGCCCTGATGAACGGTCTCGTCGTCCGCCGGGTGCACGCGCTCGTGGAGGCCACCGATCGGGTCCGGCGCGGGGACCTCGGGGCGCAGGTGTCGCTCGGCGGCGATGACGAGCTCACGCGGCTCGCGGAGCGGTTCAACGCCATGGCTGCCGCGCTTGCCAGCTCGATCCAGGAGATCGACCGGCAGCGGCGCTACCTCGAGCACGTCATCGACAGCATCGAAGAGCAGGTGCTCGTCGTCGATCGTTCGCTGCACATCGTGACGGCGAACCGGGCATTTCTGAGCGCGACCGGTCTCTGGAAGGGGGCGGTCGTGGGGCAGCCGTGCGCCCGCGTCGGGCATCGCCGAACCCCGGGGGGCACGAGCGCCAGTACGACGTGTTCTGCAGCCCGCTCGTCGACGACCGCGGCGAGGTGGTGCAGGCCAGCGAAGTCCGCCGCGACGTCACGGTGCGTGCGTCGCTCGAGGCGAACCTGCGCCACTCAGAGCGCCTGGCGTCGCTCGGGCTGCTGGCGTCGGGGATCTCGCACGAACTCAACAATCCCCTGGCGCCGATCGCGGCGTGCGCGGACGGCCTGTTTCGGCAGGTGCAGCAAGGCTGCTGCGACACGCCGGAGGGACGGGCGACGGTGCTCGAGTACCTTGACCTCGTCAAGCGCGAGACCATGCGCGCCAAGGCGATCACCGAGCGGCTCTTGATCCTGGCGCGGCCGCCGAGCGGGCGCGCCGAGGTCGTAGAGATGAACCGCGTCGTCGACAACAATCCCGGCATCGAGCCGGGAGACACGAAGAAGATCTTCGAGCCCTTCTACGCCCGCCGGCCCGACGGACAGGGCACCGGGCTCGGATTGTTCATCGCGCAAACCATCGCCCGCGGCCTGCACGGGACGATACGCGTGTCGAGCCGAGTGGGCGAAGGGGCGGCGTTTGTCGTCGAGGTGCCGATCCATGGCGCGCCGGGCGGAGCTCCTCATCGTCGATGACGAGGAGACCTTTCGACAGGTGCTGGTGCGCGAGCTCGAGGCGCGCGGCTACTCCGTGGCGGCGGTCGGCATGGGCGAGACCGCGCTCGAGCGCATCCGCTGCGAGAGCTTCGAGGTCGTGCTCCTCGACCTGAAGCTGCCGGGGGTCGACGGCCTTGGCGTCCTCGAGTCGGTGCGCGAGCTGGCGCCGTGGACGCAAGTGGTGGTCCTGACGGGCCACGGCCGGCTCGACACGGCGATCCGCGCCATGAAGCTGGGCGCGTGCGACTATCTGACCAAGCCGTTTCCGTTCGACGAGCTGGAAGCGGTCATCCAGAAAGCGCGGGAGAAACGCGCCCTCGAGCAAGAGAACACCGCCCTCAAGCAGGAGCTGGCGCGGCGAGAGCGCTTCAGCGAGTTCGTCGGCCGCAGCCCCGCTCTCCGCGAGGTCCTCGACCTCATCGCGCGCGTGGCCGTGACCGACAGCACCGTCTTGCTGACCGGGGAGAGCGGCGTGGGCAAGGAGCTCGCCGCGCGGGCGATCCATCGGATGAGCCCGCGCAGTCGGCAGCCGTTCGTGGTCGTCGACTGCTCGGCGCTCCACGAGGAGCTGCTGCAGAGCGAGCTCTTCGGGCACGAGAAGGGCGCCTTCACCGGCGCGCACGCGATGAAGCGCGGCCTGCTCGAGGTGGCCGACGGCGGCACGGTCTTCCTGGACGAGATCGGCGAGTTCAGCCTGCCCCTCCAGGCCAAGCTGCTGCGCGTCATCGAGACCGGCACGTTCCGCCGGGTCGGCGGCCTGCGCGACCTCGTCGTGGATGTCCGCGTCATCGCGGCGACCAACCGCGACCTGCCGCGCATGGTCGAGCAGGGCCAGTTCCGGGAGGATCTCTTCTACCGCATCAACGTGTTCTCGATCGTCCTGCCGCCGCTCCGCCTCCGCGAGCGGCGACAAGGCGTGCGAGCTGGATTCCCGACGGCCCCGAGCCTCCCCTGTTCGCGCGGAGGGGACACACGGCGCGGGGCAGGGTGGGCCCAACCGGTGCTATTCTCTGAGCCGGGGGATCCGGAGCACCCTGATGATGAGACTGTCGAGACGTCTGGCCGCGCTGGGCGGCGCGATGGCGGCGGTCGGCGCCCTCGGCGCGGGATTGCGGGAGCCGGGGTCGCAGGCCGTGTCCCCTCGAGACATGACGATGCCGGGACAGGAGAAAACGCTGGCGGGCCTTGCGCGGGCGCGACCGTTTCCGGACTATCAGGCGTGGTGGTCAATGGGCCCGCAGCTCTCGACGTTCCTCTCCGAGGCCATCGTCCCCGAGTGGTTGGCGCTTGCGGGAAACCCCGGCAATCTGGAGCCGGTCCGGCGCAGCACCCGGGAGTACATCGAGGCCGTCTACCGCCGGGCGGCGCGGGCGTCGTTGGCCGATGCCTTCGTGAGTCGGCGCTGGACGCCGCCCTTGCAGTCCGGCGAGCTCGACGCGCTCTCCTACGCATTCTTCCGCTCGGCCTTCGAGATCCTGGCGCGCCAGCGCGAGCGAGCGAATCGGCCGCTCGAGGTCGAGCGGCGGCTGTTCACCCAGCGCGTCGGCCGGAGATTCTTCGACCGACTCGCCGATCATCTGCACCTCGCGCTTCCCTCACGTTTGGACGATGACGCCAGCTTCGCCCGGCTCAAAGGCGCCATCGACCGCGTCCTGCAGTTCTTGAGAGAACAGGGTTACGTCCGAACCCATGCCGCCTTCAGGTTCGATGTCCGCGCCACGCGGAAGAACGGAGATGTCGTGCAGCCCGCGGGGGCGTTCCTCGAGCGGCTGACCCGCCAGGGGACGGCGTACGCCGTGTACGAGATGGGGCACCCCGTGATCCTGCCGTCGGCAGTCTACCTGTTCGAGCTGGTTGGCGAGGCGCAGCATCACTCGTCGCGCACCATCGAAGAGTTGTTCGCCCGCGTCGGCTGCGAGGCTCGAGAAGTGGCGGACTTCGACCCCCGCGGGTATCCGCCGGATCTGGTGGTCGAGCTCTGGGAGATTCGGCGCCGCGTTACCGCAGGCTGAGCATGTAGTCGACGAGCGCGGCGAGGTCCGTGTCCGAGAGCGGATAGTTCGGATGAGCGAGTGCGGCGAGATCGCCCGTGGGTCGCGAAAGTGTGCCGTCAGCCATTCGCGACTGCGCTCGGCGCCGACGCGGCTCAGGTCCGGCCCGAGGTGGCCGCCCCGGCCATTCACCGAGTGGCAGTAGTAACAGCGCATCTCGACGTACAGCGCGGCGCCCGCGGCGCCCGCCACCCGCGCCCGTCCCGACGCTGCTCGCGAGCCCTGGCGTGAGCCGGGGTCAGGACACCGCCCACGAAGGCGGAGTACGACACCAGCTCCCGGAGCCCCGGGAAGTACCACGGGGCCTTGGCAGGGTTGGGCGGCTGCGCCGGATTCGCCAGCTCCTCGAGCGGCGCGTTGATGAAGACCGCGAGCAGGGTCAGCACGACGAGCACGCCGAGGAGGAGGATCAGTTCGAGCATCAGGAGGCGTAGGTCTTCGTGCTGGAGCGGGGGAAGACGGCGATGGGCTGGCGTTCAGGCGGCATCGGCGCGCTCCTCAGCTTGGGTCGCGGGCCTGGAGAGCCCGCCGTCCTTCCGGATTCGCCAGAAGTGGACGCCGATCAGCACGGTCGCGACGAGCGGCAGGAGCATCACGTGCAGGACGTAGAAGCGCAGCAGCGCGTTCTGCCCGACCTCGTTGCCCCCCAGCAGGAAGTAGCGCAGCCGCGGGCCGACCACCGGCGTCTGGCTCGCGATGCTCGTGCCGACGGTGATGGCCCAGAAGGCGAGCTGATCCCAAGGCAGCAGATACCCGGTGAAGCTGAGCAGGAACGTCACGACCAGCAGTACCCCCACGACCCAGTTGAACTCGCGGGGTGGCTCGTAGGCGCCGGTGTAGGACACGCGGCACATGTGCAGGAAGACGACGGCGACCATGCCGTGGGCGGCCCAGCGGTGCAGGTTCCGGAGGAGGAGGCCGAACGACACGACGAACTCGAGGTCCTTCATGTCGTCGTAGGCACGGTCGACCGACGGCACATAGTAGAACATGAGGAACGTCCCGGTAACGACCAGCACCACGAACGGGTAGAAAGCAAGGAGGCCCAGGCCGAACGTAGTGGTCGGTCGCAGCGTGTGCCGGTGGACTTTCACCGGGTGGACGTGGAGAAAGAAGTTGGAAAACACCGCGAGCGACTGATCGAGCGGCGTGTCGGGATACCCGTGCCGGACGATCGACCGCCAGACACGGTTGCCCGCGATCGCTCGTCGGAGTGCGCCGAAGGCCGCGTTCACGACACCCACCTCCCTGACGCCCGAGCGGCCCCGGGCCGAAGCCCGGGTCGCGTCAAGAGGCGAGCACAACCTGTCCGATCACCCGCCAGTCCTTCGGCCCGGCCACCGGGCGGTCGATGGCGCGCGTGACCTCGAGAAACGCCTTGACGTTCTCCCACGGCAGGTAGCTGAGATTGAACGTCAGGTCCGAGTAGTTCGCTGCGCCATTGTTGCGCTCGTACCAGTCGAAGCGCACGATGGGTACGAGCAGGAAACCCGGCCCTGGTCCGCCCTGCGACGCCTCGCGCCGGATCAGGTAGTAGACCTCGGTGTACCAGGCCTTGTTCGTTTCCCGGCCGCCTCGGAAGACATCGTCTCTCGCCCGAACGAACGCCGCGAGCGCGTTGAAGCTCCTGTACCTGGCCTGCAGGTCGAAACCGTAGCGGGTGTAGTCGAGGTCCTCGCTCATACCCGCCACGGTCTAGGTCTGCGCCCCGGTCAGCCGGCCACGCCTGGTTGAGCACCAGCCGTCGGTTCCGCGTGATCCGCCGCATGTTGCTCAGCGTGTCGTACGGATCGGCGGCCAGCGGCGATGCCTCGCCGCCAACGACGTTGAAAAGCTGGTGCGGGTGAATGCCAAAGATGCCGGCGAGCTCGGGTTGGTAGTCCGCTTCATCCTCCATCTCCAGCTGGGCGAAGACCGAGCCGTAGCGGAAGAAGTTGCCGGCCACGAACAGCTCGAGCTCCTGGAGAACCCGCAGCCGGGCGTCCTGTGCCCGGCGTTTGTCGTACGGCCGGCTCTTCATGACGGCGGCGAGCGGCAGGCTCGCAGGCAGCCCGAGGGCTTCGGTGATGTTCTCCACGCCTTCCGGCTCCCCGCGCGCCGTCGTGTAGCCAGCTTCTTTGAACTTTCGACCGTAGTCGGTCAGCGCTGGCTAGACGGTGTGGCACTCGCTGCACTTCAGCTGGTACTGCCGCGCGAACGCCGGTACGGCGCCCACTTCTGCCCCCGAGAGGATCACGCAGAGGACGACCATCCCCCCGGACGAAGCCCAGTGACGAGCCAGTCCGCCTGTTCATGTTGGGCCTCCCTCCCGGCGCCCGCGCGCGAGCGCCGGCGCGTCATCCGTTCAATTGGTAGTCGGGACGCACCCGCCCCAGCGTGTTGACGTACAGTCGCCCATCGGTGGCGAGCGTGATCTCGTACCAGTCGAGCGGGCGCGGCGCCGGTCCGGCGACGACGCGGCCGCTCTCGTTGAAGCGACTCCCGTGCCAAGGGCACTCGTACGCCCGCTCCGCGTCGACCCACCGGACGACGCACCGGAGATGCGGGCAGGTAGCGGCCAGGGCACTCCAGCCCACGCCGAGAAAGGCGCGCCGGCCCAGCGACGGGCGAACAGTCTCAAGCGGCATCCCCGACTTCCTCGACCTCCTCGACGTTCCGCGAGATGACTGGCAGCAGAACGCGCGCGACCGGATGGAGACCTGGGCGGCCGGCATCGACACTGTGTTTGGGGAGCGCGTGAACGCGAGCGCTTCGTACTCGCGAGCGCGAGCGACCGGGCGCCTGTACATCCGCACGCTCGACCCACTGGCCATCGCGACCGTGGCGACGCCGGCGGTGAACTATCCGGACACGTCCAATCGACTCCAGTCGGTGACGAGTTCGCTGCGCTACCGCCTGCGCGAGGATCTGGCGGCGAGGATGGATTACTGGTACGAGCAGTACGACGAGGTCGATTTTGCGAGCGACGTGATGCAGCCGGCCATGACGTCGCTCGACGCGGGCGCGACGCGGTCGCTGTTCCTGGGCGCGCGGCAGCCCGGCTATCGCGCGCACATCGTGTGGTTGACGCTGCAGTACCGCTTCTGACGCGGAGGCCAGGCAAGCTCTGGTCGGGGCCCAGGTCGCGCCAATGACGCTCAAGATTCCGGCGTTCGCGGTCGTCGTGGCGCTCGGTCCTGCGGCGGCGGCCCAGACGACCACCGTCCTGCTGTCGGCGAGCCTGCCCGACACGCCGGTCGCCGGCGCGCGCCTGTTCGTCCAGAAGCGTTGCATCCGGTGTCACTCGCTCGACAGCAGGTCATCCGTCCTGCGCTCAACCAGACCGAGATGGCCCAGCTCCTCGCGTTCCTCACGATGTACCGCGACGACGTGACGGACGTGAGCGACCCGGGCGACTGGGCAGCGGGCCGGGTGGTGTTCGAGGAGAAGGGATGTGCGCGATGCCACCGGGCGGAGGCGAACGTGTGGGAGACGCTTGGCCCGGGCCTCCGGCGCTACCGCGGCCGATTCTCGGCGATCTTTCTGGCCCAGGCCATGTGGAACCACGCGCCCGACAGGGCGCCGGTGATGCGGGCGCGCGGCACGGGGTGGCCCAAGTTCGCGGGGCGTGAAATGGCCGACCTCATCGCCTATCTCTATTTCGTCAACTACGCGACCGTCCGCGTCTCGCCGGCCCGCGGTGAGCGCCTGTTCGCCCAGACGTGCGCGACGTGTCACACCATCGGCATCCGCGGCAGCCGGCGCGAGGGGCCGGACCTCCGCCTGGTGGCCGAGCTCGATGACCCGGTGGCGACCAACGAACGGGCCCGCTTCGGCAAAGCGCACCTGCAGGTCGATCAGTTCTTCGAGAGTGTGATTCGAGGAAACTCGACGCGCTGCTATGCCTTCCAGGCGATGGCACTCGTGACGGGCGTCCTGCTCGCCGGGTCGAGCGGGTCGTACGCGTCGCTCGTCACCAATGGCGTCCTGCTGGCGAAGCTCTTACTCCTGCTGGCTCTGACGGGCCTGTTGTCGGTCGTGCACTTCGGCCTCCAGCCGCGGATCGACCGGCTGCTGGCCGAGGCGCAGGGTGACACGATTCCGCCCGCGCTCTTCGAGCGGATCGCGCCGCTGCGCCTCGCGCGCAAGCGCCTGGCCTCGGTCTGTCTGTTTCTCGTGATCACGGCGGTCATCCTGGGTCTGCAGGTCTACGCACGCTTCCCGCCCGGCGCGACCGTCCTGTTCGTGGCGCTCGCGGGCGCGTTCGCCTGGCGCGTGTAATCCAGCCGCATCCCCTACGGCTGGATTTGAGCGGACTCGAGGGGGCGCCTTCGGGGTTGGTGTCTGGACCGGACGGCGCTAGAATGGCCCCCCATGGCCCGGGAGGTGGACCATGCGCGTCACCCTCAGCGTGATCAAGGCGGATATCGGCAGCGTCGGAGGGCATACCCAGCCGAGCGCCGAGGTGCTGGCGATTGTCCGTGAGCGCGTCGAGCGGGAACGAGGCGGCCTGCTCATCGACAGCCACGTGTGCCACACGGGCGACGACATCGCAATCATCATGACGCACACCAAAGGGCCGAATCATGCGCCCGTGCATCAGGTGGCGTGGGAGGGGTTCAAGGCGGCCACCGAGAAGGCCCGCGCGCAGGGCCTGTACGGCGCAGGCCAGGACCTGCTCAAGGACGCCTTTTCGGGCAACGTGCGGGGCCTCGGGCCGGCCTCGGCCGAGCTCGAGATGGAGGAGCGGCCGAACGAGGCCCTCATCGTGTTCGCCGCGGACAAAACCGAGCCCGGCGCCTACAACCTCCCGCTGTACCTCGCCTTCGCGGACCCGATGTACTCCTCGGGCCTGCTGCTCTCCGAGGAACTCCACGCCGGATTCACGTTTCGCATCATGGACGTCAACTACACGGAGGGCGACCGCGTGATCACCCTCGAGGCGCCGGAGCGCCTCTACGACCTCGCGGCGCTGCTCCGCGACACGCATCGCTACGTGATCGAATCGATCTGGTCGCGGAAGTATCCCCACGAGCAGGCCGCTGCGGTGAGCACGTCTCGCCTCCGGAACATCGCGGGCAAGTATGTCGGCAAAGACGACCCGGTGGCGATCGTGCGCGTGCAGAAGACGTTCCCCGCGACCGAAGAGTTCGGGCCGCCGTTCGCCATCGGCCAGTTCGTCGCGGGCGACACGCGGGGCAGCCACAACCTGCCGCTCATGCCCGTTCCCATCAACACGCCGGCCTCGACGTTCTTCTGCTGCCCGATGGTGTCGGGATTGGCGTTCTCGATGCACGAGGGGCGCCTGGGTCAACCCGTCGACCTCTTCGCCGACCCGTTCTGGCACGCCATCCGCGACCACGTGGCGCAGAAGGCGGTCGAGATGCGACGGCAGGGGTTCTTCGGCGCCGCGATGCTGGACATTTCCGAGCTCGAGTACGGCGGCATCATGGCGCGGCTCCGCCGACTCGACAGCGAGTTCGTCGTCCGCGCCGAGGCGCCGGCGGACGACGAACGATGAGGCGCTCAACCCGCAGGTCCAAGCGCGTCTGACTGGCCGAGTCGAGGCGCCGCGCCGCGGACTCAGCCAGCGCGACCTCGAGGCTGACGGCCGTTTGTCCGGCGGCCACGGCTCTCGCGGGCCGCTCCCACACCACCACGACAGTCGTCGCCTCGCGTCACCCGGTTGATCGTCGCGCAGACCCCGCTTGTCGGCCACGGAGACGTCGGCGCGCACCAGGCTGTCCCTGACGCGGAAGACCGGTGTCGGCAGTCGAGGCGGTCGCTCCGTCGCGGGGGGCTGCTGCCGGCCCTGTCTGCCTTCGAACAGGTGTGTCGAAAAACGGGCAGTACGCGACCGGCGCCTGCGCCGGCCCAGTCAGCAAGAGCGCAGCCGGCCGCAGGATTCTATTCGGTCGACACGCCGCTGGGCGCGGCACACAATCTGCTCAGAGCCAGGCGCGGCATGGCGGCTCGCCTGCGCGCGACCATGGGCACCGGCCCATCCGCTAGCCGGGCGATTGCAGTCGTCGTGCTGGCGCTCGTCGCCGCCGTGGCCGGCTTGCATGTCGCTGAGGCCAGGTCCGAACGTCGGTCCGCGGACGCGGGCAGGTACTGCTCGGCAGCCTTCACGTGCTCGCGGTGCTGCGGTCGCGAGGCCGACCCCACTGGTCAGCGTTTCGGGAGTCACGGCAGACGCCGGTCGCAGGTGGCCGCTTGGGTCCCCGGCTCACCGCGCTCCGCGTGTCTCTGCCACCAGAGCCGTGCGGAGAGGTGTTGCTCGTGGACGGCCAGGAACGTCGAACCGTGAACCGTGAGCCGTGAGCCGAAACAGCGTCACAGCCAGGTCAAGGAGTCCATCGGTATGAGCAAGAAGCGCCATCGGCACGAACCCCAGCAGACACGCCGGGACCAGTTCATCCAGCAACCCGCGGCGCGGGCGGGCAGGACATCCTGGAACACCTACGTGCTTGCCGCCGGGTTCCTGCTGGTGGGCACCATCTTCTATGTGACCCGGTCGCGGTCGGTGGTCGGTCCGCAGGCGGCATCGACCGCTGGCGCGGGAGGCGACGTCACCTTCGCGCTCTCCGAGTTCGACGACGGGGTCGCCAGGTTCTACCGATACACGACCGCGTGGGGACGGGAGATTCGGTTCTTCGTCTTGAAGAGCTCGGACGGCGTGGTGCGCGCCGCCCTCGATGCGTGCGACGTGTGCTTCCGCGAGCGCCGGGGCTATCGGCAGGCCGGCGACCTGATGGTGTGCAACAACTGTGGCCAGACCTTCCCGTCCGTCTCGATCAACGAGATTCGTGGTGGCTGCAACCCGGTGCCGATCGACCGCCTCGTCCAAGGTGATCGACTGGTGTTGCCGGCGGCCAGCCTGAATCAGGGGTCCAGCCATTTCTAGCTTCCAACTCCTAGACCGGATCCTTGGAACTGGAGCCGGAACCCGATCGCTGATAGCTGAGGTGGACTCTCCCATGCAACTTCGTCACATCGCGCGGTCCAGCATCAAGCGGCGCCGCGCGCGGGCCACCTTTCTGCTCGTGGCGGTGGCGCTCTCGATCGGCACGGTGGTCGCCCTCGCGTCGCTTACGACTGCCATGCGCGCCGAGGTGAGCGACGAGCTCGACCGCTTCGGCGCCAACATCATCATCACGCCCAACGCGCGCGCAGTCGAGCTCGCGTACGCGGGCGTCGCTCTCGGCGGCCTGACCGTCGACGCGCAGGCCCTCTCGCTGGACGATGCCGCGACGGTGCGGACGATCCCCAACAAGCGCAACATCAGCGCCGTCGCGCCGAAGCTCATGGGCACGCTTGAGGTTGACGGCCAGCGAGCGCTCGTGATTGGCGCGGTCTTTCGTGAAGAGCGTCGCATCAAGGGCTGGTGGCAGGTCGACGGCCGCCTGGCGGAATCCGCCGGGGAGGCCATGCTGGGGGCTGACGCCGCGCGTCAGCTCAAAAAGCGCGTCGGTGACCGGCTGACCGTCGCCGGCGCGCGCCTCCGGGTCGTGGGCGTGCTCGGGTCGAACGGCACCGTCGACGACCACGCCGTGTTCGTCGACCTGCCGCTCGCGCAACGCGCCCGCGGGCAGCCTCGCGCCGTCAGCCTCATCGAGGTGAGTGCGCTCTGCCGCGGCTGTCCCATCGAGGACATCGTCGCGCAGATCGGCGCCGTCCTCCCGCACGCGCGCGTGGCGCCGATCCGCCAGGCCGTCGCCGCCCGCGCGCGGGCGGTCCTTCAGTTCACGCGCTTCGCGTACGTCATCGGCGCGCTCGTCCTGCTGGTGGGCGCCCTCGTCGTGATGACGACGATAATGGCGGCGGTTGCGGAGCGCACGCGGGAGATCGGCATTCTGCGCGCGGTCGGATTCCGGCGCGCGCACGTCGCGCGCATCGTGCTCGTCGAGTCGCTGGCCGTCGCCCTGCCCGGCGGCCTGGGCGGGTGGGCCGCCGGGACGCTCGCCGCGCGCGTGGCCGGGCCGGCCGTGGCGCAACTGGCGACGCCAATCCCGGTCGACCCGACCCTGGCAATGGCGGCGGTCGCGGCGGCGGCCATTCTCGGCGCGAGCGGCGGTGCCTATCCGGCGCTGCGCGCGGCGCGGATGGATCCGGTTCACGCCCTCCGCCATATCTGAGAGAGGGAGGCCGGGGAGACGGCAAACGACAGTCGTTGAGCGGCCAACATCAAGCGCCGTGAAGGAGTCATCCTCCATGCCCCTCGTGCACGCAGACGCGGTCGCCAAGATCTACGACGGCCAGTCGGCGCCGGTGCACGCGCTGCGCGGCGTCGACCTGACGATCGAGGCCGGCGAATTCGTTGCCCTCATGGGCCCGAGTGGGTCGGGCAAGAGTACGCTCTTGAGCATTCTGGGGGCGATGACCCCGCCGACCAGTGGCCGGGTGCGCGTCGACGGGATCGACGTGTATCAGCTCGACACCGAGCGCCTCGCCGACTTCCGGCGCGAGTATCTCGGCTTCGTGTTCCAGAGCCTGTACCTGGTGCCCTACCTCACGGCCATCGAGAACGTGATGCTGCCGCTCGCGGCGGCGGGCGTGAAGGAACGGCGCCAGCGGGCGATGGCCGCCGAGGCGCTCGCGCGCGTGGGGCTCGCCGACAAGTTGCTGCGCCTGCCGCGCGATCTCTCCGGCGGCGAGCAGCAGCGGGTCGCCATCGCGCGCGCCATCGTGAACGCCCCGGCCCTCCTGCTGGCTGACGAACCGACCGGCTGCCTGGATAGCGAGACCGGCCGCGGCATGATGGAGCTTTTCAAAGACCTGCAGGCAGGTGGCCTGACCATCTTCATGGTGACCCACGAAGCTACCATCGCGAGCATCGCGGACCGCACCCTCAGGCTCAGAGACGGCCAGCTCGAGGACGTGCCGCATGCGAGGGTAATGTGGGGTTGACGGAGACCCGCGCACGTCGGCTGCTCGACCGCTCAGGTCAGTCGGTCGGCGAGTGCCGCTTGCCGTTGGGCTCCGGCGGTCAAGCGTGAGGGAGGGCACGCGTGCGCGGCGACCGCCGATCCGTCTTCCCGGGCGACCCGAGTCAGGGAACCGGTCGCCCCCGATCGGTGACTTCGGAGGTTTCGCCTCGCTCGACGCGTCCCAGCGGTCCACTCCCAGCCGCTTCAGTGACCGGAGGCCGACCGATGCCTTCCGACCCAACCGTCCCTGGAACGTCGGGACGTCCGCTACTGCTCACCGGCGGAGCACGTTCGTGCTCAGTCCCACGGTGAGGCCGTAGTCCGGGCTCGCGTCGGTCAGGCCGACGCTGGGCACGAGGCTCACGCTCGTGCGATCGCCGAGGCGGAGGCCGACGCCGAGGCCGACCTCTACCGGTGCGGCGAAGCCGGGCACGATGGAACTGTTGCCGGATCCGGAAGCCAGCAGGAACAGGCGGTCTGAAAGCCGGCGCCCGGCGCCGACACCCCACAGCAGCGCGTCCCGCAGGTCGGTGTTCAGCGGATCGCCAACGTGGAGGTAGCCGACCTCCCCGTACAGCCATCCGCTCGCCGACTGCTTCCGGGCGCTGCCCGCGACAGCCACGTCCGCCCGGCCCGTGCCGAGGCCGCGCGCGGCCGCCGCCGTGGGCACCTTGAACCGTCCAGATACGACCATCTGCAGCCCGGTCGCGGTTCGATCGACGATCCGGTAGCCGACGCTCCCAATCAGGTCGCCGGCGCCGGACTGGCGGCCGAGCGAGACGCTCGGCGATGGGGCGATCGTGAGGTCCGGCGTCATCGTCCCCCGGCCGTGCCCCATCCCCGAGCCTTGCGGCATCGACATGCCGACATTCGGCGCCGCGCTCACCGTGCCGCGCATGGGCACGAAGCCACCCTGCGACGGCGCCACCGTGCCGTTGTCGATGGTCAGGTACGGGAAGTATCCGGCGACCTCGAACCGGCCGGCGTCCACGCGCAAGACAGCCGGCACGTAGACGAGCTGGGTGGTCTGGTCGCTGCCGAACGTGCCGGCGAGGAAGCGGACGTTCAGGCCCGCCGACACGACGGTCTGCTGCGCGGCGGCGGGGGCGGCCGTCGCGACGCCAGGACGACTGCGGACGCGAGCGAGGCGCGACGTGCGGAGCAGACGCGCCTACTTGTTCGGACCATGCGCCATCCCCTTCATCGCCTGCGCCATGTGCTTGCTCATCTCCTGCAGGCTCGAGGCCATCCGCTCGAGATCGCGACACGCCTGCTGCAGACCCTTCATCGCCTCGTTGTTCTGGTGAAGGGTGGGAGCCTTCATCAGCTCGCTCATCGAGCCATGGAACTGCCGCATCTGATCGAGCAGACCCTGCATCGACGACATCATCTGATCGTGCTGGCCGGCTCCCATGCCCGTGTGCATGGCCGCGAGGTCGCGCATGATGCCGGCGGTGTTCGTCATCATGCCCTCGACGTTGCGCAGCATCTGGTTCATCTGGTTCATGGCGGCCATGTTGCCCTGCATGGCGCCGTGAGTCTGATGAGTCTGGGTTCCGGTGTGGTGCTGCCCGGACGGCATCTGGGCTCCGAGCCGCGTCCAGCTCAGCATGAGCGCGGCCGGTACGGAGAGGGCGAGCACCAAGGCCGAACGGTAGGAACGCATGGCTGAGTCCTCCATGTTGCATAGGAGACCGCGGTCATTCGCGGCCCCAACATCGGAAAAGTCAGCAACCTCCGTACCACGGTTGTCAACGGCGCCCGCCACATGCCGAAGGTTCCCAGCGTCGCACGGGTCTGTCATCGCCGAGCGGCGTCTGAAAACAGACAGTCGTTGTGCGAAGCTGCGCCTCTTGCCTCTGTTGCTCCAAGGAGAGCGATGTCACCCGCTGCAGCCAATCTGAGCCGGGCCACCCACGCCGTCGCCGGTTGGAACCACCGCGCATGCGGCCGATCCGCCGCTGATGCGCCTCCCGCTGACGCCGTATCGGCCGCCGTGCCCGGTAGCAGCGTGGTCACGGGCGCCGGGCTGCGTTGCCCGGGTGGATTCACCCAGTCGGAGGTGGAGCCGTCAGCATAGCGCTGGTGCGCCTTCCAGACGATCTCCAAACCTTCGCTCGGATTTCGCGCCACGAAGGTGAACTCCGCCGCGCACCGGCCCTCGATTCACGGGGCCGCACGGTCACGTGGCCCAGCGTGACGGCTGGCGCGCCGAGCACTAGCAGGGTGACGATCAGTCCACGTCGCATGGTGTTCCCTCCTCCGGGGTGGCCTCGCGTCGCGCGCGGGCCGCGTCACCAAGGTCGTGCAGACAGAGCGCGACGCCGTGCCGCTCCAGCACGTCGAAGGTGGCGTCGCTATACCACGAGGGGTCGCGGAACTCGACGGCCTGCGGGACGTCCGGCGGAGCTGCCTCGAGAAACGCTCGGAGGCGATCGAGGTCGAGCCGCCAGCGCAGCCGGAGCTGGTAGAGCACCGGTCCGAGCCGGTCGCGGTCGAGGCTGCCGGTCTCGCACAGCGGGCGCCACGCCTGCAGGCCCGGCCGCGCAGCCGGCACCCGTGACGACGCTCGCTTCGGTGTCAAGATCGGCGCGGCTGTGTCCGACCCCGCCCGTCCGGGTACAGGACTGCGAGCAACTGGTGGGCGGACACCGCCTTCACACCTGGCCGGATGGCTGCGAACCCGGGCTCGGCGGGCGTGGCGGTGTAGACGACGAGACTCGTCACGTCGTACCGGCGCACGGCTCGTGCCAGGCGAACGAGCGGCTCCGCCATCGCCGGCGTGACCGTCCGCGAAGCTTTGGCCTCGATGAGGGCGAGCGCCCGACCGCCGGTCGGCACCACGAAATCGACCTCGAGGCCCTGGTGATCCCTGAAATAGTAGATTTCCCTCCGGCGACCGCTGTTGAGCTGATGCTTGACAATCTCCGAAGCCAGAAACCCTTCGAAGAGCGGTCCGTGAAACAGCGATCGGCGGAGTTCACCCTCGCAGGCAACGCCCAGCAGATGGCAGGCCAGCCCGGAGTCGACGAAGTAGAGCTTCGGCGACTTGACCAGCCGCTTGCCGAAGTTCTCGTAGAAGGGCGGCACCAGCAGGATCTGCCCCGTCGCTTCCAGGATGCTCAGCCACGCCGAGATCGTGGGCACGGAGACGCCGAGTGGCGCGGCAAGGTCGGTCTTGTTCAGCATCTGGCCGCAGCGACTCGCGAGGAGCGAGAGAAAGCGCCGGAACGTGGCCGGGTCGCGAATCTCGCTGATGGCGCGGACGTCCCGCTCGAGATAGGTCTGGATATAGGAGCGGAACCACAGCGGCGCGGCGGACGGCCGAGCGATCACCTCCGGGAAGCCGCCCCGCAAGACGGACACCTTGGGGTGCTCGGCTGACGAGAACGGCAGGAGCTGGAGGACAGCCGCACGGCCGGCCATCGACTCGGTGACCCCCTTCATCAAGGGTGCCTCCTGGGAGCCGGTGAGCAGCCATTGCCCCGTCTTGCGCGGCGCCCGGTCGATGCGAGCGCGCACATGATTGAGGATCTCCGGAACGTTCTGGATTTCATGGAGGATGGCCGGCAGCTGCAGCTCGTCCAGAAACGCCCGCGGGTCGGCGCGGAGTCGGGCGACCGTGTCAGGGTCTTCGAGCAGGTGGTAGGAGGCCCGCGGAAACACGTGCCGCAGCAGCGTAGTCTTGCCGGAACGGCGCGGCCCGGTCAGGATCACCGCCGCAAACGACCGGCTGGCTCGGAGCAGCTCGTCGGTGAGGGCCCGCGGGACGAAGGTTATATGAGAATTCTAAGATAGTACTTCAGAATACTCAACCTCGAGCGGCACGGGTGTGTCATCGCCCAGCGGCGCTCGGCCGCGTCCTCGGCGCGTGCACCTGCTGCTTCCAGGAGCGCGCGATCGTCCGTTGCCGCCAAGCTGAGCCGGGCCACCAAAGCCGTCGCGCCGTGGACCCACAGTCGCCGGTAACCCCGAGTACACGGGCAGATCGCCCGCACCACGGTCGTCGGGACGGCTGTGATTAAACCTCCTCCGACGAAATCTGCCGGACGAACCGACGAAGCGTGCGAGCATTGCGCGGGGCGTGGCCGCCCACGTCATTGTTGAAGTACGCGTAGATGGCGCGGCCCGCTTGCACCTGCTGCGCGAGCCACACCGCCCAGTCGCGCAGCTCGTGGTCGGCATAGCGGCCCCCGTGCGTGGCGGCGCCGTGGAAGCGCACGTACACGAATGGCGCCGTGACGCGTCGCGGGCTGGCCGCGTCGCCAAGATCGTGCAGGCACAGCGCGACGCCGTGCCGCTCCAGCACGTCGAAGGTGGCGTCGCTATACCACGACGGGTCGCGGAACTCGACGGCCTGGGGGACGTCCGGCGGAACCGCCTCGAGAAACACCCGGAGGCGATCGAGGTCGAGCCGCCAGCGCGGCGGGAGCTGGTAGAGCACGGGTCCGAGCCGGTCGCCCAGCACCCGGGCCCGAGAGAAGAAACGGTGGAGCGGATCGGCAGGGTCCCTGAGCCGACGGACGTGCGTGAGGTAGCGACTCGCCTTGACGGCGAACAGAAACCCGGGCGGCACGCGCTCCCGCCAGCGCGTGAAGGTCGACGCCTCGGGCAGGCGATAGAAGGTGGCGTTGATCTCGACCGTGTCGAAGACGCCCGCGTAGTGGTCGAGCCAGCGCGCCCGCGGCAGCGCCGGGGGATAGAACTCGCCGCGCCAGTGCGAATATTCCCAGCCGGAGCAGCCGATGCGGATCCGGGTGGCGGTCATGAGCCGCCCAGGGTGTCTCTCAAGCGGGTTGGTCGCGGTCGCGCGCGGGCTCGGCCTTCTCGCGCCCGAGGCCGAACTTCTGCATGCGGTAGAGGAGCGTGCTCCGGGTGATGCCGAGATACTGCGCAGCCCGGGTCTGGTTCCCCTTGTGCTTCTCGAGTGCCGCGATGAGCAGCTCCCGCTCGACGTCCTCGAGAGAAATGCCCTCGTCCGGGAGCTCGATGCGCACGTTGCCAAAGCGCCGTTCGGGCGCGCGCACGCGCTCGGGGAGGTCGTCGAGGTCCACGACACCGTCGCGGTCGAGCACGAGGGCGCGCTCGACAACGTTCTCGAGCTCGCGGATGTTGCCCGGCCACGAGTACAGGTTGAGCGTCGAGTAGACGGCCTTTTCCACCGACGGGCGCGGGCGGCCGAGCCGCTCGCAGTGCTTGTCGAGGAAGTGGTCGACGAGCAGCGGAATGTCGTCGGCGCGTTCGCGCAGCGCCGGCATCCGGATCGACACGACGGCGAGGCGATAGTAAAGGTCCTCGCGGAACGCGCCGTCGGCGATCATCTTCTCGAGGTCGCGGTTGGTCGCCGCGATCACCCGGACATCCACCTTGATCGGCCGCGGGTCGCCGACCTTGTCGATCTCCCGCTCCTGGAGGACGCGCAGCAGCTTGGCCTGCAGGACGAGCGGCAGGTCCCCCACCTCGTCGAGAAAGATGGTGCCGCCACTCGCCAGCTCGAACTTGCCCTGCCTGTCTGCCACGGCACCGGTGAAGGCCCCGCGGCGGTGGCCGAACAACTCCGACTCCAGCAGGTGCTCGGGGATCGCGGCGCAGTTGACCGTGACGAACGGCTTGCGCGCTCGGGCGGAGTGGAAGTGAATGCCCTTGGCCAGCAGCTCCTTGCCGGTTCCGCTTTCGCCCACGAGCAGCACCGTCGCGTCGCTCTGCGCCACCCGGGCCGCCATCTCGGTCACCGCCCGCATGGCCCGGGATCCCGCGATCATGTGCGCGAACGAGAACCGCTCCGCCACGACCTCCCGCAGCCGCCGGTTCTCTCGCTTGAGGTCGCCGACCTCGAGGGCCTTGCGCACGGTGGCGTTCAACTGGTCGCGCGAGAACGGTTTCGTCAAGTAGTCGAAGGCGCCGAGTTTCATCGCCTCGACGGCCGAGTCGATCGTGCCGTGCGCCGTGAGGATGACGACGGGCAGCTCCGGCTGCATGGCCTTGAGCCGCGTGAGCAGCTCCATCCCGTCCATTGCCGGCATCCGGATGTCCGTGAGCACCAGGTCGACGGGCTCCTCCTGGAAGCGGTCCAGGCCCATCCGCCCGTCCACCGCCGACACCACGCGATAGCCTTCCTCGCGCAGGTGATACTCCATCACCCGTCGCAGGCTCTCATCGTCGTCGATCACCAAGATCGTCTTCGTCTCGCTCATGATGTCGACGGGGTGCCGAGGACAGCCGCGCCAGTCCGCCCCGATGCCTCGGCGAGCGGCAGCCGGATCCTCATGCACGTTCCCCCGCCTGGCGCTGTCTGCACCTCGATGTCCCCGCGGTGAGCCGCGACGATGCGCGCCGAGACGGCAAGGCCGAGGCCAGTGCCCTTCTCCTTGGTCGTAAAAAACGGGTCGAACACCCGCGCGCGATGCTCCACGGAAATCCCCGGGCCTTCGTCCAGGATGTCGACCACCGCGGAAGACCCGTCGCGTCCGGCCCGGAGCTGCACCCGACCGCCGCGGGGGCTCGCCTGGATGGCATTCAGCAACACGTTCAGGAAGACCTGCTGGATCTGCTCCACGTCGACCAGGATCTGCGGCACCGCTTCGGTCCCGTCGACCGTCATCTCCACGCCGGCGCGTTCGGCCTCGGGCCCGAGCAGCGCGACGACGTGCCTGATGACGTCGTCCAGCCAGGCCTGCCTGAGCTGCGGGGGGTGCGGCCTGGCGTAGCTCAGAAACCGCTTCAGCAGGTCGTCGAGGCGGGAAAGCTCCCTGGCGCCGATTTCGGCGAACTCCGCCTCGGGCGACCCCGGAGAGACCTTCGCCGCGACGATTTCGAACGCGCCCTTGACGCTCGCCAGTGGGTTGCGCAGCTCGTGCGCCAGCCCGGCCGCCATCTCGCCCAGCGCCGAAAGCCGGTCGGCTCGCCGGATCTGTTCCTGCGACTCACGGAGCTCGCGGTTCGCCTCCTCGAGGGCCGCCGCCGCGCGCCGATACCGGGCAGTGAGCCGGCGCTGCTGGTTTGCCAGGACGCCGACGAGCAGACCCGCGACGAAGAACATGACGACCTCGGCGTACTGACTCGCCGAGTACGCCGGGTTGCCGCTCCACGTCAGCCGGATATGCGGAATGTAGGCCAACCCAGCACCCGCCGCCGCCAGCAGACCGCCCGGCACCCCATACCAGTACGCGCCCAGGATCACCGGCGCATAGTAGAGGCGCTGGTAGATCCCGTGCAGGAGGCCGTAGTGCGGGTCCGTCAGGTAGTGCAGAACCGAGGTGATCGCGATCAGGCCAACGAGCGCGAGCCCCTTCCAGGCGCGTTCGGCCCGCGTCTCCCGCCCGGAATCGGCGGTTCGCTCCCCCCTCATGGGTGATTCCATGCTACTACCGGCCGGAGACCGCAGACTGTCTGTTTTCGAGCAGCCCGACGGCTGGATTGTCTGAAATCGATCAGTCTGGCGCCCGGCCTCCCGGCGCGAGGCGGTTTTCTTCAGCCATTCTACCGGCAGGCGCCAGTTCACCGTGGGCACCGAGCTTGCCACCGGTCCGAAGGGATGAAGACGGTGGGCGCGACCGACGAAGGGAGCGTGCCAGGCCGTGTGGCGGTGACGTCTGCCGAGGGGGCGGCGTCGGAAGCCCTGATTGCGGTGCCGCCGTCGGGGGTGGACCTGGAAGCGGTCGAGCGCGCGCTCATCAGGTTTGCGCTGGAGCAGGTTGGGGGCAATCGAACCCGCGCCGCGCGTTTCCTTCGCCTGACGCGCAGCGCTTTGCTGTACCGCATGCACAAGTACGGGCTGAGGACGGCTGGCCCGAGTCGCAGAACCCCTGAGTCAGCCGGCTGCGACAGCCGGCAGCCCGTGCCAGGGTCTGGGGTGTCGCACGCCGCGCAGGCGAACGGGGAGGGCCGACGTTCATCATGACGAGACCGGGGGCTTGTGGATGGGTCGGGGGGCTCCTTGTGGGCGTTCTCAGCGCTGCCGGTGTGCCGGTGCTGGGTCAGGGGCTCGAACCGGCTCGCGGGCCGTCGCCGGCGGTTCCGCCGAGCCAAGCGGCGGAACCTGCCGGTACGCTGGCGGAGCTCGTCGCCGAGCTCGAGCGCCACAATCCTGAGCTTCAGGCGGCGCGGCGAGAGGTCGACATGTGCGTCGCGCGCATCGCGCCGGCCGGCGCGCTGCCCGACCCGACGCTGTCGGTGGGCTACATGGGGGGCTTGTTCCGCCCCTTTTTCCCGTCGGCCACGACGCCGAATGCGTTCCAGCAGTTCGGGGCGTCACAGGAGTTGCCCTACCCCGGCAAGCTTGCGCTCAGGACCCGCGTGGCGGCCGCCGAAGCGGACGCAGCGCGGTGGAGTTACGAAGAGGTGCGGCGCCGGCTTGTGGCGGAGCTGAAGACGACCTATTTCGAGTATGTCTTCGTCACGCGCAGCCTCGGCATCATCCAGAAGAACAAGGCGCTGCTCGAAGAGCTCCGGCGGATTGCCGAGGCTCAGTTCAGCGTGGGCAAAGGCATCCAGCAGGACGTGCTCAAGGCGCAGCTCGAGATCTCGCTGCTCCTCGAGCGGTTGGAGACGCTCGAGCGCGAGCGCGGTGCGCTGCAGGCGCGCATCAACGGGCTGCTCTACCGCCGCCCAAACGAGCCGGTGCCTCCGAACCTGACCTTCGCCGCCGCCACGCTGCCGGACATCGACGCCCTCGAGGCGCTCGCCGAGCGCAACAACCCGGCGCTGCGCCGCGACGAGCAGGTCATCAGCCGCGGCCAGCAGGCGCTGGCCCTGGCGCGGAAGGAGCTGCTGCCCGACTTCGCGGTCACCTTCACGTCGCAGCGATTCGCCGGCGACATGCCCTGGATGTACGGCGTCGACGTCATGGTGAAGGTTCCGCTCTACTGGCAGCGCAAGCAGCGGTCCATGATCGCCGAGGCAACGGCCGCGCTCGAGGGCGGCCGTCGCATGCGGGAGAACACCCTGTCGATGGCGCGCGCCGAGGTCGTCGCCGAGCACCTGGCGGCGACGACGAGCAAACGCCTGGTCGATCTGTTCAGCGACAGCGTGTTGCCGCAGGCCCGGTTGGCCCTCGAATCGTCGCTGGCGTCGTACCAGGTGGGGACCGTCGACTTCCTGACGATGCTGACGAACTTCATCACGGTCCTGAACTACGAGGTGAACTACGAGGAGCAGCAGGCGCGCTATCACCAGGCGCTGGCGCGTCTGGAGCCGATCGTCGGGGTAGCGCTGGTGCAGTAGCGGCGGGCCTTGGGCTTCCGTGTGGCGTGCGCGTAGGGGCGCCCAACGGCGAACGCCACGGAATGTCTCGACGCGGGGTCGCACGTCTGGCGGAGACGAGAAGACGAGAAGGGCAGTTTGTCATGACGGAGTGGGAACGGCCGGAGGCAACCACGAAGCTGGCGCCGGTTGAGGCGGCGCGTGAGGGCGTCGCGGAGTCTGCCGCGCGGCGCCGCCCCTGGGCCGCCTACCTCATCGTCGCGGTGGTCTCGCTCGCGGCGGGTGCGGGCGGCACTCTGTTGGCCCTGCGGTGGTTCGAGCGCGCGCCGGTGACCGCGCCGCCGGCGGCCGGCGGGATGACCGACCCCAGCGCGACGGCCGCCCACGCCACCCAGCCTGAGGCGCACGCCGGCATGCCCGGGATAGAGACGTCGGCGGGGGGTGAAGGCGCGAGCATCGCCGGTGGGGAGGGCGGCGTCTACATCTCGCCCGCGCGCCAGCAACTCATCGGCGTGCGCACGGCCGAGGTCACGCACCGCGCCCTCGACACGACGATCCGCACCGTCGGCACGCTGGCGTACGACGAGACCCGGGTGGCGCAGCTTCACACGAAGGTCGCCGGTTGGGTCGACCGCCTGTTCGTCGACTACGTGGGCCGGCGCGTGCGCCGCGGCGATCCGCTCTTTACGGTCTACAGCCCGGAGCTGGTGTCGACCCAGAACGAATACCTGCTGGCGCTCGAGGCGCAGAAGCGGCTCGGCCAGAGCCAGTTCGTCGAGACACGGACGGGGGCGGCGTCGCTGGTCGCGGCGACTCGGGAACGCTTGAAGCTCTGGGACATCACGGACGACCAGATCGCCGAGCTCGAACGGACCGGTCAGCCTCGCCGCACGCTCACGTTCTACTCGCCCTTCGACGGCATCGTCCTCGAACGCAACGCCTATCCCGGGCAGTACATCACGCCGGAGACCATGACCTTCAAGGTCGCCGACCTGTCCACCATCTGGGTGTTTGGCTACCTCTTCGAGTACGAGCTCCCGATGGTGAAGGTGGGCCAGGAGGTGGAAGCGCAGTTTCCCTACGGGCAGGCGACGCGGACCCTCAAGGGGAAGATCACCTACGTCTATCCCGACGTCGACCCGATGACGCGGCGCGCGAAGGTCCGCGCCGAGTTCCGAAATCCCGGGCTCGAGTTCAAGCCCGAGGCGTACGTGACGCTGGCGATCCGGACGAGCGGCGGCCACGCGCTCGCGGTCCCGAAGGAGGCCGTGATCGACACCGGCGTGAAGCGCTACGTCATCCTCGCGCGTCCCAACGGGTATTTCGAGCCGCGCGAGGTCCAGGTAGGCGAGCCTGTCGACGACTACTACCCCGTGCGGGCCGGACTCCAGCCCGGCGACCGGGTCGTGACCTCCGCGCAGTTCCTCATCGACTCCGAGACGAACCTGCAGGCGGCCATGCAGTCGATGGCGGGGATGCCCGGGGGCCCGGAGGCGGTTCCGGAACCCCGCGCGGGCGAACATGCAGGGCACGAGGCGGCTGGCAAGGCGCCCGCGCCGGAGGCGACTGCTCCCGCGCCAGCGCCGCGCCTGGCGATCGCCTTCCGCAGCCAGCCCGATCCGCCGCAGACCGGCGAGAACACCTTCGAGGTGATGGTCCGAGAGGTCGGGGGCCAGCCTGTGACCGATGCCTCGGTCGAGGTGGTGCTGTTCATGCCGCCGATGCCGTCGATGGGCATGCCGGCGATGCGGAGTCGCGCCACGCTGGCACACGCGGGTGAGGGCATCTACCGCGGGATCGGCGAGATCTCGATGGCTGGCCGCTGGGACGTCACCGTGACGGTCAGGCGCGGCGGCCAGGTCATCGGCCGCCGGCAAACGGCGGTCGTCGTGCCATGACGAAGCGCGCCACCGAGCGGGTGGGTGCGACGGATCAGCGCCGCAGCGGGACCAGCGAGCGGCGGCAGGTCGCGGGGGTCGCGCCCCGCGGCAAGAGTAAGAGATGATCGAAAAGCTCATCGCCTTCAGCGCGCGCAACGGCTTCCTCGTCCTCCTGCTCATCGTCTCGATCGTCGGCGGGGGGATCTGGGCGATCCGGAACACGCCGATCGACGCGATCCCGGACTTGTCGGACGTCCAGGTGATCGTGACGGCCAACTGGGAGGGGCGAAGCCCGACGCTCGTCGAGGATCAGGTGACCTACCCCATCGTCACGGCGCTCATCTCGGCGCCGAGGGTGAAGGTGGTGCGCGGCTTCTCGTACTTCGACGTGTCGTTCGTCTACGTGATCTTCGAGGATGGCACGGATCTCTACTGGGCGCGCAGCCGCGTGCTGGAGTACCTGAACGGCCTGCAGGGACGCCTGCCGGCCGGCGTGACGCCGGTGCTCGGGCCCGATGCGACGGGCGTGGGTTGGGGCTTCCAGTACGCGCTGGTCGACCGCAGCGGCAGGCACGACCTGTCGCGACTCCGGACGCTCAACGACTGGTACGTGCAGTACTGGCTGCGGAGCGTCCCCGGCGTCGCCGAGGTCGCCCCCGTCGGCGGCTACGTCAAGCAGTACCAGATCGAGGTCGACCCGAACGCGTTGCTCGCCTACAACGTGCCGATCGACATGGTGGTCAGGGCGGTCCGGGCGAGCAACAACGACGTGGGCGGCCGCGTCGTCGAGTGGACCGGCCGCGAGTACATGGTCCGCGGGCGCGGCTACATCCAGAGCGTCAGCGACATCGAGCAGGTCAGTCTCGGGGCCAAGCCCGACGGCACGCCCATTCTGGTCAAGGACGTGGCGCGCGTGCACCTGGGCCCTGACATCCGCCGCGGCGTCGTGGACCTCGACGGCGAGGGCGACGTCGCCGCTGGCATCGTGGTCATCCGCTACGGGGTCGATACCTACGGCGTCATCCGGGACCTCAAGCAGGCGGTTCGGGAGAAGATCCAGCCGGCCCTGCCGCAGGGCGTGGAGTTCGTCACGACCTACGACCGCTCCGACCTCATCGAGCGCTCGATCGCCACGCTCAACGAGAAGCTCGTCGAAGAAGCCCTCATCGTCTCGCTGGTCTGCATGGTGTTCCTCTGGCACCTGCGGAGCGCACTCGTCGCGATCCTGACGCTCCCGCTGTCGATCCTCCTCTCGTTCGTGGCGATGCGCTACATCGATCTGGGCTCGAACATCATGAGCCTCGGGGGCATCGCCATCGCCATCGGCGCCATGGTCGACGCGGCGATCATCATGATCGAGAACGCGCACAAGCACCTCGAACACGACACCAGCGCCAAACCGCGGCGCGCGGTCCTGATCGAAGCCGCCCAGGAGGTCGGGCCGTCGCTCTTCTTCTCGCTGCTCATCATCACCGTGTCGTTCCTGCCGATCTTCACCCTCGAAGCGCAGGAGGGGCGTCTGTTCCGGCCGCTCGCCTTCACGAAGACCTTCGCGATGGGCTTCGCGTCGCTCATGTCGGTGCTCGTCGTGCCCTACCTGATGGTGCTCTTCATCCGGGGGAAGATCGCGCCGGAGGAGAAGAACCCGATCAACCGCTTCCTCATCTGGGCGTACCACCCCTTCGTGCGGTTCGTCCTGAAGCACCGCGCCCTGACGCTCCTCGCCGCGGTGCTGCTGATGGCCTCGACGGTGCCGGTCTTCATGCGCCTCGGGTCGGAGTTCATGCCGCCACTCTACGAGGGCAGCCTGCTCTACATGCCGGTCACCCTGCCGGGCGCGTCCGTGCAGACTGCGCAGCAGGTGCTCGCGCTCCAGGACAAGATCATCAAGCGAGTGCCCGAGGTCGAGTCGGTCTTCGGCAAGGCCGGCCGGGCGAACTCGGCGACCGACCCGGCGCCCCTCGAGATGATCGAGACGGTCATCAACCTGAAGCCGGAGTCGGAATGGCGACCTGGCATGACGCCCGAGAAGCTCATCGCCGAGCTCGACGCGCTCGTGCGGCTGCCGGGCGTCGCCAACGCGTGGACCATGCCGATCAAGGCGCGGGTGGACATGCTATCGACGGGCATCCGGACGCCGGTCGGCGTCAAGATCTTCGGGCCGGACCTCGATGGGATCAACACGCTGGGCGGGCAGATCGAAGGAGCGCTCCGGGCTGTGCGCGGCACCCGCAACGTGTTCGCCGAGCGGGTCACCGGCGGGTACTACATCGACTTCACGGTCAAGCGCGACCAGATCGCCCGGTACGGCCTCACGGTGCAGGACGTCGAGATGGTCATCGAGTCGGCGATCGGCGGCGCCAACATCACGACGACGATCGAAGGCCGCGAGCGCTTCCCAGTGAACGTGCGCTACCAGCGCCACTACCGCGCCGACGTGAACGCGCTGCGCCGCGCGCTCATCGCCACCCCGACCGGCGCGCAGATTCCCATCGAGCAGGTGGCCGACATCTCGCTCACCACGGGCCCCTCGGTCATCCGGACGGAACAGGCGCAGCTTCTGGGCTACGTGTACGTGGACGTCGCGGACCGCGACCTCGGAGGCTACGTCGAGGAGGCCAAGCGGGTGGTCGGCGAGACGGTCAAGCTGCCCGAGGGGTTCTACCTGGAGTGGAGCGGGCAGTACGAATACATGATGCGGGCGAAGGAACGGTTGAAGATCGTCATCCCCGTGACGCTCCTGATCGTGATCGTGCTCCTCTACTTCAACACGCGCCACGTCGTGAAGATCGCCATCGTGCTGCTCGCGGTGCCGTTCTCGCTCATCGGAGCGTTCTGGCTCATCTACCTGCTGGGCTACAACCTGAGCGTGGCCGTCTGGGTCGGCATCATCGCGCTCGCCGGCGTGGACGCCGAGACGGGCGTAGTCATGCTGCTCTACCTGGATCAGGCCTACGAGAAGTTCAAGCGACAGGGCCGGATGAAGACCGTCGCCGACCTGCAGGAGGCGGTCGAAGAGGGTGCTGTCAGGCGGATTCGCCCGAAGATGATGACCGTGATGGCGATCCTGATGGGCCTCCTCCCCATCATGTGGAGCCACGGCGCGGGCGCCGACGTGATGAAGCGTATCGCGGCGCCCATGGTGGGCGGCGTCGTCACGTCGTTCGTGCTCGAGCTGCTCATCTACCCGGTGATCTTCACGATCTGGAAGTGGCGGTGGGAGGTCAGGCCGGCGCTGGCCAAGCAGTCGTAGTGGAGAAGGTGGCATGCGTCAACAGACCTTGATGCTCGCAACCCTCGTGCTCGCGGCGACCGCCTCGGCGGCCCTGGCCGCCGGCCCGCCCTTCGAATTCGTCGTCAAGAAAGACCAGTTCTTCGGCGCACGCCGCGGCACACTCGTCTTCGACGAGGCGCGGGTCACATACGAGACGACCGACCGAAAAGATGCGCGGACGTGGGCCTACGAGCAGATCAAGCAGGTGCAGGTTCTCTCATCCCGCCGTGTCCGCGTGCTGACGTACGAAGATCAGAGTTGGCTGAAGCTCGGGGCCGACCGCGCCTTCGAGTTCGAGCTGACCCAGGGGACGATCGGATCCGACTTCGTCGCGTTCCTCCTCGAACGCGTCGACCGACCGGTCGTGACCGCCGTGATGCCGCCGCTGCCGGGGGACCCGCTGTTCCGCGTCCCCGTCAAGCACCTCCGCGGCGGCCAGGGCAGCCAGGGGACGCTCCTCCTGTTTCCCGACGCGCTCGTCTACCTCACCGAGCGCGAGACCGAGGCGCGCCACTGGCGGCTGGAGGACCTCTTCAGCGTGCTCATGCTCGACCGCGAGCGACTCGAGGTGCGAGCCTACGAAGGCGGGGGCGGCGAAACGCGCCCCTTCACCTTCGAGCTTCGGGCGGAGTTGCCACCGGGCTTCTACGAGGCGCTCTGGCAACGGGTGAATAGGCCGGCGGTCGCCGACCGGAAAGTGTCTGCGGGGGACCGCTGACCCGAGTGTTCACGGATGACCCGGCGCAGCCGGTGGCGCCGCGTGTCCTCGTCGCCGCGGCAAAAGAGGTCGCCTGTGGAAAAGCTCCCGCAGGTCATTTAGCCTCTCAGGAGCAGACGATTTACGACGACCGAGCCCCCGAGCGAGGCAACTCCCAAAGGCTCGCTGTCGTGCCGCCAGCCTCCGGCCATGCGCGAAGCCCGGGCTGCCTCGTCGTCGCAGCACGCTCGCTCCCCCGCTGCTCGGATTTGCTGGCCACGTCCTCACCTCCCGCCGGACCCACGTCGCAGCTGGGACTCGCTGAACAGACCTCGACAGGCGGTTTCACCTCAGAACGTGATGACCTGGTCGCCGGCCGAGGCGAGCTTCTGGATGCTCGGGTGGCCGTCGTACTCTGATCTGAGAGCAAGAACACCCCGCATGCCTCCACCTTCTCCTTAGGCGCCGAACGCGGGCGCGCAGAAGGCACAGGCGCCCGTGACCCGGTCGCGGACGGCCGCAAAGAGGGAGCCGGCCTGGCTGTCCGGTTTGCGCAGTTCACCTGGCCACTTCGTGCCGGCACCATCAAAGATGAGCTGCAGCTCGTCGCCAGCCTCTCTGAACTCCTTGACTGCCGGCCGGCAGCGCCGCGAGCTCGAGCACGCGACCGAGCGCGCTCGGAGGTCTCTCGGAGTTCACCCCTCGCCGTGGCCTCGCGCAGAGCGGCCAGGGGTAGCCCGCTGCCGGCCAAGGGCCCTGCCAGAACGGGTTGCACCGCCCACGCTGCGGCACGCCGGAGATTTTTCTCGGCAAGACCCTTGACTCTGTAGTGCGGTACGGCCTGTATGTTATCCAACGATGGAAACAACCATGAACGCGATGACGATTGGCCGAGTCGCGAAGCTGGCGGGTGTCGGTGTGGAAACCATCCGGTTTTACGAGCGGAAGGGGCTCGTCGCGGAACCTCCCCGGCTGGCCTCGGGCTACCGCCAGTACCCTCCTGACACCGTGGAGCAGATCCGTTTCATCCGGCGGGCCAAAGACCTCGGCTTCACCCTGAAGGAGATCAAGGAGCTCATGAGTCTTCGTCACGTCGGCGGCAGACGGAGGGAGGAGGTGCGGAACATCGCTGAGGCAAGGATGCGGGACATCGACCAGAAGGTGGCTCGGCTACAGGCGATGCGGGGCGCCCTGTCCGACCTGGTGGAGTCGTGTGCGTGTGGGGGTCGTCCCACGTGCCCGATCCTCGAGGCGTTGAACGATCCTGGGGACGGGCCGGCATTCAGGCGGAGGAACCTCTATGGGAACGAGTAACCCGCGCGCGAGCTCCTCTACCGCACTGGTGATCACGGTGGCTGCCGTGGGAGTCGCGCTCGTTGTCATTGTCGTCAGCGTGTTCAGCCGGCAGCACAGATCGCCCGGAAACACCGACGAAGCGCCCATGAGCTCGGTCGTCGTTATTCCGGTCGAGGGCATGTCCTGCGTGGCCTGCGCGGCGCGAGTCAAGCGAACGGTGGAGGCCATCGCCGGCGTGGGCGAGGCCGAGGTAAGCCTCGCCGAGCGGAACGCCCGCGTCCGGTTCGATCCGCATCGCGTCGCCCCTGACCAGATCGTCGCCGCCATCGACCGACTCGGCTATCGGGCCGGAACCCCCACGGAGTCCAAGTGACCCTCGAGGAGTTCCTCCGGCAATTCGGCTCCGGTCTCGACCAGGGGCTCTCGCTGCTCGGCTTCGGGGTCGTCTTTCTCGCGGGCATCGTGGCGAGCGCCGTGTGCCCCTGCACGCTTCCCATGGGTCTCGGCATGGCGGGCGCGGCGGGGGCATGGGAGGCCGAGTCGCGAGGAAGCGGGTGGAAAGTCGCCGTCGCCTTCTTCACGGGCATCGTCATCAACCTGACGCTCCTGGGTCTGCTCGCAGGTCGCCTGGGGGCCCTGACGACGGAGTCGTTCGGGCGGTACTGGGCGCTGGCGATGGCGAGCCTGTCTGTGGCCGCGGCCGTCTTCGTCTTTTGGGGACCGCGGGTGAAGGTCAGCCGGCTGGCGGAATGGAGGAGGCCGGGACTCGTGGGAGCGTTCGGGTACGGGTTCATCTTCAGTCTGGGAACTTCCGTCGCACCACTCCTCCTGCTGCTGACTGTCGCGGCGGCGAAGGGAAGCCCCACGCAGGGACTCTTCCTGGCCTTCACCTTCGGCCTCGGTCGTGGGCTCCCATTCTTTCTGGCGGGCGTCATGGGAAGCGCGATCGCGGGTTTCACCCGACTCGGCACCTGGCGCCGAACCATTGAAGTCGCGAGCGGCTCTAGCCTGTTCGTCGTCAGCGCCTATTACGCGTGGCTCTTTGTCACGCTCACGTGAAAGATGGAAGGGGACTTCGCTATGAGCACTGCAACGAGCGTTGAGCGCATTCAGGGCCTCTTCAGAGAAGAGCCCGCCAGACGGCCGGGGTGGCGTCGAATCCGAATGCGGATCGGCGGGCTGCACTGCTCGTTGTGCACCGGAACGATCGAGAAGGCTCTGGGTAAGCTACCCGGCGTCGCCAAGGTCGCTGTCAGCTTGACCCATGAGCAGGCGCTCGTCGAGTACGACCCGGGTGCGACTCGACCCGAGGACGTCGTCCGGGTTCTGAAAGAAATCGGCTACACCCTGTCGGATCCGAGCAAATTGCGCTCGTTCGAGGAGGAGGAGCGCGCGCTGGTGCGGGAGCGCAGGCGCTTCTTGACGGCACTGGGCATGAGCATTGCCGGGATGGGGTTGGCCGGGTACCCGGTCCGCAGCGCCTGGTTCGCCCTCTGTGTCTTCTCGATCGCGAGCATGGTCGTGTTCTCCTTCGTCGTCTTACGCGCCTATGGGTGGCGTCGGGCCCTCGTGGGATTGTCCCTGTTTGCGGTGTTTGGCGCCGAGACCTATGCTCTGCAGCTCCGCGGGGCGTTCGGCGGAGCCACGCCGTGGCTGGCCGGAGCGCTCGCGCTCGGCCTCATCTTTGGGGTCGGTCTGCACATCCTGCGCATGGGCCTCAGGTCATTGCGACGCGGAATTCTCAACCAGCACGTGCTCGTCGAGTTCGGGGCGTTTGCAGGGCTGGTCGGCGGGGCGATCGGCCTGGTGTGGCAGCCGCCACACTACCCGACGGTGGCCTTCTTCTCGGTGGCGGTGATGGTGCTCACCTATCACATCTTTTCAGAGTGGCTGTCCTTGATCGTCAAGACCCGCAGCTCGCAGGCGGTGAAGAAGCTTCTAGACCTCGAGCCTGACATAGCCCGCGTGGTCGCGGAAGGAAAAGAATGGGACGTGCCGCTCGAAGCGGTGCGCGTCGGTGACCTGGTGCGGATCCGCCCTGGTGAGCGGGTGCCGGTCGACGGTCGCGTCGAGTCGGGGGAATCGGACGTGGACGAGTCCCTGGTCACCGGCGAGCCGCTCCCTGTCGAGAAACGCCCGGGCGACCGAACGGTGAGCGGCTCCCTCAACGGCCGTGGCACGCTGCTGGTGCGGGTTGAGGCGGTGGGCGAGGAGAGTTTTCTCAGGCAAGTGGTGCGCAGTGTCGAAGAGGCGCGGGCCCTCAAGCCCGGTCTGTTGCACCTGGTCGATCGTGTCCTGCGCATTTACACGCCGGCGGTGCTCCTGACGGCGGCGGCTGCGGTCCTCTTCTGGCTGTTCGTGGGCCCGTGGGTGTTCGGACTCTCTCCGGATGTGCAGCGGGCCATGTTCGCCGGCCTCTCGGTGCTCGTCATGGGCTATCCCTGCGCGGTGGGGATTTCCGCGCCGCTATCGATTGTGCGTGGCGCCGGCGACGCGGCGGAGCGCGGCGTCCTCATGCGTACCGGCGAGGCTTTTGAAGCCTTGCGACGTGTGACGCACGTGGTGTTCGACAAGACAGGCACGCTGACCGAGGGCCGCCCCTCCCTGCGAGAGCTGATCGCCCTGGCCTGCCCGGAAGAGGAGCTGCTCGCCCTCGCGGCAGCGGTGGAAGTCGGTTCGGAACATCCGCTCGCCCGAACCGTGGTCGAGGAGGCCCGTCGGCGCACACGCGAGTTGCCGGAAGTCCGAGCGTTCAGGGCGGTCGCCGGTCAGGGGGTCGAGGCGCGCCTGGAGGGGCAGCGAGTGAGCGTGGGGAGCCCGGATTTTCTCGCGAACCAGGGTGTGGATGTCACCGCGCTGGAGGCACGCATCCTCGAGCTCGAATCGCGCGGATTCACCGTCATCGGCGTGGCGCGGGACGGTGTGCTTCTCGGTCTGCTCGCGCTCGGTGACGCGCTGCGGCCAGACGCACCCGACACGGTGGACCGCCTCCGGCGGTTAGGCATTCGCACCAGTCTGGTCACCGGCGACAACGTGCCGGCAGCACGGTACTTCGCCCTCGCCACCGGGATCGACGAGGTGCATGCGCGGATATTGCCGGGCGAGAAAGCCACGTTGATTCGCAAACTCCAGGAGGCAGGCGCTCACGTGGCCATGGTCGGTGACGGCATCAACGACGCGCCGGCTCTGATGCAGGCTGACGTGGGCATCGCATTCGGCAGTGGCGCCGACATCTCGACCGAAGCGGCGGACGTGATCATCCTCAACAGGCGGGTCGGTGCCGTGCTGGATGCCCACGAACTCAGCCGTCACAGCTACCGAAAGATGGTTCAGAACGTCTGGCTCGCTTTTTCGTTCAACGGCGTTGGCATTCCGCTCGCGGCGACGGGGCTGGTCTACCCGATCTGGGGTATGGTCGCCATGGCGGCCAGCGTGACGTCGATCTTCGTCAACTCCCTGTGGGGTCGGGGCGCGTACTTCTTCGAAGCGGTCAAGGGCGTCGGGCATCGGGCGGGGAAACGCCCGGATATCACCGAAGGCGACGGCCTGGTCGATGTGGAGTGGCGTGTTCCGAACATGCTCTGCGAGGGCTGCGCGGAAAAGGTCACCGCCGCCTTGACTCCCCTCACCGGTGTCCGCGAGGTGAAGCCGAAGGTCTCCCAGAAGCGCGTGCGCATCCGGTACGAGCCGGACAAGATCCGCGAGGAGCAGCTCAGAGAAGCGCTCGGTCGGGCCGGTTACCAGCCGGCGGAGGTGTGAGAGACACGCTGGGCTGCCGTCCCAGGGAGGTGGTCGCCGCGAGCGCCCACTCCAAGCTGCCCCTCGCCCTCAGGCGAGGGGATCCCTCCTTCGCCGTCGCGCCGCCCGCGACGGTCAGCAGGCGTCACCCGGCCGGGGGACGCGGGTTCCCGATCCGTCGTCCCGACTGGGAGCGCATGGCAGGGCGCAAACCCTGCGAGGCAATCCGGAGGGCGGCGTTGAACGTGCTCGACGCGTTCTGCAGCGCGATGAGCGCCGTCAACTCTACGATCGCGTCGTCGTCCTAGAACGTGCGGAGCCTGCCGAAGAGCTCGTCCCCAACGCCAGCCTCGGCCCCAATCGCGGCGACAGCATGATGAGCGATCGCAGCAGGGGGCTCGATCGGCGGGCGTCGCCGGTCGACCGCAGCGGCGAGGCGGAGAAAACCGCGCATCGCCGCCGGCGCGCGGGCCCACATGCGCGTCGGCTCGAGCACGACTCCGTAGCGTCGCTTCTGCAGGGCGTAGTAGAGGCGGACCCACAGAGGGGCTGCGGCCTCCGCGTGTCCGTCACTCCGACGTGAACCCCGCATCTTTCGTGCTCTCGTCAGCGCGGGTCACCGTACATCCTCGCCAACACCTGCGGAGCTGTTCCGAGCCAGTACAGTAGCGGGAAGGCCTTCATGACCAGCTCCTGGTCGCGCCCTGGCCTCGGAGGAGGTCGGGCGCGCCATCCGCGAGTGCCTCGAGAGCCTGCCCCGACCCAACGCGAGGTCTTTCTGCTCCGGGAGGTCGCAGAACTCTCGGGGGCCGCCGTCAGTAAGATCCTCCGGCAAACCGTCACCCACATTGGGGTGCTCTTGCACCGCGCGCGGCAGCGGCTCCGAGAGTGTCTTCTCGATAGGAAGGGCTTGGCGACGACGAGATGATGACGTGTCGGGACGTGTCGATGCTCGTGTCGACGGGCCAACTGGCCCGCGCGGCGCGGGGCGCCGCCTCGACCTTCCAACGGGAACCCCCGCCCGACTGGGAGGACCGGGTGATGCAGAGCATCGCGAGCAGCGACCCGCGTCGACCGGAGACCGTCTAAAGCCCTTCGGCGGAGCCACGGGGAACGGTGTACAGTGGAGCGGAAGCCCTGGGATCGCTCGAAGAGAGAACCCGCGAGTCGGGGTCGCGGGACTCCGGTGACCGGCCAGCGGGTCTCGGAGCGAGACGGCGAGCGGAGGAGAAGATCGATGAAGCTGGTCGTTGCGGCGGTGCTTGCCCTAATCGGGAGTGTCGGCCTGGGTGGCCAGGGCGCGCGAACCGCGCTGCCGACCGTTGAGGTGTACAAATCCCCGACTTGAGGGTGCTGCACCAAGTGGGTCGTGCACCTACGCGAGTCGGGGTTCATCGTGAAGACAATCGAGCTCGATGACCTGAGCGCGGTCAGGGCCAAGTACCAGGTGCCGCGCGAGCTCACCTCCTGCCACACGGCCGTCGTCGCAGGCTACATCGTCGAAGGGCACGTGCCGGCGAGCGACGTGCGACGGCTGCTCGCCGAGCGACCACGCGTCGCCGGCATCGCCGTCCCCGGGATGCCAGTGGGGTCGCCCGGCATGGAGGGCCCGAGGGCCGAGCCGTACAGTACCATCGCGTTCGGCGGCGGTCGGAGCTGGGTGTTCGCCCGACACGGCCCGCCGGGTCGCTGAGTTCGCCGGGCTGGCTGGGCTCGACTGTGCGGGACACCGTCACCGCTTCTGCAAGCCCAGCCAGTCTCCAGCGGCGCTGGGCGACACGCGATCTCGCGCCGAGAAGGGGTCTCGCGCAGCGAAGCGTCACGACGGCGATGCCGACGCCCTCGTCGGGTGTCGGGAGACGCGTCGCTACACCTGGGTCGCCAGATAGTTCTGGAGCCCCATCTGCGCGATCTGGTCGCGCTGCTGGTCGGCCCAGTCGACGTGCCGCTCTTCGTCCTGCACGATCTTCGCGAGCAGCTCGCGCGTGCCGTTATCGCCGGCCTCCACAGCGAGCCGGATGCCTTCGTTGTACGCTCTGATGGCCGCCGTCTCCGCCGCCTGGTCCGCGGAGACCATGTCCGGAACCGTCTTGCCGATCTGCATCGGGTTGAGCCGCGACACCGTGGGCTCGCCCTCGAGAAACAGGATGCGCTCGATCAGCCACTCGGCGTGATGCATCTCGTCGCGCGCCTGCTTCTCGAACGCCTCGTGCAGCTTCGCGTAGCCCCAGTTGCTGCACATCTCGGCGTGGACGATGTACTGGTTGATGGCCGTGAGCTCGTCGGCCAGCAGGTCGTTGAGCTTCGCGATGACGTCCCGGTGACCCTGCATGTCGCACCTCCCGACCGGCGTCGCGACGCCGGCCTGCGCGTTCAGGCCGCCTCCGCCATCATAAGGCCAACGGCAGGGGCGCGGAGCGGAGCGAGCGGTCAGGGCAGCGGGGTCTCGCTCTGCGACTGCCCGAGCGCGGTGCGCAGCCGCGCGAGGGCGTCGGCCGCTCGTTCGGCGGCTCGCAGCAAGCCGGTGGCCTCGGGCTGCCAGTGCGTATCGCAGAGGGCGCGATCGAGACCGGCGGCATACAAGAGGACGACCTGGAGAGCGTCGGCCAGGTCGGCCGTCGCGTCGCCCACCTGTCGCCATGCGCGGTGGTTGAGTTCGGCCATGACCTCGAGGACGACGACGACGCTAGCACATATAGGTATGGGTGGCAACTGCTCGGTGACACCTATGTCGGGTTTATCGCCAGCCGGCGTTCCCCATAATCGGCGGCGGAGGGGTCGTGACCGAGCTGAGGGCGCGGGTCGGCGCGCGGCTGCGCGAGTGGCGGAAGCGGCGTGGCCTGACGCAGGAGCAACTGGCCGAGCGCGCCGGCCTGAGCTACAAGTTCATCGGCGAGGTCGAGCGGGGCGCGGGCAATCCGACGCTCGAAACGCTCGGCCGGCTGGCCGAGGCGCTGCGCCTCGACCTGGCGGAACTCGTTCGGGCGCCCGAGCCGCGCCGGGAACCGTCGCCGACCTATGTGCTCACCGCGAGGGAAATCCAGCTCGTTCGGGAGGCCCTCGAGTCGGTCGACCAGCTCATCGACCGACTAGAGCACCGACCGGTCCATCCGGGGCCCAAACGTCGACGCGGGTAACCGAATCCTGAACCGGCGGCGAGTCAGCCGACCTAATCCTGCGAACTCGAGCGCGCGCGCACCGCGGCGGATCCGCGCCGCCCCGCTACCGGTGCTCCACGCGCTCCGCGGCGGTGCTCGACGCCGGGCAGGGCTTCTTCGCGGAGAACCGCGGCATAACGCTGCCGCCGCTCCCCGCGATGGGCGCGCTGGCGTTCGCGCTCCTCGGCGGAATGACGGGCACGCCGGACCAGGCGCTCGGCCTGACGGTGCTGGCGGCCCCACGCGACGCGTGGACGTTCGTCGGCGGGGCGATCGTCGTGGCGGCGCGTGCCTCGAGGCCGGCGGTCACCCGGCGACTTGCGAGTGGGCGAGATCGAAGAAGAGCGAGGACACCCAGTCCGCGGCCTGCGGACCCGTCTCGGCCTCGCGGCGAACCATGTGCACGCTGCGGACGAGCCACGGTCCCGGTGCGTCGAGTGGAGACAGGGTGTGGTCTGATCGGCTGGGGCGGCTCGTCGCCACGCCAGAAGCATCAGCAGGACGGAGAGAACGGTGGATGGAGTGCGCATCTCGTCCAGTCCGCTGCTCGTGCTCTGCGACGAGGCCCGCCGCCTTGGAGCCCGCCCGCTCAGTCTCTACCTGCTCAGGTCGAACGCGAGCGACGCCCAGAAGGATTCCCAGTCGGCCGCTTGCGGGCCCGTCTCGCCCTCCCGGCGAACCATGTGCACGCTGCGGACGAGCCACGGTCCCGGTGCGTCGAGGCGGAGACGAACGACCCCGTCGCGATCCGTGCGCGCCTTGAGCGGCCAGTCGTCTGGGGCGCCCTTCGAGCCAGCGTCGATGGCCCCGACGAGCGCGTCGGGGACCGGCTGCCCGCCGGCGAGCAACCGGACTGCCAGGGTATCGCCTTGGCGCAGGCGCGCGGGGTCGGCGAGGGGCACGAGCTCCGCCGCGAGCCCCAGCGGGCGGATGACGTGGTCGGAGGGCCCGTCGCCCGCCCGCACGACGAGCTTGGCGTACCGCGAGTAGCGCTCGCGGCCGGGCTTCGCCGATTCACCGCGGCGGTTGCGCTCGGCCACCACGCGCTCGAGGCCTTCGTGCGACAGATAGGTGGCGAAGTCGTTGGGCGGGATCTCGATGAACCGCGGCTTGATCGTCATGACCACCACGTAGGTGGCCGCCACGGCTGGCAAGGTCACGGCGGCCGCCAGCGAGTCGCCCTCGCGCCGGAAGGCTGGCGAGAGCCGCGTGCGGCCGTCTGGCCCGACGAGCTCGACCGACTCGACGCGCGCCGGGTCCGTGTAACTCGTCGGCACGGGAAAGCGGTCGCCGACGTTCGCCGTCACACTCACGGTCGACCCGGGAGTCGCGTGCCAGGCCGACGCGGCGAGCCAGAAGTCGTGCGCCGCGAGGGACGCGGTGCCGACGAGGAGACAGACGACGACGAGTCGCAGGGTGCGCAGCATGATGCGAGATTCTACCTGACGGGGTGCTCGGGCGCACTCGCCGGGCGTGCCGCCACCTGGAGCCGCCTCGCCGTGTACACGTCCTTCCCCTTCGAGTCTCTGGTCATGACCGCGCGGACGACGATCCGTTCGCCCACCTTGACGTCGTTCACCGTCGACGGTCGATCTCCACGGAGGACCTCGGTCTTCTCGTTCAGCACCACCGCCAGGACGTGCTCCGCCTTCGTCTTCTCGTCCCGCACCTTCACCTCGAGCGTCTTTCCGTCGATCTTCTGGACGATGCCCATCAGCACGTGCTCGTGGCCTTCGTGGGCAACCGAGCAGATGGGCACCACGAGCGTTGCAGCCAACAGGGGGATGACGAGTCTCGTGAGCATCGGTCCCTCGCGGAAGAGCCGGTGTCGGCCTATCGGCGCGGCGGCGATTCCGGCGTGCCGCCCTCGAGAAACCGCCGCGCCTCTTCCTCCAGGCGCATCTCCTCGGGGGTCTTCGGATTCCACCGCCGCATCTCGGCGAGCTCGTCCGCCGTTAGATTCGGCAGGTGTCGGATGAAGTGTACGAGCGCCCACGAATCGGTCGCGGTCGTCCCCGCGGCGTCGCCGAACGCCGGCATGCCCGTGAAGCGCACGCCGTTCTCGATGATGGAGAACAGCTCGCCGTCGGAGAGGCGCTGGGTGTCCGGGAGCCGGAGGTCGGGCGGCTTGGGATAGAGGTTCCGCCCGAGCGGTGTGTCCCCGCTGCCGTCGTTGGCGTGGCACCCCGCGCAGTGGTCGGCGAAGTGGCGCAAGCCGGCCGCCAGCACGTCCGGCGCCGAGGGGAGGGGATTCGTGAGGGCGCGGGCGCGGTTCGGGATGGCGAGACGACGGACCTGTCGCGCAACGAACGTCTCGAGGCGACCGGGGGCCTCGCGTGCGCTCACGCCGCGCGCCGCGACGAGCCCGAGCGCCGCCAGGCCGGCGGCCAGGAGGCTGAGCAACGCGACGACCCCACCGATGATGAAACGCCGCACAGAACTCCCACCTCGGTGCTGCCCGCGTTTGCCAGAGTGTCACGCGGACCCGCGGCCCGTTTCGCAGCGAATCGACTCGATAGGCCTACTCTAGGCTCCAGCCCGCGCAGTGTCAATGTCTGTCTTCAGCCACCCGCCTGTCTCAACGCGAGCCCTGTCGCGTCTCGCGCCTTACGAACTCGCACGCGCGCGGCGCGCGCCGTCCGCCACGCGAATCGGCTTTCCGCCTCCCGTCCCCGGCTTCGCCATCCACCGTCGCCCCCAGCGCGCGATCGCGTCGATGACTTCGTAGAGCGTCCGGCCTTTCTCGGTGAGCTCGTACTCGACCCAGGGCGGAATAGCCGACCGCACCGACCGCGAGATGAGGCCGGTCGTTTCGAGCAGGTGCAGGCGCTTGCTGAGCGTCCGCGCGTTGACGCCGCCGAGGGCGTGGGCGAGCTGGTTGAACCGTCGTCGGCCGTCGACGAGCTCGCGGACGATGTGCAGCGTCCACTTCTGGCCGAGCAGGTCCATCGTCGCGCGGACGGGGCAGTAGAGGGCGTCGTGCCCGAGGGACTGAGCTGGCCGGGCGTGTGGCGACCGGCCGCTGCGGGCGTCGACGGGCGGCCTCTGGTGTCGCGGCATGACGTCGCTTCCCCGAACGCGAGTGGGCGGCTGTCGGTCGTCTTCAGTCTCGCCCGAACCCGGGCGGGCGTTCAAGGCCAACCGTGCACTGCTTGACAACGTAGTGCACTATATATATTATAGTGCATGCCTCGGATGTCGCGAGCCACCGGGTCGGGGGGGCGCCCGGGCCCGGCGCGTGCGGACGCCGCGGCTCCCGGCGGGTCTTGCCCGCGGGCCCAACGCCCGACGCGCAACGCGCGATGTCCACGGATGACCGGACGTGAGGAGGAGTGACGAGAGATGGCGCTCGGGTTGTTCATCGCACGACTCGTTCTCGGATTGGGCATCGCCGCCCACGGGGCGCAGAAGCTCTTCGGCTGGTTCGGGGGCTACGGCGTCAAGGGCACGGGCGGCTTCTTCGAGCAGCTCGGCTTCCGACCGGGCCACCTGTTCGCGGTGCTAGCGGGCTTGGGTGAGTTCGCGGGGGGGCTGCTGACCGCCGCGGGCCTGTTCGGGGCGCTCGGGCCAGCCTTCATCATCGTCGTCATGCTCGTGGCCATGGGGACGATGCATCGGGGCCACGGCTTCTTCACCCAGAACAACGGCGTCGAGTTGCCGCTGCTGTACGCGATCGGCGCGCTCGCGTTCGCGTTCCTGGGCGAGGTCAGCTACACGCTGGATCGCACCCTCGGGTTGGCCGTGCTGGCGACGCCAGCCGAGGCGTGGGCGCTCGTGGGTGCCGCCGTCGTGGCGGCGGCAGTCGCCCTCGCCCTGCGTCGGCCGGCGGCCGCGAGTCAGCCGGCTGGAGCGTAAGTCGCTCGTCCGGCCGCCGGTGTCTTGTGTCTCGCCGCCGGAGGTGCCAGGATGAGCGTGAGGGAGGGCCTCATGCTGGACACGCTCCGCAAGCTGTTCCTCTTCGGGATCGGCGCCGTCGAGCTCACGGCCGACAACCTGCGCGCGGCGTTCGACGAGCTCGTCAAGCGCGGTGAAATCACCGAGAAGGAAGCCCGCGAACTGGCAGCCGACTGGCTGAAGCGGGCGAACGAGCGCCGCGCCGAGTGGCAGCGGCAGTTCGAGGAAGCGGTCGGCCGCCAGATGGAACGCCTGGCTTTCGCCAAGCAACGCGAGCTCGAGGCGCTCGCGGCCCGCGTCGCGGCGCTCGAAGCGAAGGTCGAGGAACTGGCGGCCGAGCGCGCCCGTTCCTGACCGGCGTTGGGGCCGGCGGTCGCCATGAGATTCGGACCCGGTCTCGTCCGCCCGGTCCGCCCGCTGCGCCGATACCGGGAGATCATCGGCGTCCTGGTCAAGTACGGCTTCGAGGACGTCGTGGATCGGATGGGCCTGGCCCGGTACCAGGCCATCGGCCGGCGCCTGCTGCGCCTGGGCGAGCGGCCCGGCGCCCGGCGCCTGACGCGCGCCGAGCGCGTGCGGTGCGCGATCGAGGAGCTGGGACCCACCTTCGTCAAGTTCGGCCAGGCGCTCAGCACGCGCGCCGACCTGCTGCCGCCCGACTTCCTGGCGGAGCTTGCCCGTCTCCAGGAGGAAGTGCCGCCGTTTCCGGCCGCCGAAGCACAGGCGACCGTCGAGGCTGAGCTGGGGCGGCCGCTCGGCGAGATCTTCCGCGAGTTCGAGCCGGAGGCGCTGGCGGCAGCGTCGATCGCCCAGGTGCACCGGGCCGCGCTCGCGACCGGCGAGCGCGTCGCCGTCAAGGTGCGGCGCCCGGGCATCGGTCCGGTCATCGAGCACGACCTCGCCATCCTCGCCCACCTCGCGCAGCTTGCCGAGCGGCACCTGGCCGGCGCCGAGCTGTACAGCCTGCCGGCGCTCGTGAGCCGCTTCGCCCGCACCATCCGGCTCGAGCAGAACCTGGCGCGCGAGGGGCACATCATCGAGCGCTTCGCGAAGAACTTCGCCGGCGACCCGACCGTCTACGTCCCCACCGTTTACTGGCGGTACACGACCCCGGCTGTCCTCACGCTGGAGTTCGTCGACGGCGTGAAGCTCGCCGAGCTAGGCCGGACCGGCGACGGCCGGTTCGACCCGCGCGTCGTCGCCGCGCGCGGCGCCCAGGCGGTCCTTAAGCAGATGCTCGTGCACGGCCTGTTCCACGCGGACCCGCACCCGGGCAACATCCTGGTGCGGCCGGGCAACGTCATCTGTCTCCTCGACTTCGGCACCGTCGGGCGCCTCGACCGCTCGATGCGCGACCGGATCGTGGACGTGCTCGACGCCGTGGTGCGACGCGACGCCGAGCGCCTCGCGAGCCTCGTCATGGCGATCGGCGGCACGCCCGCAGGCGTGGACGTCGCGGAGCTGCGCCAGGACCTCGAGGACCTGCTCGACTCCTACTCGGAAGCGTCCCTCCAGGAGCTCGCGCTCGGCCCCCTGCTCTACCAGGTCATCGACGCCGTGGCCCGGTACCGATTCCGCTTTCCGCCGGACCTGATGCTGTTCGCCAAGGCGGTCATGACCATCGAAGGCGTGGGGCGCCAGCTCGACCCGACCTTCCGGATGATCGACCACGTGGCGCCCGTCGCGCGCGAGCTCGTGCGCGAGCGGTTTTCGCCGTCGACGGTCGCCGCGCGCGTGGCCGAGACGGGCCGCGAGAGCCTGGCGCTGCTGAGTGGCCTGCCCCGCGACGTGGCGGCCCTGCTCGAGAAAGCCCGCGAGGATCGGCTCCAGATCCAGTTCGTGCACCGCAATCTCGAGCACTTCGTCCAGGAAATGGACCGCTCGAGCAACCGCCTGAGTTTCGCCATCGTGATCGCGGCGCTCGTCGTGGCATCGGCGCTCGTGTTCCAGACCGGGGCGGAGCCGAAGATCGGCGGCTACCCGGTCGTCGGGCTCACCGGCTTCGTCGTGGCCGCCCTGCTCGGCATCTGGCTGGTCATCGGGATCCTGCGGTCGGGGCGGTTGTGACGCCGACGCCGACGCCCACGGCGACTGGCCGCTTGACGCGCCTCGATTCGAGATCTAACATCTGCGGTACTTTCTCGGGCGAAGCGGCACGATGTGCGCGGCCGCTTCACTTCGATGTTCTGATCACGTCCACCTGATCACCTGCCACCATGTGAGGTTGGCCTCCACCGGGAGGGTGTCCCATGGCAGCGACGAGGCGTGGGTTCCTGAAGCTGGTCGGCCTGACGGCCGCGGCGGGCGGCGTCGGGCTGGATGTCATCGAAGCCGTGGCGCGCGGGCGTTTGGCGCCCGAGCGCGCCGGGCTCGACCTGCAGACGCTCCCGAGCGGTAAGCCGTTCCGCATGACCGAAGCCTGGTACCGGCGGCAGATCAAGAAAGTCCAGGAGAAGCTCGGCGAGCGCGGGCTGAAGGGGATCATCCTGAAGGATCCCAACAATCTGAACTACCTGACGGGCCTCTTTCTCACGACGACCGAGCGCCCGGCGTGGGTGTGGGTGCCGGTCGAGGGCGAGCTGGCGATCTTCGGGCCGGGCCTCGACCGCGACATGTACCGGGCGTGGTTCATCAAGGACTTCGAGTGGTACTTCGACTACCCGCACGCCGGCCCGTTCGGGCAGGTGCTCTTCGAGAAGGGGCCCACCGTCGACCTGACAGCGTGGATGCTGCGGGGCGTGGCGAAGCGGGGCGGCGGCGAAGGCCGCATCGGGGTTGAAGCCGAGCTGGCGCCGAGCGCGACGAAGGCGATGCAGGTGGTGCTGCCCAGGGCGCAGTTCGTGCCCGCCGGCGACATCCTGCTTGACATGCGCATTCGGAAGACGCCCGAGGAGATCGCCCTCACGCAGGTCGCGATCGACTTCCACGACCAGACCCTCGAGTTCGCGCGCAACCTGATCGCCGAGAGGGGCGTGGGCCTGTACGACGCCCAGGTGCGGCGCGCGACGCAAGAGTTCGCCGAGGACCTGGTGTTTCGCGAGTACGAAGCGACGGGTCGCGCGCACAACGCCGTGGGCTTTTCCCTCGGCCTCAGTTGTCGCGCCGGCGTCGCGACGGCCTATCCGCACCCGAACCAGTACTTCCGGAAGCAGATCGCCAGGGGCGATGCGGTGCAGGTGGCCGGCGTCATGCGCGTGGGCGGCTACGGCGGCGAGGGGTACCGAGCCCTGCACCTCGCGCCGATGCCCGACAAGGCGAAGAAAATGTGGGAGGTGCACACCGAGATGACCCTCGCCCAGGCCGAGTACTCGAAACCGGGCGTCGAGTGCCGCGAGGTGGCGGAAAAGGTGCTGCAGATCGCGAAGAAGGCGGGCATGGAGCAGTATGTCTATCATCGCCCGGCGCACGGCGAGGGCATGGAAGGGCACCAGGCGCCGTACATCGCGCTCGGCGACACGACGGTCCTCGAGGAGGGCATGATGTTCTCGAACGAGCCCGGGCTGTACAACCTCGAGGATGGCTACGGCTACAATCACTCGAACAACATTCTCATCACGGCGACCGGGGCGCGCCGCATGAACCGCGCACCGCTCACGAAGGAGTTCTGCTGGATCGGCGTGTAGGTCTGGATCGGCACGTGTGGAAGGCAGGCCGGGGCCTGCCGAGGAGGAGACATGGTGCGGAGCACGCGGAGGGTGACCGGACTGGCGTGGCTGGCGGCGCTCGGCGCCGCGCTGATCTTCTGGCCGGGCGCGGCGGCCGCTCAGCTCCTGACCGGGACCATCACGGGCACGGTCACGGACAACACCGGCGGGGTCCTGCCCGGCGTGACCGTCACGGTGTCGGGCGAACGGCTCATCGGTGGGAGCCGCGCGGTGGTGAGCGACGCGCGCGGCGCCTATCACGTGGGCGACTTGCCGCCCGGCACCTACACGGTCAAGTTCGAGCTGGCCGGTTTCAAGACCGTCGAGCGCACCGACATCCGGGTGAGCGCGGGCTTTACGGCCACCATCAACGCCCAGCTCGCGGTGGGCGCCGTCGAGGAGACCGTCACGGTCACGGGCGAGTCCCCCGTGGTCGACGTCAAGTCCAACGTACAGCAGACCATCATGAGCCAGGAGCTGCTCGAAGGCATCCCGACGGGCCGCGACGTCTGGTCGCTCGCGAAGATCATCCCAGGCGTCACCGTGTCGACCTACGACGTGGGGGGCACGCAGGGCATGCAGCAGAGCGGCCTGTCGGCCCACGGCTCGCGCGGCGACGACAAGATGTTCGCAATCGACGGTCTCGCCGTGAACTGGCCGGGCGGTGGCGGCGGTGCGACGATGGTGTATTACGACCAGGGGATGTTCGAGGAGGTCAACTATCAGACGTCGGCGCTGCCGGCCGAGGTGCCCGTCGGCGGCATCTGGATGAACATGGTGACCAAGGCGGGTAGCAATGCCTGGCGCGGCGACACGCGCTACTACTACGCGAACGAATCGCTGCAGGCGGAGAACTTCGCCGCCGTCAAGCAACGCTTCAACTTCCCTGGCGGCAATCCGATCACCGAGCAGTACGACTTCAACGCCACGGCGGCGGGGCCATTTCTGAAGGACCGGGTCTGGTTCTTCGGCTCGTACCGGCGGTGGAAGGTCGACAAGAAGTTGCTGAGCGTCTTCAACGCCGACGGCACGAACGCCATCGACGACAACATGATCTGGAACGGCTCGGGCAAGCTCACCCTGCAGCTCCAGCCGAACCATCGCGTGGGTGTCGTCTACAACTACAACTCGAAAAACCGCTACCACCGGCGCGACACGCCGCCGAATTTCGTCGAGGATAAGGCGTCGTACGTGCAGGAGCAGCCGGGCTACACCGGCCAAGTGAAGTACACGGGCGTCTTCGGCGGCGCGACGGTCTACGAGTCGACGATCGGCGGTGTCGCGGGCACGTTCCCGCTGCGATACCAGAAGGACGTCAAGCCGACCGACATCCGCCGCGAGGACACGGTGCTCGATACGGCGTGCTGCGCCGCCCAGCGTTTCTACGAGAACCCAAACTACCGGTTGCAGTTCGATAACATCGTGTCGCACACCCGCACGATCGGGACGGGCACGCACAACTTCAAGGCCGGCGTGCAGTTCGCACGGCAGTTCTTCCGGGAGATCAACCGGATGAACGGCGACATGCGCCTCTTCTACAACAACGGGACCGCCTTCCGCGTCCAGGCGTTCAACACCCCGGTCATCGCCACGAGCTACATCCATCAGATCGGGTTCTTCGCCCAGGACTCCTGGTCGCAGGGGCGACTGACGCTCAACCTCGGCGTCCGCGTCGACGGGGCGAAGGGGTGGATTCCGGCCCAGTCGAGCCCCGCAGGCCGCTGGGTCAGTGAGCGCCGGATCGAGCGGCGCGACGTCTACGACCAGTGGATCGGCGTGTGGCGCACCGGCGCCGTCTACGACCTCTTCGGCACGGGCCGCACCGCGCTCAAGGCGAATTTCAGCCGCTACGGCGCCCAGGTGGGCATCGGCCTCGTCACGACGATTCACCCGTTCACCCTGACGAGTGCGAACATCGGGTGGACGGACCGCAACCGCAACGACTTCCCGGAGTCGGACGAGCTCGGGGCGTTCGAGGGGTTCGCCGGAGCCGCGACCACTCGGTACGACGACCCGAAGGGTCCGAAGTGGGCCTACTCGGACGAGATCACGGCTGGCGTCGAGCACCAGCTCCTGCGCGACCTCCGCGTGGGCGTCATGTACTATCACCGGACCAACCGGCGCGACATCGGCTCGTTCAACGTCGCCGTCCCGCCAGAAGCCTACAGCGCCGTGCAGGTAACCAACCCGCTCGGGGGCACGCTGACCATCTACAACTTGAACCCGGCGTACCTCGGACGGCAGGACAACGTGCGGCGCAACACGCGCCTGCTCGATTCTGGCTACGATGGCATCGAACTGACGGCAGCCAAGCGGTTCTCGCAGCGCTGGCAGATGCTGTTCGGCTTCACGGCGGGTCGCAACGAGGGTGGGCTCAGCTTCGGCGACCTCAACGACCCGAACAACCTCATCAACCAGCAGGGCATCGTCGGGAACGACTCGACCTACCAGACCAAGCTGGCGGGGACGTACCTCGTGCCGGGGCTGGACATCGCGGTGAGCGGGAGCCTGGTGCGGAACACGGGGTACCCGCGGCAGTTCACCTATCAGGTGACGCGCTCGGTCTATCCGGCTCTGACGCGGTCGGCGCAGACGGTCCGCGTCACCCGACGGGGCGACGAGAGGCTGCCGAGCGTGACGCTCGTCGACCTGCGATTGTCGCGGCCGATCAGACTCGCGGGCGGCCGGACCATCGAGCCGCAGATCGACCTGTTCAACGTGACCAACGCCGACACGATCGTCGGGATGGTCGACGCGATCGGGCCGCGGCTCGGTTTCCCGACCGAGATCCTGGCGCCGCGCATCGTGCGCTTCGGGTTCGCGATCAGGTACTGACGGCCTTCGCCGTCCGACGAGCCGCGGCTCGATCCGCGGCGCGTTCGAGCCCCGGCCGGTGGGCCCGCCGGCTGGGGCTCCGTTTTCTCGGCGAGGGAGCCGCCCTCCGGGCGAGGGCGGGTCGGCCGGGCGGCCTCGCGCGGGATCACTCAGGGCACGTCCCCTCGTCGACGCACGGTGGGCGCGGCTCGCTCGGGGAGCGCCGCTCGGAAGATAATCGGCCTATGTTCCCCGTGCTGATCCGCATCGGCGCCTTCGAGATCACGAGCTTCGGCGTCATGGTCGCCGTGGGCGCCCTGGTCGGCTTGTGGCTGTTCGCCCGCGAGCTGCGCTGGAGTGGCCTGCCCGAGACCGCGCTCGACGCGGCGGTCCTGGGCCTGCTCTGCGGCTTCGTCGGCGCGAAGCTGCTCTACGCCGCCGAGCACTACGGTGAGGAGCCGCTCGCGGCGCTGCTCTTCAGCCGATCGGGCGCGAGCTGGTTCGGCGGCCTGCTCGGCGGTCTCGGCGGCGCCCTGATCGTGATCGTCGCGCGCCGGCTCCCGGTCGTGCCCATCCTGGCCGCCGCGGCGCCGGCGCTGGCGCTCGGGCACGCGATCGGCCGTGTGGGGTGTTTGCTCGTCGGCGACGACTACGGCCGCCCGACGTCGCTGCCCTGGGGTGTGGCGTTTCCCGCCGGCCTGCCGCCCACCCTCGAGCGCGTGCACCCGACTCAGATCTACGAGATGATCCCGCTCGTCGCGCTGGCGTGGCTGCTCGTTCGATGGCGCAGGCGTGGCGTCGCGGACCGCGTGGTGCTCGGGCGCTACTTCGCGGCAGCCGGCGGTCTGCGGTTTCTCGTCGAGTTCGTGCGGACCAACACGGTCGTGGCGCTCGGCCTGACGACGGCGCAGTGGATCGCGCTGTCGCTGGTGGTGGTCGGTGGCGTCCTGATGAGGCCGCAACGAGCGGGAGTGCGTCAGGGTGGGGGGCCATGAGCATGACGCCCGGCCTCGGTGCGGCCTGCGCAGTCTGTGGCGCGACCGGTCCGACCGTGAGCGCCGGGCTCGGCGTGTGCGGTCCCTGCGTGGTCCGGGATGCGCCCGGGGCCGGCGAGCGCGCGGCCGCCATGCACGTGCGGGCGCGCGCTCGGTTCGAGCTGCCCGAGCGGCCGCCCGCAACCCCCGGGGGCGTCTCGTGCCCATTCTGCGCGCGAGCGTGTCGGATGGGCGACGGCGAACGCGGCTTCTGCGGCCTGCGCACCGTGCGACACGGGCGCCTCGTCCACCTGGCCGGCACGGCCGACTGCGGCCTCCTGCGCTGGTATCGCGACCCCCTGCCGACCAACTGCGTGGCGGACTGGGTCTGTCAGGGCTCGCACCAGCGGGGCAAACACAACCTCGCCGTCTTCTACGCGGCCTGCAGCCTCGACTGCGTCTTCTGTCAGAACTGGACGTTCCGCGAAGCGGCCCCGCGGCCCGACGCCGGTCTGAGCGCCGCCGACCTGGCGGCCGCCGCGAACGCGCGCACCTACTGCGTGTGCTTCTTCGGGGGCGACCCGGCGCCGCAGATGCCGCACGCGATCGCGGCCGGTCGGCGCCTGGCCGCGCGGGGCGTCGTGGTGTGCTGGGAAACGTCCGGGACGGCCCGTCCCACCGTCCTCGACCACGCCGTGGCGCTCTCGCTCGAGACGGGCGGGTGCATCAAGTTCGACCTCAAGGCCTACACTGAGCCGCTCTACCGTGCCCTGACGGGCGCCTCGAACGCCCAGGTGCTCGACAACTTCCTGCGCGCGGCGCGGCGAATTGCCGAACGCCCGGAGCCGCCGCTCCTCGTCGCGAGCACGCTCCTCGTGCCCGGCTATGTCGACGCGGGCGAGGTGAGTCGGATCGCGCGGTTCATCGCACGAGCCAGCCCCGACATCCCGTACGCGCTCCTCGCGTTCGCCCCCCACTTCTACATGGCCGACCTGCCGCCGACCTCCGCTCGTCATGCCCGCGAGGCGCTGGAGGCGGCGAAGGCCGCCGGGCTCACCAACGTGCGTCTGGGGAACGTGCACCTGCTGTCGCAGGCGTACTGACCGGCCTCGGAGCCTCGCGGCGCGAGAGCCCTTCCCGCTCCGAGGGGCGTGCCCGCGCCCGGCTGCCCGGGTTCGCGTCCTCGCCCGAGCGCCGGCGGTAGAATGGCGGCGGCGCGCCATGAACGTCCACCTGCTCGACGGCACCTACGAGCTGTTTCGCCACTTCTTCATCGTGCCGTCGGCCACGGACACCGACGGCCGCGAGGTGGGTGCGCTCCGGGGGGTGATCGCGTCGGTGCTCGCCCTGCTCGAGGGCGGCGCCACCCACGTCGGCGTCGCCACGGACCACGTCATCGAATCGTTCCGCAACGAGTTGTGGAAGGGCTACAAGACGTCCGAAGGGGTCGACCCCGCCCTGCTCGCGCAGTTTCATCCGCTCGAAGACGCCCTCACCGCCATGGGGGTCGTCGTCTGGCCGATGGTCGGGTTCGAGGCCGACGATGCCCTGGCCACGGCGGCGCAGCGGGCGGCGGCCGACCCGCGCGTCGAGCGGGTGTTCATCTGCACGCCCGACAAGGACCTCGCGCAGGCGGTCGTCGGCCGGCGCGTCGTGCAGTACGACCGGAAGACCGGCGTCCTCCGAGGTGAAGACGAGGTGGTGAAGAAGTTCGGCGTGCGGCCCGCGTCGATCCCCGACTACCTGGCCCTCGTGGGCGACTCGTCCGACGGGTACCCGGGCCTGCCCGGGTGGGGGCGGAAGACGGCCGCGACGATCCTGGCGAAGTTCGAGCACCTCGAGGCGATTCCTGCCGATTGCGCCCAGTGGGGCGTCGAGGTGCGCGGCGCCGCGAGGCTCGCCGCGACGCTCGTCGAGTACCGGGAGCTCGCGCGGCTGTTTCGCGACCTGGCGACGCTCCGCCACGACGTGCCCATCGCGGTCTCGGTCGACGCGCTCAGGTGGACCGGCCCGCGGCCCGAGTTCTTCGAGCTGTGCGCAAGGTTGGACCTGGGCGGGCTGTTCCGCCGGGCGCAGGCGCTCGCGGAGCGGCGGGGGTGACGGGTGGTCGGCGGACAGGAGCCAGGGAGCGAAGGAGCCAGGCAGGGAGACAGGGAGACAGGGAGACAGGGAGACAGGAGGGAGGAGGGGCGCGTAGCGGTAGCGGCCGGTCTTCAGACCGGCCGCTGTCAGACCGGCCGATCATTCTGGGAGGACCGTCATGCGAACCGGTGTCCGAGACCGACTCGTCTGGACCTTGACGTGCGCCGCGGCGCTCTCGTTCGCGGCCGCGGCGCTGACTGGCCCCGTCGCGGCGACATCGCCGCCGCCGCAGGCCTCGGTGACGTCGCCCGAGCAGTTTTTCGGCTTCCGCCTCGGCAGCGACCGCAAGATGGCGCGCTGGGACCGGATGGTCGACTACTACAGGCGGCTCGAGAAGGAGAGCGGCAAGCTGAAGGTCGTCGACCTGGGCCCGACCACCATGGGGAACCCGTTTCTCGTGGTGTTCATCACGTCGCCGGCCAACCTCGCGAAGCTCGAGCGGGTGCGCGAGATCAACGCGAAGCTGAGCGACCCGCGGGGCATCCCGGAGGCCGAGATCCGGAAGCTCGTTGCCGAGGGCCGCGCGGTCATCATCCAGTCGATGAGCCTGCACGCCACCGAGATCGGTGGGTCGCAGATGGCACCGGAGCTTGCCTACGACCTGGTGAGCCGCGAGGACGAGGAGACGCGACGCATCCTCGACAACGTGGTGTTTCTGATGGTGCCCTCGTTCAACCCTGACGGCCAGATCATGGTGACCGACTGGTACACCAAGACGCTCGGCACGGAGTACGAGGGGTCTGGGCTGCCGTGGCTCTACCACAAGTACGTCGGGCACGACAACAACCGCGACGCGTTCATGACGAACATGGTCGAGTCGCAGTACATGGCCAAGATCCTCTTCCGGGAGTGGATTCCGCAGGCCTACGTCGATCATCACCACATGGGGAGCTACGGCGCCCGCATTTATGTCCCGCCGTACGCCGAGCCGGTCCGGCCGGGCGCCGACCCGCTCGTCTGGCGCGAGATGAGCTGGTACGGGGCGCACATCGCCTACAAGGAGGAAGAAGCCGGGCTCTCGGGCGTCATCAACATGGCGATCTACTCGGGGTGGGGGCACTTCGGCTTCCACTGGATCACGCCGTTCCACAACGTCGCCGGCATGCTCACCGAGTCGGCGAGCGCGCGGCTGGCGACGCCGCTCTACATCCATCCGGACCAGCTCCGCGGGGGCACGCGGGGCCTGCCGACCTACGCCGAGCAGACGACGTTCCCCAATCCCTGGCCGGGCGGCTGGTGGCGCCTGCGCGACATCGTCGATCGGCAGAAGGTGTCGGCGTGGGCCGTGCTCGACCTGGCCGCGCGCAACCGCGAGACGGTGCTGTGGAACGCGTACCTGAAGGCCAAGCGCCAGACCGAACGCGGCGCGCAGGGCACGCCCAAGGCGTACGTCGTCCCCGCGGCGCAGCACGACCCGCTCACCGCGGTCAAGATGATCAACAAGCTGCTCGTGCAGGGCGTCGAGGTGCACCAGATCCGTCGGACCCTCACGACCGACGGCGAAGGCTTCGCACCCGGATCGTACGTCGTGTCGATGGCGCAGCCGAAGAGCGGGCTCATCCGGCACCTGCTCGGCCGGACGTTCTATCCCGACAACGAGTGGACGCGCGACCGCGACGGGAACCCGATGCGGCCGTACGACATGGCCACGGACACGATGTTCGAGTTCATGGGCGTCCAGGTCGTGCCCGTCGACGAGCCGGTCGCGGGCGACCTGGTGAAGGTCGCCGGGCCCGTGGTCGCGGTCGGAACGGTCGAAGGTGGCGGCGCGGCGTACGTGATCGACGGGCGGCGCAACGACAGCTTTCGCGCCGTCAACCGGCTGCTCGACAAAGGCGTCAGCGTCTCGCGGGTGGACGCGCCCGGCGAGGGCGTACGTCCGGGAGACTTCGTGGTCGCCGCCGGGCGGGAGGCCGAGCTCGCGGCGGTGGCGAAGGAGACGGGCGTCGACTTCACGGGCCTCCCGCGCGTTCCGGCGCGCGGCGTGCACGCGCTCACGCGGCTGCGCGTGGGGATGTACCAGCGGTATCGCGGCGGCAACATGGACGAAGGGTGGACGCGCTGGCTGCTCGAGCAGTGGGGCTTCCCGTACACGTCGCTCATGGACGCCGAGATCAAGAAGGGCGGGCTCGAGCAGCACTACGACGTCGTCATCATCCCGGACGACACGACGGCGGCCATCACGGGCGAAGCCCCGGCCCAGGCGGCCGGCGGCCGCGGCGGCCGCCGCGGTGGCGCCGGCGGGGCCATCGAGGCCGTGCCGCCCGAGTATCGGAGCGGCCTCGGGGCCGAGGGCGTGGCCGCGCTGCGCGCGTTCGTCGAGCGCGGCGGGACGCTCGTGACCCTGGGCCGTGCCAGCGCGTTCGCGATCGAGCGCTTCGGCCTGCCGATCCGCGACGTCACGGCGGGCCGCCCGACGAAGGAGTTCTTCTGTCCGGGATCGACCCTGCACGCCCTGTTCGACCCCGGGCATCCGCTCGCCTACGGGATGCCGCGCGAGGGCCTGCTGCTCTTCTGGGACAGCTCGGCGTTCGAGATCGCGCCGACGAGCCGCAACGAGGACTACGAGGTGGTGGTGCGGTTTCCCGAGCGGGGGCTGCTCGAGAGCGGCTGGCTGATCGGCGAGGACATCATCGCGAGGAAGGCGGCCCTGATCGCAGCGCGCGTCGGGCAGGGGCGGGTCGTGCTCTACGGCTTCCGGCCGCAGGCGCGCGCGACGACCCACGGGACGTTCAAACTGTTGTTCAACGCGCTGGTGCGGTAGCTGGCGTCACGTGGAGGGTGTCCACCGACTCAGGCGCCGGCGAGACGATCCGGCCACGCGAAGACGACCCCAGGCGCGAGCCGGCCCGACGGGTCGAGGGCGCGTTTGACGGCGCGCATCTCGTCGATGCCGCGCGCGCCGTAGAGCAGGTGGAGCAGCGCCTGTTTGACGGGGCTGCGGCCGACGCCGTGCTCGGCGAGCGGCGAGCCGCCGCGGGCCACGACCTCGCGACCGAACTCGAGGATCGCCTCGTGGCCGAGGCGGACATCCTCGATCGTCCGCGGGATGACGTTGGGGTGGACATTCCCGTCGGAGATGTGGCCCCAGATGGCGTGGTCGAGCCCCCGCCGGCGGTAGCCCTCGTGGTAGAGCGCCAGCATCTCCCCGAAGCGGTCGAACGGCACGATCATGTCGGCCGCCGTCTTCTCGATGGGCTGCCCCGTCGCGCGTTTGGCCTCGCCGACGCGCCGGTTGACGCCGATGGGCACCGCCTCGCGCAGGTCGAAGAGCTGCTGGCGGCGCCTGGCCTCGCTCGGCAGGACGAGCTCGGTGCGGCCGAGCACGCCGAAGCGGTCGAGCAGCCGGCAAAAGCGCACGAGCGGCGTGTCGGGTGCCGAGGGCGCGAGCGCCCGCCCGATCTCGTCGTAGGCGCGCCCCGGATCGATGGCCGCGTCGAGCTCGAGCTGCACGAGGAGCACCGTATCCGTCTCGTCGGGGAACGCGACGTCGTACTGGCGGTCGACACCGTCCTCCCGGAGGATCTCGACCGACCGGCGGTCCAGGTTCTCGATGGCGGCCACGTCGATTCCCCGCGGGTCGCGCTCGCGCCAGGTCGCCTGCGAAGCTCGGCGCAGCTCGCCGACGAGCTCGACGGCCAGGCGCTCGGACGGCGTCGCAATCAGGGCGACCGCGAGCGCCGGGAGGCGGGTCAGCACACGGAAGGTGACCTCGACGATGACGCCGAGCGTGCCCTCGGAGCCGACGAAGAGGTCGACGAGGTCCATCTCCGGCGCCGCGAAGTAGCCCGCTGACCGCTTCGGCACGTCGGGCATCCGGTAGCTCGGGACCGGGATCCGCGTGAGACGCGGCGCCTCGCCCAGCGGGGCGGTCGCGCCAGCCGCCGCGTCGCGTTCGATCTCGAAGTAGCCGTCCGGGTGCGCGCGCGCCTCGCCGCGGGCGACCTCGAGCACGTCGCCGGAGGCGAGCACGACCGTCAGGCCCTCGACCCAGTCGCGCGTGGTGCCGTACTTGAAGGTGGCCGCGCCCGCGGCGTTCGTCGCCACGACGCCGCCGGCGAAGGCCCCCGTGTAGGTGGGAAACGGCGGGTAGAAGCGGCCGGCGGCCGCGAGCGCGTCCTGCAGCGTCGCGATTGGCACCCCGGGCCCGACGCGGACCCGGTCGCCGCGAATCTCGAGGAGGTCGGCGAGCCGAGCGGTCGAGAGCACGACCTCGCCGCGCGGGGTCGCGCCGCCGGTCACCGACGACTGCGCGCCGACCGGGAGCACGCGCGGCGCCTCACGCAGGAGCGCCGCGACCTCGCCTTCCGACCGCGGGAAGGCGACGCCGGCCGCGTGCCCGTCCGGGTAGTGGGCGGCGTCTTCGAGATGCGCCGCGACCGTGTCCGGGGCCGAGACGAGGGGCGGCAGGACGACGGGTGGGCGAGGCGCGCGCGTGCGAATCCGGTGAGACGCCATGACCGTCGATTATCATGATAGCCGGCTCGCGTCTGACGACCGACACGACGAGAGCTTCCATGGTCCGCCGCCCGCCGCGCGTGCTCGCGTCGGCGATCGCGCTCGCGTCGCTCAACGCCACCGGTGCGGATCTCCGTACCGTACTCGCTCGCGTCGGGGCGTACGTCGAGCAGTATCAGGAAGCGTTCTCGCTGCTCGTCGCCGAGGAGCGGTACGTGCAGAGGGTGGCCCGGCGAACCGGCGCGACTCGGCGGACGACCGTGCCCGAGCGGGGTGACCAGCCTCGTCGTCCCGCGGAGGTCATCGAGACGCGAGAGCTGCGCTCGGAGTTTGCGTTGGTCCGCGTGGCGGGGAGTCCGGCGCCCGTGGACCAGGCAGAGGCTCCGCGCTGGCTGGCCTTCCGAGATACCGTGGAGGTCGACGGCCGCCCGGTGCCCGACCGAGGCGACCGACTCCTGCGGCTGTTTCGGGAGGCGCCGGCCGACGCGCTGGCGCGGGCCCGCGCGATCGCGAGCGAGAGCGCGCGCTACAACATCGGCGACGTCGTGCGCACCGTCAACGTGCCGACGCTCGCGCTGGAGTGGTTCGAGCCGCGGCGCCGGTCGCGGATGCGGTACTGGCGCACCGGCGAGGCCATGCGCGGGGGCGCCCCGCTCTGGGTGGTGGCGTTCGAAGAGCGCGGGCGGCCCACGCTCATCCGTGCGCCCGACGGCCGCGACGTCGTGGCGCGGGGCGAGGCGTGGATCGACCCGGAGTCGGGACGGATCGTCCGAACCGAGCTCGCGCCCGAGGGGCCGCCGGGCCTGACCACGCGCATCACCGTCGTCTACGCGCCCGACGAGCACGTCGGGCTCTGGGTGCCGGTCGAGATGCGCGAGCTGTACGCGCGCGGCGACGAACGGATCACCGGCGAGGCGGTCTACGCGAACTACCGGCGGTTTCAGGTCGAGGTGCGGGTGAAAAACACCCGCCTCACCGCACCAGGAAGCCCCGCCCGAGCGGGTCGCGCGGGTCGACGAAGAACTCGTGGCGCCCGGTGATGAACGCGCACCCTTCGACCTCGGGCACGACCGCCGCGTGGCCGCCCACGGTCGTCGTGTCGACGACCCGCCCGGTGAACGTGGTGCCGATCAGGCTCTCGATCTCGATCGCGTCCCCGAGGGCGACCTCGCCGCGGGCGTGGTGGATCGCCAGGCGCGCGCTGACGCCGGTGCCGGTCGGCGATCGGTCCACCTGGGTGTCGGCGAAGACGCAGACGTTGCGCGAGTGGTGTCGCGGCGACTCCGGCGGGCCGATGAAGATGGTCCCGTAGAGCGAGCTCAGGTCGTCGTCCAGCGGGTGGACCACGGGCCGCGCCTCCGCGACGGCCCGCTTGATGCGCATGCCGACGTCGATAAACGCGCGCGCGTGCTCCGGTCGGCACGCGAGGCCGACGTCGGACGCGCGGACGAACGCGTAGAACGCCCCACCGAACGCCAGGTCGTAGCGCACTCGTCCCGAACCCGGGACGTCCACCGTCTCGTCGAGCGCGACGACGAACGACGGCACGTTGCGGAAGCGGACGCGCTCGACGCGGTCGCCCGCGAGCCTGGCCGTCGCCGTCACGCGCCCCGCGGGGGTGTCGATCGTCACGGTCGTCTCGGGCCGCCGCAGCGGCAGCCTCCCGGTCTCGAGCACGACGGTCACGAGAGCGATGATCCCGTGGCCGCACATCGTGCTGTAGCCCTCGCTGTGGGTGAAGAGGACGCCCAGGTCCGCGCCGGGGCTGACGGGCGGTGTCAGAATGGCGCCGTACATGTCGGCGTGTCCCCGCGGCTCCCACATGAGCGCGGTGCGCAGATGATCGAGTCGTTCGCGCGCGTAGCGTCGTCGCGCGAGCATGGTGTCACCGGGCAGCTCGGGGTAGCCGCTCGTCACGACGCGCAGCGGCTCGCCCGCCGCGTGCGCGTCGACCGTCGTCAGGCGCATCCACTCGGACGGGGGCGACCAGAACGCCACGGCTGAGGTCAGCGCCTCCGACCCGGACCCCACAAAGCGCGGCCCGGCTTGGCGCCCGTGTGCTCGCCGTCCTTGAGCACCTGCACGCCGTTGACGAACACATGCTTGACGCCGACGGCGTACTGGTGCGGCCGCTCGAAGGTGGCCCGGTCCGCGATCGTCGCCGGGTCGAAGACAACCACGTCGGCGAACATGCCGTCCTTGAGGAACCCGCGGCCTTCGAGCTCCAGGTTCGTGGCGGGCAGGCCGGACAGGCGGTGGATGGCCTCCTCGAGCGGGATCACCCGCTCCTCGCGCACGTACTTCCCAAGCAGCCGGGCAAAATTGCCGTACGCGCGCGGGTGGGTGGACGACCGCGTGAAGGGCTCCTCCGGTGCCATCGACGCCGCGTCCGATCCGAACGACACCCACGGTAGCGCGATCTGCTTGCGGATGTTGTCCTCCGACATCAGGAAGTAGACCGTCCCGACCCGCGACTGATCCTCGAGCACCAGATCCATGATCACCTCTTCCGGCGGCTTGCCGCGCAGCTTCGCCACCTCGGCGAGCGTCTTGCCGGTGAGCGGCTTGAGCGCCTCGGACTTGAACTCGACGAAGAGGATGCGGTCCGGCGACCCGGCGGCGACGAAGAAGTTCTCCCACTCGTCGGTGGGGGTCACGATCGCCTTCGCGATCTTGCGCCTGGTGGCCGGATCGCGCAGGCGCTTGAAGGCCGCCTCGTAGCCACCGTCGAGCACCCACGGCGGCATGGCGGCGTCGAGTCCGGTCGAGCCGGCGGGATACGTGTACATGTCGGCCGTGATCTTCAACCCCTCGCGCCTGGCCTGCTCGACCTTCGCGATGACCTGGTCCATCTTGGGCCAGTTCGCCTCGCCGGCCGCCTTCAGGTGGTAGATCTCGGCGGGGATCTTCGCCTCGCGCGCGATCGTGATGAGCTCGTCCACGGCCTCGAGCAGACGAGCGCCCTCGCTGCGGATGTGCGAGATGTACTTGCCGCGATACTCCGCCGCCACCCGGCAGAGCGCGATGAGCTCGTCGGTCTTCGCGTAGAAGGCCGGTGCGTAGATGAGCGACGAGCCGACCCCGAGAGCCCCGGCCTCCATCTCGTGCCGCACCAGCGCGCGCATGCGATCGAGCTCCTCGGGGGTCGGCGCGCGGTCCTCGAGGCCGACCACGTGCTCGCGGATCGTCGTGGCGCCGACGAACGAGGCGACGTTCGGCGAGATGCCTCGGCGCTCGAGCGTCTGCAAGTACTCGGCGAGCGTGGTCCACGTGATGTCGTACTTGAGGTCGCCCTGCATCTTGAGGCGGCGCGCCTTCATCTCGGGCGAGAGCGGCCCCATCGAGTCGCCTTCGCCCATGACCTCGGTGGTGACGCCCTGGCGAATCTCGCTCTGGGAGCGGCCGTCGATGAGGAGGGACTCGGTGGACCACGACAGCATGTTGATAAAGCCCGGCGCGACGGCGAGCCCCGTCGCGTCCACGACCGTCGCCGCCGTCGCCGACGACAGGTCGCGTACGGCAGCGATCCGGTCGCCGCGGATGCCGACGTCGGCCCGCAGCCCGGGCGCACCGGTGCCGTCGTACACCGTGCCGCCACGGATGATGACCTCGAAGGATTCGGGCCTGGAACAGGCGGGCGCGGCGAGCACGCAGGAGACGCCGACGAGCGCCGCGCCGAGCATCGAGCGTTTCATCGAGACCTCCCGAGAGGGGACCCGGCACCGACCGCCGCCGCCTGGCGACCGCAGGGGCCGGGGCCGGGCTCATGGTAGCACCCGAGCGCGCCTCGGGGAACCTGGCGGACGGCCCGCCTCAAGTGTGATAGGCTCGGCCTCCACAGCCCCCGAGACCCATGCGCATCGCGCTGGTCAATTACGCGTACGACCCGGCGCTCCGCGACCCGGCGGCCCTCCTCGATCGCTACGACACCCTGACCGGCTGGGCGGAGGCGCTCGTCGGCGCGGGCGCCGAGGCGCTCGTCGCGCAGCGCTTCTCGCTCGACGCGAACCTCGAACGCCGAGGCGTGCGCTACGCGCTCGGTCGAGACGACGGGCCCGCGGTGGCGACGTGGCGGACCCATCCGACGGCCTTGCACGCGTGGCTGCGCGCGGCGCGCCCCGATGTCGCGCACGTCAACGGCCTGATGTTCTCGGCTCAACTCCTGCAGCTTCGCGCCGCCCTCGGTCCCTCCGCGCTCATCGTGGTTCAGGACCACGCCGGCCTGACCCCGCCGTCCCGTCACGGGTGGGACGTCGCGGCCGACGTGAGGCGACGGCGTCTCCGACGCGGCCTGGCCTGCGCGGACGCGGTCCTCTTCACCGCGCGGGAGCAAGCCGACCCCTGGCGCCGCGCGCGCGTGCTGAGCGCGTCGGCGCGGGTCTTCGACGTGCCCGAGAGCAGCACGACCCTGACGCCGATCGCGCGCGACGAGGGGCGCCAGGCGACGGGCCTGCACGGGCACCCCGCGCTCCTCTGGGTGGGCCGGCTCGTGCCCAACAAGGATCCCCTGACGGTGCTCGACGGCGTCGAGCGCGCGGCGGCGCTCGTCCCCGACCTCCGGCTCACGATGGTGTTCCGCGAAGCCGACCTGCTGCCGGCCGTTCGGGCGCGAATCTCGCGGTCGGACGTGCTCACCGCGCGCGTCCGGCTCGTGGGCGAGGTGCCCCGGAGCCGGATGGCTGCGTACTACAGCGCGGCAGACGTCTTCGTGCTCGGCAGCCGCGCCGAGGGGAGCGGCTACGCGCTCATCGAGGCCCTCGCGTGCGGCTGCATCCCCGCCGTGACCGACATCCCCGCGCATCGCGCGCTCGCGGCGGCCGCGGGCGCGCCGGGCCTGCTCTGGACGCCCGGCGACGCCTGGACGCTCGCCCGCGCGCTCGTCCGCGGCGCGCATCTCGATTTCGCCGCGGCGCGCCGTCGGATCCGTGCGGCCTTCGAGGCGCGCCTGAGCTGGGCTGCGGTCGGACGGCGCGCGCTCGCGATCTACGCGACGCTACTCGGGCACACTCAGGGCTCGGGCGCCTTCACCCTCGGTTCCCCACCCTGACGCGCGCCCCGCCTCACCCCTCATCTTGGCCCACCGGCCGGGGAGCGCACCGGTGCGGAGGCGACGACGCTTCTATATAAAGAGGAACGGAGGAGGCTGACACCAGGTCGGCATCGCTGGCCATGAGAATCGCCTTCGTGGCCGCGGGCGGGTTCGACCCAAGCGGGCGCGAGCGCGTCGTTCCGACGCTCCTGGCGCTCGTCGGCGCGCTCGCGCGCCGCCACGACGTGCACGTCTTCGTCCTCCGCTACCACGCGTCGCCCCGCACCTACCCGCTGGGTGGCGCCACGGTCCACGACCTCGGGCGGCCGGGGCGGTGGCTCGACGACTGGCGCGCGCTCGGGCAGGCGATGCGCGAGGTGGGGCGCTTCGACCGGGTGCACGGCTACTTGGCGACCCCGGCGGGCCTCGCGGCCGCGCTCGCCGGGCGCACGCTCGGCGTCCCGAGCATCGTGACGCTCGACAGCGGGGAGCTCGTGTCGCTGCCGGAACGGCGCTACGGGCTGCAGCGCACGTGGCGGGGGCGCCTCGCCGTCCGCCTGGCGTGTCGGCTGGCCTCGCGCGTCACGGTGTGCAGTGAGTACATGCGCGACCTCGCGCGATTGCATGGACTCGACGTCGTCGTGGTCCCGTTCGGCGTCGACGCGGCCAGGTTCGCGCGCGTCCCCCGGCCGCCCGACGGGCCGCCGTGGCGCCTCCTCCAGGTGGCCAGTCTCAACCCGGTGAAGGACCAGCGAACGCTCATCGACGCGGTCGTGGCGCTCCGGCGCCGCGGCCTCGAGATCGAGCTCGACCTCGTGGGCGAGGACACGATGAACGGCGCGATCGTTCGGCACGCCGCGGCGCTCGGCCTGGCCGACCGCGTCCATCCCCACGGGTATCGGCCCAACGACGAGGTGCCGGGCTTTCTCGGCCGCGCTCAGCTCTACGTGCAGTCGTCGCGACACGAAGCGGCAGGTGCGTCCGTGCTCGAAGCGGCGGTGGCGGGCGTGCCGGTCGTCGGGACGGCGGTGGGCTACGTGCGCGATTGGGACGGCACGCGGGCGGCCGCCGTGCCGCCCGGCCATCCCGAGGCCCTGGCCGTGGCCATCGAGGAGCTGCTCGCGAGCCGCGCCGAACGCCGGCGCCTGTCGGCGAACGCCCGGGTGTGGGCGATCGCGCACGACGCGCGGTCGACGGCGGACACGCTCGAGGCCCTGCCGGTCTGGTGAAGGCGGCGTCGGCGCACAGCCTTCGTGCTATCCTCGCTCTAGCCGATCATCGCGAGGGGTCCGGGTCGTCGCGGAAGTTGCGCTGCGCGAGCGCCGAGGGAGCTGTGTTCGAGCAGGTGTTCGCCCTCCTCTTCAAGTATCGCCCGGTGGTGTTCGCGCAGGGCGACCTGGCGTTCAGCCCGCCGTGGCCGGTCTGGCTCGTGGTGGGCGCCGCGCTGGCGGCGGCGGTGGCCATCCTGCTGGCCTCGCGCCGCCTGAGCGCGGCCGGCAGGCGGACGCGAGTCGTGCTCGTCGCGCTGCGCCTCGGCGTCGTGGCGGTCCTGCTCCTCTGCTTGCTTCGTCCCGTGCTCATCGTCCGCACCGTCGAGCCCCAGCGCAATTTCGTGGCCGTCGTGCTGGACGATTCGCGCAGCATGCGGATCGCCGACCGCGCCGGTCGGCCGCGCAGCACGTTCATCCGCGAGGCGCTCGCGACCGACGCGCCGCTCCGCCGACAGCTCGCGGATCGCTTCGTGTTGCGGTTCTTCCGCTTTGCGTCGAGCGTCGAGCGCGCTCCCGATCCTGCGGCCCTCGGGTTCGACGGCACGCGGACGGAGATCGGCCGGGCGCTCCGGGGGGTCGGGGAGGCCCTCGCGGGCCTGCCGGTCTCGGGCATCGTCCTGGTGACCGACGGCGCCGACACGTCCGAAGCGGCCCTGACCGAGGCGATCGGCCTGCTGCGATCGGCCTCGGTTCCGGTCTTTACGGTCGGCGTCGGTCGCGACCGGCTCGAGCGGGACATCGAGGTGGGTCGGGTGCAGCCGCCGGCGACCGTGCTCAAGGACACGACCGTCATGGTCGACGTGGTCCTCAGCCAGCGCGGCTACGCCGGCCGGACCGTGTCGATTCTGGTCGAGGACGAGGGCCGCGTGATCGGACAGCAGGAGGTTCAGCTTCCGCGCGACGGCGAGCCGGCGGCGGTGCGGGTGCGCTTCACGGCGAGCGAGCTCGGCCCGCGGGTGTTGCGGTTCCGCGTCGCCGAGCAGCCGGGCGAGATGGTCGGCGAGAACAACGTGCGCGAGGCGATCGTGGAGGTTCGCGACCGCCGCGAGCGGATCCTCTATGTGGAGGGCGAGCCGAGGCCGGAGATGAAGTTCCTGCGCCGCGCGGTCGCCGACGACCGGAACCTGCAGGTGGTCACCCTCCAGCGGACGGCCGAGCGCAAGTTCTTCCGGCTCGACATCGACGATCCCGAGGAGCTGGCCGGCGGATTCCCGAAGACGCGCGAAGAGCTGTTCGCCTATCGCGGCCTGATTCTCGGCAGCCTCGAGGCGAGCGCGTTGACGCCCGACCAGCTCCGCATGATCGCAGACTTCGTCAGCGTGCGCGGCGGGGGGCTGCTCGCCCTCGGGGGGCGTCGCGCCTTCGCCGAGGGCGGCTATGCCGGCACGCCGGTCGCCGAGGCGCTGCCGGTCGTCCTCGACGCGCCGAGAGCGGGCGCCGAGTTCTTCGCCGAGGTCAAGGTGGCGCCCACGCGGCTCGGCGTGGCCCACGCGGCGACCCAGATCGACGACACCGAACGAGCCTCCGCCGAGCGCTGGAAGGCGCTGCCCGCGGTCACCGCGGTCAACGCGCTCCGCCACGTCAAGCCGGGTGCGACGGTCCTCCTGCAAGGGACGACCCGCCTGTCGCGCGACCCGCTCGTGGTGCTCGCCTACCAGCGCTACGGTGCCGGCAAGGCGATCGTGCTGGGCGTGCAGGACTCGTGGCTGTGGCAGATGCACGCCGACATCCCGGTCGAGGACCTCACGCACGAGACGCTGTGGCGGCGGCTGCTCAGGTGGCTCGTCGACGGCGTGCCGGAACCCGTCGCGGTAGCCACGGCGCGTGACCGCGTCGAGCGCGGCGAGCGGGTGGAGGTCACGGCCACGGTGCGCGACCGCACGTACGTCGAGGTCAACGACGCGCGCGTCACCGCGCGTCTCGTCGGCCCCTCGGGGCGCGCGGTCGAGCAGCCGCTGGACCTCGTGGTCGACCGCGCGGGCGAATACCGGACGACGCTCGTCGCCGAGGAGGAGGGTCTGTACGAGCTCCGCGTCCGGGCCGCGCGCGGGGCGCGGACGCTCGGCGAGAACACGGCGTACGTCCGCGTCGCGCCGAGCGACGCGGAATACTTCGGCGCCGCCATGCGGGCGCCGCTCCTCGAGCGGATCGCCGAGGAGACCGGCGGCCGCTTCTACACGCCCGAGACGGTGCAGTCGCTCCCGGAAGACCTGAACTACCTCGGCAAGGGCGTCACGGTCGTCGACGAGAAGGAGCTGTGGGATATGCCCGTCCTGCTCCTCCTCCTCGTGGGACTGCTCGCGGCCGAGTGGTTCCTCCGCCGGGCGAGGGGGCTGCCGTGAGGACCAGCCGCGTCGCCGCCGCCGTCGCGCTCGGCCTCGTGCTGGCTGTTCCGCGCGCCGCGCGCGCGCAGACCAGCTATCTCCTCGTCATCGTCGGGCTCGGCGGGGAGCCGGCGGCGAGCGAGGCGTTCCACCGATGGGCCGCGGCGCTCGTCGACACGGCCAGGGGCCGCTGCGGCCTTCCCGCCGACCAGGTGGTCTACCTCGGGGAAGACCCGGCGCGCGACCCGTCGCGCATCGCCGCCCGCGCGACGCGAGAAGCGGTGGAGGCGGCGCTCGCCCGGGTGGCGGCCCACGCGGGGCCGGGCGACCGCGTCTTCGTCGTGCTCATCGGCCACGGCAGTGCCGACGGCGGCGAGTCGCGGTTCAACCTGCCGGGCCCGGACCTCACGGCGCGCGACTTCGCGCGGCTCGTCGAGCGCCTCGCGGCGCAGACCGTCGTGTTCGTCAACACGGCGAGCGCGAGCGGCGGGTTCGTGGCCGCCCTGTCGGGTCGCGACCGCATCGTCGTGACCGCCACCAAGACGGAGGGCGAGCGCAATCAGACGCGCTTCGCGGAGTTCTTCGTCGAGGCGTTCGGCGGCGGCGCCGACCTCGACAAAGACGGCCGTGTCTCGCTGCTCGAGGCGTTCGCCTACGCCCGCCGCCGCGTCGAAGACGCCTACGAGCAGGACGGGCAGATCCTGACCGAGCACGCGGTGCTGGACGATGACGGCGACGGCAAGGCGAGCGAGGCGCCGGGTGGCCCGACCGGCGACGGCCGGCTCGCCCGAACCGTGTTTCTCGAACCCGGCGCGCCCGGCCGCCCGGCCGATGCGGCGGCCATCGCCGACCCGGCGCTGCGCGCCCTGTACGAGCAACGGCAGGCGCTCGAGGCGCGCATCGCCGCGCTCCGGGCGGCCAGAGGCCGGATGGAGGCGTCTCAGTATCAGACGGAGCTCGAACGGCTGCTGCTGGAGCTGGCGCGCACGACGCGGGAGATCCGCGAGCGAGAGAAGGAGAAGAAGTAAGCAGCACGCGCGGGCGCGGGGTAAGAAGCAGGAGGACGTGGGGAGAGGGAGGGTCGGGAGCGGGACGCCGAGAGGAGCGTGTCGTGGGTGGGCGGCGAAACCGGGCGGGGCGGATGAGGGGGCGGGTGACGCGAGGGTGCGCCGTGGCGTGGCTCGTCAGCGCGGCGCTCGCCGCCGCGGGTGATCCGGCGCGGGCGCCGCAGCGGTTTCGGGAGCGCGAACGCAGCGGACCGATCCCGAGCCTGGAGGGCGGCGTGCTTCCCTACGATGGCAAGTTCACTTTCGCGCGCCTGCGCTACGAGATGGGGATGCCGCGTGGCAGCGGCGGCTTCTTCCGACGCGGCGGCTGGCGCGAGCCGCCGTGGGCGCACGACTACCCGCGCGCCGAGCGCAACTTCATGAAGATCCTGAAAGAGGTGACCCTCATCGACCCGTACCTGGGGCCGGCCGGCGGCAGCATCCTCGGGCTGGACAGCCCCGAGCTGTTCAAGTATCCGGTCGCCTACATGTCGGAGCCCGGGTTCTGGACCATGACGGAGGCCGAGGCGCAGAATCTGCGCCGCTACTTCCAGAAGGGCGGGTTCGTCATCTTCGACGATTTCCGCGGCGCGGACCTGGTCAACTTCGAGGAGCAGTTGCGCCGGGTGCTGCCCGACGCGCGGCTCGTGCCGCTCGACGGGACGCACCCGATCTTCCACTCGTTCTTCGACATCGATGCACCGCTCGACTTTATCCAGATGTACGACGAGGGCCAGCCGGTCTTCTACGGCGTCTTCGAGGACAACGACCCGAAGCAGCGCCTGCTGCTCATCGCGAACTACGACAACGACATCGGCGAGTACTGGGAGTACTCCGACACGGGCTACAACCCGATCGATCTGACCAACGAGGCGTACAAGTTCGGCGTGAACTACATCGTGTATGCGCTGACGCACTAGGGTGGATTGTTGGTGACGGGCCGCCGCGGCGGTGCGGCTCATGAATGGTCCAGGCTAGGGCGCATCGGGATCGGGATTCAGGAGACAGGAGGGGCCGTGGTGGGGATCGATCGACGCGAGCCGGTGTTGGAGGCACCCGACGATGTCGCGCTGGCGGATCGCATGAAGGCGGCGCGCGACCGCATGCTGGCCGAGCTGCACAAGGTCATCGTGGGCCAGGACGCGGTCATCGAACAGGTGATGCTCACGCTCTTCGTGGGGGGCAACAGCCTGATCGTCGGCGTGCCGGGCCTCGCCAAGACGCTGCTCATCCGGACGATGGCGGAGGTGCTGGACCTGAAGTTCGCGCGCATCCAGTTCACGCCCGACCTGATGCCGTCGGACATCACGGGCACCGATATCATCCAGGAAGACCCCGAGACTGGCAAGCGGCACATGGTCTTTTCGCCCGGTCCGATCTTCACGAACGTGCTGCTGGCCGACGAGATCAACCGCACGCCGCCCAAGACGCAGTCGGCGCTGCTCGAGGCCATGCAGGAGCACCGAGTCACGGTGCAGGGGCGCACTTATCAGCTCGACGAGCCGTTCTTCGTTTTCGCCACGCAGAACCCGATCGAGCTGGAAGGGACCTATCCTCTGCCCGAAGCGCAGCTCGACCGGTTCATGTTCCACATCGTGATCGACCATCCGCCCGAAGCGGAGGAGTTCGAGGTCCTGCGCACCACGACGGCGGTGCAGGACTACCGGCTGGATCACGCGGTGACGGGGCCCGAGCTCATCGCGTTCCAGCGCCTGGTGCGCAAGGTGCCGGTGTCGGAGCCGGTGATGCGCTACACGCTCAACCTGGTGCGGGCGAGTCGGCGCAGCCGGAACGGGGCGTCGCCGGACTTCATCGAGAAGTGGGTGGCGTACGGCGCCAGCGTGCGCGCGGCGCAGTACCTGATTCTCGGGGCCAAGGCGCGGGCGCTCGTGCACGGCCGCTATCACGTGAACTTCGACGACATCCGGGCGCTCGCGCACCCAGTCATGCGGCACCGCGTGCTCACGAATTTCCACGCCGAGTCGGAAGGCGTGACGACGGATCAGATCGTGGATCGGCTGCTCGAGGCGGTCCCGGTCCCCAGGTCGGGCATGTAGGCTTCCCATGACGCGCGGCGAGACGCAGGCGGTCGTGCGCGGCGCCCGCTTCGTGGATCCGCGGACCCTCGCGCGGATCCAGAACCTGGAGCTGCTGGCGCGGACGGTGGTCGACGGCTTCATCAACGGCCTGCACCGCGCGCCCTACCTGGGCTTCTCGCTCGACTTCGCCGAGCACCGCGCCTACGAGCCCGGCGACGACCTGCGCCGGGTGGACTGGCGGCTCTGGGGTCGGTCGGACCGCTTCTACGTGAAGCAGTTCGAAGCCGACTCGAACGCCAACGTCGTCGTGACGCTCGACGTGTCGCGGTCGATGCGCTTCGGCAGCCGCGGCCTCTCGAAGCTCGACTACGGCCGGTTCCTCGCGGCGACGCTCGCGTATTTCTCGCACACGCAGCGCGATCGCGTGGGCCTCCTGACCTTCGACGCCGACGTGGTCGACTACGTGCCGCCCTCGGCGGCCCACCTCGAATTCGTGCTCTATGCCCTCGAGCGCGCCGAGGCCGGCCGGCCGGGCGCGCTCGCCAGGCCGCTCCTCGGGGTCACCGAGCGCCTCCGCCGCCGCGGCATCGTCGCGCTCGTCTCGGACCTCTACGACGAGCCGCAGGCGGTCGTCGACGCCGTCAAGCCGCTGCGCTACCGCGGCCACGACGTGGTCGTCTTTCACGTGCTCGACCCTGCCGAGGTCGATTTTCCGTTCGACGAGGCGGCGAGCTTCCAGGACCTCGAGACTGGCGAGCGCCTGCCCGTCGTGCCGGACGCCCTGCGGGAGCAGTACCGGTCGCTCGTGCGAGACCACATCGAGACGCTCGGCCGGCTCTTCAAGGACAACCGGATCGACTACGCGCTGTTCAACACCGCGGTCCCGCTCGACTACGCCCTGTTTCACTACCTGTCGTCGCGGGAGCGGCTGAGCCGGGTGCGCTGATGTCCTTTCTGGCACCGGCGCTGCTCGCGGGGCTCGCGGCGCTCGCCGTTCCGATCATCGTGCATCTCGTGCAGCGCGAGCGGAAGCGAGTCGTCGAGTTCCCATCCCTCATGTTCCTCCGCAAGATCCCCTACCAGTCGGTGCGGCGGCGCGCCATCCGCCACTGGCCGCTCCTCCTGCTTCGGCTCGCGGCGCTCGCCCTCATCGTCCTGGCGTTCGCCCGCCCGCTCGCCCGGGGCGTGACCGTCGGCGCTGGGCCGAGCGGGGGCGCGCGCGAGGTGGTGGTGCTGGTGGACCGGTCGTACAGCATGGGATACGGGGACCGCTGGGCGCGGGCGCAGGCGGCGGCGCGGCGCGCGATCGGGACGCTGGCGCCAGGCGACCGCGCGACGCTCGCCTGGTTCGACGACGGGGTGGAAGTCGCGGTGCGGTCGACCACAGAGCCGGCGGCCCTCGCCGCGGCCGTCGAGCGCGGGCGGCCCGGCGCCGGCTCCACCCGCTACGTCCCGGCCCTGAAGGCCGCTGGCGCCGTGCTCGACGCCTCCGACCGGCCCCGGCGCGAGGTGGTGCTCGTGTCGGATTTCCAGGCGAACGGCTGGACGCGCAGCGAGGAGGCCCGGCTGCCCGACGGCACCGTCCTCACGCCTGCGTCGGTGGCTGAGGGGGGCGCGGCGAACGTGGCGGTGACCGGCATCGCGATGGCGCGCGAGGGCTTCGCGGGCGGCGAACGGGTCACCGTGTCGGCGAGCCTCGTCAATCGCGGTGAGGCCCGCGTCGTGGACCGCGAGGTCAGCCTCGAGGTCGACGGCCGCCGGCTCGGCTCGCGCCGGGTCGCGATCGAGCCGGGCAGCAGCGCCGTCGCGACGTTCGAGCCCTTCAGCCTCGCGGGACGACCCGCGCAGGTCGTAGTGCGTGCAGCGCCCGACGCGCTCGCGATCGACGACGTCTTCTATGCGGTTGTGGCGCCGGCCGGGCGCGTGCCGGTTTTGGTGCTGGGGAGCCCGAATCCCGACCCGGGCGCCGGCCTCTACCTGCTGCACGCGCTCGGCGTCGGCACGGCGCCCGCGTTCGACGTCCGAACCCTGACCGTCGATCGCGTGACGGCTGCCGACCTCGCACAGGCGAGCGTGACCGTCCTAGTGGACGCCAGACCGCCCTCCGGCGCGGTCGCGCGCGAGCTGGAGCGGCGCGTGCGGCAGGGCGCCGGCTTGTTCGTGGTGCTCGGCGAGCGAAGCGCGTGGCCCGAGGCGTCGGACCTCGTGCCGGGCGCGATCGGGGCGGTCGTGGATCATCCCAACGTCCGCGGGGGCACGTTGGGGTTCGTCGACTACAGCCACCCGGTGTTCGAGATCTTCGCGACGCCGCATAGCGGCGACCTGACCGCGGCCCGCGTCTTCCGCTACCGCCGCGTCGAGGCTGCCGAAGGCGTGCGCGCGCGGTTCGACGATGGCGGGCCAGCGCTCGTAGAACGGCGGCTGGACCGGGGCGCCGTGCTCGTGTGGACGTCCACGCTGGATACCTCCTGGAACGACCTGGCGCTCAAGCCGGTGTTCGTGCCGTTCGTCCACCAAACGATGAAGTGGCTGGCGCACTACGTCGAGCCGCGCTCCTTCTTTCGGGTCGGGGAGGCGCTCGACGTCGGGGCGGTCGCCGGCGCGCTGCGCGCGCGGCCGGAGGATCTCGTGTGCGTGACGCCCCGGGGCCGGCGCGTCGTGCTCGGTGCCGACGGGTCGTCCGGGCCGCTCCTGTTCACCGAGCCGGGCTTCCACCAGGTCCGCACGCTCCGGGGCGAGTCTGGCGAGATGGTCATCCTGGCGGTCGACGTCGACACGGTCGAATCGGACCTGACGCCGCTCGACCCCGAGGAGCTCGTCGCGGCGGCCTCGGGCCGGCCGGTGTCAGCGGCCGCGGTGGCGCCGGGGGCGGGCGAGGTGCCAGTGGGGGAGCTCGAGCGGCGCCAGGCGTTGTGGCGATATCTCGTGGTCGCCGGCCTGCTGCTGCTGGTTACGGAAACGCTCGTCGCGAACCGCCTGCCGCGGCTGGGCGGGTGAGCGTAGGCGAGAGGAGCGAGACGGCGGACCGTGGACGCCGTCGACGAGAGGGTGCCATGACGATCGACACTCGGCCCGAACGGGAAGAGCTGCTTCGCGTCGTCCGCGAGGTGCGGGCGAGATGGCGGTGGAAGATGGCCGTCCGCGCGCTCGCGGTGCTGGTGGGCGCGGCGGTCGTGACGCTCGTGGCGGCGGCGTACGCGCTCGAGCAGGTGCGGTTCGCGCCGGGGGCGATCCTGGGTTTCCGCGTGGTCACCTACGCCGTGCTCGTGACGCTGGGGTGGTTCGTCTTCGTGCGGCCGCTCGGTCGGCGCGTGACCGACCAGCAGGTGGCGCTCTACCTCGAGGAGCACGAGCCCGGCCTCGACGCCTTGCTGGTGAGCGCGGTCGACGCCGGCGGGCGGCCGTCGGTCCGGCCGGACGAGTCGGCGGCGCTTGTCCGCCGCGTGGTCGAGGCGGCCGTCGAGAAGTGCCGCGAGATCGAGTACGGGCGGCGCATCGAGCGCGAGAGCGTGCGGCGCGCGGGCGGGATGCTCGGCGCGGTCGCGGCGGCGGCCGCGCTCGTCTACCTCGCCGGGCCGGCGTATCTGCGACACGGGGCGCTGGCGCTCCTGCTACCCGCGCGGAGCGCGGAGGCAGCGAGCCCGTACCGCATCGAGGTCACGCCGGGACACATCACGGTGGCGCGCGGGTCCGACGTCGCCGTCACGGCGCGGCTCGTGGGGTTCGGGGCCGACGCCGCCGAGCTCTTCACGCGCGCGGGCGCGGACGCGCCGTTCGAGCGCGTGCCGCTCGTCGCGGGCGACGAGGGCGGCACGTTCGAGGGCACGCTCTTCAATCTGCGGCAGTCGCTCGACTACTTCGTCCAGGCCGAAGGAGTGCGCTCGCCGGCGTTCCACATCGAGGTCGCCGACCTACCGCACGTCGAGCGGCTCGAGCTGGAGTACGTCTTCCCGCCCCACACGGGGCTGCCGCCGCAGCGCGTCGACGAGGGCGGCGACATCGCCGCCCTGCGGGGCACGACGGTGAGGGTGCGCGTCCACGCGACGATGGCGACGCCCGCCGGTCGAATCGCGCTGGGTGACCGGGAGACGAGCGCGCTCGCGCCGGAGGCCGACGGCACGCTCGTGGGTCGCTTCACGGTGACGCGCGATGGGTTCTACCGCATCGAGCTGCAGAGCCCGGCTGGGGTCATGGTGGCCGCCTCGCCCCAGTACACGATCGACGTCCTCGCGGACCAGCCCCCGCTCGTCTCGTTCGTGCGACCCGGTCGGGACCTCCGCCCGACACCCGTCGAGGAGGTCTTCGTCGAGGCGAACGCGGACGATGACTTCGGCGTGGCGCGGCTCGACCTCGTCTACTCGGTCAATGGCGGGCCGGAGAAGACGAGGCGCCTGGTCGCGGGTGGCGCGCGACCGCTCAAGAGCGTGTCGGCGGGCCACACCTTCTTCCTCGAAGAGCTGCACGTCAAGCCGGGCGACGTCGTCTCGTACTTCGCGCGCGCCACCGACAACGATGGCGTCACGGGTCCGAAGAGCGTGGCGAGCGACATCTATTTCCTGCAGATCCGGCCGTTCCGCAAGGACTATCGCGCCGCCGAGAGCCAGGCCGCCATGCAGGGCGGCGGGGCACAGGGCGGGTTGAACCAGGTCGGCGCGCTGTCGGAACAGCAGCGGCGCATCGTGACGGGGACCTTCAACGTCGTCCGCGATCGCGACAGGAAGACCGCGGACCAGGTCCGCGAGGACGTCGTGTTCCTGGCGCTCGCGCAGGGCCAACTGCGGGAGCGCGTCGAGACCCTGGTCACGCAGATCCAGACGCGCGTCCTCCAGGCGGACCCCGAGATGAAGCAGGTCGCCGATGCGCTCGCCGAGGCGGCGACGGCGATGCGCGCGGCCGAGGCGAAGCTCCAGGCGCGCAACCCGAAAGACGCCCTCCCCCCGGAGCAGCAGGCGCTCGCCGCCTTGCAGCGCGCCGAGGAAACCTATCGCGACGTGCGCGTCATGCTCGGCAACCAGGGGGGCGGCGGCGGAGGGGGGCAGCCGTCCGAGGCGATCGCCGAGGAGCTGGCCGACCTCTTCCAGCTCGAGCTGGACAAGCTGCGCAATCAGTACGAGATGGCCCAGCGCGGGACCGAGCAGGCGTCCGACAACCGCACCGACGAGCTCCTCGAGCGGCTGCGGGAGCTGGCGCGCCGCCAGGAGCAGGAAGCCGAGCGGTTGCGGCAGCTCGCCGGAACCCGGGCCCGGAGCGGCGGGAGCGCGGCCCGTCAGCGGCAGCTCGCGGAGGAAACCGAGGAGGCAGCGCGGCAGCTCGAGCGGCTCTCGCGCGAGGCCGAACGACCCGAGCTGGCCGAGGCCGCCAGGCGCTTGCGCGAGGCCGCCGACTCCATGCGGCGCGCGGCGGCCCAGGGTGACCGGAACGCGTTCGCCGAGGCCATGGCAGCCGCCGAGCGCGTCCGTCAGGCGCAGCAGCAGCTCGAACAGCAGCGCTCGGACCGGATGACGCGCGACATCCGGAACGCCCTCGAGCGGGTCGAGCGCCTGGCGCAGGAACAGAAGGACGTCGAGGCCGACGTGCGCGGCCTCGGCCAGGCGGGTGCGAGCCGCGCCGAGCGCGCCGCGCGCCTGATGGACCGGAAGGAGGCGCAGGCGACCGAGGTCGCCGACATCGAGCGGCAGCTCGACCGGACGGCCGCCGACTTCCGCCGCGAGCGCCCCGAGGCCGCGCGGGAAGTCCAGCAGGCGGCCGACACGATTCGCGACACCAAGCTGAAGGAGAAGATCCGCTACTCGAAGGGTCTCGTGCGGGGTGCGCCGCCGGAGGCGGCCGCGAACTTCGAAGAGCAGATCGGGGCGGACCTCGCAGCGCTCGAGGCCGAGCTCCGCGAGGCGCTGGAGGCGGCGGGCACGCCCGCACGCGACCGGCGGGCCGAGGCCCTCGCCCGAGCGCGCGAACTGCTGCGCGGCGTCGAGTCGATCGACGAGCGGCTCCGCCAACGACAGCAGCCGGGGTCCGAGGCGGGCGAGCCGGGCGAGCGAGGTCAGCCGGGCCAGCAGGCTGCGCGCGCGCAGGCGGGTCAGTCAGGACGGAGTGGGCAATCAGGGCAGCAGGCCCAAGAGGGCCAACAAGGCCGAGCCGGCCAGCCGGCCGGGGGCAGGGCCGAAGGCGAGCGAGCAAGCGGCGATCCGCGCGGGTGGGGCGGCCAGCAGACGGTGCCGCCGCAGTGGGGCGGGGCCTGGGGATCGGCTCGGCCGGACCCGCTCGGCCGGGACGAGGTGCGGCAGCTCCGGCGAGAGCTGCGCGAGCGGATGGCCGACGCCGAGCAGCTCCGGCGCGACCTCCAGGCGCTCGGCGTGGACCCACGCGACCTGGACCAGGTGATTCGTGACCTGCGGCTGTTCGACCAGCGGATCGAAGCCAATCCGCTCGGGCTCGCCGAGCTCCAGGCGGCGCTCGTCGAGCGGACCCGCCGCTTCGAGTTCGCGCTACGGCGCGAGCTGAGCGCGACGGGCGCGGACGACCTGACGGTCTCCGGCCTGGAAGACGCGCCGGCCGGCTACCGCAAGCTCATCGAGGAGTACTACCGGCAGCTCGCGCGCGAGAAGAAGCGCGAAGAGAAAAGGTAGCCCACGCCGGCAGGTGGAGCCAGCAGACGCACCGGCGGCAGGTCGGATCTCGGGCGACGTCGAGTTCCCGGCGGAACCGGACGGCCGCCGGGGAGTTGAGCACCTCCGACAGCGAAGCCCCGTCGACGGCGCGCCCGTACGGCGCGTGAAAGAAGCACGGGCGAACGGTGCCGTCAGCTTCCACGACGGCCGACACCCACGGCGCGTTGCAGCGGGGTGACGCGCTCTCGCCCAGCCCGGCGAGCCACCGGTAATACGTCACGATGCGCCGGAGCGAGGCCGGGCTGTTCTCGACGAAGCCGGACCGGATTTCCTCGGCGCAGGTGTCGAGCAACTGCTCGACGGCCCGTTCCAGCTCGCCGATCTCCGCACGTCCGATCGCGACCTCGTCGCGCCGCCGCTCGTCCCACGCTTGCCGGCGGCCGAAGGCCGGCGAGGTGACGTCGGCGGCGAGAAACGACACGCGGTCGAACCCGGCCTGGCGTGCAGCGTGCACGATGCGCACCAGGACCCGGTAGTTCTGTTGCTGCACGACGGTGCGGGCCGCGACCGGAAGGCGCGGCGCCCTCGCCCGAAGCACCGCGAGGCCGGCCGTGGTCCGGTCGTAGGCGCCGGGCACTCGGCGGATGGCGTCGTGGACGTCGCGGTCGCCGTCGAGCGACACCACCACTTCGTCGCAGAAGCGAGCGATCTGGTCGGCGTGCCGTTCGAGCAGGAGTCCGGTCGTGACGAGCGTGACGCGGATGCGCTGCGCCTCGAGGCGCTCGCAGAGCGCCCACAGGTTCGAGTGAAACAGCGGTTCGCCGCCCGTCAGCATGACCCGGCGCACGCGGAGGCGACGCATCGACTCGAGGTGCCGGTCGAGGTCGGTCGTCGAGATCTCGCGCCGTTCGGCGTTCGCCTTCCAGATGTCGCACATCACGCACCGACAGTTGCAGGTGCTGTGCACCTCGAAAGCGAGGACGGGCAGACTGTGCAGGCGGCCGGACCGCCGCGTGCGGAGCCGGCGCACGACCTCGAGGGGGTCGGTCACGGCTCCACCTCGAGGCCCGGCTCGCGGAGCCTGGCGGTGCGGGCGCACGCTGCGAGCGGCGCGGCGACGAGCTTCGGAACGCCGTCGAGGCGCGCCGGCGCCGGCTCGACGCCGGTCGCCTCGAAGACGCCGGCCAGATCCGGGTCGGCCACGACCGGCCGGCCGCCCACGAGCACGAGCCGGAGGTCCGTCCGTCTCGACGAGACGAGCGACGCGAACGGATCGCCGACGCGCGGCGTCAGGACGACGACGTCGGCCGGCGCGCCGGGCACGAGCGCGCCGCCGTGACGGAGGCGGAGCAGCGCGGCGGCGTCGGAGGTAACGGCCCGAGCGAGGTCTCGCGGCGACAGAAGCTGCGTCGCGGCCGCCGCGCGCAGCTCGTCGAGCAGGTCGCCCTCGCCGCTCAGCCGGGAGTCGCTCCCGAGGGCGAGCCGGCCCTCCGCGCAGAATGGACGGACCTCGGCGGTGGTGCCGAAGAGGAAGAGGTTGGAGGAGGGACACCAGATCAACCCGCAGCCAGACGCGAGCGCGCGCCGTCGGTCGGCTGGCCGCAGGCCGACGCCGTGGACGAGGACCGTCGTCGGGCCGACACAACCCAGGCGGTCCATCGCGGCGAACTCGGCTGCAGCCTCCGCGTCGACCCCTTCCGCGGCGTGCACGATCCAGGGCCAGCGTCGCGGCGTCCGGCGATGAGACGTCGCGAGGGTCGCGCCGTCGACGCCGAGCGAGTGGCTCCAGCCGAACCGCCGGACGATGCGGAGCGGGGCCCCATTGAGGAGCGGCGGGTAGAGCGGGTTGTGGTGGCACACCGTCGTGGCGCCGCCGAGCAGGTTCTTGAGCATCCCCACCAGGAGCCGATCGCCGAGCGTGTCGGGCCGGTTCGCCTGGAGGGCGGCCTCAGAGGCGAACGCCGGCTGGAAGTCGGCGATCCACTCGCGCACGTTGTCGTACCGCGCGCGCCACTTGAGCCGCCCGAAGCTGTTGAGCTCGAGATGGTCGTGCGCGTTCACCAGACCCGGGAGCACGAGCGCCCCGCGACAATCGACGACCAGGTCGCGCCGGGCCGGCATCTCGTCGACCCCGATGATGCGGGCGCCGGCGACGCGCAGACGCGAACCGAGCGTGCCGTCAGGCCGAACCACCGTCGCGTTGACGAAGGACACCCCGCGGGTCGTGCCCGAGAAGAGCGTCCGCAGTCGCGTCTTCACGGTCAGGGTCGCGGACATCGCGTGCCCCTCCCGTGGCCTCGTCTCCCTCCCATCACTCCGGTCCCCTCGCCCTTCGCGGAGAGCCGCCCCACTCGATGCCCTCTCCCCCCGCCGCGCGCCTGGCCCGAACGACCAGCACCGCCGGGCATCCCCGGTGCCGATGATCGAAGTCGACCGTCGGCGCGATGACGCGTTCCACCTCGAATCCCGCGCGTCGGCACAGGACGAGGTGGTCGCGCAGGGAGTGGAGATGGTGCCGTACCGCCCACGGCCGGCCGCACTCGTCCACGAAGCGCCGCACCCACCCCAGCGCGACGCCCGCAGGGTGGAGGTCCGAGTAGATGGCGCGACCCCCGGGCCTGAGCACGCGGGCGATTTCCGCGACCACGACGTCGAGCTCGCCGAGGTCGCCCACCATGAGCCCGGCGATGACCAAGTCGAAGGCGTGCGCGGCGATCGGGAGCCGTCGCGCGTCTCCACGGACCCGTCGGCGCGCCTCGGGGCAGGCCCGCGCGAGCATCTCCGGCGACCGATCGAGGCTGACGACCCGCGCGCCGCGCGTGGCGAGCAGACGCGTGTAGCGACCGGTGCCGCATCCGAGGTCGAGCACGGCGAGCCCCGCGACCTCCGGGAGCGCCTCGAGCATCGCGCTCTGCTCGATGGCCATCAGGGCGTTGTGCGCGCGCGGCGGATAGACCGGTGCCCAGCGCGCGTATGCGTCGGGGGCCTCGAGGAACCGGTCGCCTCCGCGCAGCCATCGTCGCGACAAGGCGTGCAGGACCTTCACGCTCACCCTCGCACGGCCCGTCAAAACCCGGTGGTCTCGGGCCGCTGGTAGTGAAACACCCGGTGGCACAGGCGCAGCTCGACGGGCCAGCCGTAGCGTTCGAGCCGGTACCGCCAGCCGGAGAGCAGCCGGAGCACCGCCCGCTTGGGGCGAGTCAGGCTCGGGTCCGTCACGGTCGGGTAGTAGGCGTTCACCACGCTCTCGAAATCCCGCAGCCGCTGCCGCCACCTCCGATCGAGCCACGGGGTTCTCGGGTCTCGCCGCAGGGCGAAGTCGCGCCACGCCGGGGTGAGCCACTCGTCGAGCGTTTCGGGGAAGCGAAACCCGCCGTCCCGAGCGTCGCGCGCGAGCGGTCCGTCCACGGGCACGGGCGCGTAGGTGTACAGGACGATCTCGGTGGCGGGGTTGACTTCCTTCACGCGGCGGACGAACTGCAGCGTCGCCCGGACGTCCGCCTCCGGATCCGGCGGGTTGCCCACCACGAAGGAGAATTCGGGGACGATGTGGTAGTCGCGCAGCCGGCGGGCCAGGTCGAGCGCGAGGGCCGCTCGAGCCTGCCCTCCTTTGTTCATCCGGGCGAGCACCTCGTCCGACCCAGATTCGGCCCCGCAGAACACCATCTTGAGGCCGCTCTGCGCGAGGCGGCGCCAGGTGGTGTCGTGATAGCGCATCAGCTCGTCGACCCGTCCGAGCGCCCACCACGCGAGCCCGAGGGGCGTGATGCGTTCGGCGATCTCGGCGGCACGCGGCTCCGAGATGAAGAAGTCCATGTCGTGGAACTGCACGGCGTCCACCCCGTAGTCGGCTCGCTGGCGGCGGAGGATCGAGGCGACCCGCGCCGGCGACTGGGCCACCCAGCGCCGGTTCGACATCGGGACGGCTGCGCAGAACGCGCACGCGAAGGGGCAGCCGAACGACGAGTGGTGGGCCGTGACCCGCTCGCCGAGGTAGTGGCGATGCAGGTAGCGCGTCATGGGGATGCGCGCGTACGGCCAGTCGGGCAGCGCGTCCAGGGAAACCAGGGGGCGCGGGGCGGTCCGTCGAATCGCGTTCCCGTCGCGGTACGCGAGGCCCGCGACCGCGTCGAGGGCCCCGCCCCGGGCGAGCGTGGCGACGAGCTGGCGGAAGGTCACCTCGCCCTGCCCGAGGACGCAGACGTCGACGCTCGGATCGCGCAGACACACCTCGGCGTGCTGAGTGGGAAAGTAGCCGCCCCACACGATGGGGACGCCTGGCAGGGCGGCCTTCAGCCGCCGCGTCGCCGGGACCGCGTGCGCGAGCTGCGGTCCGGGCATGACCGTGACGGCGACGGCCGTGAGCGTGCGCCCCCGGGCGATCTCGAGGATGCGCGCGACGGGGTCGGCCACGAGGTTGCCGTCGACGATCTCGTAGTCGTACTCGTCGTCGAGCATCGACGCCAGCGCCAGCAGCGACATGGGCAGTGGCGTCTTGGTCGACGGCGTGCTCCAGGGGTTGAGCAGCACAATCATGACTCGCGCTCGCCCCTGGTCAGCGCCATGCCGAGGCGGCCCGCGCCCGCCCCGATCGCCGACCGGATCGCGCGCAGGTACCGGCGTTCCCGCCACCAGCGCTCGCGCGCCACCTCGCTGGCGATCCACCGGCGCACGAACCCGTAGTAGCGCCGGCTGTGGCGGCCCCGGACGCGCAGGTCGCGGTCGCTCGTCTCGGCCCAGGGGCCCCGTCGAACGACGCGGTCCTCGACCTGCTCGTAGTACGGCGTTCCTTTGATGGGGTACGCCACGGTCGTGAGGAAGACGTCTGGTGCGGCGCGCTTGAGCAGCGCGACGGTCGCGTCGAGGTCCGATTCGTCCTCGCCCTCGTAGCCCAGCATGATGAAGAGCCCCGCCTGAATGCCGCGCGCGCCAAGCAGCCGCGTGGCGCGTTCCACCTCGGCCGCCGTGATGCCGCGGTCCATCGCCGCCAGCACGCGGTCGGACCCGCTTTCCGAGCCGAGCCACACGCGCACGCACCCCATACCGGCGAGCGCGTCGGCGACGGGTTCGTTCAGGCGGTCGGCGCGCGAGATGCACTCGAAGGGCACCCTCAAGCCGCGCCGCGCCAGTTCGCCGGCGTACTTCGCGATGAACCCGTGGTGGATCGTGAACACATCGTCGGCGTACCAGAGCACGTCGGGCCGGTAGCGATCCACCAGGAGCTGCACCTCGTCGGCGACCGCGGCGGGCGAGCGGCGCCGGTGGGTGTCGCCGAAGACGGACCGACTGCACCAGGCGCAGGTGTACGGGCAGCCGCGCGCGGTGACCAGCGAGAGCGCGCCCGCGCCGTGCCGCCGGCGCCAGGCGTCGAGATACGCGCGCAGATCGACCGCGTC